>ENA-UEQK01000847-UEQK01000847.1-human-gut-metagenome-genome-assembly--contig:-NODE-847-length-20817-cov-6.148746_pt1 | contig 20817 bp, 13 predicted proteins | sample MGYA00242939_ERZ507942 | MGnify/ENA primary metagenome ERZ507942 (study PRJEB26167, sample SAMN06115485) | human gut metagenome | host: Homo sapiens | place: China:Chongqing | collected 2015-03-30... | reverse complement strand
ATGCGAAAGGCTGGTTCGTGTTTCTGCATGACAGCGGTTTCAAGCAAAACACCATAGGAATCCTGCAAAGCGTTGTCAGACCGGCGTTTGAGATGGCGGTAGAGGATGACATCATCCGCAAGAATCCATTTAAGTTCAAGCTGTCGGACGTTGTGCCGAAGGACGCTTATGTGCGCAATGCCCTGACCAGAGAACAGCAGGAGAAATATCTGCAATTCGTTCAGGACTACGGCGGCAACTATTATGATGATATCGTCATTCTTATGGGAACCGGCTTGCGGGTGAGCGAGTTGTATGGCCTGACACGAGCAGATATCGACTTTGAGCGGCATTGTATCCATGTGCGGCGGCAGCTTTGCCGGACGGCTGAGAAGCCCTACTTTGTCACACCGCCGAAAACCAAGAGCGGCATCCGCAATGTTCCCATGACAGATACCGTTTGTGCAGCGCTGTTGCGTGTAGTGAAAGCCAGAGCATCCACAAAGGTAGAAGCACTGGTGGATGGCTGCAGCGGATTTCTCTTTCTGGACAAGTCCGGGATGCCGAAGGTGGCAATGCACTTGGAAAACTATATGCGTGGCGTGCAGGGAAAGTTTGAGAAGGCGTACGGCAAACCTGTTCCGCGCATTACACCTCATGTGCTGCGACACACCTTCTGCACCAATGTTCAGCAGGCCGGGCTGGATGTAAAAAGCCTGCAATACCTGATGGGACACTCCAATGCCAGTGTGACGTTGGATGTCTACACGCACAGCAGCTTTGAATCGGTTGAAAGAGCCTTTGAACAGATCGCCGGCAACCTGTGATTTTCGACGCATGAAGCGGAATTGCTTACGCCGAAACTTACGCCAAAACTTACGCCAATCACCCGGTAAGTGGCGTAGATTTGCGTAGAAAAGCGTGGATCGTGCAAAAACGGAGAATCTGGAAAAATCGGCTTGTGGCCTTGATAATTCTACAAAAGTCTACGTTTCCCGATATTCGTGATCCGGCTCCAAAAGTGTGGTTTGGAAGGGCGGCATGTACTAAGCCGCAAAAGCGCTCTTATAAAAGTGCCTTAGGGAGGCAGAACTTCTTCGGAGGTTCTGCCTCTTTTTTGTATAGCCTGGGTCTCCGTTGCCCACGCTATGCCAAAGGGGGCGTGTCCATGTCCGGGCGGAGGGTGCTGGCGCTGTATGCGGCGTTGTTGTTCGGCTTTGCCGGAGTGCTGTGCAGGCTGTTTTATTTGGCGTCCCGCACGGATTATGCAGCCCGTGCGGCGGCACAGAGCGCGGTCACGCTGGAACTGCCAGCCCGGCGCGGCGGCTTTTACGACTGCATGGGCCTGCCACTCACCGGGCTGGAAAAACGCTGGCTGGCTCTCTGCTTCCCGGGGCAGGAAAATTATACCCGCCTGTACGCCTGCACCGACACCGCCGGACAGGAACTGCTGTACCGCAGCCGCAGCCGGGCGGCCCCATTTCTCGTGGAGGTGGACCGGGACATGACGGCGCTGGGCATTCCATGCTATGCGGCGTCCCGGCGGTATGCAGCCGCACCGCTGTGCCCGCAGCTGTTGGGGTATCTGGACGGTGAGGGCCACGGTGCTGCCGGGCTGGAAAAAGCACTGGACGCGCTGCTCACCGGCAGCGGGGCACGGGACACTCTGCTGTGCCCGGTGACCGCGCAGGGCACCCTGCGCACCGGGGAGCAGGTGCAGCATCTGCAGGCGGACAGCGGAGCGGTGGGGGTCCGCCTGACCCTCTCCCGTTCTGTCCAGCGGGCGGCCGAGGCGGTGGCGGCGCAGACCATGACCACCGGCTGCATTCTGGTGCTGGACGTCCGAACGGCAGCCCTGCGGGCCTGCGTCAGTGTGCCGGGTTTTGACCCGGCTGACCCGGCGGCCAGTCTGGAAGCGCCGGACAGCCCCTTTTTAAACCGGGCCTTGCAGGCGTATGCGGTTGGGTCGGTGTTCAAGCCGGTGCTGGCAGCGGCGGCGCTGGAAGCCGGCCTTGCGCCGGAGTACGACTGCAACGGCGCGGTGGTGGTGGACGGGCAGATCTTCCGCTGCGCAGGCGGTGTGCCGCACGGCGAAGTGGACCTTTCGGCCGCATTGGCAAAGAGCTGCAACGGCTATTTTATCCGGTTGGGGCAGCAGCTGGGAGCACAGGCTCTTTTGCAGCAGGCGCAGGCGCTGGGCTTCGGGCGGAGCATCAGGCTGGCGGAGGGCCTTACCGCCCAGAGCGGAGCCCTGCCGGGAGCCGAGGAACTGGCCCAGAGCGGGCAACTGGCCAACTTCAGCTTCGGGCAGGGCAGCCTGCTGGCAACGCCGCTGCAAGTGGCCGCCATGATGAACACCATCGCAAACGGCGGTGTTTACCGTGTGCCGTGCCTGCTGGACTGTGCGCTGGATGAAACATCCGGGGAAGAGCTGTCGGCCTTTGCCCGCCCGCAGGCAGAACGGGTGCTCACGGAGCAGACCGCAGCGGCTCTGCGCACCATGCTGGAGCAGACGGTGGCCGAGGGCACGGCACAGGATGCTTCCGGCCTGCCCGGCGGGGCGGCGGGCAAGACCGGTACCGCCCAGACCGGGCAGTTCACGGCCGAAGGAAAAGAGCGCAAGAACCTGTGGTTCGCGGGGCTTTACCCGGCCGAGGATCCGCAATACACCATCGTGGTCTTGCAGGACGGACAGACGCAGGCGGCGGTCTCCAGCGCGGCGGTGTTTGCACAGCTGTGCACGGCACTGCACTGGTTGGGATAAATGCGGAATTGTGCTTGCTTTTTTGCAGATGGTATGATACTATATAGTCGTATTTTTGCGTGGTTTTCCCATTCAATTTGAATAAAGGAGCGTTTCAATCCATGTCTGTTATCGAAATCGTTGGCGGCGCGATCCTGCTGGTCGCTTCGCTGGTCATCGTGTTCCTCACCCTCATGCAGCACACCCACGGCCAGGGCCTTTCCGGCGCCATCAACGGCAGTGCAGGCGGTGCCAACAACGCACGCCTGACCCCGGCTGACCAGATGTTGGCCAAGGTGACCCGCATTGCCGGTGTCGTCTTTTTCGTGGTGGCAATTCTGGCTTGCCTGTTCACCGGCCGTCTGGCAGGTTGATGCACCCCATGCAGCCCCGTGCTCTGACGGGGCTGTTTTTCTGTGTAAAACCGACATAGTTGAGTAAAAAAAGTGTGGGCAGCTGTCTTTTCGGGCTGCCGCAGCAGGGTGGGCAGCAATGCCCGGAACTGGCAGGGCTGCAGCCCGACGGAGGCCGCAGCCAGGAAGAGCAAGGAGAAAAATATTATGGCAATGCGCGATAAAATTGAGCACGCGATCCAGAATCAGCCGTGCACCGTGAAGGACCTCAAGTCAAAGTTCGGCGGGGACCGTGGCTCGGACCGCAAGGTGATGGAGGCCGTGGACCAGCTGGTGCACGAGGCTGTGATCTGCCAGCGGCAGGGCGTTTTCTTTACGGTGCGTTCCGGCCGCGCCGACAAGGCCCTGCTGTGCAAGGTGGTCAAGCTGGGCAAGAACTTTGCTTTTGTCATGCTGGAGGACGGCACCAGCGATATCTTCATCCCGGGCCGCTTCACCCGCGGCGCCATGCCCGGTGACAAGGTGCTGGTGGAAAAGTTTGAGCATCCCCGTGTGGAGGGCAGCGACGAGGGCGAGATCCTGGCCGTGCTGGAAGAAAAGAACGATCTGGTGGGCACTGTCCGCCGTGTGGAGGGTATGCTGAAGTTCGTGCCCGATGACTGCCCCGCTATTTCCATGCGGATGATGCGCGACTGCGAGGGCGGTGCCAAGGACGGCGACAAGGTGGCTGTGGAGATCCTGCAGCGCGGCAACCGGCAGGAAGATCACCGCGTGGGCGTGGCCATGCGCTTTGGCAGCTCCGACGAGGCCAAGCGCTGCGCCAAGGCTCTGCTCTATGCGCAGGACATCCGCAGCCGTTTCCCGGATAAGGTCCGCGAAGAGGCCAAGAAGCTGGAAAACGCCGAGGTGACCGAGGCCGACTGTGAGGGCCGCATGGATCTGCGCGCTCTGCCCATCTTCACCATCGACAGCGCTGAGACCAAGGACATCGACGACGCCATCAGCCTGACCAAGACGCCGGAGGGCGGCTTTGAGCTGGGCGTGCATATTGCGGATGTGTCTCACTACGTCAAGCCCGGCAGTGAGCTGGACAACGAGGCGTTCAGCCGTGCCACCAGCGTGTATTACGCCGACCAGGTGGTGCCCATGCTGCCCAAGCAGCTGTCCAACGGCATCTGCAGCCTGAACGAGGGCGTGCTGCGCCTGGCGTTCTCCTGCCTGATGCGTCTGGACAAGGACGGCAACCTGACCGACTACCGCTTTGTCAAGTCGGTCATCCGCAGCCGTGTCAAGGGCGTGTACTCCGAGATCAACGCCCTGCTGGCCGGCAGTGCCGACGACGAGCTCAAGGGCAAGTACCACGAGGTTCTGGCTCAGCTGCCCGCCATGAAGGAGCTGTACGGCCACCGTGCCCGCCTGCGCAAGGAGCGCGGATGCATGGACATCGAGAGCGGTGAAGTCAAGCTGATCCTCGACGAGAATGGCCACTGCATCGACGTGAAGAAGCGCACCTCCGGCGAGAGCGAAGCCATGATCGAAGAGTTCATGTTGCTGGCCAACCAGTGCGCCGCCCACTTTGCCCGGGTCAAGCAGATCCCCTTTGTGTACCGCGTGCACGAGGAGCCCAACGCCGAAAAGCTGGAGCGTCTGCATGCTCTGCTGCAGGCCTGCGGCATCAACGACCACTTTGCCAAGGAGGTGCCCACCCCCAAGGAGCTGAGCGCCATTCTGGAGGGCGTGCGCGGCGGCCCGTATGAGCAGATCATCAACACCGGTATGCTGCGCTGCATGTCCAAGGCTCTGTACGAGGAAAAGCCCAAGGGTCACTACGGTCTGGTGCTGCAGGACTATGCCCACTTTACCAGCCCCATCCGCCGCTATCCGGACCTGGCCATCCACCGCATCATGACCGCGCAGCTCAAGGGCACCGACAAGGACACCATGATCCTGCGCTACACCGATTTTGCGGAGCGGGCCAGCAAGCAGGCCAGCGAGCGCGAAGTCATCGCCATGCAGATCGAGCGCAAGGCCGAGGACTGCTACAAGGCCGAGTATGCCCGCCGCCATCTGGGCGAGAGCTACGAGGGCCGCATTTCCGGCGTGACCCAGCGCGGCCTGTTCATTGAACTGGAGAACGGCGTGGAGGGCTTTGTACCGGCTTCCAGCCTGACCCCCTCCGGCACGATGCTCACCGAGGGCGTGCGCCTGTCCGACCCCGTCTCCGGCAGGAACTGGAGCCTGGGCGATACCATGATGATCACCATCGTGCGTTCCGACGTCAATCTGGGCAAGATCGACTTTGAGGTAGCCCAGCCCACCGCAAAATAAAACAAACGCCTGCAAAAGCGGAATGACAGCGGTCATTCCGCTTTTTTGTCACAATTTGTACGCATTTCCAGCAAATGAAGGAGGATGTAAAAAATCTATACACAGGGCAAAGTTTGTTTGTTGTTCCTGTTCACTTTGCGGGGTATACTGTTGCCATAGAGAGCAGCATTGAACTGCTGTAAGGAAGAAAAACAGCGAAGCAAGGAGGCTTTTCCATGTACTATTCCAGTGGCAACTACGAAGCATTTGCACGTCCCAAAAAGCCGGAGGGCGTTGATCATAAATCCGCATATATCGTCGGTTCCGGCCTGGCAGCCCTGACCGCAGCCTGCTATCTGGTGCGTGACGGCCAGATGAAGGGCGAGCATGTCCATGTGTTCGAGAAGGAGGCCCTGCCCGGCGGTGCCTGCGACGGCTACAAGTACAGCATCGGCTACGTCATGCGCGGCGGCCGTGAGATGGACAACCATTTTGAGGTCATGTGGGACCTGCTGCACTCCATCCCCTCGCTGGAGACCGAGGGTGCCAGCGTGCTGGATGAGTATTACTGGCTGAACAAGGAGGACCCCAACTTCTCCCTTTGCCGTGCTACCGTGGAGCAGGGCAAGGACGCCCACACCGACGGCAAGTTCGGCCTGTCCGACAAGGGCGCTATGGAGATCATGAAGCTGTTCTTCACCCCGGACGAGCAGTTGCAGGACAAGAAGATCACCGACTTCTTTGACGATGAGGTGCTGAATTCCAACTTCTGGCTGTACTGGCGCACCATGTTCGCCTTTGAGAACTGGCACAGCGCACTGGAAATGAAGCTGTATATCAAGCGCTATATCCACCACATCGGCGGCCTGCCGGACTTTACCGCCCTGCGCTTCACCCGCTACAACCAGTATGAGTCCATCATCCTGCCCATGATCGAGTACCTGAAGGACTTTGGCGTGCAGTTCCACTACGACACTAAGGTCACGGACGTCAAGTTCGACATTCAGGGCAGCCGCAAGATGGCAAGCTCGGTCACCGTGGAGCGCGCAGGCGAGGTGTCCAACATCGACCTGACCGAGAACGATCTGCTGTTCATCACCAACGGCGGCTGCGTCGAGAGCTGCACCGTGGGTGCCCAGGACAAGGCAGCCGGTTTCGACCCCACCATCAAGCCGGGCAACGGCTGGGATCTGTGGAAGAAGATCGCCGCACAGGACCCGTCCTTCGGCCACCCCGAAAAGTTCTGCTCGGATCCGGAGCTGTCCAACTGGGAGAGCGCCACCATCACCACCCTGGATGACAAGATCCCGCAGTATATCCAGAAGATCTGCAAGCGCGACCCCTTCAGCGGCCGCACCGTCACCGGCGGCATCGTCACGGTGAAGGACTCTAAGTGGCTCATGAGCTGGACCCTGAACCGGCAGCAGCAGTTCCGCGCACAGCCCAAAGACCAGCTCTGCGTCTGGGTGTACGGCCTGTTCAGCGATAAGCCCGGCGATTACGTCAAAAAGCCCATGCGGGACTGCACCGGCCGGGAGATCTGCATGGAGTGGCTCTACCATCTGGGCGTGCCGGTGGAGGACATCGCAGAGCTTGCCGAGCACAGCGCCAACACCGTGCCGGTCATGATGCCCTATATCGACGCCTTCTTCATGCCCCGCGCGAAGGGCGACCGCCCCGACATCGTGCCGAAGGATGCGGTGAACTTTGCCTTCCTCGGCCAGTTCGCCGAGACGGAGCGGGACACCATCTTCACCACCGAATACTCCATGCGCACCGGCATGGAGGCCGTGTACCGGCTGCTGAACATTGACCGCGGTGTGCCGGAGGTCTGGGGCAGCACCTATGACGTCCGGGCGCTGGTGGATGCCTCGGTGAAGCTGCGGGACGGCCGGAAGCTCACGGACATGGAACTGCCCCTTATGGGCCGCATCGCCCTGAAGGAGGCGCTGAAGAAGCTCGAAGGCACCGACCTCGAGAAGTTCCTGCGCCAGTATAACGCTATCTGATAAGACGATATTTACGACGGAACAATACCGTCCAAAACAAAAGGCCGGGTGCTGTATGCCTGAGGCAGGAAACAGCACCCGGCTTTTTGTGCTGATCTGCGCGAGATTTCATAAAAAGTCGTACTCATAAAGAAAACTATTATGCAGAATGACCATCTTTGTGCTTGCTCTTTCGGCGGTTCTGTGGTAAGCTTAAAACAAAGAATGCGGCACAGCGGAAGAGAGGCTGTGCCGTAAAAATTGGTCTGGAACATAAAGGAGGTCCTTTTTGTGAAACACTTTATTTCTCGCCGCAATTTCCTGAAGGCTGCCGGTGTCACCGCCGCTGCCTCCGCCATGGCTGCTGCCGTTCCGCAGGCTTCGGCCGGTTTCCTGACGGGCAAGGATGCCGCTGTCACCATCCTGTACACCAACGATGTCCACACCTACATCGACAACAAGTCTCCCAAACTGACCTATGCCGCTATCGCTGCCATGAAGCAGGGCTATGTGGATGAGGGCAAGCCCGTCCTGCTGGTGGACGCAGGCGACCACATTCAGGGTACTGCCTACGGCTCCATGGACGACGGCGCTACCATCATCGAGCTGATGAACGAGGCTGGTTACGACATCGCTACTCTGGGCAACCACGAGTTCGACTACGGCATGGCCCGCGCGAAGGCCATCATCAAGGAAGCGGACTTCCCCTATGTCTCCTGCAACTGGGTGGACCTGCGCACCGGCCTGCGCGTCCTGCCCGCTGTCAAGCTGTTCCCCGCAGGCGGCAAGTGGATCGCATTCGTGGGCATCACGACCCCCGAGTCCTTCACGAAGTCCACTCCTGCTTACTTCATGAACGCCAAGCAGACCAAATATATCTACGACATTCTGGGCGGTGACGACGGCAGGAAGCTGTACGACGCCGTCCAGAAGGCCATCGACAAGGCCAAGACCCTGGGCGCAGACATCATCATCGGTCTGGGCCATTTGGGCGTTGACCCGTCCTCCTCTCCCTGGACCAGTGAGGAAGTCATTGCCAACACCACCGGCTTTGACGCTTTCATCGACGGTCACTCTCACACCGTCATGGAGAACAAGCAGGTCTACGATGCAGCCGGCAAGGCTGTCACCCTGACGCAGACCGGCTCTTATCTGGCAAACGTCGGTAAGATGACCATCGCCGAAGACGGCGCGATCACCACCGAGCTCATCTCCACCGCCGATGTCTCCGACGCCGCTGTGGCCGCTACCGCAGAAGCCTGGATCAATGATGTGGACACGATGCTGGGCGAGCAGATCGCGACCACTGACATCAAATTCTACATCAACGATCCCGCTACCGGCAAGCGCCGCATCCGTATGGGCGAGACCAACCTCGGCGACTTCGTGGCCGACGGCATCTATACTTACTTCAATGAGGTCGAGCAGCTGGACTGCGACATCGCTATGATGAACGGCGGCGGCATCCGCACCGATGTGGACGCCGGCAAGTGGACCTTCAAGACCTGCAAGCAGGTCAGCCCCTTCGGCAATGTGGCCTGCCTGATGTCTGTTACCGGCAAGCAGATCCAGGATGCTCTGGAGTTCGGCGCCCGCTTCGTCGGCCCGGAGGGCAAGGAGAACGGCGGTTTCCTGCATGTTGCCGGTGCGACCTACGAGATCCACACCGACATCCCCAACACCGTCCTCACCGACGACAAGAATGTCTGGATGGGCAGCGCCACCGGCACGCCCCGCGTCCAGAACGTGCGCATCTACAACAAGAAGACCGGCACTTACGAGCCGCTGGACCTGAACCGCACCTATGCGCTGGCCGGCATGAACTACACCCTGCGCAATCTGGGCGATGGCTTCGCCATGTTCGACGGCGCAGAGCTCATCAAGGACTATGTCTCTGAGGACTACCTCGTCATGTCCACTTACGCCATGATCTTCGACGCTGTGAACGATATGCCTGTTCTGAGCAGTGCCAACAGCCCGCTGGCAAGCTATCCGGGCTACCTGCTGAACTACGAGAACCCGTATGGCGCAGGCCGCATTCAGGTGGTCTGAGTTTTAGCAGAAAATCAGTAAGATAAACAGAAAGCCCCCTCTTCCAGTCGGAAGAGGGGGCGTTTTGGTGAAAACCTCTCCGTCACGCCTGCGGCGTGCCACCTCCCCTACCGAGGGGAGGCTTTGGCATACCGGAAAGCTTTCCCTCTTCGCCAGAGGCTCCCCTACAAGGGGAGCTGTCTGCGAAGCAGACTGAGAGGTTGGACAGAGGACGACCTTGCCTTGAGGGAAGAGAGGGAAAGCTTCCGGATGAAGCTCAACCCTTCGCAAACAGCCCCTTCAGTGCCAGCGGTGTCACGATAGAGGACACGACGATGAGCAGGATGACGGCGGTGAAGTAGACGGAGTCCACCACACCGGCCCCGAGGCCCTTCTGGGCCACGATGAGGGCCACTTCGCCGCGGGTCATCATGCCGACGCCCACTTTGAGGGAGTCGCCCCAGTTGAACCGGCAGAGCTTCGCGGCCAGACCGCAGCCGATGATCTTGGTGAGCAGGGCGACGATCACGAAGCAGGCGCTGAACAACAGGATGGTGGGCGTCAGGCCGCTGATGTCGGTCTTCAGGCCGATACTGGCGAAGAAGACGGGGGCGAAGAGGGTGTAGCTGCTGATGTCCACCCGGCGCTCGATGTAGGACGCATCCTCAAGGGAGCAGAGCACGATGCCCGCGATGTAAGCGCCCGTGATGTCCGCGATGCCGAAATACTGCTCCGCGATGTAGGCCATCGCAAAGCAGAAAGCGAGGCTGACGATGGTGATGCGCTGGGTGTGGGGGTTGCGATGGTCCAGCCAGAGCATGGCCTTGTGGATGATGAGGCCGATGACGATGGCTGCGATGAAGAAGAGGACGGTGTCCATCAGCACATCGACGAGGCTGGTGTCTGCGCCGCCGCTGGCACCCAGCACACAGGTGAGCACCACGATGCCGATGACATCATCAATGACGGCTGCGCTGACGATGGTGGTGCCGAGGAAGCTCTTGAGCTTGCCCAGCTCCTGCAGGGTGGCGACGGTGATGGAGACGCTGGTGGCCGTCATGATGGTGCCGATGAAGAGCGCCCGATAAAACTCCGGGCTGCCCAGCGCCGAAAAGCCGTAGAACAGGCTGTAGAGCAGGGTGCCGCCTGCCAGAGGCACGGCCACGCCCACGCAGGCGATGAGGGTAGCGATGGGGCCGGCCCGCATCAGCTCCTGAAGGTTGGTGCCGAGGCCGGTGGTGAACATCAGCAGCACGACGCCTATCTCAGCAAAAATGGCGATGGAGTCGCTGGGCTGCACGAGACCTAGCAGACAGGGACCGATGACAAGACCTGCGATGATCTCGCCCACCACCTGCGGCGCCCGGCATTTGCGGGCGAGCAGCGCGAAGAACTTGGCGCTGATGAGGATGAGGGCGAGATTCCGAAAGATGGAATACATAGGCGATCCTTCCTTTGACGTTAGCAATCGTCCTGCTCCCCCCGTAAGCCCTGCCATGCGCCGCGCACAAAGACAGAAGGGGAGAAGAACATCTTTTATTATAGTCCATCTTTCGGCGAAATGCAAAGGAAAACTGGCTTGGAAATGACTAAGGATGCCATATAAAAGAGATATGACGGATATACTGGAAAAGCATAAAAAGAATGATGAGGGAGATTTTGCTGTCATGCGCTCAAAAATACGAAAAAAATCCTGCGGGAGGGCTTGACAATTTTTGCGGGGCTTGCTATAATAAGTTGCTGTCTGAACAGACACGCCGCACAGTCCGCGCGACGCCGCGTCGGCTGTGTACCCTTGGCCTCATATTCTTGAGGCCCTTAAGTCCAAAAGGAGGTGCTACAAAATGGCAAAGTACGAAACCATGCTGATTACCAGCGCTACTCTCGACGAGGAGGCTTCTTCCGCTCTCATCGGTAAGTTCAAGTCCCTGATCGAGGCTAACGGTACCATCGATTCCATCGATGAGTGGGGCAAGCGCCGTCTGGCCTACCCCATCAACGATGAGGAGGAAGGCGTCTACACCGTGATCAACTTCACTGCTGACCCCAGCTTCCCCGCTGAGCTGGACCGTGTGTACAAGATCACTGAGGGCGTTATGCGCAGCCTGATCGTTGCCCACGAGGAGTAATCTTTTCGTGACGAAAAAGGAGTCCGTATTATGTTGAATGTTGTAGCGATCATGGGCCGTCTCGTGGCGGATCCCGAGCTTCGCACCACCCAGAGCGGCACCAATGTGTGCAGCTTCCGCATTGCGTGTGACCGCAACTTTGCCCGTCAGGGCGAGCAGCGTCAGGCCGATTTCATCGACATCGTCGCATGGCGCCAGCAGGCAGAGTTCGTCTCCAAGTATTTCCAGAAGGGCAGTCTGATCGCCATCGAAGGCAGTCTTCAGACCCGCCAGTATCAGGACAAGAACGGAAACAACCGCACCGCTGTGGAGGTCGTGGCAAACAACGTCAACTTTGCTGGCTCTAAATCGAATGGCAGCAATCAGGGCGGCGGCAGCTATCAGGGCGGCGGCAGCTATCAGAATGCTGCTCCGTCCTACCAGAACGCAGCTCCTGCCCGTCCGGCTGCTGTGGAGGCAGCTCCCAGCTATTCTGCCGGCAATGCAGATGACTTCGCCGTCATCGACGACAGCGACGACCTGCCGTTCTGATTCCCGAACCGGTGTTTTAACCGTAAAAATCCAACAGGAGGTAATAAGCAATGGCTTTTGAAAGAACCGAAGGCTCTCGCCCCGCACGCCCCATGCGTCGCGGCCGCAAGAAGGTTTGCAGCTTCTGTGTCGATCGCATCGACACCATCGATTACAAGGACGTTCCCCGTCTGCGTAAGTACGTCTCTGAGCGTGCAAAGATCATTCCCCGCCGTGTTACCGGCACCTGCGCTTTCCATCAGCGCGCACTGACCGTGGCTATCAAGCGTGCTCGTCACGTTGCTCTGATGCCCTACGTCAGCGACTAATCTGAGATAATCAACCCAATCAAAATAATCAGCAATCAGCAAAGCGCCCTCACCAATGACAAGGTGAGGGCGCTTTTTTGGTTTGCTTTAGAGAGTTGACCTCTTCGCCAGAGGCTCCCCTACTAGGGGAGCTGGCGAGGAGCTTGCGACGAGACTGAGAGGTTGTACGAAGGACAGCCTGACCGTGAGCCACTGCGGGACAAAACCTCTCCGTCATCGCTGCGCGATGCCACCTCCCCTATCGAGGGGAGGCTTTGGCATTTCGTAAAGTTTCATCTTCAATCGGAGAGGTTCTCCTGCTCCGGGAGCAGAGCCTGGGCCAGCAGGGCGGCCAAGCCGCTGTAGCGCAGGTTCTGGCGGATATTGGACATCATCCGGTTCACCACGTCCCGCCGGCCCACCACGATGCAGAGCTTCCGCCCGCGGGTGACGCCGGTGTAGAAGAGGTTGCGGTAGCACAGGCGGGGCGGCACCTGTGCCGCCGGGAGGATGACCGCCGGGAACTCGCTGCCCTGGCTTTTGTGTACCGTGATGGCATACGCAATTTCCAGCTCGTTGAGGTTCTCCGCCGGGTAGACCAGCCGCCGGTCGTCCATCCGCACCACCATGGAGCGGCTGCGCACGTCGATGGACTCCACGATGCCGATGTCGCCATTGTAGGCACCCACACCCTGTTCCCCGCCGATGCGCTGCCACGTTATCTCGTAGTTATTGCGCACCTGCATCACTTTGTCCCCCACCCGGAAGACCCGGGCCGCGCTCTGCAGCTCCGGCTTGCCCTTCCTGGGCGGGTTGAGCATGGCCTGCAGCTCCGCATTGAGGGCCTGGGTGCCGGTGGGGCCGAGCTTCGTGGGGCAGAGCACCTGAATATCCTTCACCGGGTCGAACTGGTAGCTGCGGGGCAGACGGGTGGTCACGAGGTCGCAGACCAGCTTCTGGGCTGCGTCGCCGTCGGCTTCGAGGAAGAAGAAATCGTCCGTCTTTCCGCCCTTTTTCAGCGGTTCGCCCGAGATGATGTGGTGGGCGTTCTCCACGATGAGGCTCTGAGCGGCCTGCCGGAATATCTCGTTGAGGCAGACCGTCGGCACCAGCCCAGAGCGGATGATCTCGCCGAGGATATTGCCCGGGCCGACGCTGGGCAGCTGGTCGGCGTCGCCTACCATAATAATACGGCAGCTGTACCGCAGTGCCGCAATGAGGGCCTGGAACAGCTTGACGTCCACCATACTCATCTCGTCGAGGATAACGACGTCGCACTTGAGCAGGTTCTTGTCATTGTGGATGAAGCTGACCACGCCGCCGGTGTAGTCCACTTCCAGCAGACGGTGGATGGTGGAGGCTTTCCGGCCCGTCAGCTCGCTCAGACGCTTGGCGGCGCGGCCTGTGGGAGCACAGAGGGCTACCCGTTCGGCCTCGTTCTCGAGCAGCTGCAGGATGGCGTTGACCGTGGTGGTCTTGCCGGTGCCGGGGCCGCCGGTGAGGACAAGACAGTTCTCGGTCATGGCCTTACGGATGGCTTCCTTTTGGAGCGGCGCGTAAGCAAAGCCCTGCGCCAGTTCCAGTATTTGGATGTTCTTGTCGAGGCCGTGGGCCGTCTGCTTTCCGCGCTTGGTCAGCATGGCCAGACGGTCGGCGATGTCCTGCTCTGCGGCCAGCAGATCCGGCAGATAAATATACGGTGTGCCGTCGAACATCCGCACCGCCAGTTTCCCGGTCTGGATGCAGCTGTCCAGCGCCGCCGCCAACTTTTCGGGGGGCTGGTGGATGAAGTTCGACGCTGTTTCCAGCAGCTGCGCCCGGGGCAGACAGGTGTGGCCGTTGCCGGCGTTGTGGCGCAGAGTGCGCAGAAGGGCGGCTTCCAGCCGCTGGGCGCAGTCCCCTGCCATCTGGTAATACTGGGCGATGCTGTCGGCGTGGCGGAAGTCCAGCTGCAAGGGTTCGCCGCAGAGCAGGTAGGGGTTCTGCTGGATGGCCTGCATGGCCCCCGGCCCGAAGGTGCGGAAGACCTCCATCGCCCGGCGGGGGCTGATCTCGAACTGAGCCAGATAGGCGATGAGCTCCCGCATTCCGAACATCCGCTTGAACTCCTGCTGGATGCGGTCGGCCTTGTCCGCCGAGATGCCCGGGATGAGGGTGAGCTGGGCGGGGTCGTTGGCGATAACTTCCAGCGCCGCCGCGCCGAACTTATCAATGATCTTATCCGCCGTCCGTGCGCCGATGTAGGGTAGCGACCGGCTGGCGAGGAAGGCGTAGACGGCCTCGAGGTCTTTGGGCATATCCGTTTCGCACTCCTGTGCGTGGAACTGTCGGCCATAGGTGGCGTGGTTCTCGTACCTGCCCCGGCAGACGACGCTCTCACCGGCGTGGAGCTCTCCCACCACGCCGCACACAACGGTGACGACACCGCCGCCCGACACCTCGAACACGGTGTAGCCGTTGTCCTCGTTCAGGTAGATAATGTCCTCTACCGTGCCTTCCAGCCGTTCCAGCTCCTGCTCCATCGTCCCACCTCCTCGTTTTGACACAACTATATATAGTATAGCGGTTTTAGGGGGATTTGTAAATACAACAAAAGCTCCCCCGAAGGGGAGCTGTAGGCAAGGGTCAGTCCTCCACCCGCGCTGCGGCAAGCTCCTTCATCAGCCGCTTGCGCACTGCAAAGTACGCCGGGATGAGGAAGAAGCAGGCAAAGAACCATGCCACAGGGTTGGCGATGCAGGCCGCAAAGTAGCCCCAGAGCGGCACGAACCAGAAGCCCACCATGGCACGGGCGACCATCTCGGCCACGCCCGCGAACATGGCAAGGCCGGAATAGCCCAGACCCTGGATGGTGTAGCGGTAGATGATGAGGACGGCCAGCGGGATGTAGAACACACTGTTCCAGAAGATGAAGCTGCGGGCATTCGCCATGATCTCCACCTCGCTGCTCTCGAGGAAGAGGCTGATAAGCGGCACATCCAGCACACGCAGGATGAGGAAGGATGCCACACTGTAGACGCAGCCAATTCCCAGCGCAGTATTGACGCCCCGGTCCACACGCTTGAGGTCGTGAGCGCCCATATTCTGGCTGGCGTAGGTGGTCATGGCGGTGCCGATGCTCTCCAGCGGCACCGAGAGGAACTGGGCGGCCTTGCTGCCTGCGGTCTGCGCGGCCACGATGCTGCTGCCCAGACCGTTCACCGCGCCCTGCAGCACGACGCTGCCGATGGCAGTGATGCTGCACTGCAGGCCCATAGGGATGCCCATGTTGCAGAGCTTGAGGCAGTGGCTGGCGCTCAGACGGCCCTCTTCCCCGCTCCACTTCAGCTCCGGGTAGTGGCGGACGATGTAGATGAGACTGCCGATACCCGCCACCGCCTGACTGAACACGGTGGCGAAGGCCGCACCGAACGCCCCCATCCGGAAGATGAGGATACAGAGCAGGTCGAGGCCGATGTTCAGCACGCTGGCCACCAGCAGGAAATAGAGAGGCCGCTTGCTGTCGCCCAGCGCGCGCATGAGGGCGCTGGTGACGTTGTACAGCAGGGTGAAGGGGATGCCCCAGAAGATGGTGCGGATGTAGATGTCCGCGATGTCGATGATGTTGTCGGGGGTGTTGGTCCAGACCAGCACCCCCCGGGTCAGGGCCACCGTCACCACCGTGAGCACGACGGCGAAAAAGAGGCTCAGCCAGACGGTATTGGCGGTGTAGCGCCGCATCTCTCTGTAGTCCTTCGCGCCGAAGGTCCACGAGATGGGGATGGAGAAGCCGCAGGCGATGCCGTTGACGAAGCCCAGCACCAGATAGTTCAGGCCGCCCACGCTGCCCACCGCCGCCAGCGCATCCACGCCCACGAAGCGGCCCACGATGATGGTATCCGCCAGATTGTAGAACTGCTGGAACAGACTGCCCAGCATCAGCGGCACCGCAAAGGCAAGGATGAGCTTGAGCGGGCTGCCCTGTGTCATGTCTTTTGTCATACAAAGCCCCTCCCCGGGCGGTCACTTAACATTTCTTTGCCGGATCTTTACCGACAAAAACGCCCTGCCGGACGAGGGGCAGGACGTTTTGCGTTTCATGAGTGGTATTATACTCAGCTCATCGTGATTTTGCAAGGGTTTTTTCTCAGATTTCTTCGTACAACATTGCTATTTTCTATCGGTGGTTTTTGGTGATTGTGCGCAGGGGGGCGGCAGGGCTGCCCCTGCGCAGGGCCCTCCTGCTGCACTCCCTCTCAGTCCACGCTCTCAACCTTCATAATCGAAATCCCATGCAGAGTCATAATATGCGGAGTCATAAAAGGGATCCCACCCCACAAATTATCGTCGCTGCTCCCTATCCATTTTCTTGTCTCCCAATTTCCTCTCAAATCCGGCGGCTGACTGTCCCTTATCCATTTTCTCGTCTCCCAATCTCCTCTCAAATCCGGCGGCTGACTGTCATCCTTGCCCGGCTTCCACACCCAGTCACCCTGACTGTCCGTTACCCATCCGCCTGTTTCCGGCTGCTGGGTGCTTGTCTCCGGCTGCTGGGTGCTTATTTCCGGCTGCTGGACCGTGGTGAGGCTGTCCGGCGAGAGAGTCGTCGGCCCGCTGAGGTCACCGACGGAGGGGGCCGGGTCGTCCTTCTTGCTGTCCTGCTTCCCGCCCACGAGCTTCACGATGTTACTGGTAAATGTCTTCCACACCGTCGGGTTGGAGGCGGGCTGCTCGGACGGACGGACCGTGATGGGGCCCATGTCGATGATGGTGGGATCCTTCGGGGCTGCGCTGAAGTCGGTCACGCCGCCGACGGTACCCGTTCCCGGCTGAGTCAGCTCGGGCAGTCCGCTCAGGGAGCTGCTTTCTCGACCGGAGAGGACCGTTCCCCATTGCTTTTTCTCCTGCTTGCGGCGGGCGATCGCCTCTTCCACCCGGGCAGTCTCCTGCGCTTTCTGCTCCTCATCGCCAACGCGGTACACGAGGACCAGTTCCTTGCCGTTTCGGCGCAGGACGGTCTCATCCGAGAATGTTTTTCTATCATATCCCGTCTGCCCGACAACATGGAATTGATAACGCCCCTCATGGGACAACTCGAGTTCGAATGCGCCATTCACGCCGACCAGATCTTTGATCCGGGCCAGCGGAATGACGGCCTCCATTTCCCGCCCTTCCCCATCAAGGAACCGGATGCGAAGCTCATGGACTTCCTTTGCAAGCTCCCGCAGCGAGTCGCCTGTCATCCGAAAGAGTGTGCTGTGGGCATCGAAGCTCAGGACCTTGTTGACCGGGTCATACTCCGCCGTGGCCACATTACCAAGCTCCTGTGTGCCATCCAGATGGGTGATCACGCCGACGGTCTCGTACATCTGCTTCACACGGTCCGGCACCTCGCCGGCCTGCACGCTTGGAGCGTCGTCGTCCTCGTCGTCCTCGGTATCATCGGGCTGTTCCGGCTTGTCCGGCTGCTCTGGTTTGTCTGGCTGCTCCGGCTTGTCCGGCTGCTCTGGCTGCTCCGGTTGAGAGGGCGTCCGCCGGTCGTAGCTGTAGTCCTCCATCTTCTTCCCGTCGGGGTCGTAGCGGGTCAGACTGCCGCCCGTCACCTTGTGGTCGTCGTTAGAGAGGGCGTCATTGGGGATCTCGCCGACTATGCCGCCGCCGATGGCCGCAGTTTCGCCGCCGGTGCTTGCGCCTGCCTTGGCCTCCACCTCGGCGTCGCCGGAGATATAGATGTGATTGGGATTGCTGGGCGGCGCATCCGGGTCTATCTCAGACCACGCACCCGCGCCGTCGCCAATGCCTGCCGCGCCGGGGCGGGGGTCTTCTTCAGGGCCGCTGTAGCTGCCGCCCGTGGCCGACACCTTGCCGCCGGAGATTTCGATGTCGCGGCCCGGGCCGTACACACCGCCGCCGATACCGGCAGCACCCTCGCCGCCCACGGCTTCTACCGTGCCGCCGGTGATCTCGATGTTTCCGGCGCCGCTTTCGTAGCCGCCGCCGATGCCTGCGCCGTCTTTGCCGCCTTCGGCGGTGAGGGAGCCTTTGGTGTCGTTGTCGTCCTTGATGGTCAGCTTGCCGGAGGACTCATTGCCGTTCTTCTCAAGACCCGCATTGTGGCTGCCGCTCTTCAGCTCGTTGGCGCCGTCCAGCTCGATGGCGGCATCGCCGCCGCCCTCGACCCGAACAGCAGCTTTGCCCGCATCGACTGGGCTGTCATCGCTGCCATCCCCCTCGGTCTCGTCGCTGACGTCCCCCTCGGTCTTGCCGCTGCCATCCCCCTCGGCCTTGCCGCTGACGTCAATTTTCAGGTCGTCGAAGGTGACGTCCACGTTGCCCTCGGAGGTGTCGATGGTGACGGTGTTCTTATCCGACTCGCCGGTGATGACGGTCTCCCCCTCATCCTTCTTGAACTCGTTGTCGCCCTGCTTGACCTCGTTATAGTTTCCGCTTCCATCGCTCGCACCTTTGACCGTAATGTCGCCCTTGGCGATGTCCCACCGGTCCGCGTAGGCCGGGATGCCGGAGCTCACCACGATGCCCGCGATGACGGCGGCGGCCACGCCCCGCCGGAGTGCGCTTTTCAGTCTCATAGTACATCTCCTTTCGTTTTGTGTATCATGCAATGCCGTCGATGCGGCTCAGGCTCTCCTTTGAGGGGCTTATGAGATGCTCCAAGTCCTCCGGCAGCCAGAGCTTTATCTCACCCTGGGTATCCGGCAGGTCGTCCCAGTCGTCACCAAGGTCGGTATAGCTCCGCAGGTCACTCTCCAACAGATTGGTATACTTTGTGCCATCCGGGACGGTGGTTTCCAGCAGGAAAAGCCGTGGCTTATCCTCCTCGGGAGCGATGGCCTCAAATCGGGAAGCCAGCTGTTTCAGGGACTCGTCAAGCCCGATTCCCGGCGTTTCCTCTCTCGCAGGCTCGAGCCACCAATCCAAACTCGGGAGGTCGTCCCTTTTTTTCGCGAGTTGGAAGTCCATCATATCCAGCTCTTGTTTCAGTAATTCGTCGCGTTCACGTCTGAGCTCTTCACTCGTTTTTTGCTCTACCTCTTCGTGGGTCAATATCAGCCGCTCCTTCACCTCTGGTATCCACACCGGCACCCACTCCTGATAGCGCTCCGACAGGTCGTCCCGCGTTTCGCCGTCCAGCCGGAGGCTGATGTCCTCCCTGTTTTGCTTCAGCTCCACGTCAGCGTCCTCGCCCGCCGCGTCGGCCATCTTGTCCACGCTATAGTGGGTCATGGTGTCCTCATAGCGGAAGAAGATGTCCTCCACGCCGTCCTCCCGGAGACTGGAGATGTCGGTGGTGACGGTGGAGCGGGGAGCGGCGCTCTCAATAAGCACCACACCCCCCGGGGTGAGGACCTCTCCGGCGTCGCCGGCCTTTACGCTGCCGACCATGGGGTCGGTGCTCTCAATAATGGCCAAAGCAGAATCCAACCGCTGGATGGTGACCCGGCTGGAAAAGAAGCCGCCCACCACCATGCCGCCGGGCAGGGGTTCGTGAGCGTTCTCCTGTGCCGGGGGCGGGACGTCATCATCATCGTCGTCCTCGTCGTCGTCCGGCTGGGGCTTGGGGGTGGAGGTGTAGTCGTAGCCCATCCCCTCCATCACGGTGCCGTCCGCGTTCAGACGGGTCAGCCGTCCTCCCGTCACCTTATGTTCATCGTCAGAAAGGTTCTCCGTGGGTACTTCGCCGTAGCTGCCGCCGATGGCCGGGGCCTTGGCGTCCGTCATCTGGCTCCCCGCCTTGGCCGTCACCTCGGCGTCGCCGCAGATGTAGAGGTCTCCCGGGTTCGGGTCGTCGGTGTCGTCCGACGCGCGGCCTGCTCCGTCGCCGATGCCTGCCGCGTTGCTCCCGCCCACAGCCTCGATGGTGCCGCCCCGGATGGTGATGCTGCTGCCGGTGCTCTCGATGCCTCCGCCGATGCCTGCGCCGCCTTCGCCGCCCTCAGCGGTGAGGGAGCCGTCCTTGCCCTTGTCGTCCTTGATGGTCAGGGTGCCCTCCGACTCATGTTCGTTCTTCTCAAGGCCTGCATTGCCGCTGCCGCTCTTCAGCTTGTTGTCACCGTCCAGCTCGATGGTCACATCGCCGCCGCCCTGCACGGTGACGGCGGCATTGCTCTTATCGATTGGGCTGTCACTGCTGCCATCCCCCTCGGTCTTGCCGCTGACGTCGATCTTCAGGTCGTCGAAGGTGACGTCCACGTTGCCCTCGGAGGTGTCGATGGTGACGGTGTTCTCCTCCGACTCGCCGGTGATGACAGTGTCGGTGTCCTCCACATCCTCCTTCTCCCCCTGTGAGACCCTGTTCGTCCCTTCGGTGTCGCCCGCTTCCACGGTGATGTTGCCGTCGGCGATGTCCCACCGGGCCGCATAGGCCGGGATGCCGGAACTCACCACGATGCCCGCGATGACGGCGGCGGCCACGCCCCGCCGGAGTGCGCTTTTCAGTCTCATAGTCTGTCCTCCTTTGGTCTGTTTGTC
>ENA-UEQK01000844-UEQK01000844.1-human-gut-metagenome-genome-assembly--contig:-NODE-844-length-20843-cov-18.098430_pt1 | contig 20843 bp, 15 predicted proteins | sample MGYA00242939_ERZ507942 | MGnify/ENA primary metagenome ERZ507942 (study PRJEB26167, sample SAMN06115485) | human gut metagenome | host: Homo sapiens | place: China:Chongqing | collected 2015-03-30... | reverse complement strand
CTCCGTATGGCAGATGTGGAGCTGACGAGCGTGGATTGGCTATGGTTTCCGTATATCCCCTTTGGAAAGCTGACGATCATACAGGGCAATCCCGGCGAGGGCAAGACCTACTTTGCCATGCGTCTTGCGGCGGCTTTTGAGGATTTCCCCCACGCCGACGATATGGACACCGTCTTTCTCATAGCTTTCACCGCGTTCGACCAAATAGACATCATATCCGGCTTTTGCGAGAGATACACATTCCTTATGGAAGATGCGGATGTCCTCCACGCCGTGAGCACTGGTCATGTGGCAGACCTTGAACATTAATAGGAACTCCTTATCATTCTTTATCTTGCCTTACAGCCGCCAGAAGCGCAGGCCGGAGGCCTTCAGCTCGTCCATGCGGTAGAGGCTCTTCACATCAATAAGCACCCGTTCATCGTTGGAAAGCTCGCTCTTGAACAGGTCACGAAGCTGCATGAGAGACAGCGCGCGGAACTCATTGTGTCCAACCGCCACGATGACACAGTCCGCCTTGGGGATCTCATCGAAGGGAACGAGATCCACGCCGTAGACCTGCTTGGCCACCTCGGCGTCCGCCCAGGGGTCGGTCACAACAGGCTGGATGTCATACTCCCGCAGGCGGTTGATAATGTCCACCACCTTGCTGTTGCGGGTGTCGGGGCAGTTCTCCTTGAAGGTGATGCCGAGAATGACCACGGTGGCCTTCTTCGGCGCCTTGCCCGCCTCGATCATCTGCTTGATGGCGGCGTCCGCCACGAACGCGCCCATGCTGTCGTTGACCTTGCGGCCGTTGAGAATGATCTGGCTGTGATAGCCCAGCGCCTCGGCGGCGCTGGTGAGGTAGTAAGGGTCCACGCCGATGCAGTGGCCGCCCACCAGTCCGGGACGGAAGCCCAGAGCGTTCCACTTGGTGTTCATGCCGGCAAGCACCTCGTCGGTGTCGATGTTCATGCGGTCGCAAATCATGGCGACCTCGTTCATAAAGGCGATGTTGATATCCCGCTGGCTGTTCTCGATCACCTTGACCGCCTCGGCGGTCTTGATGGTGGAAACGGGGAAGGTCCCTGCCTTGATGACGATATCGTAGACCTTTTTGATCTCCCGGGCGCTCTCCTCGTCCATGCCGGAGACGATCTTCTGGATATTGGTCAGGGTATGAACACGGTCGCCGGGGTTGATGCGCTCCGGACTGTAGCCGATTTTCCAATCCTCGCCGCATTTCAGGCCGGATTCCCGCTCGATAATGGGGATGCAGATATCCTCCGTCACGCCGGGGTAAACCGTGGACTCAAAGACCACGATGCTGCCGGGGGTCAGGTTCTGTCCCACGGTGCGGGAAGCCCCCTCGATGGGCCGCAGATCCGGCGTGGTGTCCGGGTTCACCGGCGTGGGCACGGCGATGATTAGGAACTTCGCATCCTTCAGGCGGGAGGCGTCCGCGGTGAACTCCACCGTGGTAGTTTTGAGGCCCTCGCCCACCTCGTTGGTGGCGTCGATGCCGTTGGCGTACTCGTTCACCCGCTTCTCGTTGATGTCAAAGCCAATGACCGGAACGTGCTTGGCAAACTCCACCGCAAGGGGCATACCCACATAGCCGAGGCCTACCAGAGCCAGTTTTTCTTCTCCGGTAATCAGTCCCTGATAAATCGCGTCAAACTCCATATCTGTTACTCCTCTGTACTGTCCTTTTTGACGGGGCGGTCATTCCCATCTGTCTGGCTTGCGACTGAAGCCTTCAAATTCTGCATAAATCTTGCATGGTCGATGGCGAAGTTGCCGGTGACGGTCTGGCCGGCAGGTACGTCTTTTGTCACAACAGACCCTAAAGAGACTCTGGCATGGTCTCCAATTCTGATCCGGTTAGAAATCGTCACTCCAACACCAATAAAAACATCTGCTGCGATGGTTACATTGCCAGAGATGACCGACATACCTGCAATGAGTGTCCTTGTACCGATCGAAGAACCATGCCCAATGACGACACTGTTATCGATTTTTACATATTGTCCAATGTCTGTTACATCTTTCATCAGTGTCGCGCCTTCGATTTGGGTACCGCTACCGATCTCGGAATACTCCCTCATACGCACCCAACCGCCGTTTTTCGCCATAAACAGGGCATCTCCATGTTGGATGACATCAAAATTTTGACAGCCAACGGTACTGTTGGCACCAATGCGGACCCCTCGCTCCAGAATGCAGTTTTCTTCAATGACTGCATTGGCACCAACTACAACATCAGGCCCAATTTCTACGTTATATGGTGAGATTACTGCACCCGGACAAATCACCGCTGTTTTATCAATCACAGTTGCCTTTTTTGCGGACTTTTCTACTAAAAGGTTATGTGCTTCAAAAAAGACACCTTTGGGGTTTTCTGCTGTTACCACACCTTTAATGTGATTTGGAAGATAACCCTTTAGCTCTGGCGTACAAATCACGCAGGATATCCCTTTCTGTTCCAGATAGGGAAGAAATTTGACTCGATCAATATAGGTTAGTGCAGATGAGGCTCGGATGCGGGTACACTGCTCCAGAAAATCAAAACTGCCATCCCGTATAAGTTCATGCGGCTGTTTAATATGCCTTAAAATCTCCGAAAGCAGCATCTTACAACGCCTCCAGAACCGCGGTGATGACCGTCTCCTGCTCCGCCTCCGTCAGATAGGGGTGCATGGGCAGGGAGAACGTCCGGGCGCAGTAGTCATTGGCGTTTCGGAACGCTTCGCCGTAGGTTGGCCTGCTGCGGAACACCGGCAGGGCGTGCTGCGGCGTGGGATAGTAGACCATGTTGGGGATGCCCTTTTCCGTCAGGCGGGCGATGATGCGGTCACGCTGCTTGCTGTCCTCCGCCAACAGCGCGTACTGCGCCCACACGGACAGGCAGCCCTCCGCCACAAAGGGCGTGGTGAATTTCCCGGCAAAGGCGGCGTTGTAGCGCCCCGCCACGGTCTGTCGGGCGGCAACTTCATAGTCGGCCAGTGCCTTCAGCTTGGGCAGCAAAACCGCCGCCTGCAAATTGTCCAGACGGGAGTTCATACCCACGCGGATATTGTCGTACTTACCGCCGGGGCCTTTGCCGTGGACGCAGAGGGAGCGGATGAGATCGTTGATCTCATCGTCGTCCGTGAACACCGCGCCGCCGTCGCCGTAGCAGCCCAGCGGCTTGGCCGGGAAAAACGAGGTGGTGGCAATGCGTCCGAAGGAGCAGGTCTTTTTCCCGTGATATTCCGCACCGAAGCTCTGGGCGGCATCCTCAATGAGAGCGAGGCCGTACTTCTCGCAGACGGCGGAAACGGCGTCATAGTCGCAGGGGTTGCCGAGAATGTCCACCGCCACAACTGCCTTAGGGGTGTACTTCCCCTCCGCCAGCACCGCCTTGATCTGCCGCTCAAGGCTTGCGGGGTCAAGGTTGTAGGTGTCGGGGGTGATGTCGCAGAACACGCTCACCGCGCCGAACATGGCGGCAGGCTCCGTGGAGGAGATGAAGGTCATATCGGGGGCGAACACCGCGTCCCCCTCCCCCACGCCCAGCGCCATGAAGGCAAGCTGGAGGGCATCGGTGCCGTTGGCGCAGGTGATGCAGTGCTTGCGGCCGGTGAAGGCGGCAAGCTGGGTTTCCAGCTCCTTGACATATTTACCGCCGATGAACGCGGCGGAATTCAGAACATCTTGTATGTTCGCGTTAATTTCGTCCTTGAGGGCGGCGTATTGGGCTTTCAGGTCGATGAATTGCATGGAATCACACTTCCTTTTTGAAATTCGACTCGGTTACTTCTCGGAAATACCTTCTATGACGGAGATCAGCTTGTCCGTCAGACGCTTGAAGTCGTAGTCCTCTGCGGCGCGGCGGGCGTTAGCACCCATGCTTTGGCGCTGCTCATCAGAGAGCTCCGACAGATGGTCAATAACTGCGGCGACCTCCTGCGGTTGGGGATCCCTGACTTCTGTTCCCGCGCCATAGGTCACGACCGGGTTATAGCGGCAGGGAAAATCACAGAGAATCGGTTGCCCCGCAGCAAAGTAATCAAACAGCTTGTTGAAGCTGATACCGTAATTAAACAGATAGGTAAACGAATTATGGGCAAAGTTCAGATCCGCGCGGCTGACGATGGAGGGGACGTATTTCTTCTCTACCTTACCCTTAAAGGCAACATTGGCGATTTTCTCGTCGCGGACGCGCTGCTCCAGCGCTTCACGCTCGTCGCCGTCGCCCCAGATCAGAAACTTGACGCGGGGATCTTTCACACACTTCGCCGCGTCCAACAGCAGTCCAAGGTTGTTGACCCGGCGGACAGAGCCGGTATAGACCACCTTAAAGGTGCTGGGATCGTTCAGCTCCGGATCTTCCACGTGGAAATGCTCTTTATTATAGTCAAACTGTTCCAGATCGACGCCGTTGTTGATGTAGTACACCTTGGAGCGGGGGATCTCCTTCTCCCAGCCCTGCTTGACGATGTAATCGTAGGCGCCCTCCATGGTAAACACCAGGGCATCGGCTTTCTGATAGATCCACTTCTCGCCCCGATACAAAAGCTTGATCAAGGGGTTATCCTTCGTGAAGCGATTGGAGTACACCACGATGCTCTCCGGCCAGAGATCCCGCACCTCGCAGACGCACTTCACGCCGAAATGCTTTGCCAGCTGAAGCCCCGCCACCAGCGTCAGCGGATGGACGGAGGAGGCAAAAATCACGTCGGGCCTGCCGTGCTGGGCGGCGTACTCCTTCGCGGCCTTCTTCACATTGCGGTAGAAGTCGATCATATTCAACACGCGCTGTTTGCCGTTGCCGTTATAGGTGCGGGCGCGGACAAAAACGAAGGGCGTGCCAATCTCCTCGGCGATGTGCTCCTCCCAGAGCGCGTCGGTCTCAAAGAAGCGCTCGGCCTTGCCGTGCTTGCTGTTGGCACCGAAAATGACGGGCGCGTAACCGGCGCGGCGCAGATATTTCGCGAAATTGTAGTGCCGCCCGCCGCAGTCGAAATACATATCACTTGCGTAGTGGTTTAAGATCCAGATGTTTGTTTTCATGAAAAGATTCCTTTTCTTGTGGTTTATGCCCGGTAACGGGGAAAAAAGCCGCTGGAGGGAAGGTCGGCGCGCAGTGCGCAGAGCGCGGCGTATTTCTCCGCATCAAAAATCTTCCGGCCGATATGGTAGCGGCAGGGCTCACCCCTGTAAAAGCTCTTTTTGAATTGATACAAATTGTCCTCGCCGGAGCCGACGCCGCCGCCTAAATGCAGCGTTTTGCAGCCTGTTTCATGTCCCCACAGCGCTGCCTCATACAGCAGAAGATTGGTGGGGGCAAGGCTTTGATACTCCCGGCGGGAACCGGAGAGGTGGTAGTTCATCCGCCCATTCGCCCACAGCATGATGGACGAGGCGATGACCGTGCCGTCCGGCAGCTGTGCGTAGAAAACCTGACTATTACGGGGCAGATCCTCGCACACGCTCTCGTAGAACGATGGTGCGAAGTAGTAGTAATCCGTTGCATTGTCCTTGTCCATGGTGGCGTTGTAGATCGCCCGGAAGGTCTCAAACAGCTCCGGACTGCGCCCGGAATAGATGCGCACATTGTTTTTTTTTGCCTTGCGGATCATGTTGCGGTTTTTTGGGGTCAAGTTTGCCCAAATCGTTTCCGGAGAGGTCAGATCCATGGCAATCGTTCCGCCCAGCGCCGTGACATCATACGCCGTTTCCGTCCGCACATGGTTTTTCAGCACGGGATGGTAGCGCACAAATTCGCTGACGATGCCGTGTTCTTTGCACCAGCGCTCATAGCCGGCAAAGATAGGCGCGGGGTCGCCCGCCCCCTCCAGCAGCCAGCCTCCGTAGCCGTAAGGCGTGGCAAAATCAAAATAGGTGTCGGCTGACAGACTGCCGGCAAAATGGGGATCGGCGGCAATATCCCGCTTGATCACCACATTGATGCCCCGCACGCCGTCCGCTTCTCCGTAAAAGAGTAGCGGCTCGCCGTCGCCGTGGAGTTGGAATGCCTTCACATAGCCGGAGAGGTAGTAGACATCATAATTGAGAAAGGTACGCACAAGAGCGTCCCACGCCTCGGCCTGCTCGATGGTATAGACGGTCATATCCCTGTACCTCCCCCTAAAAATGCCTGTACAGCCTGTCCGATCCGGTGCATCTCTGCCGCGCCGTAGCGCTGGTCGCACAGCAGGCTCACTTCCGTTTCGTAAATCATCCGCGTCTGCGCGGTCAACCGATGCAGCGCCGAAACCGGCCAGTGCACCGGACAATAAATTTCCTGTTCGACCAGATATTGCCGTAGGGCGTCTCGCTCCTCCGCAGGGACGCGTATGGGGACAAACAGCGGGCAGTCCAAGGCTTGCAGATTGGGAAAGAGGGCCCACTCCCCCACATATTTCAGCAAAACAGCGGCGTTGTCCCGGCGTTTCTGCCGCAAAAGCGCTGTATCCAAGTGGTGAGCCGCAGAAATGTCCTCCCCGGCCGCGGGGCCGGATGCCCCTTGCTCAAGCAGGTCTTCCGCCTCGGAAAATGTGCGCAGATGGCGTTTTTCCTCTGATTTTCCGGTGAGATACGCATATTTTTCGCTCATCGCCCAGCGGCGCAGAGCCGTATACGCCCCCGCATAAGTATCGACCGCGGCAGGAAGCACTTTCCCGGACGGGCCGAAGGCATAGCCTCCGGTGAGAAATCCCGCCCATTTCCGCAGGCTGCCAAAGATATACTCCGCGCCCTTCGGAATACCGGAGAAGATGCTGTGTGTCGCGTCATAAATGACGGTGGTATTCTGAGGAAACACCGCGGTACGCCGATAACCGAAATAGTCCATCACCAATGTGACATCGCAGGGTGGGCAATCCGCAAAGTCCTGATGCAGCGTTCCCTGCTCCAAGTATACCGGATAAAAGGACACCGCAAGGTCTGCATCTAAAAACGGCTTTATCATCGTGTGACAGCACCATGAAGGAAGCGCTGCGGTGCGGACTTCCCGTTCTGCACACAACTCCGATAGGAGCGCCGCAAGCGCGACGCGGCCGGAGAGATACCATGCGGTATGCGGCGGAAAGAGAGCGTTTTCCTGAGACGATAGCGGAATGTCCCAGAATTCACTGCCTATCTCAGTGCATAATTTCCTTTTCATCCTTTGTCCTCTTTAGCGTAATTTGCTGATCTTCCACATCATTTCCTAAAAACGGATACCATGTTCCCAACTCTGGGTTTTCCGTATCTTCCTTACGAAAAATCTCTCTTACAGTCTGAAGGACAATAGATAAGTCATTTCGAAACGATATATGATTAACATATTCAATATCATATGCAAATTTTTCCTGCCAGAGAAGATTAAATCGCCCATGTACCTGTGCTAAACCTGTTAATCCGGGCGTAACATCGTGCCGATGATGCTGTTCTTCATTGTAAAGTGGCAAGTATTCTACCAGCAAAGGCCGGGGGCCGACGATGGACATATCGCCTTTGAAGATGTTCCACAGCTCCGGCAGCTCGTCAAGGCTGGTGGAGCGGAGGGCGCGGCCGAACTTCGTCAGGCGCACCTCATCGGGCAGCAGCTCGCCGTTTTCGTCCCGTGCGTCCGTCATAGAGCGGAACTTATACATTTTGAAGACCTTCTCGTCCTTACCGGGGCGCTCCTGACAGAAAATGACGGGGCTGCCCAGCTTTGTCCGCACCAGAACGGCCACGATCAGCAGCACCGGGGACAGCACCACAAGGGCGCAGCCGGAGAGAAGAACGTCCAATATTCGCTTGATGTAACGGGCGTAGATGCCCTGCTTTCCCTGTTTCACAAAAATTACTTCCTATGTCCTTTTTCTCACTCAAAGCAGGCACGGATCAGTTCGATAACCGTATCCTGCCGCTCCGGCGTCATTTTGTTGTCGCTGGGCAGGCACAGGCCGCGAGCGAAAATGTCCGCGCCCACGTCAGTCACACCGCCTGCGATATAGGCGTTGGTGCGGCAGCGGAGACTCCCCTCCCGGCCCACGCACTGGTGCATCCGGTACATGGGCTGCATATGCATGGGCTTCCAGATGGGGCGGCCCTCGGCGTTGTACTTTGCCAGAACTTCCAAAATTTCCGTGGGGCAGGACTTCCCTGCCTCTGCGCGGTAAAGGGCTTCGCTGTCAGAGCGCACCTGGGGGCACATGGCGTCCTTGTCGATGATCAGGGCGGAGAGCCAGTAGTTGGGAACGGTGCCCGGCACGATGGGGTTCATCGTCACGGGCAGATCCCGCAGCCCCTCGCAATAGCGCTGGTAGATCGCCTTTTTCTGGGCGATGTGCTCCTCCAGATGGGGGTACTGGCCCCGGATGACCCCGGCGACAACGTTGCTCATGCGGTAGTTGTAGCCCACTTCCTCATGCTGATACCAGGGGGCGTTCTCGCGCGCCTGCGTCGCCCACTTCCGTGCGCGGTTGGCATCCTCAAGGGAGTTGGTCAGGAGACACCCGCCGGCAGAGCCGGTGATGATCTTGTTGCCGTTATAGGAGATGGCGGCGTAGTCGCCGAAGCTGCCGCACTGCTTGCCGTTCACCGTGGCGCCCATGGCCTCGGCGGCGTCCTCGATGAGCAGCGCGCCGTGCTTTTCGCAGATGCGCTTGATCTCGTCCACCTTGGCGGGGAAGCCGTACAGATGTGCCATGACCACCAGCTTCACCTCAGGATACAGGGTGAACGCCTTTTCCAGCGCGATAGGATCCATGTTCCAGCTGTCGGCCTCGGTGTCGATAAAGACGGGGATGCCGCCCTCGTAGACCACGGGGTTCAGCGTGGCGTCAAAGGTCATGTCTGAGCAGAACACACACCGCCCCTCAAGGGCGCCGTGGCTGATGGGGGGCTTGCCGTAGAGCCGCTCCCCCGCCAGCTTTACGCACAGGTGCAGAGCGGCGGTGCAGCAGGAAAGACCGACCGCATAATCGACCTCTGCTTTTTCGGCGGCGATGCGCTCGACCTCGTTGATATTCTCACCCACGGTGCTCATCCAGTTGGTGGCGTATGCTTCGGTCATGTATGTAAGCTCCTCCCCATGCATGGTGGGGGTGGCGAGCCAGACCTTCTGTTCAAGGGGGGCAAATTTTTCGTCAGCGGTAAAAGCCATAGCGGCACTTCCTCAAATATAATAAAGTATAAAGGGTCAGGTAGGAACCGTTTCCTGCGCTGGGATTTCCACGGTCTCCCCCTGACAGGCGTTGACCTCCTCCGGCTCGTGGAAGGTGGGCACCACCCGGTGCAGCACCTGCCGGATGCAGGAAATATCTTCCGTCCGCATGGTTTTTTCCAGCGCGTCATTCAGCAGCGTCAGCTTTTGTTCCAGTTCCTCCGGCGTCACCGGGGGCTGGTGCTCCACGAAGATCATGCCGTTTCCGGTTTTTTCCAGGTCACGGCTGGCTACCAGCAGCTCCTCATAGAGCTTCTCGCCGGGGCGCAGGCCGGTCTCCATGATCTCAATATCCCGGTACGGCTCGTAGCCGGACAGGCGGATCATGTTCTCCGCCAGCTCTAAAATCTTCACCGGGCGGCCCATGTCCAGCACGAACAGCTCGTTCTGCTTGGCCATAGCCCCCGCCTCCAGCACCAGCTGGGCGGCTTCGGGGATGGTCATGAAATAGCGGATGACCCGCTTGTCCGTCACGGTGACGGGGCCGCCCTTCGCGATCTGGCGGCGGAACAGGGGCACTACAGAGCCGTTGGACCCCAATACGTTGCCGAAGCGCACCGCCGCGAAGGTGGTCTTGGAGCAGCCCGCCATGGACTGCACCACCATTTCGCACAGGCGCTTGCTGGCGCCCATGACGGAGGTGGGGTTCACCGCCTTGTCGGTGGAGATGAGGATGAACTTCTTCACCCCATGGGCGTCCGCTGCCCGGACGGTGTTCAGCGTGCCAAACACGTTGTTGCGGATGGCCTCCTGGGGACTGGTCTCCATCAGGGGAACGTGCTTATGGGCGGCGGCGTGGAACACCACGTCAGGCTTGTAGGTATCAAACAGCAGTTCCAGCCGCCGGGGGTCCCGGACGGAGCCGATCTCCACGCTGAGGGGCAGATCCCTGCCGTACTGATCCAGCAGCTCCTGCTGAATGTCATAGGCGTTGTTTTCGTAAATATCGAAGATGACCAGCCGCTTGGGGTGGTGCTTGACGATCTGGCGGCACAGCTCCGAGCCGATGGACCCGCCGCCCCCCGTCACCAGCACGGTACGCCCGGAAAGCAGTCCCTCCACAGCGGAAATATCCAGCTGAATGGCGTCACGGCCCAGCAGATCCTCGATCCGCACCTCCCGCAGCTGCTGGCGGATGGGCTTTTGATCGATCAGCTCCAAGGTGCTGGGCAGGGTGGACACCCGGATGCTCCGGTCCGCCAGCTGCCGCAGAATTTCCTTTCGGTGCAGCTCGTCCATGGAGGGGATGGCAAAAATGGCCTCGTGAATATCCATGGCCCGCATCTGCGGCAGGGCCTGGCTGATCAAGCCGCTGACAGGCACACCACGGATGCGCTTGTTAACCTTGGCGGGGTCATCATCAAAAAAGCACTGGACGTGGTAGCGGCTGTTGGGATTGTGCTGCAATTCATCCAGCAGCTGCACCCCGGCGGAGCCAGCGCCGATGATGGCCACCGGCACCGCTCCCGGCTGCTCCCGCTGGATGCTGAAGGTCCGGTACATCCGGTAGCCGAACCGGACGGCCAGCATTTCCAGCACCCACAAGCTGGCGATGGCCGCCAGCAGGACGAAGGAAATGGTCTCGTGGAGCAAGGCCCGGCTGAAGATCTCATAGGCGCCGAAGCCGCAGATGGCCGCGCACAGCAGCACCAGGTATTCCCGGCTCTCGGCGTAGCGCCACAGGCTGTCGTAGGTCTTACACAGAAGCTGGGCGATAACGGTGCACCCATACAGCAGCAGCACATTTTTCGGGAAGCTGCCCTTGGCGCCCACCTCGGTATAGGGCAGCAGCACCGTGATGAACTTGTAGCCTGCCACTGCCACCGCGAACAAAAACGCGTCGCAGAGAAACAGCAGCTGTCTCCGAAATTGGCTCATGATATTCCTCCAAAAGCGGTCCGGCATTTCCAATCGAGAGTATCGTCCTTTCCTGTGGAAAGGACGCGGTGCCGCACCGCCAAAAAATGCAATCTGTCCTGAAGTTACTGGGCGTCCTCATTGGAAGACATGACCGCCAGAGTCAGCACCGTGTAAGCGTCCTGTTCAGACAGCTCTTGCTCCTTCACAGAGCGGCACAGCCTCAAGAACGATTGATTGGTCTCATTCAGCTCCACCGTTTCCAGTCTGCCTTCGGCGTTCATGGCGTCCAGCGCATCGCCAAGAGCCGCCACGCCGTCCACAAAGGCGGACACGTTGTCCGCGCCCATGGCGGGCAGAACTTCCGTGCGGTAGAAGTCCATCTGGTAATTCCAGCCGTCGGGACTGGAGCGGACCTGCCGGATGCCCTCCAGCGAGCAGGCGAAGAGGTCATCCCAACTTTGCCGGGGCAGGTAATAATACTGGGCTAAAGCGCTGTCGTTTTCATAGGTGCCGGAGGCCCGCAGGGCCGATACATACTTCAGCATATCGCCGTTGTAGCTGGGGTCGTTCAGCTGCACGGCGTTGGCAACATAATTGCGCTGGTAGAAATCGTGGTCGAATACATTTCCACGGACACAGCCCCGGAGGAAATCCAGATACTCATAGACGTCGCTGGTCTGGAACTGATCCGCCTTCCGATCCGTCATGCGGGCGCTTTCCAGCAGGCCGCCGAACACGGCTAAATACAGAGTGTATCCGATTGCCACCAGAATACCGGCGGTTTTCGCCTGCTTTCGCGCTTTGGCGGTCTCCCCTGCCGGACGCTCCGCCCACAGCAGCGCCGGGATCACCAGCAGCATATAGGCGAAGCACTTGAAGCCCCGGACGGAGAAGTTGATCTCCATGAGGCTGTGGAGGTTCATCATGACCCACGCCGCCAGCAATGCAGCGGCCAGACTGTCCTTCTCCTTCCGGACGGCCTGCAGGCACAGCCACACAGAACCCAGTACAAAGGCCAGCGCAAAAACCGTCCCCACCAGACCGGTGTCGGCCATGGTTTGCAGCAGGTGATTGTGGGCATACTTGGACTCATACTGGAAGGACTGGACGGAGCGGGTCAGGTTTTCCGTGGAGCCGAGGCCGTGGCCCAGCAGCGGCGCGGTGGAGAAAATTTTCCACGCATCCTTATCAAACTCCATGCGCAGGGTGAAGCTGTTGCCCATACCCAAGAGCAGACGGTCGGCAATAAACGCCGGAAGCAATGGGTAATCCAACTGAAACCGCTGCCCATCGGACAGTTCGACACGCTCAACGACCGTACCCGCAGACGCATAGAGCTGCCAACGGGTCATCACAAGACCCTCAGGCACCGTGAATTCCGTCTCACCGGAGGTGGAATCATAGAGCGTTTCATACTGGTCCATCAGCTTTTCATAGGCAGTTTGCCCCAGCAGCACCACGCGAACATCCTCACCCAAGGGCGCGGTCAGCGTGTATGTCCCCGCAGGGAGATCCGCCTGCCGGACCACTCGTTCAGCAGAATCAAAGGTGTAAGGTCCTTTTACCGTCATGGCGGCCACGCCGTAAGCAGCGAAGATCACCGCCACCGCGCCCATAGCAGCCAGCGCCGCCTTTTTGTGAGAGGACAGCACCGGCTCCAACCGCCGTCCGGCCAGAACGTCCAGCGCAAAGAGGATCAATCCGCTGAACAGGCACAGTGCAACCGCCGTTTCGTCGCCCCGGGTCACCATAGAGGAGGCGGGGGCCGCGGCGGCGATCATAGTCACGGCTGTTTCCGCCAGCAGGAGGAACAGACCGACCCGGTCCATCCGCTCTACCAAAAGCCAGACGAGGCAGGACACCCCGAAGCAAAGCAGCGCGCCGCGGCTGCCGGTGAGCAGGAGGCTCACGGCGTTGATGCCCGCCAGCAGGGACGCCGCCAGCCGCCGCCAGATACAGGTGGAATTCTTCAGCAGATACAGCGCCGCGAACAGCGCCAGAGCAAAGAGACAGGCTGTTACGTTGGCATCGTTATACAGGCCGTTGACGCGGGCGGTAAAATACTCCGGCAGAGCGCTGGTGTAATCCGTACCCAACACGTTCATCAAAGCGTTGAAAGGCCCGAACAGCACCTGACCGCAGCTCATGTCCAGAGAAATCAGAGCGATGGCGGAGGAAACGGACGCGCAGCCCCACAGCAGGCCGGGAACGTGTTTCCGCTCAAATCGGGCCAGCAGAATGACCGCCAAGGAGAAGGCGGCAAGAAATTTGTAGAATTCCGCCACGCCGCTGGCGCCGAAGGGGGAATAGATCGCCGCCGCGCCGTAGACGATGGCAAAGGCCAAGAGGCCCAATACCGGCACGGACAGCCGCTGCTCAAAGCGAGACAGCGGCTTTTTACCAAGTAAACTCAAAAAGGCCAGCGCGCAGAGGATCATACTCACAGTGCTGGTCTGGACGGTCATGGCGAAAAAGAGCAGAACGGAATAGAGCACCACCATGAGGGCATCCTTCCGGGAAATCGCGCTATCCGTACAGCAGTTCTGCCGGGGAGCGGCGGGAACAGGGGTCTTTTCCGTATGTTCAGCCGGGGCGGACTGCTGTGCCGCCGGGGCGGGAATGTTTTCTTTTCTTGATCTTCTTGCGCTCAAAGCAAGTTCCTCCTATATCTGCGAACTTATGCGGCTATCATTCTACGTAAAACGGCGGGCTTCCACACGCGCCGACATGATTCTATATTTGTTATCCCGCGGCAGGCGGGGTATTTTCCAAATCAGGCGGGGCGTTCCCCACAAGGATCCTGACAAAAAACGCAAAAGGCCTTTTGGCCATACAATGTTCATTATAGTCCTATATACCTGAAAATACAAGTGTTTTCAACGGATTTCCAGGTTTTATGCGGTCATAGGGAGGCCGCGCAAAAAAGGAAGGCAGATGAACGTCGACCGGGATCTATGAGAATCGGCATAACTCCCCCGCAGGGGCATAAAAGAACCCCCGGGCCGAAGCCCGGGGGTATCTCATTTCAGATGCAGCGCAACTGTTGAATCACAGTGGAAGGACTTAGTCCTTGGGCAGCTGGATGAACAGGTTGGTGATCTCGCCGTCCTCAACCGTGTAGATCACGGAAGCCTCGGAGTTGGTCTTGATAGCGGAAGCGCTGATCGCCTCGATATCGCCATCATCGTTGATGGTGTAGACCTTCACGTCGGAAGCCATGGACATGTTGGCGCCGTCACCCTTCACACCGTTGACCATCGTGCCGACGATAACCTCATCAGCGGAGACCTTCTTGACGCCGTCAGCGGAGTAGACATCCACGCCCTTGGTGGACTTGTTGGAAGCCTTATAGATGATGTCGTCAGAGTCGGAAGTGGTGGAGAACCAGATCACGTTGTCCAGCTCGCCGGGGTTGTTGATCTGAGCGTCAGACTGAACGTTGCCGTTCTCATCAGCCTTGGCCATGATCATGACAGAGGTGACCTCGCCCTTCACGACAGCGTTGTAGACATAGTATGCAGCGGTGTCGGTAGCGGCATTCAGCTTGGAAGCAGACTTGCCAGCGATGAAGGTGATGTCCTTGCTGCTGTTGGTGGTGGCCACGCCGGTGATGTAGACAACCTTGGCCACGCCGCCCTTGCTGTAGACATAGGTCTCAGCGGTCTTGGCAGCATCGACGATCTCGGGAGCGTTCTTGATGCCGGTGTAGACATTGAACTTGGCAGTCTCACCGTTCTTGTTGATCACGAAGATGGTCTTGGAATCGGTGTTGACAGTCTTGCCGTCAGCGGTCAGCTTCTTGTTCTCCAGAGCGGGAACACCCTTAGACTCGTAGCTACCGCTCAGCTTGTACTCGCCGTCAGAGTTGGCCTTGACGCGAACCAGCAGAGGCAGGTTCTTGGCATTGTATGCACCGGAGTAATCCTTATCGGTGTCAACGGTCTTGACGGAGCCGTCAGCAAAGACCAGCTTTGCGCGGTTGCCGTTGATCCAGTTGGTAGCATCGCCGTTGATATTCAGCAGCAGAGCGTAATCAGAGACGTTAGCGCCGGTCTCCTCGATGTACAGAGCGAAGCCGTTGGCATCCACATAGACATCATAGGAGCTCTTGTTGGTCAGGCCAGCCTCGGAGGTGCCGTTGAAGGTCTTCTCCTTGCCATACTTGTAGGTGGTATCGCCCAGAGTCAGGCTCTTGTCGATGACCTTCTTGGTCAGCTCGCCGGAGACAGACTCCATCTTGTACATGGTCTGGATCTCGCCGTCAGCATAGGTGAAAGCGACCACATCGTCCTCAGCGAAAGCCTCGGTCTCGAACTCATCGTTGAAGTCAACAATGGTGCTGTCGGTATCGACCACAACATAAGCGTCCTTCTTGGAGGTAGCGTCCTTCACGTCGGTGATCTTACCAGCGTAGACGGACATAGCAATGACGTCAACATGGTTGTTGTCATCGTTGCGATAGACTTCGATCAGGGTGCCGTTGCCGATCTTGTCAGCGGTGCCGCCCAGCTTATCCAGCTTGGTGTCGTTGTCCTTGCTGACGGTGAAGGTAGCAGCGTCCTTGCCATTCTTGGCGGTGTCGAAGCTCACGCCGTTGACATACAGGTTGGCAGTGGTGTCCTTGGTGGACATGTTCAGGTCAGCATAGATGTCATTGATCTTCTGAGAGCCGACATAGGTCAGGTCAGGAGTCTTGGCATAGGTGCCGATCTTGACGCCCTTGTAATCCCAGCGGGTAGCGGGACGGCCGAAAGCGTCAGAGGTGTTGTTGGCATGCAGGTTCTTGAAGACGGTCTCATAATAAGGAGTCTTCTTATCCTGTTCAGCCTTGGCGCTGGTGGAAACGGAGACGTTGCCAACGATGACGGTGTTGTCATTGGGATAAGAGAAGGTGCCGGCCTTCAGCATGTTCAGGGCATACAGGCAAGCCTCCTCACGAGTGGCAGCCTTGGCGCCGTTGAACTCGCCCTTCAGGCCGTTATCCAGAGCGACGTCCTTGGACAGAGCGCGCTTGGCAACGGAGATGGACCAGTTGGGGCCGGTGTAGCCTTCCTTGTCAGCCTGCAGGCCCAGAGCGCCCAGCAGCATCTTCATGAAAGCATAGCCGGTCAGGGTGTTGCCGGGACGGAAGGTGCCGTCAGCATAACCGGAGATGATGCGCTCCTTAGCGCAGTAAGCGATGTAGGGAGCAAAGACGTTGGTAGTAGCAACGTCCTTGTAGGGAGCTGCATCAGCGGTCAGAGCGTCAGCAGTGGTGGTGCCCAGGATCAGGTTGCAGATGATCTTGGCGGCAGCACCGCGGGTCAGAGTGCCCTGGGGCTTGAAGGTGCCGTCGGTATAACCACCGACGACGCCCAGGGTGGACATCACTTCGACAGCTTCTTCATAGTTGATCTTGCTGTTGTCGGTGAAGTCCTTGGCGCCAGCGCTGACGGTAACCAGAGACATGGTCATCACCAGAGCCAGAACCAGAGAAAGGAACTTCTTCATGGGGTTTCCTCCTTTTGAATTCTCCCTTTTCGGGAGTGGTAATTTTGCAAGTCAGGCTTTTGCTTTCAGCCCCGATTTACATATCGTGGCTAGCCTACCCAATATCTGAATCGGGACTTCGGGCTATAACCTTCCTTGCAGGACATACTTTAGCACTGCTTTTTTCGACTGTAAATAGGTTTTGGGGTTCTGTAACAAAACTGTAATGAGAACGGCGGTTTTGCGGAAAGCTGACGGCGAGTTGTGGTGGAAGCGTGACGTTATGGGGTGTTTTCCGGCAGACGGTAACGTTTCCCTACCAGCTCCAGTTCTCCTCTGTCCACCATTCCTTTTAATATATGTGTGGCCTGCTTGGGGTCGATCCGCAGCTGCTCCGCCAGGGCCTGACGGCCCGCCGTGCCCTCCTTTTGGATGTAAGCCCGGAGAATGGGCAGGTAATCCGCCTCCGCCACAGCCTTTCCGGCTGGGTAGTAGCGCACGCCCACCTTTGTCAGCCGGTTATTCCGGCTCAGGCGGTTGAGGTGCTCCCAAGCGGTGCGGGGGGTGACGTGAAGCAGAGCGGCCGCCGTGTCCCGCACTAAGTAGCCCTGTTCCTCCGCCCCCCGGAGAAGAACATCCTCGATCTGCTTATTGCCGGCCCAAGCGGCCAGCGACCGAAGGCTGAACCCCTCCAAGCCGCCCCGGATCATGGCGGTGCGGCAGAGGACGGACAGGCGGGACTGGTCGATGGGGTTGCCGGTGGCGGGGGCGATGAACACGCGGTTGGTGGGGGCGTCCTTCTGCCGTGCCCGGACGTCGGACAAAAGGCGCTGTGTCCGGGCGCCCATGTCGACGTCGTGGTCGGGAAAGCGGATCAGGCCGGTTTGCAGGTCGATCTGATCCCACGTCAGGGCTGCAATTTCCCCCGGCTGCATCCCCAGCTTCCAGCACATCCAGATGGCAAGGCCCGCGGTGGAGCTGTCCTCCTGCTGGACGATGCGCCAAAGGCTGTATTCCGTATCGTCGCCGGTCTGCGGAACGTCCGGCTGGGGGGCGTCTTCCCAGAGGGCGGCGGGGAAAATGCCCCGGAGACTGCCCACCGCCATGCCGCTGACACGGGCGCCATAGGCCCAGCCGTTGGCCTTGATCTGGCGGACGATCCAGTCACGGCGGAGATCTTTCAGGGAGACGTCCTGCCCCTCGCTGTCCAAGGCGATCTTCGCCAGACGGGAAACATTTTCCGGCGTCATGGGCTTTTTGCCGCGATCCGCGATGAGGACCCGGTCGGACAGCTTGCGATACCGGGCATAGCGCTCCCGCAGGCAGTCCGCCACGGAGGGCTCCAGGGGGACGGTGCGGTCCGGGAGCAGGAGGCTGCCGCCGTCCAAGTCCACCTGATCCCAGGTGAGTTCGTTGAGTTCCTTGCGGCTCAGGCCCTCCTGCCACGCAAGGCGGAGGATGACGCCCTCCGGGCTGTACGGGTGACGGGCGAGGATGCGGAACATAGCCGCTTCGTCCGGTTTTTTCAGTGCTTCTGCTGGCATGGATACCTCCTGTTGCGCCGAGGGAAGTCGGCGTGAGTCTCACGTGAGTTTTGTCCGAAATCAGCCCTCCATAAAGCAGGAAAAGGCCGGATAGTAGCGGAGGGAAATGGGCTGGCCCAAGGCGGCGGAGCGGTTTTTGAGGATCTTCAGCTCCAGCTCCCGTGGGTCCTTCCGCTTTTCCTCGTCGATCTGGAAGCCGGGACGGCCCGCGCCCCGGGCTTGCAGGCCCAGCAGCACGTCGGCGGAGTAGTCGATGCCGCCGGATTCCTTGAAGGCGTTCATGGAGACCTCAAGGTTGTAGTTCTCCCGGTTGAAGGAGGAGATGGCGAAGACCGTCAGCTCGTACTGCCGGGACATTTTTTTCAGGGCGCAGACGATGCGGTCCAGGTTCTGCTTGTCGGTGAAGTGGACGTCCACCGGGGCGATGATCTGGAGGTAGTCGATGAGCACCACCGGCTTTTCGCCGGTCTCCGCGATGTGGCGGGCCACCTCGCTCTGGATGTAGTCAAGGCCGGTCTCGTGGTCGCCCTCCCGGAAGTAGATGTGTCCGGCGTAGGCGGCGTAGGCGGTCCGGGCGGCGTCCAAGTGGGCCTTTTCCTGGGTGGTGTACTGGCTCCAGCGCCGGCCGTCCAGCACGCCGCGAGCGGTCTTGGCCATGCGCCGCCGGGCGGAGGTGTCCAGCAGGAAGCTCTCCCGGCTGATGGACCGCGCCATCAGCTCCCACGCCATCATTTCAAGGGAGAACACCAGCACGTCCCTCCCCTGCTGGGCCAGCTGGTCGGCCATCTGCATACAGAAAGCGGTCTTGCCCAGAGAACTGACCGCGCCGATGACGTAAAGGCCGTCGTACAAGCCGCCGTCCAGAGCCTCGTCGATCTTGGGGAAGCCGGTTTTCAGCGGCGGGCGGGCGGCCTGCTTCTGGATGTAGGCGAGGAAATCGTCCATGCGGCCTGCCGCCGAGGTCTCCTTGTAGGGGGGCGGCTGCTGTGCCGCCCAGTCGGCGGCGCATTGGGCGAGGAAGCGGGCGGTCTCGTCCCGGTCATGGCAGAGGGATTCGTTGAGATCCTTGCCGTAGGGCACGGGGGGACAGCGGTAGAGCCACGGAAATTCTGCCGTCAATGCGGAGGCCCACGTCTCCCCTGCCGGATCGCTGTCCGTCAGCAAAAGGATGGGGGCGGGCTTGGGCAGGGTTCGCAGGAGGGCGGCGGCTTTTTCCCGGTTGCCGGAGCCGTTGAGGGCGGCGGCATGATAACCCAGTTCCTCGGCGGAGAGGGCGTCGAAGGTGCCTTCAAGGAGGAAGACGAGGTCTCCCTCCCCTGCTCCGGTCAGCAGCTCCGGCTGGAACAGCGGCGAGGGGCGGCCCTTTTCGTTGAGGTAACGCTTTTCGGAGACGGCCCGGCGGACGTAGCGGCCGTCCTCGCAGGGAAGCACCACGCAGTCATGGTTGGGATCGTAGCCTAAGCGGAAGCGGGTCACGGTGTCCGCCGACAGGCCCCGCTGGGTGAAGTAGGGGGTCTCGTCCCGGTGGGCGAAGCAGTCCGAGAGATAGGAGGAGGAAAGAGGTTCTTCGCTGAAAAAAGACGGGGCGCAGCCCCCAACTTCCCCCTCCCCCCCGTCAGGAGCGGCCCGCTCCGCGGGACGGTTCGTTATGCGGGAAGGTTCGGCAGCGCTGAAGGAGACGGAGCGCCTTGCGGAGCCGTCCCCGTACCGTTCGCTGGCGAGAGAAAGGGCGTCCGCCGGAGAGGAAAGGTTGTTGTCGATGGCGAGGAGGTCAAAGAGGTCGTAATCCGCGCCGCAGGCGAAGCAGTGAACCTTGTTGCGCTTGGGGTCGAAGCCCATGGAGGGGTCCCGATCAAGGTGGGACGGGTTCAGACAGCGGAACCGCTTGCGGGGATCGATGCCCCGATCATAGAGGTAGTCGATGATCCGGGGACGGAGAGAGTCGAAGGTGTCGGACATGGAACGTCTCCTTTCTGGGTCTGGTCAGGAGTATTGTAGCACACCGCCCCGGAGACCGGCGAAGCGGTCCGGGGCAGTCATATATCTTAGTATATCTATAAGGGGAAATGAGGGGGAAAAGGTGTGGTGGGAAAAAGTTGGAAAAATTTGGAGTTAGTTCACGAATCAACCGAAAAATATGGGTATAAAAGTGACAGAAAATTGGAAAAATGGGAGGGGCGGAGAGGCGGGGTTTGCACGGGGACAAGTAGGGAAATGCACGGGTCGAAGTCGGCGCTGCACGGTGGGAAGTAGGAGTTGGACAGGGAGAATGGGAGGATCGTGGATGATTTTCTCCACGGGGAGGGCGTTTTGAGGCAGTTTTTCAGGGAAATCGGCCCGAAAATGGGTTCCCTGTGGAGAAGTGGGCGGCGGTTTCTGCACAATGGCCCGGAACGGGCGGTTTTTCGGAGGGGAGTTCAGACGTGGTTTCGTGCAGGCCGTCCCGGTCAGGTTTCCGCTTCCGGCGTTTTTTTGCGGGAGGTCTTCCCTTTCAGCTGCTTGGCCGTCCGGGTCTTGTCCAGCTTCTTGATGTAGTCCCAGAGGGTCTGGTCGATGCCTACGTTCATGCGGCCCGCCAGAAAGGTGTTGATGTCGTCATAGTCGAAGTCCATATGGATGGAGCCGTTGGAAATGCTCTCGATCTCCTCTACCGCCTTGTTGAAGGGGCGGATGATGGCCTCGTCGTAGTTGCGGTTCTTGACTTCATCCTTGGTGGGCAGGCCGATGTAGTGGATGATGTCGTCGATCTTGATGCGGAAGGAGCCGTTTTCGTCGATGGGGGCTTTTCTGGCCCGGTAGAACAGGTA
>ENA-UEQK01000840-UEQK01000840.1-human-gut-metagenome-genome-assembly--contig:-NODE-840-length-20868-cov-7.385744_pt1 | contig 20868 bp, 15 predicted proteins | sample MGYA00242939_ERZ507942 | MGnify/ENA primary metagenome ERZ507942 (study PRJEB26167, sample SAMN06115485) | human gut metagenome | host: Homo sapiens | place: China:Chongqing | collected 2015-03-30... | reverse complement strand
GTTTCTTGCACTCTTGCTGAGCCTGATGATGGTCCTGTCTCTGGCCGCCTGCGGCGGCTCCGACGATACGAGCGATGATACCGCAGACCCCGCTCCCACCGAGGACACCACCCCGGATGACACTGCGGACACCGAGACCCCGGAAGATACCGGCGAAAAGTTCAACCTCATGACGGATATCACCCGCATCGATCCTCCCGAGCTGGAGGGAACCACTTGGAACTTCGCCGGCGGCTATCTGGACGGTGAGGAAATGGATGACGATGACGCTACACAGACTCTGAGCCTTTATGGCGGTACGCTCCAATTCGTCTTCGGCGAGGATGGCGCAATGCAGATCGTGCAGGGCGGCGGCAGCCTTGACGGTGTTTACGAGCTGCTGCAGGACGATGACGGTTCTCTCTGCGTCGGCGTCACCGTGGACAACGACGGCCAGAGCATTCCTTATTTCTGCGTCTTCAGCGATCTGGGCCAGACCGTGATGATCGCCCTGTCCGATGACAGCGGCCTTAACGGCCTTTACTTCGTTCAGGAATAATCCAAGCTCTCCGGCAGCGGATGCGGTACGATCCGCATCCGCTGCTTTGTTGACAGCAACACCCGACGCACATTTTAAAAACGGCAGAAATGGAGGTGGCCGCTATGTATCCGCTCATCATTGCAGCGCTGCTGCTGATATTGCTGGGGAGCTGGCTGCTGTCCGTGCGGCACAAGCTGTCTGTATTGGATGAAAACGCTGGCAGCGCCATGAGCCAGATCGGCGTGCAGCTCGCCTCCCGCTTTGACGCGCTCAATATGCTGCTGCGTCTGCCGGAGCTCTACGCGCTGCCCGTCGTCCCCGCCATTTTGGAGGAGATTCAAGCCAAGCAGGCACCCATTACAGCCGAATCGACCCCCGCCGCCGCGGAGGCACAGGCCGCTGTCATCGCCCACGCGCTGTCCCGCCTCTCCGCTGTGGACGGATACCACACCGCCCTTGCCTCCACTCCGGACGGTCTGCGGTGTCTGAACGCCATGAACGGCTATGAAAAAATGCTGCGTACCAGCTACCTTATTTATAATGACTCCGCCGCCGGACTGAACCGTGTACTGGACCGGTTCCCGGTCTCTCTTGCGGCAAGGCTCCTTGGCTTTCACCCCCGCGGCTGCCTGCCCACGCCGGACACACCGCTGACGGGCCACACGATATAAACAGGCTATCTTATCACATTTTGGGAGGAACGAAATCATGGGATTATTCAGCAACAACAAGAAGCTCTGCCCCATCTGCGGCAGTCCTACTCCCCGCTTTCTGGCAACGAAATTTGAAAATGAAGCCATCTGCAAGGACTGCGATAATAAAATTGACCTGCCGGATGGCGTTCAGGGCAAGATGACGCTGGCAGATTTCCGGCAGTACATTGCCCGTTATGATGAAAATGCCGCTCTGCGGAGCAGCTTTTCAAAGACATTCCAAATCAGCTACGGTTTTCTCAGCGGATATCTTCAGGTGGACGAGGCCCACGGCCTGTTCCGCCTGAAGGACAATGATCGGGCATGGGTCTTCCCCGCCGCCGCCCTGAAGGGCTTCCGCATTTTAGAGGATACCTCCCCCATCTACGAGAGCGGAGCCGGCGTTCTGCGCTGCCATGAAAGCATTGTCCCCGCCCGGATGAATGAGATTGCGCCGCTCATCGCCCAGTTCCAGCTTCAGCGGCAGGAATATGAGCACATTCAAACGCTGGAGCGGATGCGCCACCTCAACGATGACGAGGACGCCCGCCGGGAATGGGAGCGGGAAAGCGAACGCAACCGCCCGGAATTTGAGATGGACCCGCCCATCAAGAATTTCCATGTGGAGCTGACGCTGGAGCATCCCTATTGGCACAGCTTCCACGAAAAGCTGGACGCTCCCGAGTTTGACCGGGAGAATCCCAGCGCCGAGCGCTACATGAAGGACTATCAGGAAAAGGCCGAGCAGCTCCACGCCCTTGCGCTGAAGCTGATGCGCTTCATTGATCCGGCGGCCCGGGAGGAATATCCCGGCGCCAAGGCGGCTCCCGCGCAGCAGGTAGCGCAGCCCGCCGCCCCGGCAAACGCCATTGAGGAAATTCAAAAGTACAAGGCCCTGATGGACGCCGGTATCCTCACCGAAGAGGAATTTACGGCGAAAAAGCGGCAGCTTCTTGGAATTTAAGGAGGAATGGTATGCGTAAAAATGTGATTTCCCTGCTGCTGGCGCTGGTCATGCTCGTTTCCCTGACCGCCTGCGGCGGCGACACTCCCGCCTCTGACGAAACGGACGCGGCAGATGGAACATGGGCCGTTTACTGGTATCTCTGCGGCAGCGATCTGGAATCCGGCGGCGGCTTTGCCACCTCCGACCTCTCGGAGCTGATGGAGGTGGAACTGCCCGAAGAAGTAAACGTGGTCATTCAGACCGGCGGCTCCTCCGTCTGGCAGAACGATCTTGTGGACGCCGAAAAGCTCCAGCGCTGGGTATACAGCAGCGAGGGGCTTTCACTGGTGGACGAGCAGCCCTCCGCCAGCATGGGCGCAGAGGACACGCTGGAGGACTTCCTGCGCTTTGCCAAGGAAAACTATCCCGCCCAGCGCACGGCTGTTGTATTCTGGAACCATGGCGGCGGCAGCGTGTCCGGCGCGTCCTTCGACGAGCTGTATGACTATGACTCCCTGACGCTGGACGAGATGTACGAGGCGTTCACGAATGTATGGACGCCCTCTGCGGACCGTCAGCCCTTGGAACTGGTGGGCTTTGACACCTGCCTGATGGCTACGGTAGACGTGGCAAATACATTTTCCGATATTGCGCACTATCTGGTGGCCTCTGAGGAAACGGAGCCTGCCAACGGCTGGTACTATTCCCAGTGGGTAGGCGCACTGGCGCAGAAGCCCACCATGGACGGTGCGGCGCTTGGCAAAATCATCTGCGATGCCTACTATAGCGGCTGTGAGGCTGTGGGGACGCAGGATAACACCACCCTGTCCCTCACCGATCTTTCCAAGGTTGGTCCGCTGCTGGACGCCTACGAGGTCTTCGGCGCAGAGGCGCTGTCTCTGGCGTGCGACGATCCCGCCTTCTTCTCCCAGTTTGCCAGAACGGCGGCCCAAAGCGAAAACTACGGCGGCAATACCCGGGAACAGGGCTACACCAACATGGTGGACCTCGGCCATCTGGCCCGCTTGAGCTCTGGCACGCTGCGTTCCGCGCAGGAGGTGCTGGACGCGCTGGATGACTGTGTGCTCTATCAGGTTGGCGGTCCATATCGTGCCGATGCCACCGGCCTGAGCTGCTATTATTCCTATAACGGTGATTTGGATGACTTCACCGGCTACGCGGCGCTGGGTGCCGGAACTGCCTTCAAGTATTTCTACGCCTATGAGCTCACCGGCGAGCTGGATGAGGACGGAATGGACTATATCTCCGATATGGACCTCGATTCGCTGCCGGAAATTCAAAATCTCTATACCATGAACTGGGACGGAATGCCGCTGGATTTGGATGAGAACGGAAAAGGCACAGTCCGCATCCAGACCAAAGCAGGTACTCCCGATAATCGCAATGCCCGTCTGGAGCGTCAGCGTACCATGGATTTCGCTTTGGGCGGAGAACACTTATGGGGGGCAATCGGTATGGATTGGAATGCCAGTTATGCAAAAGCTACGGAAGAACGCCCTAATGAACGTTATCTTGACTTCCAACTGAAAAAGCAGGAATTTGATATGGACTTGAGTGATGAACGCCAGCCGTTGGCAACACCTGGAACAGGTTCTACTTTGACACTGAGTGATAAGTTCAGCTTGAAGGAACTGACGGAACAACAGGAGGACATCAAAGAAGAAGATATGAAATTCTCGGCCAATTTCAAGGCCAGTTTAAATAATGGAGCTAAACTGAAGTTCGGTGCGAAGGTAGTACGTAAAACAAAAGAGAAAGAAATAGACTTCTACGAATATACTCCGAAAGACGAGGATGCCTTCATGACCAACAGCCTGAAAAATACGGTAGACCAGAGTACGGATAAGTTTATGCCGAGCGACAAATATCAGGTAGGAACATTTGCCAGTAAAGAATTTGTGGGTGGATTGAATTTAAATGATGCTTCCCAGTTCGATAAAGAACAGGTACAAGCCGAATTGGCTGAGAACTTTGAGGCTCGTGAAACTGTAAGTTCCGGGTATGTGCGGTTTGATCATAAATTCGCTTCCGATATAAACCTGATGGCGGGACTCCGTATGGAACATACTTCCCTTCGTTATACCGGCCGTAACTATGATGATGAGACAGATAAGACCACCAAGACCGGCCGCATGACCAACAGTTATGTGAATTTCCTTCCTTCTATTTTGGTGAAATGGGATGTAAATGATGATTTCAAGATACGCGGTTCTTATACGCAGACCTTGAGCCGGCCCAAATATTCAGCTTTGGTTCCCAGTGTGAATATCAACCGTGGTGATAATGAAATAAAGATTGGTAATTCTGACTTGAAACCGACTATTTCTTATAACTTTGATTTGAGTGCCGATTATTATTTCAAGAGTGTAGGTTTAGTGAGCGCAGGTTTTTTCTATAAGAAAATAGACGATTTCATCGTAGATCAGGTACTGACCAACTATGAATACCAAGGAACAGAATATACCCGTTTCACTCAGCCCAAGAATGCAGGAAATGCTAATCTGTGGGGATTGGAATTTTCTTATCAGCGTGATTTCGGCTTCATTGCTCCGGCCTTGAAGTATGTGGGTTTCTATGGAACCTATACTTATACTCACTCACGCGTGGAGGACTTTAACTTCGAAGGACGTGAGAACGAGAGCGGGTTGAGTTTGCCGGGGTCTCCCGAGCATACGGCGAATGCCTCTCTTTACTTTGAAAAAGGAGGCTTGAATGTGCGCCTGAGCTATAACTTTGCATCTGATTTTATCGATGAAATGGGCCCAAGTACATTTTATGACAGATATTATGATGCTGTGAACTATATGGATGTGAACGCCAGTTATACCTTTGGCAAGAAGGTGAAAATGACCTTTTATGCTGAGGCGAACAATCTGCTGAACCAGCCGCTCCGTTACTACCAGGGGACGAAGGATCGTACTATGCAGGCAGAATATTATGGCGTGAGAATGAATGCAGGTTTAAAAATAAGTTTCTAAAAATAAGTATATGAAAACGTTGATGATGATTAGAAGAATGAAAGAAGTATTGACATGGGTATGGATTGCCGTCATTGGTACGGCTATCTGCCTGAATGTGTGTGCCCAGACTCCGCAAGATTGGAAAGGACTGGAGAAACAACTGAATTTTTATATGGCCAACGATTTGGGACGTAACGGTTATTATGACCAGAAGCCCATAGCCGAGTTGATGGGAGAAATGGCGGATGTTATTGGTCCCGAGTGTGTATTTGCAGCCGGAGACGTGCACCATTTTGAAGGTGTGCGCAGCGTTAACGATCCGCTCTGGATGACCAACTACGAGTTGATTTACAGTCATCCCGAGTTGATGATAGACTGGTTTCCGATCTTGGGAAATCATGAATACCGGGGTAATACGCAGGCTGTGTTGGATTATACCAATGTGAGTCGTCGCTGGTCGATGCCTGGTCGTTATTATACCAAAGTCTTTGAGAAGAAAGGAACTGCCATCCGTTTTGTGATGATAGATACCGCTCCTCTGATTGACAAATACCGTAACGAGAGCGAAACTTATCCGGATGCCTGTAAACAAGATATGGATCAGCAATTGGCATGGATAGATTCTGTACTGACTGTTGCCAAAGAAGATTGGGTAGTCGTAATCGGACATCATCCCATTTATGCTGAAACGTCGAAAGACGACAGTGAACGCAGCGATATGCAGAAGCGTCTGGATCCTATCCTCCGTAAACATAAGGTGGATATCTATGCATGCGGACACATTCATAACTTCCAGCACCTTCGTGTGCCGGGCAGTGATATCGACTATGTGGTAAATTCGGCTGGTTCGTTGAGCCGTAAGGTAAAACCAGTGGAAGGCACTCTGTTCTGTAGTCCCGAACCGGGCTTTTCTATCTTTACGGCAGACAAGAAAGAACTGGATATGCACATGATTGATAAGAAAGGAAAAGTAATCTATACTGTAAAACGCACCAAATAGGGATAGTTATTTTAGGGAAAAAGAGTACATTTGCGGTATAAAACTGTAAATGTACTTTTTGTTATGTTGAATACACTCCTTTTGATTGGTGGTCTGGCTCTCATTTTAGCTGGCGCGAATGGCTTGACGGATGGTTCTGCAGCGGTTGCCAAACGTTTCCGTATTTCTGATTTGGTAATCGGGCTTACCATTGTAGCTTTCGGCACTTCGGCTCCCGAATTGGTTATCAGTGTGCTTTCTGCATTGAATGGCAGTGCTGAAATGGCTATTGGTAATGTGGTGGGTAGTAATATATTCAATGCTTTGATGATTATAGGCTGTACCGCCAGATTCCACCTGCATGATGGCAAGCAGATAGTTCACATAGTCCGAGATTCCGTATTCTTTCGCATATTTTTCTACCGTCGGTTGATGTTTCAGCACTTCCTCTGACAGATTCAGTCCAGAAAAATCAAAGTAGGAAGTGCTGTTTTCTTCATCATCTGCGGTCACGATAAACAGGAACAAAAGCAGACAGATAATCACCGTAAAAATCCCACCGAACACAGCGAAGTGTCTTAGCTTCATTTCTTACCGCCTTTCCTGCTGGTCGTTTTCTTCATGGTTGACGGGTTTGTGGTCTTTTTCTGTACGGTCTTTGTCTGCTTTTGATGTTTGACTGTCTGACGGGGCATATCTGTCACAGTTCCCGAATGTTTTGGTGTAGCTGCTGGAGAAGAAGATTCTTTGGCAACCTGCGTCCTTACTTCCTGTTGCTTTGTGACAGGCTCTTTTGCTCTGGCAGATTGTGATTGCTCCCTCTTAACAGTAGTAGGACGTTCTTTGATATTCTGTTCTTCTTTAGAACCTGCCGCCTGTGGAGCTGCTTTCGCAGATACAGGCGTTGTCACTGGTCGCTCATGCAATGGGGCAGTTCCTTTCGCTGTACCAGCTTTTGTCGCTGATCTATTGTCCTGTCGCTCCTTATCCCGTGTTTCCTGTTTCTTCTGTGTCTTATCCACTATCGGACGTTGCTTATCCTGTTTTTCTGATTGCGGTTGTTTCGATACCGCCTTTTTATCCACAATACCACGCTTAGAAGCGGACTTCGTTTCCTGCGACTGGCTTACAGAGCTGCTATGTACTGTTGATTGCGAAGAATCACTGTTCTGCTTATCGGGTAATGCAAGCGGCTTCTGATTCGTTGGCAGAGCAGGCGGCTTTCCGTTACCTCCACTATTGGAAGATGGCATATTGTTTGGTCTGGTATGACCGCTGCCTGCTGATTTTTTATTATCTGCTTTTTTCGTAGAAGCAGAAGCAGCCGCCGCACCAGCAACACCGCCAACAGCACTAGCCGCAACCGTTCTTCCGATTTTACGCTCCAAGCGTCTTGCTCTGCGGTTAAGGAACATATAAGGTCGTCGCATGATTCGTCTGCTGACCTGCTGTGTATCAGAAGATTGCAGACTGAACATTGCCATCAAATCACCCAGTTTAAAGTAGATTCCTGCAAAGGTGACTATCTGTAAAAAAGCAATCATAAAAAACGGATAGCCAGAAGAAATGGAATAAAACATAGTGGATATGCTGAAAGCTGTCGTAATAATCAGTGTGATTCCTGCCCTCATCATAATGGTATTGAACAGCTTCGTAAGTGCCTTTTTTGCCACATATGCATAAACCTAAACAACAATTGTCACAAACCATCCGTATTCCAGCAGGTCAACGTGCACAGATGGATCTTCCTGACGGTTCTATAGTATGGTTGAATTCCCAAACCACACTAACTTATGATGAAAACTTCGGTAAAAAAGACCGTAAAGTCACGTTAGACGGAGAAGCCTATTTCGAGGTGGCACACAATAAGGAGATTCCTTTTTATGTGCAGACAGAAAACATAAAGGTGCAAGTCACCGGAACAAAATTCGATGTATGCTCCTATAAAGGTTCAAACAGCTTTATAGCCAGACTGATAGAAGGTTCCATCAACTTGCTTACCAACAATGCAAAAGAAGAAAAGCCAATTACCAGCCTGACAAAAGGAAAGTATTTCTCAATGGAAAACGGCAAATACAAAACGGGCGAAATGAGCAGTAACAATGCTTTGGCATGGATGCAAGGCATTTATTATTTCGATGATGTTCCGTTTAAAGAGTTACTGGACAAGATTGCTCTATATTATAATTATAAGATAACAGTGAAGAATCCTAAAATCTTAGAGAACTACCGCTGCACTGGTAAATTCAAAGATTTGGACGGCATAGAGCATATACTAAAAGTTATACAAAAAGACCATCCGTTTAAATACAATATTGATAACGAACATAACAAGATAACCATAGAATAAAATCACAATAGAAGTTTAACCTTAAAAAATGAACTGTTATGATTACATAAAAACCTTTGAAAAAAGAATCGGAAAGTACCCCCATACTCCCCGATTCGACAGCTAACAATTGACCTTAATCAAATTTATTAACTTAACACATTACAAAGATATGAGAAAAATTTCTTTGGAAGGGTACTTATGCCCAAAAAGTTTAGCTTTTAAACAAATATTACGAACTATGAAGATCACCTTAATTCTTCTGTTAACCACAGCATTCAGCGCATTCAGTATGGATGTACACTCTCAGAACGCCAAAGTCAGTCTGGATACCAACATCATGAAGGTAGCCCAATTGATTTCTGCCATCGAATCACAAACTAATTACCTGTTTGTCTATAGTAAGAAAAATGTAGATCTAAGCCGCAAGGTAAAAATCAACGCAAAAAATAAAGCCGTATCCGAAATTCTAGATGAAGTTTTTTCCGGAACTGGTATCACTTATGTTATGGAAGGTAAAAACATTGTTTTGACAAAAGAAAGCAATATAGCCCGTGAGGAAGTAAAACAGCAAAATACAATTACTGTTAAAGGTGCTATAACTGATATGCAAGGTGAAGCAATTATCGGTGCAAACATTATTCAACAAGGTACTACTAACGGTACAATTACCGATATTGACGGTAACTTTACGTTAGAAGTTCCGGCTGATGCACAACTGGTTATATCTTATATCGGTTATAAAAAAGTCATAATTCCAGTAAACGGAAAGACTAATTTTACCATTAAAATGGAAGATGATGCATTGAAACTGGAAACTGTTGTAGTAACCGCTATGGGTATTAAAAAGAAAGAAGCCTCTTTAACTTATTCCACTCAGCAACTGAATGGTGACGAACTGAATAAAGTAAAGGACGCTAATATGATCAATTCATTAGCCGGTAAATCTGCCGGTGTGCAAATAACAAAGAGTTCATCCGGTCTGGGAGGTTCGGCAAAAGTATCTATCCGTGGTGCACGTTCAGCATTCGCCAGTGGTAACAACCAACCGTTATATGTCATAGATGGCGTTCCTATGCTGAATATCACAACAGAATCAACAGCCACCGTTATGGGAGGTGAAAATGACGGGGTCAACCATGACTCTGGTGACGGTGTTTCCAACTTGAACCCTGATGATATTGAAAGTATGAGTATATTAAAAGGTGCGTCTGCCGCTGCTCTCTATGGCTCCCAAGCTGCCAACGGTGTTATTTTAATTACTACAAAATCAGGGAAAGCCGGTATGTCAAGAGTTACATTCTCCTCTAACCTGACAGTAGACCATGCTGTCAGCCTGCCGGAATTTCAAAACAATTATGGACAAACTGCCGATGGTACCAGCAGTTGGGGCGACAAAGGAAATCTGACAGACTATGATAACGTAGGTAATTGGTTTGGCAATGGTATTACAGCCATCAACTCTTTAACCTTCCAAACAGGTAATGACAAAATGCAAACTTACTTTTCTTATGCCAATACCCGGGGGACAGGTATCGTGGACTCAAATAAGCTTCAAAAGCACAATATTACTTTCCGTGAAACAGCCAGTTTCTTTAATGATCGTTTAAAATTGGACGGAAATGCCAGTTTGATGACACAAACTATCCGTAATACTCCTGCCGGAGGTGGTTATTATCTGAATCCGCTGGTTGGCTTGTATTCTTTTCCCCGTGGTGCCGATCTGGCTCCCTACGCTGAAAACTTTGAAGTTTTCGATACTGACCGCAATATGAACTTACAGAATTGGTATACAAAAAATGAAGACGGCTCATTCAGCGAATGGGATCAGAATCCGTACTGGATAAAAAATCGTGTGACCAACAAGAGTAAACGTTACCGTGCATTAGCTTCTATCAGTGCAAATATAAAAGCAACTGACTGGTTAAGTATCCAGGCACGCGGGAATGTAGACTATGTAAGTGATAAGTTTGACAACAAGATGTATGCATCAACAGCAGCAAACATTGCCGGAAAAAATGATGAAACAGGGTTACCTAACGGACGCTATGTATGGTCGGATGAACAAAACTTCCAAGTATATGGTGATTTCATGGCCATGTTCAACAAAACCTTTGGTGATTTTTCCATCAATGCCGCATTAGGAACCAGCATTAACGTCAGCAAAGCCAATTCTTTAATGATCGACTCCAAAACAGCATCTTTATATCGTCCTAATGTATTTACCGTTTCCAATATCATATTCTCTTCAAAGGGATATATCAACCAAACAATTGATGCGAAACGTACTATACAATCTTTATTTGGTACAGCACAAGTGGGTTGGAAAGATGCTATTTATTTAGATATTACAGCACGTAATGACTGGTCTTCCACCCTGGCAAACACAGAAAGTATGAAAAATGGATTTTTCTATCCGTCAGTAGGTTTGACTTGGATTATGAGCAACAGCATCAAACTACCGGAATGGATCAATTTTTCAAAATTCCGTGGTTCATTTGCACAGGTCGGCAATGACCTTCCCATCGGCATCACCAATTTAGCTGACATCATTCAATGTGGTGGAAGTATCCAAACAAACGATATAGAACAACGTGGTGATTTGAAACCGGAAATCAGTACTTCCATTGAATTCGGTACAGAATGGAAGTTTTTCAATAATCGCTTCGGAATTGACTTTACATGGTATCGTACAGATACAAAAAACCAACTGTTAAGAGTAGCCAATCCGGCTGGTTCACTTTATGCGTTCCGTTATATCAATGCAGGTAAAATTCGTAACACTGGTATCGAATTGACACTAGAGGGTACTCCTTTGATGAATGAAAATTTCCGTTGGAAAACCGCTGTAAACATGTCCATGAACAGAAACAAAGTTGTTTCCTTACACAAGGATTATAAATCATTCCGCTACGGTTCTGAAGGATTCTCCATGGCTTATGACATGTGGGTAAAAGAAGGTGGAAAACTGGGAGATATTTATGGAAACGGATTCGAAAGAGATGAAAATGGTAAGATTAAATTAAACGAGACAGGAAATCCAATCAAAGTAACAGGTAACAATACTTTACTAGGCAATGCTAATCCTGATGCTTTATTAGGATGGAGCAATACCTTTACTTACAAAGGATTTACTTTGTATTTCTTGATTGATGCACGTATCGGAGGAGATGTCATGTCATTGACACAAGCACATCTTGACGCAATGGGAGTCAGCAAAGAATCCGGAGAATCCCGTGATCGCGGTTATGTGGAATATGAAGGCATCCAATTCAAAGATGTTCCTAACTTCTATGGTACAGTCGGAGGACGTAACGGCATCTCAGAATACTATATGTATGATGCAACGAATGTACGCTTACGAGAATTGACACTAGGCTATTCATTCCCGGAAACCCTCCTTGCCAAAACCAAATTCATCAAAGGATTAGATCTCACATTGGTTGCACGTAACTTATTCTTTTTGTACAAAGATGCTCCATTTGACCCGGATGCAACTTTATCAGTAGGTAATACTCTGCAGGGCGTTGATGTTTTCGGCATGCCGACTACACGTAATATTGGTTTCAACGTTAAATTTACATTCTAATTTTAAAACAAAGACATTATGAAAAGTTCAAAATATATTTCAATTTTATGCGTGGGAAGCCTTCTGAGTTTAGCCTCATGCACAGACGGATTCGAATCTGACAATAAAATCAACGGTAGTTTTGATGATACTGTAAAAGAATATGATTTCCAAAAATACACTACTAACTTTGAGACAATTCAAAAAGGTATTTATTTTAACTACGACTGGGGAGAAGGCACCACTTGGCCTTGGCAGACATTCCAAAACTTGAATCATGATATGTTCTCAGGATATTTTCATGATTTTGCCTCCAAATTCAGCGATAAAAATACAGTATATGCATTAGAGGCCGGATGGACAGCCAGTGCGTGGAATTATACTTATAATTATATATTTCCAGTAGCCCATAAATCAACATTAATTACACAAGATGAAGCCAAATACAAACATTTTTATGGTGCAACCCTTGTTTTAAAAGTAGAAGCCATGCACCGTATAACTGATACTTATGGCCCTATTGTCTATTCTAAATTCGGAAAAAACGAAACAAACTCTGTTGATACCCAGGAAGAAGCTTATAAAGCATTCTTTGATGATCTGGATAAAGCTGTAGACGCATTGGATACTTATTTGAAAGAAGGCGGCAAAGAAGATGGCGTGAAAAGCATTAATATGTGCAATTGTCCTACAGCCAGCAGATGGATAAAATTTGCCAATTCATTACGTCTTCGTCTAGCTATGCGCGTATCTAATGTAAATAAGACACTTGCTACCAGTGAAGCCCGAAAAGCATTAGAAAACTCTTATGGTGTCATAGAATCTTCTGATGAAAACATACAAATCTCCGGTAAGGGGTATCAAAACCCGTTAGCAGGTGTTGCCGGTTGGGGAGAAACCTATATGGGAGCAACAATAGCTTCTGTCCTAAACGGTTATGAAGATCCACGCATCAGTATATATTATAATCCGGCGACATTGGCAGAGCATACAGAGGAATATCTAGGAGTACCTCAAGGAGTATATGCCAAGGACGGTGACCCCAATTATTACCAAAGCTATTCCTTTATCAACACCCAAACAATCACAGCATCCACACCCGCCGTTCTTCTGACAGCAGCAGAAACTTGGTTCTTACGTGCTGAAGCATCTTTACGAGGTATCAATCCGAAAAACGAAAGCGCAAAGCAATGTTATGAAACCGGTGTCCAAACTTCATTCAACCAATGGGGCGCCGGAGATGCAAGCCTATATCTGACAAGTAAAGGTAAACCGACAGATTACATTAATTATGCAGCAGGCCCCGGAAAAGACATGAAAGCATTAATAACCACCACTCCCAATTTTGACGATGCAGTTAATCAAGAAGAACAACTTGAAAAAATTATCACTCAAAAATGGATTGCTTGCTGGCCAGAAGGCATGGAAGCATGGGCAGAACAGCGCCGTACCGGATATCCGAAATTATTCAAAGTACAAACCAACAACAGCAATGGTACAATTGATACAGACATCATGATTCGCCGCCTCCCCTTCTCACAAGATGATGCCAAAAAAGATCCTGAGCAGTATAAAAATCTGTGTACGGCTCTTGGTGGTGCAGACAATGGCGGTACACGGCTATGGTGGGACACAGGTAAAAACAACTTTTAATTCATATTTCAGTAACAACTATTATTTATAAGAGAGATTTTTAAATGTTTCACTTAATCAAGGTATTAGCATAAGGCAAAAAGATTTCATAAGACGGGGAGCGTGATGTTTCCCGTCTTTTTCTGTTTTTCATACGGCATTCTATTTTATTTTTCTATCTTTGTTCAAGCTATGAAATAACATACCTATACAGCAAACTTTTTCCGGATATTCATCGTTTAACTGAAAAAAATATATGAAAAAGTTTCTAAGTAATACTATCGTACAACTGCTTATTGCCGTAATTATCGGACTGTTGGCAGGCTTTGTTGTTAATGACGCAGTGCTGGAAGTCGTTATCTGTATAAAGCACATCACGGGACAGATTATATTTTTCCTGGTTCCCCTTATTATTCTGGGATTCATAGCCCCCTCTATTGCCCATTTGCGCAGCAATGCATCAAAGATGCTTTTATTCGCTTTCGGCATAGCCTACCTATCATCTATCGGAGCCTCTTTTTTCGGAGCAGCCGTAGGTTACAATGTGATTCCTTTTCTGCATATAGCCGATGATGCCAATACACTGAAAGCATTGCCGGAAAATTTACTAAAAATAGATATTCCACCGGTCATGAATGTTATGACGGCCCTTGTACTGGCAGCTTTGATAGGACTTGCTACTGCTTGGGTTAAATCGGATGAAATATCAAAACTACTGGATACTTTTCAAAAGATGGTACTTGAATTGGTGAAAAGAGTACTGCTTCCCGTACTTCCCGTATTTATTGCCGCTAACTTCTGCATTCTTAGCTATCAGGGAGCTGTTACGAAGCAGTTACCGGTATTCCTCTCCGTATTGATAGTTGTTATTGTTTGTCATTTCATCTGGCTGTCATTGCTTTATTTCATTGCAGCTGTTTACTCAAGAAAAAATAGTTGGCAGGTATTGAAATACTATGGTCCTGCTTACCTCACAGCATTAGGTACAATGTCTTCAGCAGCTACGCTGGGAGTGGCGTTGGAATGTGCCCGCAAAAGCCCTATCCTTCGAAAAGAAATCAGTGATGTGACGATACCTTTATTCGCCAATATACACCTATGCGGCTCTATCCTGACAGAAACCGTATTTGTACTCACTGTATCCCAAATGCTTTATGGAAGTATGCCCAGTATATTACAAATTACTTTATTTATCCTGTTATTAGGATTATTCGCCATCGGTGCACCGGGAGTACCGGGGGGAACAGTACTTGCCTCTTTAGGGCTAATCATCTCTGTTCTTCACTTTAATGAAGCCGGAACGGCATTACTACTTACGATTTTTGCATTACAGGACAGTTTCGGAACAGCTTGTAATATTACCGGAGATGGGGCACTAACGCTTATTACAGATACTTTCGAAAAAAAGATAGCTTCGAAGCCGAAGGCTTTTAAATAAAGGCTCTCTAATAACTATCTTTTTACTTAAGGGTTTTGTAAAGTTACTTTTTTTGATATTATTGCAAATATTCTCAACCCATACTAACCACAAATCAAAAATAGATACTATGAAACGAAAAACACTTAAAAGAAAAATTTCTATTGTTGGCATTTTAGTTTTTGTCAGTATGATAGTTTATTCATGTTGGCAAGATGAATGGTCCTCCAATGTAACTGATGAAGTTATTTTTGACAGCAATAAAGAATTGACCATTGCTAAAGCAGAACAATGGTATAATGCCACCAATCCCTCAGCTACTACAGTTAGATCCTTAAGTGCTGACGGGCGAATTCCAGCAAAGCCTAATTGGAACAAGGCTAAAGAAAGTAGAAAAGGAGATTTAGAGGTAGTCGAAACAACTCTAATGACAAGCGGTAGTACATTTTTTATGGATAACGAGACAAAAGAAAAATATGAACTACAAGATGATTTGGATAAAATATATAATGTAGCACGCATGGTAATATTGAAGAATCTAGAAACAGGTGAGATTTACAACTTCATCATGGTATTCATAGGTACTTATGATTATTTGATGCATACCACCTCTTTTGAAAACAATTCTTATTTACATCGTGAAGCTGATTTTGATGGAAAAGTTTTATTCTACAATTTCAATTATGGATTGGTAAATGGTTGGAAATATGAATCAGGGAAAATAACAGCCTCCATTTCTCCGGGAACAGAGGAAGGATACCGTATGAGTTTGCAAAGAGGAAGAGGACAATCCGTATGTAATACGGAAATAGACTGGATGGAAAAGCGGAATTGTCATAATGATATCGTTTGGGATCATGAACTGGGGCTGCCCGGCATCGATGTAATTTGCGACAAGTATTTACATCCTGAGTATCATGAAGTTTGCGTTTCATTGGATGATGACGAAATGGATGGCGGAGGTGGTGGATATAATCCTCCTTCAAATCCTCCTGAAACACCTCCTACTCCTTGTAAACGTGCTAAAACATTGTCGCAGGACGCAGCATTTAAATCGCGTATAAAAGATGTGTATAGAAAAACATTTTCCGCAGGCAATACTGTGGAGCAAGGCTTTATACAGACTTCAGACGGGCAAACTATTTTCCCGAACGTACAAGAATCAGGAAGTGCCAAATTCACAAATGATCAAATAGCAGGAAAAGAAATCATGGAATGGTACCATTCCCACCCTACAGGCTCTATGATTACTTCATGGGCAGATTTAAAGGCTTTAGCTATACGATACCAACAGGGATATGTGAAATCAGAGAATTTTACTTATGGAGTAGTTTCAGAGTTCGGATGTATGAGTATTATGATAACTTCTCCCACAGATTTTAATACTTTCGCTACCAAAGTTCGAAATGGTGAACTTTCCGAAAGTTGGAACGCTTATATAGTTGGTGCAAGCGGAGGGGGAGTTGATGAATGTATAGGTCAGTTGCTTAAATTTTTAGATCGCAATAACTCCGGTCTGTCAGTGATGTTTAGTTCGAATATTGATGAAAGCAATCCGACTTGGAATGCTCAGGAACTAGCTTCTAATGGGAAATCTGTAAATATGGAATGTAACCAATAAAAAGAAAAGTCATGAAAAGAATAGAATTTGTTTTGTGTTTGTTTTTTATCAGCACAGTTAGTTTTGCCCAAAAGGAAATTGCTCCAACAAAAAACTTGGATGCTTATATCGGGACTTGGATGTATCAGTCAAATGATACGATTTTTAAAATAGTTCTTAAAAAAGGATATGCAGAGGATCAACACATGATTATAAATGGTCTTATGGGAGGATATTTTCTATCAGTGAAGGGAATAATTGTAGAAAACTATTTTAGTATCAGAGATACTATTTGGCACTTGGACAAAAAAAAGGGAACTCAAGATTTTTCTATCTGGGCTTCAAACAATGCTACCAGTTTGGACTACATTGATCCTAATCGAGTCGGAGTTTTATTTTACGACCAACGGAAGAAGCACTTCGGCGGAAAAGGGATATTAGGCGGAAAAATACTTCTGCTTTCTTCCGATAAAATTCGTTGGCATCTGGATGAAAAATTAGGATTAGCCCTTGAAGAACCGGATGAATATACAGAACTGATAGGATTTTCTGTTCCTTCGGACGTGATAATGACTAAAGAGAAAGAACAATGATGTGAACAAAGACAACAAAATGTATCAAAAGCCAATGGAGAACCAACAGTAACCCCTGGCTTTTGGTACATTTATTTTCATAATCTTACAGCAAACTTGTTATTTCAAAACCTCATCCAGCTTTTGTTGCAAAGCCTCCCCTTCCAATCCTACAGCCAAGATCACCCCATTGGGGTCCAACAAGAAATTCATAGGAATCCAACGAATAGCATACTGCACGGCTGCATCCGATTTCCAGTCCTTCAAGTCTGAAACATGAGTCCATGCCAATTGATCTTTCTCAATAGCGGCCAACCAAGGTTCTTTCTTACGATCCAAAGAAACTCCTAAAATAGTAAAATTCTTATCCTTGTATTTATTCCAGGCAGCAACAATATTCGGATTTTCCTTGCGACAATCAGGACACCAGGAAGCCCAAAAATCAATCAGTACATATTTTCCTCTCAAACCGGATAATGTGACAGGATTACCGTCTACATCGGGCAATGTAAAATCCGGAGCCACAGCACCGACCTGAATATCTTCCATCCGCTTGATAAAGCCATCTATTTGACTGACATACATGGTTTCATCCAATGAAGCATCCAGTTTGGCACGCAATGCCTTCATTTCTTCCAGATTCAACTTATAAGCGAAATCCTTCACTATGAAATAAGGGGTAACAGCAGATGCCGGGTGAACAGCAACCAGACTATCTATGCTATATCCATCCTGACGAGTCAAAGGAGCATTTTGTGCATACAGATCATTAATGGCAGAACCTGTCACAGTCAGTATCTTTTCTGATTCATTCATCTTCAACTGCATCTTTTCGTTATCTAAAAAGAATACCAACGGACGTTTGCTATCCCTAAACGTAGTCAGCCCATAAGCCAATGGCTCAGTACAAACACCTTCAAATTTGAAAGTACCGTCAGTAATCACAGCCGAATCCACAGCTATGAACGATTTATCCTGATATTTTTTCAGATACACCATTCCATCTTTAACATCCGATATTTCTCCATTCAGAGTATATCCTTTTTTCTCTTCGCCACAGGACAGTACAGTCATAGCCAGTACACCAGCAAAAAGCACATTTACCATTCTTTTCATCTCTATCTTCCTTATTATTATAACTCGTCAAAAATAAATATTCCTATGCAATTATGCAAACTCCACCGTTCCTATTTGGAAATTAACTCTCCCTGAGTTACCTTTGTAACTTCAACTAACTATTATATAACCTATGAAAAAACTCCTATTTCTAGGCGCTCTCCTGTTGTCAACAGTATGTATGAACGCCCAAACTTCCGAATATTATCAGGAAGCAGCCAATCCTATTGCCACCAACCCCGCTTTATGGGCGAAAGTTACAGCTCCACAAATCAGCTGGGGAAGCACAGACATCCGCTATAAGAAAGAGGAACCGGCTCCCATCCATAGTGCGCAGAAAAGTATGAATCTTACTGCATGGAAAGGTGAGAAAATTTCAGCCCAACTGGTAGTATGGACTCCCAAAGCGCTAAATGACTTGACTTTCATGGTCAGCGATTTAACCTCAGGCAGTGCAACCATCAGTAAAGAGAATATCCGAACAGGCTTTGTCCGTTACGTTATAACCGATGAACTGAACAAAGACGGTTTGGGCGCATGTGGCTATCGAAACAGTGCTGATTTTGACTCAACTTTAGTAGCAGATGTAATAGACCATATCACTCCTACTCTAACCCTTCCCGCCAACTCCACCCAAGGGGGATGGATCAGCGTAAACATCCCTCAGGGCACTAAAGCCGGGAAATACACAGGAACCGTCACAGTGAAAGCCGACGGTACCACCTTGTCTGAATTAAAACTGAACCTCCAAGTGAAAAACCGTACTCTGCCTCCTCCTTCCGAATGGGCTTTCCATCTGGATTTATGGCAGAACCCTTATGCAGTATCCCGTTACTACAATGTGGAACCGTTCAGCAAAAAACATTTCGATTTGATGCGCCCATTGATGAAACTGTATGCCGATGCAGGTGGTAAGGTAATCACAGCCTCCATTATGCACAAGCCTTGGAACGGACAGACCTATGACGCTTTTGAAAGCATGGTCACTTGGTTGAAAAAAGCGGATGGAACCTGGTATTTTGACTATACCGTATTCGACAAGTGGGTGGAATTTATGATGGATCTTGGTGTCAAAAAACAAATCAGTTGCTATTCTATGGTTCCCTGGCGCCTTTCTTTCCAATATTTTGATCAGGCCAGCAACTCTTTTAAATTTCTGGACGCCAAACCGGGTGAAGTTGCTTATGAAGAATTTTGGATGAATATGCTGCAAGATTTCTCAAAGCATCTGAAAGCAAAAGGCTGGTTTGATATCACTCACATTGCGATGGACGAACGCCCGATGAAGGACATGCAGGAAACACTGAAAGTGATCCGTAAGGCTGATAAAGACTTTAAAGTTTCTTTGGCAGGAACTTATCACAAAGAACTATTGGATGATCTGAATGATTATTGTATCACCATTGCCGAGAAATTTACTCCCGAAGAGATTGAAGCGCGCCGGAAGGCAGGCAAAGTAACTACTTATTATACCTGCTGCACAGAGCCCCGCCCCAACACTTTCACTTTCAGCGAACCTGCCGAAGCTGAATGGCTGGCATGGCATAGTGCGAAAGAAAATCTGGACGGATATCTTCGTTGGGCTTTAAACAGCTGGGTGAAAAATCCCCTACAAGACAGCCGTTTCACAGCTTGGGCTGCCGGAGACACGTATATGATTTATCCGGGCGCCCGTTCATCCATCCGGTTGGAACGCCTGACAGAAGGAATACAATTTTTTGAGAAAGTACGCATTCTGAAAGAAGAATTTGAAGAAAAAGGCAATAAAGGAGCTATTAAGAATATAGACAAAACCTTGAAAATGTTTGATGAATCAAGCATGGATAAGATTTCTCCTACCACTGCCGTAAACAAAGCAAAAAAAGTTATCAACCGATACTAGAAAAAGGGAAAATACCTTTATTACATACATATATATATCGGACCACACATATGTATGTAATAAAGGTACTTCAAACTAAAAGCCGAACAGAATTAACTTGTGGGAAATAGGATGGATGAATCCCCGATAGCTTCAAAAGTAACTTAAGTGCATTGGGCAAGTAACTTAACTTACTTGACACTTTCACTTAACTTACTTGGCTCACGAAGTCAAGTTACTTTATTTGCCCTATATTTCTCAAATAAATTCTGTTCGGCTATATAAAATGGCAAGTTCTAGTTTTAACTTTATCCTCCCTTTCCTTTATACAAGTTTATTCTTCGGGTACATAAATGATTTCTCCATTATCCAATTCATAGGCAATACCCACCTTTTTTCCTTTCTTGCCGCTTTTGACATCCTGATCCTCAGAAGGGGTATAACGGTTAATCTTCTGCCCTTCCTTGGTTATGATTTCCATGTTTTCCTTACCCGGATTCTTCACCATCGTAAAATCTTCCTGACTAAACATTTCAGTCATATTATAACGGGTAACCAAGGCCACCATTAACGCTACAGCAAACACCATCGCCACATCAAACAGATTGCTGACCACGCTCATCGGGTCACTATCCTCCTCTTTTCTTAATAAATT
>ENA-UEQK01000835-UEQK01000835.1-human-gut-metagenome-genome-assembly--contig:-NODE-835-length-20955-cov-17.871683_pt1 | contig 20955 bp, 12 predicted proteins | sample MGYA00242939_ERZ507942 | MGnify/ENA primary metagenome ERZ507942 (study PRJEB26167, sample SAMN06115485) | human gut metagenome | host: Homo sapiens | place: China:Chongqing | collected 2015-03-30... | reverse complement strand
CGTCGGCAACGCGCGTCTTCGTATCCTTCTGAGTGCGCTCGAAGGGTATGCCATCACGACCGTGAAAGTGGCTGGCGTAGACCAGGAGTCTGCTGCTATCCCCGGTGTAATGGAAGGAATGCTCGAGATCATTCTGAATCTCAAGCAAGTGCGTTTCATTAAGACCGTCGAGAACGTCGACAGCGAGAAGGTGACGGTCAACGTGGCCGGGCAGACGGAGCTGACGGCCGGCTATATCTCGAACTTCCTTACGAATTTCAAGGTGCTGAATCCCGAGTTGGTGATCTGCCGGCTGGACCCCGACGTAAAGGTCCAGATGGAGCTCACGATCAACAAGGGACGCGGATACGTGCCTGCCGACGAGAATCGGCCCGCCGATGCAGAGTTCGGCTTGCTCCCCATCGATTCGATCCATACTCCGATCAAGAACGTCAAGTACTCGGTCGAGAACTACCGCGTGGAACAGAAAACGGACTACGAAAAGCTCAATATCGAGGTGACTACGGACGGCTCGATCCATCCGAAGGATGCGCTGAAGGAAGCCGCCAAGATACTGATCCACCATTTTATGCTCTTTTCGGACGAGAAGATCACGCTGAACATGGAGGAGAACAGCGCGACCGAGGAATTCGACGAGGACGTGCTCCACATGCGTCAGTTGCTGAAGACCAAGCTTTCCGATCAGGACCTTTCGGTGCGCGCGCTGAACTGCCTGAAGGCGGCCGAGGTGGAGACGGTGGGCGATTTGGTCCGTTTCAACCGGAACGATCTGCTCAAGTTCCGCAATTTCGGCAAGAAGTCGCTTTCCGAGCTGGACGATCTGCTCGCCACGCTGAACCTGCATTTCGGGATGGACGTTTCCATTTACAAGCTGGACAAAGACTAATGCCCGGGAGGGACCGGTCTGCGTTCCAAGAGTATCGACGCAAAAATTTAAGAACACGCAATTATGAGACACAATAAGAAAATCAACCACCTGGGTCGGCAGGCCGCTCATCGCAAGGCGCTGCTGTCCAATCTGGCCAGCTCGCTGATTCTGCACAAGCGGATCGAGACGACCGTCGCCAAGGCGAAGGCTCTGAGGATGTATGTGGAGCCTCTGATTACCAAATCGAAGCAGGACACCACCCACTCCCGTCGTGTCGTTTTCAGCTATCTGAAAAGCAAGGAGGCCGTGGCCGAACTGTTCCGCGAAGTGGCTCCGAAGATCGCCGACCGTCCGGGCGGCTACTGCCGTATCCTGAAGCCCGGTTTTCGTCTGGGCGACGCTGCCGAGATGTGCCTGATCGAGTTGGTTGACTTCAACGAGACCTACACGAAGGAGGTGAAGGCCGCCGAGAAGCCCAAAACTCGCCGCAGCCGCTCGGGTGCGAAGAAGAGTGCCGCTGCCGCTGAGACCGTAGCTGCCGCCGAAACCGCCGCTGCGGAGCAGGAGGCCGCTCCGGCCGAGCAGAAGGCTCCGGCCAAAAAGGCCGCTGCCAAGAAAAGCGCCGCCGAGCCCGCCGAAACGGCCGAGCCCGCCGCCGAGCAATCCGCAGAATAATTTGCGTTTTACACGGCAATATATTACCTTTGGGGAGTTTTTGCGAACTCCCCTTTTTTATTGTGTTCTTGAACGTTGCGGGGGAGAGGCGAGCGTTCCGGACGGACCGGCCGCCGGCACGAAAACGACGCTATCGAAAGAAAAGAACATAAGGTTTAACAATTAAAAGGAAGAATCATGGGACAGATTATCAGTGTTCATGGCAGGGAGATCCTCGACTCGCGGGGCAATCCGACGATCGAAGTGGAAGTAACGACTGCAAGCGGTGCATTCGGTCGCGCGGCCGTTCCCTCGGGAGCGTCCACCGGCGAGAACGAAGCGCTCGAGCTGCGTGACGGCGACAAGGACCGTTACGGCGGAAAGGGCGTGCTGAAGGCCGTGCAGAACGTCAACGATATCATTGCGAAGGAAATTATCGGCATGCAGGTAACCGATCAGGTCGGCATCGACAAGACGATGATCGCTTTGGACGGCACGCCGACGAAGAGCAATCTGGGAGCCAACGCTATTCTGGGCGTTTCGCTGGCGTGCGCGCGGGCTGCCGCCAATCTGCTCGGCATGCCTCTGTACCGCTATATCGGCGGTACGAACGCCAAGACGCTGCCCGTCCCGATGATGAACATCATCAACGGCGGTTCGCACTCGGACGCCCCGATCGCATTCCAGGAGTTCATGATCCGTCCCGTGGGTGCCCCCTCGTTCAAGGAGGCTATCCGCATGGGCGCCGAGGTGTTCCACAACCTGAAGAAGGTGCTCCACAAGCGCAACCTTTCGACGGCGGTCGGTGACGAGGGCGGTTTCGCTCCCGCGCTGAACGGTACGGAGGACGCTATCGAGTCGATCCTCGAGGCAATCAAGATGGCCGGTTACAAGCCCGGCCGCAAATGCGAAGGCGGCGATGTGTCGATCGGCATGGACTGCGCTTCGTCGGAGTTCTACGCCGACGGCGTGTACGACTACACCAAGTTCGAAGGCGAGAAGGGTGCCAAGCGCAGCTCGAAGGAGCAGGTCGAGTACCTCAAGTCGCTCGTAGCGAAATACCCCATCGACTCGATCGAGGACGGTATGTCGGAGAACGACTGGGAAGGCTGGCAGCTGCTGACCGCCGAGATCGGCGACAAATGCCAGCTCGTGGGCGACGACCTGTTCGTGACCAACGTAGATTTCCTGAAGAAGGGTATCGAGACCGGTTGCGCCAACTCGATCCTGATCAAGGTAAACCAGATCGGTACGCTGACCGAGACGCTCGACGCCATCGAGATGGCTCACCGTGCAGGTTACACGTCGGTTACGTCGCACCGTTCGGGCGAGACCGAGGATTCGACGATCGCAGACATCGCCGTGGCAACCAACTCGGGTCAGATCAAGACCGGTTCGGCATCGCGTTCGGATCGTATGGCCAAGTACAACCAGCTGCTGCGCATCGAAGAGGAGCTCGGTGACGAGGCTATCTACGGTTATACGAAGATTTACCGCAAGTAATTTGCGACGGGCGGCCGCTCGTGCCGCATGATTTTCCCCGGGTGGCATCGCCGCCCGGGGATTTTTTTGTCCCGGCAGATCGCCGTCAGGTGGGGCGGCAGGGCTGCCCTTAGGCGTGGGGACGGGGGATTCCGCCGCCGTTTTCAGGGCTGGAAACGGGCGAAGCCTGTGTCGCAAGGTGCGGCACAGGCTTCGCGTCTCTGAGGGGTGGTATCCCGGGCGGGCGGTTATTCGTCGGACTGTTCGACGAAGAACTCCTGCCCGCCGTTTTCATCGTCCTTGACGACGATGCTGCCGTCGGCATTGATGAAATAGAAGTAGAGTTCTTCGATCACGGCGTCGGACGGAAGGCCGAAGAAATCCTTCGGGTAGAGGTATTTCTCGAAACGGGAGCTGATCAGTTCCATGCGGTTGCGCGGGACTGCGGCCGAGACCTCGGCTTTCTGCCCGCCGTCATGGATTGCCGTGCCGCAGAGATATACCTCCCCGGCGTCTTTCAGTGCCGTGCCTCCGTGCGAGAAGGTGATGCCGAAGACGTCGCCGTAGCGGAATACCGAGGGCGTGGTGGTAAACACCTGGTTGTAGGTTTCGATGGGCTTGAATGCCTCGGCGAAACGCTGTTCGTCGCGTTTGAGGCCGAACGTGTCGTAGCAATACGAGTAACCCAGTTCGCAGGTCAGGGGAACGGCGCCGGTCTTCATTTTGATCCTGACGTCGGCATGCACGTCGGCCGTCTCGACCTCCTGTCCGTCCACTTCGATCTTGTCGTCGAATATGAAGGTGGTCGACGAACGCCATACGACCCACTCCATTGCCGTTTGGGGGTCGTTGCCGCCGCGGCCGATGACGCTCATGAAGGAGTCCGCCCACGAAAGACCGTTCTTGGGGTCTTTCTCCTCTGCGGGCATCAGGGTGAGTTGTTCGTTCACGACTTCGGGCTGGTGCTGGATCGCGTTGTAGTCCTTGGTGGTCAAATAGAGCGTGGCATTGTCGCGGAGGTTCCATGCCTTGGGGGCCAATACGGCGAATACGACCTTTCCCGAGCCGTCTTCGCCCGGCGAGACCCGGAGCTGGGCCGTCACTTCGATTTCCGAGTCGGTCAGGGCCCGGCCCGGCTGGATGATGCCGTCGAATTCGAGGCAGGCGACTACGAGCAGCGGCAGCGCGGCGATGCACGCCGCGGAGAGTATTTTATGTTTGTTGAGTTTTTTCATGGTCGGGGAATTTTAGAGGCTCTTGAATTTGTATTTGTATGTCAGGAGTTTGCTGTCCAGTTGGAACTGGGTCGTAAAGCCGTCCTGCTCGAAGGTGGCGATGACCGTGTCCGAACCTTTGACCCGCAGCCCGTTGGGGATGACGTTGCTGTCCAGCACACACTGGATGGGGCCTTCGGACAGCGCTTCGGGGAACGGTACGAAAGGGATGTCGCCGTTGTCGAACGTGACGGTGGTTGCAAGCGGCGACACGTTGAGCGTCATGCGCAGCGAAGGGAAATAGTCCAGTTTGCCGTAGATGTCGGTGCCGTTCGGATTCTCGGGCGCGCACAGCAGCACCTTGTCGAGCCGGTAGGTGACGGTGTAGGTGTCGGGGTCGTCTCCTTCGGGCGGCGTGTTGTTGTCCGGCTTTTCGACCGGGATGTAGGGGAGGGTTGTCTCTTCGTCGCATCCGGAGAATGCGCACACGAAGAGCGCGGCGGTAAGGATGATTGCGTATTTTTTCATAAAATGATGGGTTTATTAGGTGTTCGGTTGAATCGGATGTTTCGGGTCGGCGGGCCGATCCGGTGTGCAACGGGGAAATTCCGGTGTCTGTTCATTGCGTCATAGGCAAAAGCGGTTTTTAGGATTCGTTTATGGGACGGTGGCGGTTTTTCGTATCGTCGGCTGGTTTTCGTCCGTGCGTGGCTTTTTCGGTCATTGCCTTTCGTTTTGCGGGGCGAGGCCGAAGACCAGCCGGTGGCGGCCGCTTGCGATCTTCGTCCCGGGCGATTGCGGGGCCAGCCTGCGGCCGTCGAGCCGCCCCCGGCAGGCGCCGGCGGGTGTGATCGCCGTGGCCGTGACGCCCGGGGGCAGGGTGACGTCGATCCGGAGTTCGCCGTCCGCGATCTCCCAGCCCAGGTCGATCCGGCCATAGGGGGTTTCCTTGCCGATCCGGCACCACTCAACCCCTTCGGGAATCTGGGGGTCGATGAATACATGCTCGTAGCCGGGGTGGCTGCTGTCCGTGCGCAGGCCGCCGAGGGCCTGGTAGAACCACGTGCCGATGCCGTTGTAGCAGTTGTGTACGCGACTGCGCTCGCCGCTCCAATACTCCCAGGTGGCCGTCGCACCGTGGTCGATCATATGCAGGTAGCCCGGGTAGCCGCGCTGCTTGAGCATCCGGTAGATGAATTCGGGGTTGTGCGATCTGACCGCCCAGCGAGTGATGACCGGTACGCCGACCAGTCCGCCGCCGATATGATCCTTCATCACGTCGTGCGTCAATCGGAAAAGCCGTTGTTCCACGCCGGCGCGGAGCGAATCGGGCGTGGCGCCCACCAGCATCGGGTAGGTCATGTCGAGCTGCGAGCCGGTGGCGTAGGTTTGCGTCGCCGGGTCGTAGAACCGGGCGTGGATCGTGCGGTTGAGCGCCTCGCGCCGCGCTTCGAATGCGGCCGCCTCGTCGTCGTGCCCCGTGAGCCGGGCCATCTGTGCCATCCTGGCGTAGCAGTCGCTCACAAAGCAGTTGTTTACCAGCGACACCGAAGCCTCGCTGCCTGTGTCGACCCCGTGCGGGGCGAGCCAGTCGCCGAGGAACCAGTCCCGGTAAGGTGTGTCGGGCCAGCGGGTCAGCAAGCCGTCTTTCATGTACCGTTCGACATAGCCCATCCATTCCCGCATGGCGGGGTAGTGGCGGTCGACCAGCGTCCGGTCGCCGTAGTTGAGCCACGTTTGCCAGGGGGCCATGACGATGAACCCGCACCAGTAGGGGCCGCCGCCTCCCGCACCGGCGTTGGGGGCTACGTGGGGCAGACTGCCCCCGGGGCGCATGGCGTCGTCCCATGCCTGCACCCAGTTGCGGTAGAGCGGGGCCGCACCGCAGAGGGTTTGCAGGATCTCGGTGGAAGAGTTACCGTCGCCGCCGTATCCGGCGCGTTCGAGGTGGGGGCAGTCGACCATGTACCCGTTGTAGGCCAGGCAGCGCAGCGTGTGCGCGATCATGTCGTGGATGGCGTTCAGGTCGCTATCCGACGAAGTGAACGTCGCTTCGGGCCGGTAGTCGGTGTGGATGGCGAGCGCCCGGAAATCCTCCCGGCGGGGCCTCTGCGCCAGTCCGCGCACCTCGGCGTAACGGAAAGCGTGGTGGTTGAACTTGTTGCAGAACCGCTCCCGGCCGTCGCCGCGGGCGATGTAGGTGTCGCGCTGCCGCTGGTCGATGAGGTTGCCGTCGCCGTCCGTCTCGTCGCTGTATTCGATCTCGACGCGCGCCCCGTTCGGAAGCCCCGAGAAATGAGCCTCCAGCCAGCCGGTGACGACCTTGCCGAAGTCGATCCGCCATACGCCGGGTGCCGCCTCGTCCAGCACGCGGGCGGTCAGCCGCTCCTGGATGCGGTCGGGCTCGACCATTTGCGGCGTCGCCCGGTGCCCGGGCTTCCGGGCCGTGATTACCGGCTGCCATGCCAGCGCGTCCAGGTCGGAGGGGGACATCGAGCGCGGGTTGCGCCGGGCGTCGATCTCTTCGCCTCCGAAGTCGAGGGCGTTCCACGACCCCGTGTCGCGGTAGCCGCTCAGCGCGGCACGCCATGCGGTGTCCGTGCGGCAGGCGGTCTGCCAGGTGTTTGCGGTGCCTATGTCCAGTTGTGCCCGCACAAGCGGTTCGGTGTAGGGTTCGTCGGGCTGCCAGCGTCCGAACGTGCCGCGCTTGTACCAACCCTGCCCGAGCCAGATCACCAGCTCGTTGTCGCCTTCGAGCAGGTAGGGACGGACATCGTAGGTCACCCACAGCGAGCGTTTGTCGAGCTGCGAGAGGGCGGGGGCGAGGCAGGCGTCGCCGACTTTGCGGCCGTTGACCCATATTTCGTGGTATCCCAGCGAATTGACGTGCAGCAACGCTTCGTCTCCGCATGCCGGGAGGGTGAATGCCCGGCGCAGGAGCACGGCCGTGGCGCCCGATTCCGGGCAGCCGATGAATTCACCCGAGACGGATGCCGGGTCGGTCAGGCCGATGCCGAAGCGGGCGACGGGGGAGACGGCTTTCCGGTTGCCCTTTTCGGTGCGCGCAGTGACGCGCCACCAGCATTGCGTCCGGGCCGTCAGCGGAAGCCCCTCGTAGGCGACTCCCACCGAACGCTTCGACCGTACCCAGCCCGAGTCCCACAAGTCGGCGTCTCCGGCCAGCAGCCGCAGGCTGTCCGAGGCAACCTCGATCCGGTAGCTGCGCTGGGCATCGCCCCGGCGCCCGGAGCGGAGCTGCCACCCGAAGCGGGGTGTCGCCGTGTCGATGGCGAGCGGATCGGTCAGCCCTTCGCAGGTCAGCCGCCGCAGGCAGGGCTTTGCGCCGTGCCCGGCATTGCCGGCCGGACCGGCCGCCAAGAGGCAGGTGCCGGAAAGGAGCGCGGGCAGCAGGAGCAGGTATAGCAGGGTTCTTTTCATGGGTTCGAAATTTTGTGCTGTCGTTTTCAGCGGTTGTAAGCCTCGGCCCGAACCGTGTAGCGGTCGTCGGGAAGCAGGCCGGCATCGAATTCAAAGTCGATCTGCCGGCTTTCGCCCTGCAGGAGCGTGAAGTAGTTGTCGTCGGCCACGTAGGGCAGGATGCGTTCGCCGTCGGATCGGCGGTAGGGCTGCACGTGCACGGCGAAGGCCACCGAACGTCCGACGTTCCTGACTGTCGTGCGGATGACCTTGCGGCCGCCTGCGGCGGACAGCTGCGAACGTACCTGCAGCTTGGCAGGGGCGAGCGTGTTGAGCGCCGTGTAGTCGCCGCGGCGGGTCGCATGCCAGTAGAAGTTGTCCGAGAGCAGGCGCCCGTCGCGGTCGGTGAGCTCCAGCCGGATGAAATGCACGGGCGAGAGTTTCGGCGCTTTCGCGTCGCGGCGGTAGACTTCCATTTCATAGAGCGAGTAGCCCCATTGCGTGGCACGCCGGAGTCCGAGCATTCTGACGTAGCGGGCCTGCTGCAACGGCAGCGGGATCGTCTGTTCGCCGCCCTGCGCGTCCTGCGTTTCATAGACGTCGCGCCACGTGCGGCCGTCGTCCGAGAGTTGCAGTTTGTAGGCTGCGGCGTGGGCGTCCTCCCAGCGGAGCACGACTTCGGTGAAGGCGCGGCGCTCGCCCAGGTCGACCTCGATCCACTGGTCGTCGCTGTACTCGCTCGCCCAGCGGCTCGAATCGTTGCCGTCGGTGAGAGCCCCGGCACCTGCGCCGTCGGGCGATGAGGAGGATGCTTTCACGGGCCGGTTGCGGGCCAGGTTGCCCTCCGAGAAATTCAGGTCGAACAGGCTGCGGGCCGTATTGGCCGCGAGCGAGACCCTGAGCTGCTGCGTGAATTGCGGCAGGAGCCGCCCGTCGAGGTCGTAGACCCGTGCCGTGGCCGTCGCTTCGAGCGGTTCGCGCGTCGTATTGACTGCCTTGACCGAATTGTCGGCATGGCTCCACTGGATATGCACCGGTTCGCACGCCTTGCGTATGCCCCAGTAGGCACCCGTCGGGTCGAGGTAATAGTCGTAGGTCTGCCATACGAGCGACGGGTAGGCCGGCTGGCTCATCCAGGTCATGATGCCCGTGGCGTCGTCCCACATGTGATGCTGCCAGCCCTCGTACATGGCTTTGTTGACCTCTAGGTTGAGCAGCTGCGCCTTGCGGCAGAAATCCTCGATCCCGTCTGCCTCGCCGTAGTTTTCGGCCACGGTCTCGAAATATTTGTCCGGGGCGGCGTTGGCCGCCGACTTGCCGAAGAAATGTTTGTCCCACATGTCGTTGCGGGGCCACCACGACTCCTCGGGCATGAATTTGCGAAAACTCTCGAACGTCGTGAATACCGCCGTGCCGATTTCGGTGCGGAAACCCCATGCCGGGCGGCCTTTGTAACCGTAGGGCATCGGGTAGGCAGCGAAGTACCAGCCGGGGTGGAAATTGGCCCACGGCCCGCTTCCCGAAAGTCCCTGCGCATTGGATATGGACTGGTAGAGGCGGTCGCCGCCGTCGTAGTGGGCGACGTCGCCGCGCAGCCAGTCGTCGAGCGGGGCCTGCGGTACGCCTTCGTTGTCGCCGCACCAGACGGCGATCGAAGGATGGTTGCGCAGCCGCTTGATCTTCTCCACGGCGTTCTGCTGGAAGGCCCCCAGGTCGTGCGGCAGGTTGGGGTGCGAGTTGAGCCAGAAGTCGTCCCATATCATGATGCCGTGGCGGTCGCAGGCATCGTAGAACTCTTCGTCGGTCGTCGAGCCGATCCAGTTGCGGATCATGTTGAAATGCATGTGCCGGTGGAGTGCGACGCGGGTGTCGTACTCCTCGCCGCGGCAGCGGAGCAGCCATTCGCTCATGCCCCAGTTGCCGCCCTTGACATAGACCGGTTCGCCGTTGATCTTCAGGCGGAAGATGCCGTCGTGCCACTCGTAGCCGTATTCGCGGATGCCGAACGTTACTGTCCGTGCGTCCGATTGCCGCCCGTCGGTTTCGAACACCAGGCGGCAGGTGTACAACGCGGGGTCGCCCATGCCGTTGGGCCACCAGAGCTGCGGATGCTCTACGGCCAGGCCGGGAACCTCGCGCTCCGTGAGCCGGATCGTCCGCCGCTCGCCCGCTTCGAGGCGGACGGGGTGCGAGAAGGCGATGCCTCCGGGACGGATCTCGCCCCGCAGCACGCCCTCGCAGGCCTTGTCAGAGCGGTTCTCCACGTCGGTAAGGAGTTCGACCTTCGCATGTTCGCGGTCGGGAACCTTCGTGCGCACCCACGGTTCGACGAGGCGTACGTCGCCCGAGAGAGACAGGTAGACATCGTCGGTGATGCCGCTCAGCAACCCCGGGGCATAGGGCATCCAGTCCCACCCGGCGCTGGAGATATAGGTCGGGCTGCGGAAATTGGGCACGGGGTATCCCACCCATTCGACCTCGACTTCGAGGCGGTTCTCCCCATCGGGTGCCACGAGCCGGGTGATGTCGTAGTCCCCCGGCTGCATGAAGCCGTCGAGGTGCCCCAACTGATGGCCGTTGAGGCGGACGGTACCCTTGCGGTTCACCCCTTCGAAGCGGAGCCACAGGGTGCGGCCTTCGCCGACCGGGGGCGTTGGGAAGAGCCCCGTGTAGCGGAAATTGCGGTCGTAGCGGCTCTTGTCCGTGCGGTAGGCGTTGTCGCCGAAATTGGGGTCTGCTTCCACGCCGGCCGCAACGTACGACGCGAAGACGCAGCCGGGCACGATGGCCGGGACGGCGGGCAGGGCGTCGCCTTCCGACGGCCGTACCTCCCAACGGATATGTCCGCTGCGGCTGTCGAGCGGGATGCATTCCTGTGCACTGACGCCGGCGGCGAGCAGCGAAAGGCAGAGTGCGAAAATTCGTTTTATCATGGCGTGCGTTTTTTTCGGACGGGGGAGGGTGCGCACTCCGCTCCGGCGGGGGAACGGAGTGCGCGCGGATCGCTATTCCTCCGTTCCCGTGCCGGAATCGTCGTCCGAGTCGTAAACGTGTTCCCAGTTATATACGCGGAAGAAGTAGGGCCGGTAGAAATCGGCGCTGCCGACGCGGTTGAAATTGTCCCAGAAGTTGGCCGGGTCGCTGTTGGTCGAGAATACCAGCTCGCCCTGGCGCGAAAGCGCCGGGTGGAGGTTGATCATGTACCAGCGCTGGTGGTAGGGACTGCCCAGCTTGTCGAGCGTCGCGGGCAGCGTGAAGAGCAGCGTCCGGTCGGTGAAGGGGCCGTAAGGCGTCTGGCTGCGGAAGAGGTAGATGTCGCGGCCGAAGGGGAAGGCCTCCATGCACATGTAGTAGACGCCGTCTTTTTCGAAGACCCACGGCATCGAACCCGATTCGGCCGTGATGTAGGAACGTTCCATCTCCTCGTTGCTCGGCACGGAGCTCTGCCAATGGTAGTCGCCGCTCAGGTCGCGGATGTAGTACGACCACGGGCTGCCCAGGTCGAGCGTCTCTGTGCGGGCCACCAGCACGCGCGAAACGAGGTTCACCTGTTTGGTCGTATAGAGGTAGATATGTCCCCCTTCGGTGTCTTCGAACATGGTCGAGCCGTAACCCAGGCCGTCGGATTTGAAATTGTAGTCGGTCGAAAGCACCGACATGTATTGCCCGTCGCCCGGCTCGCCTTCGAGGCTGTACTCGCGCAGGCATCCGTCGATGTTTTTCAGCGACCCGGGTTCCACGCCCGTCCAGAGCATTTGCAGGATTTTTCCGTGCGCGGGGTCGTCATATACGACGGCATCGCCGGCCCAGTAGCAGTAGTCCTGGTCGATTTCGCCTTTCTGGATCTCGGCATCGGAGAGGGAGGCTTTCGGATGGCGGATGTGGGTGCGGGCCTGGTAGTAGCGTTCGCCCGAGGGGTTGTCCGTCTGCACGTAGTCGGCCAGCCATACCAGGTCGTCGTCGCTCTCCTGTCCGGAGGCGATCGTCGCCCCTTTCTGGATCATCAGGCTGTTGCGCGGGAAGCTGCAACTGCCCCGGGCGCGGGTCTTGCCGTCCACCACGCCGTAGAAACTGTCGTTGAACGACCAGAAGACATGGCCGCCGGGCAGTGCCGTGGTGAGCACGCCGTCGCCGCCGTTCCAGCCCAGCGTACGGGTGAAGAGGGCATCGTATTTCTTGTCCTTGTAGACGAAGACGCGGGGATTCTGCCCTCCCTCGTCGGGCATCTGTACCAAATTCCACGACGGGTCGATGGCGGGCGGAACGGGGGCCGGGGTAACTTCAGGCGCCTCGTCGTCGGGGATCGCCGGGTTGTCGAAGTCGTTGCACGCGGCCAGGGAGCCCGTACACAGGCAGAATATGCAGAATGCTATGATATTTCTTTTCATGGTTCGTTGCGATAAGGATTAGTATTGGGAGCGGGTCATCGTCTCGCGTACTTCGTGCCAAGTATTCCCGCTTTCGGTGGCGAGCTGGTAACGGTAGTAGAGGTAGAACGTGCCGGTCGCAGGGTCGTAGGTAGAGTCGTTGAGCGGCGAGGCCGAGACCCGGATGGCATCCTGGCTGTCGAGATAGGGGGTTATGGAGACTCGCTGCATGGGTACGACCTCGTCCGTGATTTCGCCTTCGACGTAGACGGGGACGTTCACCCACGATTCGGGGTCGACCGTCACGCGCAGGCTGTTGTTGCGGGTCGTCACCTTGTCGTTGGCGGCCGTGGCGCCCGGGAGGATGCGCACCGAGCGCTCACCCACGGGGATGACCAGCTTCGAGGAGTTGATCGCCTGGCGCCGGGTGTTCGAGCCGAAGATGTTGTCGACGATCCAGCCGGTCTGCGTGGTGCCGGTCATGGTGTAGTAGGTGCTGCTCTTGGTCGTGGCGTAGTCGTTCCTGCGCTGGATCTCGAAAAGTACGAAATTCTTGGTGGCCGAGGGCATACAGGACGATACGGACTCGATGCGCAGCGGAATGAAATAGGTCTGGTCGGGGAGCAGCTCGTCTACCCTGACGTTGATCGGGAGGCTCGCCGAACAGCTGCCGGCCTCCATCTCGACGCTCATGGGGTCGATCGTATAGTATTCGGCGGGAAGTTCCATCGCGTATTCCTCGAACTTCGTGTCGAAATTGCGTTTGTTGTACTCGCCGATCGCCTCGAAGTCCAGCCCGAGTTTGACGGTGACGTTCTGGTCGAGCCCCGTCGTGCCGCTGGCATAGATGGCCAGCTCTCCCTGGAAGCCCTTCTCGCCGTATTCGAACTCCTGCCCGAGGATGTTGTTTTCGCCGCTGACAATGAATATCTCCTTGCGGTAAAGCTCCTCCTTGTAATACTCCATTTCACAGGAGCAGAGGAAGGCGGCCGCGGCGGCGAGTATCGTTATTTTGCTGAATGCTTTCATCTTCTGAATTTTTTGGAATTGACTATTTCTCCCAGCCCGGGTTCTGATCCAGGCTCGGTACTTTGCGCAGTTCGTTGCGGTGCAGCGGCATGAACATGTACTTGGACTTGAATGTCCGTTCGCGGATCGTACGGTACGAGATGACCGTCGGGGCGTAGAATCCCTCCCATTTTCCGGCTTCGACGTTCAGGCCCGTCAGCGGCTCGCGTTCCAGTTCCTCGAAAATGCCCCAGCGGCAGATGTCGTAGTAGCGGCGGTTTTCGTGGAGGAACTCGACCATGCGTTCGCGCCGGATCAGCTCGTTGAAACTGGTGGCGTCCACCAGTTCGCCGGCGTCGGCGCCCGGGAGCCCGGCGCGGTAACGCACCTGGTTGAAAGCCCCGGCCATGGCGGTCAGGTCGCGCGAGTAGCTTTGGCCGTTGACCTCGTGGGTCTTCGTCAGGTTGTTCAGCGCCTCGGCGTAGGAGAGCAGGATTTCGGCGTAGCGGATCAGCGGGAAGGTCTTCTGAACCGTGCGGGCGTTGCTGCCCGTACGCGCATCGCGCGGGTGGACGTACTTGTAGCAGGTGTATCCCGTCAGGTTGTAGATGTTGGTCACGCCCGCCTGGTTTTTGCCGGCATTGGCGCCGTTGTAGTACTCGACGATCTTGTTCCGCATCTCTTCCGAGGTCGTAGACTGCATCTGCCACAGGGTGCCCGAGAAACCGATGCTCGCGTAGAACCGCGGCTCGCGGTTGTCATAGGCCTTGTAAGTGCCGCCGGGCAGGGTGTAGTTCTTCGATAGCTGCTTGTCGGCTGCGGTGACGCAGGTCTGGTCGTAGGGACGATCCTCGTAGGGGTACTCGGCGCTCGCGTTGTTGATGTCGCGGCCGTCGGCCATGCGGTAGGCGTCGACGATGCGTTGCGGGATGCTGATCGAACTGTTGCCGCCCAACTTGAGCGGGAATACGACGTCCTGCTGGTCGGTGATGTTCTGCGTCGTGCCCCAGATCAGCTCCGGGTTGGTCACGTTCGTCGTTTCGCCGGTGAACATTTCCGAGTAGGAACGGAAGGGGTCGATGCCGCCCGCACCCGCAGGGAAGGGATCGGAGGGGACGTTCGAGGGCAGTGGCAGGGTGTATTCGTCGGCCGGAACCGTATGCAGGCGGTAGATGCCCAGGTCGATGACGCGCTTGGCCGCCGCGGCTGCCACAGCCCACTTGCTTTCGTCGTAGGTCTGGGAGATGTAGTGCACTCCGTCGGATTTACGCTTGAAAGCCCCGAAATAACGGCGTGCGGCGGCTCCGCCGTTGAAAAGCGGGCTCGCGGCCTGCAGGCGCAGGCGTGCGACCAGCGCCAGCGCGGCGCCTTTGGTCGGGCTGCCGAAGAGATCCAACGGCTGCTCGGTTTCGAGGCTTTCCGCAGCGGCTTCGAGCTCGGAGCAGATGTAATCCACGCATTCGTCGTAGGTGCTGCGCTCGGCCTGGTAATAGTCGGGCGTTTCGTTGGTGTTGAGAACCTGGTCGCCCACGAGGATCATGGGGCCCTGGTTCTGGAGTATCCAGTAGTAGGCATAAGCCCGCAGGAAACGTGCGCGTGCACGGAACTCCATTTTGTCGAAGGCGTTCATGTCGGGCACCTCGTCGATGTGGGGCAGGATGGTGTTCACCTTGCGGATGACCTTGTAGCAGTTGGGCCAGACATTGAAATTCCAGTCCCAGCCGCCCGTCTCGGTGTAGGTGATCTTGTCGGTGGTCAGCTCCGTGCCGGGGAAGGAGACGTCCAGGATGCCGTTGTAGAATGTCCCGCAACTGACGGCCTCGTCAGACCCGGTGGCGCCGGGGACGCTGCACCAGTAGTAGATGCGGCCCTCTTTGGGCAGCTGGTTCACCGCACCGTTGAAATAGCGCTCGATGTTGTATTGGCTCTCGAAGATACGCTCTTCGGAGAAGGTGTCCTCGAAGTAGTCGTCCACGTTCAGGAAGTTGCACGACGCGGTGAGCAGGCCGACCAGCGCGAGGGGTATGATGAATGATTTTTTCATGGTAGTTTATGTTCTTAGGAGAGATTCGGGTTAGAAGTTCAGGTAAATCTGCAGCGAGAAGCGGCGCGGGATCGGGTAGGCGTGCCCGGTCTGCATGGCCTGCTCGGGGTCGAAAATCTCCACGCCGTCCCATACCGCGAGGTTCTCGCACATGATCTGGAAGTCGATGGATTGCAGGCCGAGCGCTTTGCGCAGCCCCGGCGTGTGCAGGTTGTAGTTCAGGCTCAGCTCCTGCAGGCGCAGATAGCGGGCATTGCCTTTCCAGAAGGTCGAGGGTTTGGTGTTGTTGGCGTTGTTGCCGTAGGAAAGGCGCGGGAACCGCGCATTGGGGTTCTCGGTCGCCCGGTTGCCCGAGTAGTCGGCCGAAGTCCAGCGGTTGGCCGGATTGTAGGCCAGGGCCAGTACGTTGCCCTTGTATCCGCCGTTGAAGGGAATGTAACCGTCGAATTTCGAGCCGTCCTTGTCCCCGTAGAGGAAATAGTTGTTGCCCGTGCCTTTGAACAGGACGTTGAGCGTCCAGTTCTTGTAGCGGACTTCGGCGCCGAATCCGTACATGAACTGCGGGATGCCGGAATAGGCGAACAGGGGCACCTTGTCGTCGTCGGTGATCACGCCGTCGCCGTTCACGTCCTTGTACTTGATGTCGCCCGGGCGTACCGTGCCGAACTGCTCGGGGCTCATGTCCACGTCCTGCTGATCCTTGAAGAGTCCCAGGGAGATGAATCCCCGCTGCACGTCGTTCGAGAACCCGGTCTTGCTCAGGTAGGGATAAGGCTGCGTGGCCTCTTCCCAGTTGTTGATCTTGTTCTTTGAGAGCGTGAAGTTACCGCGCAGCGTGAAGTGGAAGTTTTTGCCGAGGGGCTGGAAATATTCGAAGTTCCCGTCGCCGCCCCAGCTGGTCATGCTGCCGACGTTCCCGTAGGGCATGCTGATGACGCCCACGTAGTCCGGAATCTGGGCGCGTTCCTGGAAGATGCCTTCACGGCGGTCGCGGAAATAGTCCACCGTCATGGTGAAGCGGTCGCCGAAGAGGTGGAGATCCATACCGATGTCGAATTTCTTGGCTTTCTCCCACGCCAGGTTGTCGGCGCCCACGCGGTTCTCGGTCAGTACGCCCGAACCGCCCCACGGTGTGCCGTCGGTCTTCTCTTCGATGATCGTCAGGTAGGGGAAGCGCACGCTGGAAATCCGGTCGTTACCCACCATACCGTACGAGGCGCGGATCTTCATGAAGTCGATCCACTTGATCCGCTTCATGAATTCGTACTGCGTGGGAACCCAGCCCACGGCCACGGCCGGGAAGAATCCGTACTGCCGGCCGCTCTGGAAGTTCTCCGAACCGTTCAGGCCGAAGTTCACGTCGAGGAAATAGGTATCCTTGAAGCCGTAGGTGAAGCGCCCCGAGAGGCTCTGGTAACGCCTTGCGATGGCGTTCATCGAACTGTCGGCACCCGATTCGGTCGTGCTTTCCAGGTAGTAGAACAACAAGCCGCCTACGCGGTGGTTCCCGAAGGTGCGGTCGTAGTTGACTTTGGCGTCGAAATAGAGTTTCCGCCAGTTCCATGCCTCGGAGTTATACTGCACCGAAGCCTCGGTGACCTGTTCCGAAAGGATCAGCTCGCCTTTCTGGTTGCGCTCGCGTGCCAGGTAGAGGGCCGGCATGGAGTAGCGGCTTTCGCCATAGAGCGACTGGGAATCCCACGAACCGGTGGCCTCGATGTTCAGCCCTTCGGTGAGCATCGACAAATCCTGTTTTATGCCGATGTTGAAGAGCGTGCGGCTTTTGTTCTCCACGGTGTTGCCCGTGTAGTTGAGCAGCACGTGGGGCGGGATGTCGCTGTCCGAACCCGAGGCGGGCAGCTCGCCGCTCGAATAGCGCAGCGGGTACATCAGCGGGGTCGTCTTGGACTGCGAATCCCAGATCCAGTCGGTGAGCGACGTGTCGGTGCGGCTGTACTTCTTACCCATGCTCGGACGCTTGTTCACCGACATGAAGCCCATGGCACCCAGGTAGATCTGCGTCGTCTTGGTCAGGTTGATGTCGATGTTGGTGCGGAAATTATAGGTGTCGTAGCCGACGCCCTTGTTGTATTTGCTGTCGTCCATGCTCTTGTAGGCCGACGATTCCTGCGACATGCCCAGGCTGGCGAAATAGCGGGCGATGTTGCCGCCGCCCTGTGCACTGACATACTGCGTGTGCTGGAACGAGGTGGGGTTGAGGATCACGTCCTGCCAGTCGATGTCGGGGTAGAGGTCGGGATCCAGCCCGTAGCGGATGATGTCCATCTGCGTGTCGTTGTAGATCGGGCTCATGCCCGAGGCTACGGCTGCTTCGTTCGCCATTTCGGCATACTGCGTGGCACCCACGTAGCGGGGCAGGCGGCGCAGCTCGGAGATGGTGTAGTTCGAGCGGAAGGTGATTTTGAGCTGCTCCTGTTTACCGCGCTTGGTGGTCACGAGCACCACGCCGTTCGCACCGCGGCTGCCGTAGACGGCCGTTGCGGCGGCGTCCTTGAGCACCGAGAAGCTCTCGACGTCGGCCGGGTCGATCTGGCTCAGGTTGCCTTCCAGGCCGTCGATCAGCACCAGGGCGCCGCTGTTGGCGCCGAACGTGCCGATGCCGCGCACCCAGAATTCGGAGATGTTCCGCCCCGGCTCACCGCTCGACTGGATGGAAATCACGCCCGGGACGCGGCCGCCGAGCGTGTTGACGATATTCGTCGCGGGCAGTTCGAGGTCTTTGGTGTCGACCACCGCCACGGCGCCCGTCACGCTGACTTTGCGCTGCGTACCCATACCGATGACGACGACCTCTTCCATCTGGTTGCCTTCCCGGAGGGTGATCTTGACGTCGGCCGCCGAAGTGATGATCTGTTCGGCGGTTTCGTACCCCATGAACGATACGGCCAGCGTATTGTACAGTTTGGCGGTGAGTTTGAACCGGCCTTCCGAATTGGTGATGGAGCCGATGCCCGGCTCGTCCTTGATATAGACCGTGGCGCCGACGATGGGAACGTCGTCCGAATCCACGACCAGTCCGTTCACCTCGACCGGCTGCTGCTGTTGCTGTTTGCTCTGGGCACCTGCCTGTACCGCGAGCGCGAGCAGGAAGGCGCATATCAATAGAATTCGCTTCATGTCTGTTTAGGATTGTTAGGTGAATAAACCTACTTATTCGATGGCTATGCGGCGGATGGCATAGTTCTCGCTGTCGCCGATGTAGAGGTTGCCTTCCGCGGTGATGGCCAGGCCGACCGGTTTGTTGAATTTGGCCGCGTCGGCAGGGCCGTTCACATAGCCGGACGATTTGGGCGTCCCCGCGAACGTGGAGACGTAGCCATTCGAGAGCGTGATCTTACGGATACAGTGATTCTCCCTGTCCGTTACGTAGATGGCCTCGCCTTCGGGGTCTACGCACATCTGGCAGGGGTAGTTGAACTGCGCCTCGGCGAGCGGCCCGTCCAGATAGCCCGCCGTGTTTTTCCGCCCGGCCCACAATTCGATGGTGCCAGCGGCGATGTCGTGCTTGTAGATGCAGTGCTGGCCCTGGTTGGCGAAATAGACGATGTTGGGGTCGCGCGGATCGAAGACGACGCCCATGATGTCTCCTTGGGAGTCTATGAAGCGGCCGGGAGGCGTGAGATCCTCGCCCTTTCCGGTGGCGGGATCCCAGCGGGCCACGACGCCCTCGTTGGTGTAGAAGTAGAATTTATTGTCGGCCGGGCACATCGTGAAGGTCTGGATGGCATTCCATACGGGAGCGAAATTGCCGTCGGTATAGAACAGGTCGTGATCCCACTTGATGTCTCCCATGTTCGTGTTGGCGTAGTCGGCGACGGGATCGAAATATCCGTATCCCTTGTTCCCGATGTTGGTGTGGTACCAATATACATTGCCTGTGGCCAGGTCGGTGCTCAGGAGGATACCCGTTACGAGGATGCCGAAATCGTTGAGGACTTTGATATTTCCGGCCTCCTCGTTCATCATGTAGACGCGGTGCTTGCCTCCGTCGTCTATGCTGAAGCGGACGTAGAGGTTGTCGTGCTTGTCGACGGCGATTCCCGATTCGGGCTTCGACGAGAAATACGACCCGATCAGCGAGGTGGTTCCTTCGGGCATGGTAGTGCCCTTCATGCCCCCGGCGATCGTGGAAACATTGGTCTGGATGATGTAGTCGAACAGTTCGTCGAACTGTACCTTGTTCTGCTCGTTCTCACCCACGGAGACCGAGATGACGCACTCTTCGCCCGGGAGCTTGGGTGCAAGGACGAGCATGCGGTCTCCCGTCGAGGAGATTACGGCTGCGCGTTTTTCGTTGAAATAGACATTGAGGGCTTTGGCGTCGGTGCCGAAGTTCTTGCCCTTGATGATTACCTGGGTCGCTATCGGCCCGGTTTTAGGATAGAACGATTCGAGTTCGATGGGTTTGTCGGGTTGGTATCCCGAATTCCCCCCCCCCCTCGTCGCCGTCAGAGCACGCTGACAGCCCGATTCCTGCCGTCAGGCAGGCGAGCCATAAGTGTAACCGGCATTTGCAGTAGAAGTTTTTCATGAATGTTGGTTTTAGTAGGGTATATATTTAATAGGTTGACGCGTTGGTTGCGGCGGTTTTTATCCGGAATTCCCCGGGCGTGTCCCACGGTGCGGGAGATGCGGCCCGAACCCGATGCGGGACGGTCGGGGACAAAACGCACGGCGGCGACGGGACGATCCGTCCCGCCCCCGGGAAAGGGCGTATGAGCTGCATCGACGGTTTCTCCGCAGGTTGGTAGGTCAGGTTCATTCGTTTCACAAGTTCCGCAAATCCCGTCGGAGCATTCGTCCGCCGGGAGTTTTTTGTGCTCATACAAAATTACCTAATTGCGGGTGTAATTCAAGTCCGCCGGGGTTGAAATGAGATGTATGTTAACTCGTTCTGAAAATTAACATGCTGTTTTCCATTGTGTTACATGCTCGGCTGTTTGCCGTTTTGGTAAACGGGAATTAGAGTTGCCTCTGGGTATGCGGATTCAATATCCGGCGTTTTGACGGCTTGCCCCGCCTGTGGGATTGGGAGGATCGGACACTGATAGCTATTGTCCGGGCACCGGGGCGACCGCAATTTTGGCCTCTTGCCTGCGCAGCTTGGGGAAAGGAGTCGGGGTCAACTACAACCAGACCGTCAAAGCCATCCACACCAATTTCAACGACCGCCGTGCCGTGGCTTTACTGGCACGGCTGGAGAAATATACTCAGGAATTGACGCTCTTGTTTGGGCAGGTCGTCCGCCTGACCGAAGAATTCAATCGCAGATGGTCGGCCGAATAATAAAAATCCGGATGCAATTCGCATCCGGATTTTTCATTTAACCCCCTCGCTCCTTTTAATATCGTTACAGTTACTACACGGCTTGGAGATTCGTTTTATGATTATCACCTTTGCCGCCATAGAAATCTAACGAACCTGATATGACTATAAAAACCTGCAAATTTCGTATTGGCGATGTCTATTTGTTCCATGCGACCGACCCCGGTTGCGAAAGCGGAACGTCGCTGTGGGGAATCGTCAACGACCGGGACACCGATGGCCGCATCTGTCTGGAAACTTCCTCGGCGGATCTGAAAAAGTATAATCATTGGACTTTTCTGCCCGCCGAATACCTGTTTTGCAGACTTTCCACGCGCGAAGAATTAAGGGACTTCTCTTTTAACCTGAACCGCAATTAATTGCGTAAATTTTAGTGAGCAATGTCGCTCGAATAACTAAAATTATTTATTTTAGATTTTTCTCGGTTTGACTTAACCGATTGAGGAATAAACTTTTAGCGAATTATTTGAGAAATAGAGGTAACGAGTTAGCAACTGTGCTATTTTCAGCGTTTTGCGGTGCTATACTGTCAAATAACTCTTTCATTTGCAAAGT
>ENA-UEQK01000831-UEQK01000831.1-human-gut-metagenome-genome-assembly--contig:-NODE-831-length-21004-cov-8.266259_pt1 | contig 21004 bp, 16 predicted proteins | sample MGYA00242939_ERZ507942 | MGnify/ENA primary metagenome ERZ507942 (study PRJEB26167, sample SAMN06115485) | human gut metagenome | host: Homo sapiens | place: China:Chongqing | collected 2015-03-30... | reverse complement strand
CTTAATTATGTGAATGATGGTTATACTGTTTCTGAATGGTTGTCTAGGGTAATGAGGCTCTGAATAGTTGCTTTATTTATTTTCTTACTCGCGAACAGATTCACAGACTTTCTGTCTCATCTGTTCTATATTTAATATAACACATAGTCAGAGAAAATCAATTAAGAAATTATAAACTTTATATGGAATCTTTCGAAAATTATTTTCCATTCACGCGGAAGATTAATGCCGTTAGGAGAAAAATCACTCTCCAGATACTCATTTTTCACAATTTAAGTATCTATGCCTGAAATTTTTCTGTATAGACCCATACGCCACATATATTCCTGAAATATTGCATTGAAAAGTACCTGCGGATCACTTTTTTCTCTATAGACCCAAAATAGCGCCGTCCGGTGTCGTGTTTGCAAAAACACGGCATCTTGGCAGCGCCATTTCTCTTTTTCCGTTATTGTAACCTACAGTAACACTTTATTTTTCGGTAACGCCCTTTACTTCATATCCTGCGTCAACTACAGCCTTGGTCAGTACTTCGTCTGCCACATCAGAAGCCAGTTCCACAGTAGCATTCTTCTGCTCCAGGCTCATGGTTACGGCCTTTACGCCCTCTACGGCCTCCAGTGCCTTCTGTACGGTCCCGGTGCAGTGGTTGCACATCATTCCTTCGATACTGATTACTTTTGTCATTGTGTTTGTCCTCTCTTTCTCTTCTTTGCTATTTTGCTCTGCGGGGGCTTCCAGTATGCACTGTTCTCCCTCCACAGCTGCCTGCGTTGTCTCCTGTTCCGTCCGGGCTGCTTTCGGCGTTCCTGTTTTCAGCGGAGTAAATCCGCTCTTAAAGCCTCTCAGCCGCAGGGCATTTCCCACGACAAAGATACTGCTTAAACTCATGGCTGCCGCGCCGAACATGGGATTCAGACGGATTCCAAAAGACGGGTACAGCACACCGGCTGCCAGAGGGATGCCGATGCAGTTGTAGAAGAAAGCCCAGAACAGATTCTCCTTGATGTTGCGGATCACGGAACGGCTCAGTTTCATGGCCGTCACGGCATCCCGCAGATCATTTTTCATCAGAATAATATCTGCGCTCTCCATGGCTACATCCGTGCCTGCACCAATAGCCATGCCTACATCTGCGGCTGCCAGTGCGGGGGCATCGTTGATGCCGTCACCGATCATGGCTACCTTATGGCCCTGACGTTTCAGCTCGCTGACCTTTTTCTCCTTATCCTGCGGCAGTACTTCTGCCACGACCTCAGAGATACCCAGCTTCTGTCGTACAGCTTCTGCAGTACGGTGGTTGTCTCCGGTCAGCATGATGACTTTGACACCCATTTTCTCCCAGACACGAATAGCTTCATAAGAAGTGGCCTTAACAGTATCCGCCACGCCGATGACTCCTAAGAATCTTCCTTCCTGTGCCACAAGGAGCGGTGTCATGCCTTCGTCCGCCATCCGGTTCAGACCTTCTGTGGCTTCCTCCGGCAGAGTGATATGATTCTCCTGCAGAAAGGCAAGGTTACCTACATAGAATTTTGTACCGGCAGGAATTATCACGCTACTGGCACCCGATACTGTATTTCTCGCCATCTGGTTCTGTTCCGTTGTCTTGCCGGAGCCATCTGTGGTGTCGTTCTGTTTTCCGGCATAAAATACCGCCGTAGGGCCGTCATTTTTTACTGATTCTACCGCACGGAATTCTGCTGCCAGTGTACCTTCCACGCCACGGCCGAAGGTTGCCTTGAAATCCACGATCTCGGGAATTGCCAGACCGAACTGCTCTGCCCATTCCACTACAGCTTCCGCTAGCGGATGCTCACTTTTTTTCTCAAGAGCTGCTGCGATCTGCATCATGGCATCCATCGGGAAGTCGCTCTGATAACCGCCTGCTTCTTCTACCTTTAACTTACCGCTGGTGATGGTTCCGGTCTTGTCCAGTACCACAGTGTCAATCTCTTTGGCCTGCTGCAGGGCCTCACCTGTCTTGATCAGGATACCATTGCTGGCACCTACGCCGGTTCCCACCATGATAGCCACGGGTGTTGCCAGTCCCAACGCACAGGGGCAGGAAATTACCAATACGGCAATGGCTGTGGAAATGGCAAACTCCGCGGTAGCACCGCTTATCAGCCACACGATCAGGGTGATCAGGGAAATGGTCATGACCGTCGGCACGAATACACCAGCCACCTTATCTGCCAGCTGTGCAATGGGAGCCTTGCTGGCACTGGCCTCTTCCACCAGACGGATGATCTGTGCCAGTGTTGTGTCATCGCCAACACGATCCGCACGACATTTTAAGAAGCCCGCCTTGTTCACGGTAGCGGAGACCACATGGTCACCTGCCTGTTTCTCCACCGGAACACTTTCACCAGTGATGGCCGCTTCATCCACACTGGAGTTGCCTTCTAACACGATACCGTCCACCGGTACCAGACTTCCGGGCTTTACCAGAAAAATATCGCCTTTCTGCAGGCTCTCCGTGAGCACTTCCTTTTCCTGTCCGTCCCCGGTAACAAGAATTGCCACCTTGGGAGCCAGATTCATCAGCTTGGTGATGGCTTCACTGGTCTTTCCCTTGGAACGGCTCTCCAGATATTTTCCAACGGTGATCAGAGTCAGGATCGTACCGGAGGATTCAAAATACAGATCGTGGGCATAATGCTCTACCACTGCCATGTCACCGTAGCCTAAGCCATAGCTGATCCGGTACATGGCGAAAATGCCGTACACCAGTGCCGCGCCGGATCCCAGAGCGATCAGGCTGTCCATGTTCGGACTGCGGTGCGCCAATGTTTTGAATCCTACAGAGAAAAACTTCCGGTTCACATACAGAATCGGCAATAACAGTAAAAACTGCGTCAATGCAAAATTCATGGCATTGGCATTGCCGTGCATCGTGTTTACGATAAATGCCGGAACCGGAATTCCGAACCATTCTTTCAGCATATGGTGCATAGACACATACATTAACGGGATCAGGAATCCAATGGAGATTCCCAGACGCCATTTCATGGCTCTTGCGTCTGCATCCAGCTTCTGCTGTAGCTCCTGTTTGCCATCGGCTGTGGACTTTCCTGTACTTCCCGCATTCCCGGAAGTGCTCTGTCCGCCTGCACCTGCCACACTGCCTTCGGTCATTACCGAAGCACCGTAGCCTGCTTTCACCACAGCATCGATAATTTCCGCCGAAGTGATCTTCGTCTCGTCATAGGTCACATCCATAGTCTCCGTCAGCAGATTTACGGATGCTTTTTCCACATTTTCCAGCTTGTTTACTGCCTTTTCCACATGGGAAGAACATGCGGAACAGGACATTCCTGTAACATGATATCTTTCCTTCATAATACCCTTGCCTTTCCATGACCTGCAAAGTCTCCGGTGCTTTCAATGCACCGCAGCAGCACAAATTTACAGGTTTATCTGCGACCATTCCGCCGCTTATTTCAATTTCTTCACAAGTTCCACTGCCTCATCTACTATAGCAGTATTCCCCTTCCGGATCTCTTCCACCACACAGGTCTCCATATGTTCCTTCAGGATTGCATAGCCAAAGGCCTGTAAAGCACTCTCCACGGCAGCTACCTGTGTGAGAATATCACCGCAGTAACGGTTCTCTTCCAGCATCCGGCTGATACCGTTTAACTGTCCGCTCATACGGCTTAAACGGTTCTGTAATTGTTTTCTTTCTTTTTCGGAGCGGGGCGTTGCCTTCTGGTGACAATGACAACATTCCATGCCTTTTTCTTCCATTTTTTCTTCCTTTTGTTCTGCCATAATTTTCCCCTTCCTGAGCCTCCGGCACCGGAATCCGAATTTTCCAGAATCTTCCCGGTTCTACACATATGCTGTTTCCGGCCTGCATATCAGTGCACGCAACATGCTGCCGGATCTTTCGTTGCAGCCATACGCAAAATACCCTACAGGGGTATCTTGTTTTCTTCTACAAGATATACCCCCATAGGGTATTTGTCAAGAGGTACTTTCTAATTCCTGCCAGTTCACCTCTGACCAAAACAGATCCTTACGATCTGCATCTTCATGATTCTGTCGCCGGTTCTGGCGAGGAAGCGGAATAATCCGCTGACGGAAGGGTCTCGGAGATCATTATATCCCAGCATATAGCCACGGCTTGTGACCTGCAATCTGCTGTCCCACGGGGAAATCTCACTTTTCGCATCCGAAACCGCAAAATATGCACCCACATCCTGAATTTTAGCGCTCCTGAGCCATGTCTTTGCTATCATCTTAACCGCTGTCCGGTTCGCCGCGTCAAATACCAGCACACCACCGGGAAAACTGTCAGCCATTGCCTGTACCAGCGTCCTGACTTGCTCCGTCAGAAAATAATAGAATACTCCGGAGGCAAAAAATATTGCCCCTTCGGACGCGTCGATTTTGGTAAACCATTCCGTATCATTCAAATTGCAGGGAATATTTTCCTCACGGTCTCCGGCGGGCAGTAATTGATTGCGTACGGCGATAACATCCGGAAAATCCAGATTGTAAATTTTACAGCTGCCATTGTCACAGGCTCTGCCGGTACCGTCAAGTCCACAGCCCAAATTGACCACCGCCGCATCAGGATGATCTGCCAGGTAATTTTGTACCTCCCATGCAAGGTCATTCTGCCGCATGGCAACCTCCAGCGAACCGAAACGCTGCATCAGGCCGTGGGATTTTTTCTCCACCTGTGAAAAATCATAGTCGATCTGGTCGATCAGGTGTACCGCCATCTCGTCCCGATATAGGTTCGGATACAACTCCGAGCATAGCTTCCGGGAATAAAGCGGGATGATCAGTGTCTCCTGTACGGTGTTCTTCTCAATCTTGTATTTCATGGACATCTCTCACTTTCTTGCATTTTTGCCATTTCTTTTTTGTTAGTTTTGTCTAACCGCTGTATAGAGTTATGTGGTTAGCTTGTGCTAACTTAAATGCCTTAGAAAAGCCGCATTACTGCGGCCTTTCAACTGACTGTTTTTGGTTTTCGTTTCTATTATACTGAACTTATTTCTGTTTTGCAAGGTAGATTTCCACCAATAGATATTTCTTGTCTTCTTCCCAGTTATAGTAGAACTGAATCAGTCCGATGCGGCTCCTGGTGCCGGTCTTCTCATTCAACGCAGAAAACATGCCGCTAGAGCAGCGCACGGGAGACAAATAAGGCTGTCGGCGATCACCGGCACCGACAAGAAAAATCCCACTGCCTTGAACGCAGTGGGATTCCCGGTTTTGCTTTTCCATAATAGAAAACAGCTAATGAAAGCATGGTCTCTCCTTATACAGACTGGAAACCGCCTTCCAGATCTTCGATGATATCATCAATATTCTCCGTACCGATGGACAGACGAATGGTATTGCTGTAAATACCCTGTTCGTTCAGTTCTTCCTCAGACAACTGTGCATGCGTGGTGGAAGCCGGATGGATGACCAGAGACTTCACATCTGCCACGTTTGCCAGCAGTGAGAACAGCTCCAGATTGTCGCAGAACTTCTTGGCTGTCTCCTTGCCACCTTTGATTTCGAAAGTGAAAATGGAGCCGCCGCCGTTGGGAAAATATTTCTTATACAATGCCTGCTGCTCCGGATCCGTGGATACGGAAGGATGATGCACGCGCTCTACCTGCGGATGGTTGTTCAGATACTGTACCACCTTCAGTGCATTCTCTACATGACGTTCTACACGCAGAGACAACGTCTCCAATCCCTGTAAGAAAATAAAAGCATGCACGGGAGAAATGCATCCGCCCATATCACGCAGAAGCATTGCACGGATTGCTGTCACGAAAGCTGCACCCGGTACTGCCTTGGTGAAGGTAACGCCATGATAGCTGGGGTTCGGAGTGCACAGGTGAGGGAACTTGCCGCTGCCCTCCCAGTCAAACCTGCCGTTCTCTACGATCACGCCGCCTAAGCTGGTGCCGTGTCCGCCGATGAACTTCGTAGCAGAATGTACCACGATATCTGCACCGTACTCAAAAGGACGTACCAGATAAGGGGTTGCAAAAGTATTGTCTACTACCAGAGGCACCTTGTGTGCATGGGCGATCTGTGCCAGACGCTCGATGTCTACCACATCAGAGTTGGGGTTGCCCAGAGTCTCGATGTAGAGAGCCTTGGTGTTCTCCTGAAAGCTTGCTTCGATCTTATCATAATCGGAAGGAGCCACGAAAGTGGTGGTCACACCGTAGTCTACCAGAGTATGCGCCAACAGATTGTAGGTGCCGCCGTAAATATTATTTGCAGAAATGATATGATCTCCCTGTTTTGCCAGGTTCTGGATCGTGTAGCAGATAGCTGCTGCGCCACTGGCTACCGCCAGAGCTGCGGTACCACCTTCCAGTGCTGCAATACGCTGCTCGAAGACGCCCTGTGTCGGGTTGCCCAGACGACCGTAGATCTCACCCGGATCTTCCAGTCCGAAACGGGCTGCTGCGTGATCGCAGTTGCGGAATACATAAGAAGATGTCTGATAAATGGGAACGGCTCTGGCACCGGTCACGGGATCGGGCTGCTCCTGTCCCACATGTAACTGTAATGTCTCGAATTTCAGATTACGCTCTGCATAGGGCTTTTTGCTCATGTTCTGCCTCATTTCTGCACTTGGATGTGCTATGTATTATTGCGTAACGATCCTGGCGGAACCGTTACAATTTCTATAAAAACATGCTAAAACACATTGCAAAATCTGTCAATGTAAAACTTTAGCGCAGCAGATATTTTTGTCCACTGCGCCTCTATTCCTCTCCAGATTGCATTATATTACTTTACTTCACCAATCGGTCCTTATACTGTAGCCATTTTCCCGTCCGCACCCGGTTGGTAAACAAAAATGCCCGTACGACCCAGTCCATGGTCATAGCGATCCAGACGCCGATGACGCCAAGTCTCAGACCCTGTCCCAGGATATATGCCATGCCCACACGGCAGAGCCACATGGAAGCGATCGCCACGATCATGGTAAATCTCACATCTCCCGCAGCGCGAAGTGCATTGGACTGTGCAAAGGACAACGGATGCACCAGCATACAACATACACAGCTGTAACATAACAGAAAAACAGTTATTTTCATTGTCTCCGAACTCAGATGATAGATTCCGCAGATCGGCCTTGCAAAAATAATCATGGGAATTCCCAACAGGACCATGCAGGCATACGCCGCCTTCATCATTTTTTTCAGATAATATAATGCCTGCTCTGTCTCTCCTGCACCGATGCACTGTCCGATCACAGTGATCATTGCTACACCGATGGCGTTGGCAGGGATCTGCTGAAAGCTGGCAATGCTGCCTGTTACGGCATTTGCCGTCGTAGCAGCCATTCCAAAACCGGCGATCAGACTGGTGGTCAGAAGCTTACCGATCTGGAAGATACTGTTTTCCAGTCCGTTGGGAACACCGATATACAGAATCTTTCCCAAGATTTTCGTGTCGATCCTCCAGTGATTGCTCACTATGATCTTGTCACTTTTTCCAAGCAGCACTATGATCATCACAGCCGACAATATTCTGGAAAACAGCGTGGACAAGGCAGCACCGGCAGCACCGATCCCTGCACCATAGATCAGGATCGCATTTCCGGCAATATTTACCAGATTTGCCACCAATGACACTTTCATGGACACCTTGGAATCTCCCACCGCACGGAACAGAGCCGCACCACCGTTATAAATTCCCAGAAAAGGAAAGGACACCGCCACAATATAAAAATAAATTCTTGCGGCATTCATGACATCCGCTTCCACATTGCCGTAAAGCAGTGCCAGCAATCCCTTGTTCCAGATCAGTGCTATCGTCATAAACAGAAGGGCCACACCCCCTACCGCTAAAAAAAGCTGATTGGAGGCCCGGCCTACCATTTCCTTATCTCCGTGTCCCATATATTGCGCCGCCACTACGGCACCGCCGCTGGCCATGGCCGTGAACAGACCGATCAGCAATACGCAGATACTATCCACCAGAGAGATTCCGGATACCACAGCTTCTCCACAACTGGCCGCCATCACCGTGTCCGCCATTCCCATTGCGATTGCCAAAAACTGCTCTATGATCAGCGGCCACAATAATTTTTTCAGTGCATCCTGTGAAAATAACATTTTTTTCTCTTCCGTCATACCTTACATCGTTCCTTTATCATCACATTAACAACTGCCAAAATATCACATTGTCATTGCATTGTAAATAGAAATGTAATTTTATGATTCAGTAACTATTCAGCACCCCATTCGCAAAACCGCCTCTACGAGGCTTTCCTGAATAACATGCTTGCATGTTATTTGCTCATAGTGGTTACTTCGCCCTATAAATAGTATCAAATGCTCTTACGAATGCAAGCATTCGACGCGCATTCAATACTATTTACATGGCTCTGAATAGTTACAGCTCCTGATATACGAAATAGTCCGCAGCGACCAGGCCGCCTTCCATACCCTGCTCATTGATGGCAAACAATCCGTCCTTGACACCGACCCAGCGGCCCGGAGTTGCTTCCACCATCTGTCCCACAGGCTGTAAATTTTCTTCTGCGGTTCCTACATAAAATGTACGGTAAATCTCCTTCTCCACCTTCATCTGGATATAAATGACATCACTGTTCCATTCGCCCAGACCGGTGCGCACTTCATCGTCCTTCGTCCAGTTGCCGGTGCGCTGCTGCAGGCTCATTTTACCGTGTATTTTCTGAACTGCAAGTGCTGTATAACATCCGCCCAGCGATACCAGTCCTGCCACATCCCCGTCTTTCATCTCTTCCAGATGCAGACAGGTGGTAATGGAGAATTCCGGTGCCGGCCACTTCTGCAATAACAGGTTACTGATATCGCACAGCTGCGTCTTCGGGTCTGCGGCCTGGGCATGAAGAATGAGCTGGCCGTTTTCCAGATCATACCATTCCTTTTTATAATTGGCATTCCACTGCCACTGTAATCCCAAGTTTTCTCCTTCGAAGAAATCGCTGTCCTCCGGGGTATCGATAGGATATGCAGCTCCCACTTTCGGCTTCTTGTAATGCAGTACCGGTTCGCCGCATCCGTCCACTTCGTTCACGCCGATCACCGGCCAGTCGTTTTCCCAGTGCATGGGCTGTAAATGTACGATACGTCCCGCATTGCCCACATCCTGGAAATGCAGGAACCAGTCCTGTCCGTCCGGCGTATCCACCCAAGCACCCTGGTGAGGTCCGTTGACGGGAGAATTGCCCTGATGCAGAACAATCTTTTCCTCCCAGGGACCGTAAATATTTTTCGAACGCAGTACGGTCTGCCAGCCGGGCTTCACGCCCCCTGCCGGAGCGAAGATATAGTAATAGCCGTTTCTCTTGTACAGCTTCGGTCCCTCGATGGTGGGCTGGGTCGCATGGCCATCATAGATGAACTGACCGTCATCCAGCACTCCGGAGCAGTCCGGTTCGATGGGAGACATATACAGCATGCTCTTGAAACCGATACGGCTTCTGGCGAAAGCTGTCACCATGTATGCTTTGCCGTCCTCATCCCAGAAAGGACAGGGATCGATCCAGCCCACGACCTTACGCACATAAGCCGGCTCGCTCCACTTGCCGAAAGGATCCGTGGTCTTGCACATCATGATGCCCTCGTCCGGCATGGGGATAAATACGTAATAAGTTCCCTCATGATAACGGATGGCCGGTGCCCAGGTACCACAGCCGTGTACCGGCTTGTCATAATAGTCAAAGGGAAGCTTGTCAATGATGTAATTGATGACCTTCCAGTTCACCAGATCCTTCGAATGCAGCAGAGGCACTGCAGGGGTGTTACAGAAGCTGGAAGCGATCATAAAATAATCCTCTCCCACACGAATGGCATCCGGGTCCGAATAATCGGTATACAGGATCGGGTTGGTATAGGTGCCGTCGCCCTGATCAGCGATCCACATTTTATGTATCTTGGTCTTGTCCATAATTTCTCCATTCCGCAGCCTTTGCCGCCTTTTATTTACAAATGCAGGTGTTCAACACTCATTTGATAATAGTTACCTGTTTCTGAACAATTTCAGTATAACAGATGTTTGCTTGTATCGCGTGCCATTTTCCCATTAGTTTGTGTCAAATCTTGCATTTAGCGACTATAAATGTCATAATAGTGACAAAAGTTGCAGGAGGGAATCCCATTGAGTTTCTTTTACCAGAACCGTCAGGAACAGCTTTATTTATATTTATCCAAAAACAACCCCTATGCCGTCCATCTTCACAGACAGTTGGAGTTGATCTATGTATTGAGCGGTTCCACCACCGTCACCGTGGAACAGCAAGATTTTTTACTTACCCCCGGTCAGGGTGTTCTGGTTTTTCCGAACCAGATGCATGGCCTGAAGCATGTGGAACCCGGTCAGAATCTGCTCTGTATCTTCGAGCCGGATTTCTGCCACTCTTTCCGCCAGTTTTTCCAGAACAAAAAGCCTGCCCGCAATGACTTTACCGTCTCCTCCCTGTCAGAGCACAGCCGTATTGCCCTGCAGGGACTTAAAACACTGGCCGCTGCCATGGAAAAGGATCGTCCCACACCTTCCGATGTACAAGTCTATGCGGAAGGGTATCTCACACTCCTGCTGGCAGACCTGCTGCCATCGTTGCCTCTGCAAGTGCGTAAAAACACAGATGACCTGGAATTGGAGCAAAGACTGCTTCTCTATCTGGATGCCCACTATACCGAAGAATTGTCCCTGGAAAGTCTCTCGAAAGAATTCGGTGTCAGCCGCTTTGTCCTGTCCCGGATCTTCACTGAGAAACTCCACACCACTTTTCCTGATTACGTGAACTCCCGAAGGCTGGACTATGCCAGAGATCTTCTATTGTCCACGGAGCTCTCCGTGACGCAGATTGCGCTGGATGTGGGATTCGGAAGCTCCCGCACCTTTTTCCGGGCCTTTCATTCCGCTTATCACACCACTCCCGGAGCTTACCGCAGGCAGAAAGAGTCTTCCTGATTCCTTCCCTTACGCTGTATCCACAGAAGTTCCTCTCCCGCCCGGATATAATCTTTCCAGGTACCGACGATCTGTCCCCGCTCCGGGATCTGGCACATTTCCACCGTCACCGCCGTATCCACGCCTTCCCTTGCCAGGCCCTCCTGATCAAATTCCATCAGCAGTTTTCCTTTGCGCACGATCTCGTTTTGCAGGACATTGCAATGATAATAGGCGCTGTGCAGTTCTTCCCTGTCTCTGCAGATATTCAACAGCAGTTCCAGTCCGCTGTCCGTGCGGAATCGGATCCGGTTTCCCATGGGATAAAGTTTCAATACCTTTCCTGCCGTGGGCGCATAGACCTTTCCATCCTCTGGCACGATGCTGATACAGCCAGTTCCGGCATCAGCGGTCTCTTCAGCGGTCTCTTCCATGCGCTTACGGATCTCTCCGTTCACCGGGCTGCCTATAGTGACACCTTCCCTCACCAGTTGCCTGGCTGCTGTATTTTTTCTCTCTTCCCTGTCTTCCCCTGTCTCTTCTGTTTCTTCCATTTTCCACCGGATACTCCTGCCAGACCAGAAGCCGACCAACAGTCCCAGCACTCCCGTTGCCACGATGTCATACATCTGCATGTTTCTACCTTCCTTTTTCCATGATAAGGTTCCCGCTCCTTATTCTGTCTCATTTTCGGGAAAACATGCCATTTTTTCATTCATAACTTCCAAAAGAAGTGCCGCCACGATTCCTGCCGCCATGCAGAACAGATTCCGGGATGCGGTCTCCGGAGATGTGGCAAAACTGTTCCATGGAACCGTCATCACTGTAGCTGCACTGATGATCCCGAAGATCCCGTGGGACATCCCCGCATACTGTTTTTCAAGCAGGCGGTTTACCAGCCTGGCCAGGCACACAAAAGTCACCACGCAGCCGGTCATTCCGGGAATCAACACCTCTGGCCGAAGATGACCGATCCCCTCTACGAACGGTGTATACAGCCCTAAGGGCATCAGTAGTGTAGAAAAACTCATCCCCGGAGCGATCACCGACAGAGCAAGGGCAAATCCACAGAACAGATACGCTCCGAGTCCCGGCTCCACTGCAGTCTTGGAAGTCTGCAACGAAAACAGCAAAAAAATCATTGCCGCAAACGTCACTCCGGAGACAATCCTGTCTCCTCCGGTCCTGCCCTGCTCTCCCGCTTCCCGCCACAGGGACGGCAGCATTCCGCCGATCAGCCCCACAAATACACAGACCGATTGCTCCGGATAGGTCTCCAACACATAAGAAAGCAGATTCGCCACACCTAAAAATCCCGCCGCAGAACCGATCATATACGGGAGCAATCGCGGCAGATGCGTCTGCCACTTACGCAGAGGATCCGCCAGCAGCTCCATGATCGGTCGATAGACTCCGAACACTACACTTAAAACGCCGCCGGATATCCCCGGGAGTACCGCTCCCAGACCGATCAGCGCCCCTTGTAATACTTTTCCCAAAAATCTAAGATCCATCGTCATTCTCCGCATCCTGTTGCTCTTAAAATCATATGCTTTTTCCATAAGAAAATAGGTCTAAAAATCAAAGATAATTATTGACATTTCGATCAGGGCAATGGTATACTCTAACCGTATTCTAAATGAAAGTCATTGATCTCACATATTTTTGTAAGACATTGCTACTTTTTCACGGATGCTTTACAAAAATATGTGATTTTTTTGTCCTACGTTTTAGAATCATCAAAAGGATCAGGCAAAGCCTGAATTATTAAAGGAGGTACCAATAATGAATAACGGTACAGTTAAGTGGTTCAATGCTCAGAAGGGTTATGGTTTCATCACCAACGATGCTAACGGCGAGGAAGTATTTGTACACTTTTCCGCAATCAACGCTGATGGTTTCAAGTCTCTGGAAGAGGGCCAGAAGGTAACTTTCGATACCGAGTGCGATCCTCAGAACAGCAGCAAGATCCGTGCTACCAACGTTACTGTTGTAGCTTAATAGCAAGACAGACCAAAAGGATCAGTCCCACGGGACTGATCCTTTTTCATGCCCGGAATCCTCTCCACCGCTCTGCAGAAATCTCCGGTTTCGTCACAAGACATTCCGGATCCGGTGCCAGCACATGCCGTACCACCCGGAACACTTTCTGCGCATCACACAGCAGACACTTCGCATCTCCGAACATCACCTCTTCCACTGCTCCACAATCCAGAAACGCCTGGTTCAATTTCACAAAATCTTCCGAGATATGGGGCTGGTCGGGATTATAGTGTTTTCTCATATATACTTCCTTTTCTCTTCCGTCCGGCAGGACCGTTGTCAATAACATGGGCTCCGCCGCCAGACGATTCGGAACATTCAGCACCTCTTCCACACTGTGGATGTAAGTATTGCGTTCATGTCCAACGCCAACCAGCAGAATCTTACCACCGCAGTCTTTCAGCCGGTCGTAGGCTCCTCCCGGGGTACATGGAGTGTTACGTTCTTCCTCTCCTGCCAGATATTCGGCAGCATTTTTTCCGTACCCCGCTAAAGAATGGGTGGGATGCAGGGAGCGCACCACACCCTCTCTCTGCCGGAACAGATTGGTCAGCAGTCCCACGCAGGATGGGGTATTACGATAGTCATACACCGGGTGCTGTGCGTTCACATTGGCCCAGGTATGAGTCGGCAATAGCAGAAGGCCTTCCGCAAAATATTCCATCCAGGCATCCAGCACGATATCCGCACCGCCCTCCACTTCTCCGATGGCCTTCATGGAAGAATGGATCAGGATCGTCTCTTTTCCCGTAAGTCCCACATTCCGTAACTGCTGTTTCAATTCTTCTTTGGTATACATATTTTTTCCTCGCATATCGCATATAGTAAAAGGCCGGTTTCCTGGGGAGCATGGAACCGACCTTTTTATGCTGTTTTCTCTACTTTCCCGCTTCCGGTACAAAACTGTCGAAGATGAAAATATCGAAATGTTTTCTCGCTTCGTCCAGTTCCTTCTGGCTCTTGATGGTCCATGCGGCTGCAGTATTATGGTACAAACCTCTGCAAAGCTTCCGGGACAGAATTTCAGGATAATGATGATTGTATGCCACAAAATCCGGCTTGGTCACGAAGTTCAGCAGCAGATTCTGCAATACAAAATATAATATCCCGACATACTCTCCTTCTTTCAGAAAAGCATCGGACAACTGGCCTCGCACCAGATCCGGATGTTTCTTCCGATACCACCACACACCCAGAGGGTTGAAGGACTCCATGCAGTACATTCCCTTGTAGGCCCGCAGCATTTTATCTGCAAGGGGACACAAAGACAGGTCGGTGCGCTCAATCTTGAACTCCACGATCAAAGGCACTTTTCCATCTACCATCTTCAATACATCCTCAAACTTCGGAATCTTCTCCACAGAATCGCACAGGTGAAACTGCTGCAATTCCTCGTAGGTATAATCACTGATCTTGCCTTCGCCGCCGCAGACTCTTTTTAATGTAAAATCATGGAACACCACGGGGATCTTGTCCTTCGTCAGCTGAATGTCCAGTTCAATACCGAAGCCCGCATCCGCAGCCTTACGGAATGCCGCCATGGAGTTCTCCGGTGCTTCCGTTGCATTATCGTGCAGGCCTCTGTGGGCGTAGAGCCATTCTGTAAAAGGGGCCGTATCGGGCTTATGGATCATCCGGGGCATGATCATAAGGAAGTAAAGAATCGCCAGCACTACAATGACGATCAGTATGATTGCTAAAACTTTCATTCTCAATTCAACCTTCTATCTTATGTTTTGATTCACATACATCTTTTCTGCGCCCTCTTAGTCTCCGCGAAAAGCTGCTGCATCTTACTTTAATCCACTGCCCCGCAATTTTCAAGTAGCTATTTCTAAAGATTTTCTAACGATTTATTGTCTATTTTATTAATCGTCCACGTCAAAGTTCTCCAGAATACTCTCCTTCTTCTGGGGCTTCACATCGCCGTGGCGTACCTGGGTCATGGTCAGGAATGCCATCAGGGAGAAGAACAGCGCATAGGGGAACAGAGTGTTATAGGACACCTTCTCCAGCAAAAATCCGGACAATACCGGGGTCAGGATCTGCGCCGCCATGGAAAAGGTGTAATAGGTTCCGGTGAATTTACCCACATCGCTGCCACTGCTCATGGCCACGATCATGGGATAGGAATTCACGTTGATCGCTGCCCATGCCACACCGATCAGGGCAAAGGCCACATTGACGATGGGGTGATATTCTCTGGCGAAAATAGCCGCTCCGTAGCAGGCTGCCATCAGCAGGACACCGCCCATGATGGTCTTTTTACGGCCGATCTTCGCTGAAATACCTCCGATAGGGATATAACTGAAAATGGCTGCCACGGTAGCCACCATCAGACAGTTGGCGAAGCTTCCGCCCTCCATCTTCCATACTACTTTCGTATAACGGGAAAATGCTGTGGTCACGGCATTATAAGCGGTGAACCATAAGAAGATGGATGCCAGCATGAAGTACATACTGCGCTTCACATCCTTCGGCATGTCCTTGGTGCTTTCGGTCTTTGCCGTCTGCTGTTTTTCCTCGAAAGCTTTTGCCTCTCCGGTGTCTCCCACTGCCTCGATCTCTCCGGCAGCTTCCACGCCTTCTGCCATCGCTTTTTCTTCTATGGTGTCTGCGTTTGCGGCTTCTGCCTTTTCCACTTCTTCCCGCAGCTTATTTTCCCGGATGGTGATCACGAGGATTCCCACTGCAATAGCCATGACTGCAGCAATGCTGGCAAACAGCGGTAGGTAATCCGGTGTTTCCCCTTTGCCCACCAGTACCTTGATCATGATCAGGGCATAGACACCGCCTACGGCTCCCATAAGGTTGATCACCGCATTGGCGCGGCTGCGCAGATGGTTCGGCGTCACATCCGGCATCAGTGCTACCGCCGGAGAACGGTACAGTCCCATGGACACCAGCGTGAGGAACAGCACCCCTAAAAAGAACACCTGGTTACTGAAGGACCCTCCGGTGGCCCATCTTGCCTTCTCCGCATTATCGATCATCGGCAACATCATCATGAAGATCACTGCCAGGATCGTCCCCACCACGATAAATGGCATTCTTCTGCCAAGCTTCGTATGTACCTTGTCTGACAGCGCACCGAACACCGGCAGCAGGAAGATGGCCAGCACATTGTCCAGTGCCATGACCGCTCCCGTCATAGTCTCTCCCAGGTGATAGGTGTTCTGCAGGATCAGCGGGATAATGTTGTCATACATCTGCCAGAAAGAACAGATGCTAAGAAAAGCCAGTCCGATCAGAAACGTTCTTTTGTAATTTAATTTTGTCTCCATAAGAAAACCTCCCAAGTTGATAGTTCTATTCTATCAAAGGGGAATGCTTCTCGCAATCTTCGGGGGTAAAATTGAGGTAAATTTTCTTTCCGGAACTGCTTTTGCATTGGGTGCCTGTTTCGAAGCATCAGCCACCACGAAGTGACGGAAGTCGTTCCAGCGTGGCACACTGGTTGGTCCACCGCCCGAGAAAACGCTGAAATATCACACTTTCTCCTTGAAATATGTGGGCTTTTATGTATAATGGAAGAAGTGACTTTGTAACGCATATAAATAAGAAGAGGTTTTTAGAATGATCAGTGCAAACAACGTAACTTACCGTGTGGGTAAGAAAGCATTATTCGAAGATGTCAACATCAAGTTTACCGAGGGCAACTGCTACGGACTCATCGGAGCCAACGGTGCCGGTAAATCCACCTTTTTAAAGATTCTGTCCGGTCAGCTGGACACTACCAAAGGTGATATCGTCATCACCCCCGGTCAGCGTCTCTCCGTGTTGGAACAGGATCATTTCAAATACGATGACAACGTGGTTATGGATACCGTTATCATGGGTAACGAACGTCTCTTCCAGATCATGAAGGAAAAGGATGCCATCTATGCCAAGGAAGATTTCAGTGACGAGGACGGTATCCGTGCCAGCGAACTGGAAGCGGAATTCGCCGAGATGGACGGTTGGGAAGCAGAGTCCAATGCTGCCATGCTGTTAAACGGTCTTGGCATCGGCACCGAGTTCCACTACTCTCTCATGAAGGATCTGGACGGCAGCCTGAAGGTGAAGGTCCTGTTGGCCAAGGCACTGTTCGGTAATCCCGACATTCTGCTGCTGGATGAGCCGACCAACCATCTGGATCTGGATGCGATCGCATGGTTGGAAGATTTCCTGATTGATTTCGAGAATACCGTTATCGTAGTATCCCATGACCGTTACTTCCTGAACAAGGTATGTACCCAGATCGCCGACATCGACTACGGCAAGATCCAGCTGTATGCCGGTAACTACGACTTCTGGTACGAGTCCAGCCAGCTGCTGATCAAGCAGATGAAGGAAGCCAACAAGAAAAAGGAAGAAAAGATCAAGGAACTGCAGGAGTTTATCTCCCGTTTCTCCGCAAATGCTTCCAAGTCCAAGCAGGCTACTTCCAGAAAACGTGCACTGGAAAAAATTGAGCTGGATGATATTAAGCCTTCCAGCAGAAAATATCCCTATATCGACTTCCGCCCCGAGCGTGAGATCGGTAACGAGGTACTGGCTGTTGAGCATCTGTCCAAGACCATCAACGGAGAAAAGGTGTTAGATGACATCTCCTTTACTCTGGGTCGTGAAGACAAGGTGGCTTTCGTAGGAAGCTGTGAGCTGGCGAAGACCACTCTGTTCCAGATCCTTGCCGGAGAGATCGAGCCGGACGAGGGGACCTACAAGTGGGGTGTTACCACTTCCCAGTCCTACTTCCCGAAGGACAATACCGCAGAGTTCGACAATGATATGACCATCGCCGACTGGCTGACCGGCTACTCTCCCGTAAAGGATGCCACTTATGTCCGTGGTTTCCTGGGACGTATGCTGTTCGCCGGTGAAGACGGTGTGAAGAAGGTTCGTATTCTCTCCGGTGGTGAGAAGGTGCGCTGCCTGCTGTCCAAGATGATGATCAGCGGTGCCAACTGCCTGATCCTGGATGAGCCCACGAACCATCTGGACATGGAGTCCATCACCGCACTGAACAACGGTCTGATCAAGTTCCCCGGTGTGGCACTGTTCTCCTGCCATGACCACCAGTTCGTACAGACCACCGCCAACCGTATCATCGAGATCCTGCCAAATGGCAGCCTGGTAGACAAGATCACTACCTACGATGAGTATCTGGCAAGCGATGAAATGGCAAGAAAGCGTACCGTATTCACTGCACAGACCGAGGACGACGAGAACTAAGACAAATAAAATGGATGCCGGTAATGCCGACATCCATTTTTTGAAAGGAGCTTTACTATTATGGTAGATTTACACGTACACTCCACCTGCTCCGATGGCACTTTCACCCCGGAGGAATTAGTCGATTACGCGATGGAAAAGGGACTGCGTGCCTTCGCCCTCACAGATCATGATACCGTAAACGGATTGGACCGGGCGATCCGGTATGCGGAAGGATCCCCGGCTGACACTCCCGCGCCTCAGGTGCCGGAAGTCATCCCCGGTATAGAACTTTCCACAGAATACCAGGGAAAAGATATCCACATGGTGGGACTTTTCATTGATTACCACCAGCCGGATTTTGCTCATTACCTGGAGGATTTCATCCATTCCCGGGAGAACCGCAACGAGAAAATGTGCGCACTCCTTCGAGAACATGACATTGATATCACCTATGAAGCGCTTCTGGCAGAATTCCCCGGTGCAGTTATCACCAGGGCGCATTTTGCAAGGTATCTGCTCTCCCACGGCTATATCCAGAGCATGAAGGAAGCATTTGACCGCTATGTGGGCGACCACTGTCCCTGTTTCGTTCCGAGAGAAAAGGTGACCCCCGCTCAGGCGGTGGAGCTGATCCTCGGTGCCGGCGGCGTTCCCGTTCTGGCGCACCCGATCCTCTACCATATGAGCGACGAGCGATTGGATAACCTCGTGGCAGAATTAAAGAGCATCGGCCTCGTAGGTATCGAAGCCATCTACAGCACCTACAACACTGCTGAAGAATGCCAGATCCGGGGGCTTGCCTCCAAATACGACCTGAAGATCAGCGGCGGCTCCGACTTCCACGGTGCCAATAAGCCCAAGATCGACCTCGGCACCGGCTGGGGCAAGCTGTATGTGCCGGATGAAGTGCTGGAAAATCTGCGCCCGGGCCGGAAATAACTAGAAAGTTAGCATAGCTACGAGCCATGCAAAAATAGAGTGGAACACCTCGATGGGCGCTCGCGCATGATTCGCTGTCTTTACTTATGCCGAGATGCGGCGAACGCCGCGATATGAAATAAGATTGGCAGCGTTTTATGCTGACAGTCTTATGAATAGCGTGGCTCATTGCGGATGGTTTTATCTTCGGGACATAGTAGAAGAAAAATGTAGATTACGCCCCGCTTGTCGGAAACTTCCGGGGCTCAGCAGAGAAAAAACATGGATTACGCCCCGCTTGTCGGAAACTTCCGGGGCTCAACAGAGAAAAAACATGGATTACGCCCCGCTTGTCGCAAACTTCCGGGGCTCAACAGAGAAAAAACATGACAACACGTCGTTCCTTTTTAGCAGCTTCCACTGCAGCCGCTGCAGGTGCATTCATTTCTAAAGGCGCATCGGCAGCCGATGTCGCTACAACCCAACTTCCCGCAAAATGGGATGCAGAAACCGATGTCTTAGTCGCAGGATCCGGTATTGCGGGTATGTCCGCCGCTATTTCAGCTCTTGATAAAGGCGCCAAGGTCCTCGTGATGGAAAAAGGCAAGAACTACGGCGGCTGCGCCATCATTAACGGCGGCATTATTGCGTTAGGCGGCGGAACAAGAACACAGAAAGAGCACGGCGTAGAGGACTCACCCGAGAAGCTCTACAAAAAGCTGACAAATCCGGCACATCACGAATATCGACAGAACACACCGGAACTCGTCAAGAAGTATTCTGAATGGTGCCCTGGAACTCAGGTTTGGTTGGAAGAACACGGCGTTAAATTCCTTCCGACATTTACACGGCCCGGTAAGTACGACTCTCAGCATCACGAGTCTTACCATCACATTTGGTGGAAAGACTCCGGAGAAGGCGGACGCAAACCGCAGCCGACAGGCGGATTCATGACCGGACGAGGCATCATGATGCCTTACTACGAATATTTCACAGGTAAAGGCGGTCAGATTTTCTTGGAACACAAAGTCGTAGACGTCTATGTAAACGACCAAGGTGCCGTCGTCGGAGCTAAGGTACAAAAGCCCGACGGTTCGATTATGAATGTTAAGGCCAACAAGGGCGTAGTCCTTGCCGGCGGTAGTTGGAAAGCAAATCCCGAACTCAGACGCCTGACCGATCCTCGCTTCACGGAAAACATGATTTCCACGGGTTACCCGTTCGTTGCCCCGGACGGCAGTGCAATTCTTGCAGGTATGAGAGCAGGCGGAATGTATGTCGGCGACCGCTGTGAAGATACACCTCATCTTCGCCGCAAATTCGGTACTGCACACTATGGCTTCCCGAAAGGCAGCAAGTACGGTGCTCCGGGCCTCGGAATTTCCGGTCCGCGCTGGGCTGAAGTGATCTTTACGAATAAATCCGGCGACCGCTTTGTGAAGGAACTCGACAAGGCTAACTTGGGCGGCTACACCTTCTACGACGCAGCGCTTGCACAGCCTGAGCAGTTCCTGTGGACGGTGTTCGATGACGCAACCGCTAAGAAATACCATTGGGACACGAAGGCTCCTAGTTGTGAAGAGGGTTACGCCTTTACAGCTCCGACGATTGCCGAATTGGCTAAGTTAACAAATCAGCCGAACTTAGAGCAGACGGTGGCTCGTTATAACGGCTTCGTAGACGCCAAGAAAGACGATGACTTTGATAAACCCGCTGAAAGCTTGACTAAGAAGATCGAACAGGGTCCTTTCCACGCGGTACGCTTAGTCCTCTGTGTCCACAATCTCACGGGTGGCCTGGCCATTAACGACAACGCTCAAGTTCTTGGTCAAGATATGAAACCGATCAAGGGTTTATATGCCGCAGGTGAAACAGCCGGAGGTCTGTACGTCGGCAATGGTATGCCTCGTGCCATCATGCC
>ENA-UEQK01000798-UEQK01000798.1-human-gut-metagenome-genome-assembly--contig:-NODE-798-length-21403-cov-6.556644_pt1 | contig 21403 bp, 11 predicted proteins | sample MGYA00242939_ERZ507942 | MGnify/ENA primary metagenome ERZ507942 (study PRJEB26167, sample SAMN06115485) | human gut metagenome | host: Homo sapiens | place: China:Chongqing | collected 2015-03-30... | reverse complement strand
GGAATTATTGAACTGGGCAAAAAAGATGATTGAGACAAAGAATTATCCTACAGAAAGATATCAGGTCAATAAATGTACTACCATTATTGATGGTAAATCGTATTTGGAATCTTTGATTGCAATGATTTCCAGAAACTGGGAGAATCCGACTTTTCATCCTACTATTGAGCAATTATGGGAGTTTAGGGAAAAGTGGGAAAATAAAGAAGCGTAGTAAATTGTGATTCAATGTTGAATGATAAATCATTTATGAATATAGAAATGCACTCTAATCATGTCAGATAAGAGTGCATTTCTATTTTATTAGTTTGATATTTATCAGCTTCCTAAAAAGGCAGCCATCTTTTCTTCTTTTTCAGGGATGTTTTTTCTTCTTCTCCGTTTTGGCTATAGATATCTGCAAACGTCTTTTTCTCTTTAATCATTTCGTAAATGACTCCCCAGTCTGGTAAACCACCCAGATTTCGATCGTCAATGAACATGTCGGCTTTCAACTTTCGAGAGAATCCCTGATGGCCTTTCTGCTCTTCAGGATAATCCTTATTAACGGCATAAAATTCTAAACCTCTGGATTTACACCATTCGACAGCTTCGACCAGAAGACGCTCCACACGCTCCCCGTTCGCTTTGAGATCGGCGACGATGGCGTCGGCTTTATCCGTCAGCACAATGCGCTTACATCGTGCGTCGTGCGCCACGGATTCACGGGCAATCAGCCCGTTCTTCTCCATCAGCGCCAGCACGCGGGATGCCGTGGAACGGGTGATGCAGAATTTCTGCTCGATGGTGTGCTGATAGATCTCCCGATCCCGATTGCGCGCCAGGAACATGATGATATGCGCGTTGCCGCCGGTGGTCCCCTTGGCGGAGAGCGGCATGCTTTCGCCCAAATAACGGTCGACGGCCTTACTCACCGCCCGTATTTCAATGCTGAGAATACGTTGCTCCATACCCCTCCATACCATGTCTGTCGATGCGAAAATCGCATTCCGAACATTCAGGCAACATAACATAATAATGCATACCATATACAACAGTTGCATATACAACAATCGGCGTGTTGAACAATTGCTCCCATCCGTCGATACTCCCATTCCAGCGTCCGCAAATGGGACTTTCGCGGGAATATAGGGTAATCGACAGCGAGAGAGCGGCTAACAGGCATAGCAAAGGGGTCTCATGGCTGACCATGAGACCCCTGATTGCTTGTTACGGGCGGGTGCCCGTCATGCCGTTACCGGCGGCGGCGAACGACGTTCACCGTGACGAAGCCGGCGGCTGCGAGCAGCAGCATGGCAACGCCGATGACGGCGACGCTGGCGCCGGTCTTGGACAGACCGTTGCCCTTGTCGCCCTTGTCGTTGGGCTTGCCCGCGGAAGGCTTGTCGCCATCGTCGGGCTTGCCGGTGTCGCCGGCCTTGGCCAGCGCGGCAGTGGCGGACTTCAGCGTCGTGAGCGCGCCGGAGATCTGCGCCTCGGTGGCGTCCTTGTCCTCCAGCACGGCCTTGGCGTTATCGAGCGCCGCGGCGAACACCTTCCACGAGTCGGCGGTGTAGTCCTTCTCGTCAAGCTTCGACGCGGATTCGACCTCCTTGCGCAGGTCGGCCTTCGGATCGGTCGGTTCGGGCTTGGGCTCAGGCTCGGTCTTGGCGGCGACCTTGAACGTCACCGTCGCCGTATCCGTCGACTTGTCCGAATACGTCACCGTCACCGTGGCCGTCACCGTCTTGCCCGCCTGCGCGTCCGTCGGCGTGAACGACACCGTACCGTCCGCGGCGACCGTGAACCCGTCACCCACGACCGCGAACGTCGTGCCCGCCGGGGCATCCGCGGCGGCGCCGCCCTTCGTGAACGACACCGCGGCGGTGGCCTTCTCGCCCACCTTCGCCGCAACCGAAGCCGGATACGCCGCAGCATACTGCTCCGACAGGCCAGGCTCGGGCGAAGGCTCATCGGCATCCGTGTAGGTGATGACCGGGCTGATGTGGATCGACGACTTGGAGGTGCCGGCCGCGGCATCCACCGAGAAGCGCAGCACATCGCCGACCGCGACCTTGACCGTGCCCTTGGCGGATGCCAGGCATTCGTTGAACCCGGTCGCCGTCGCGAAGGAATTGGTCATCGTCGCGGAGCAGATCACCTCGTCGTTCTTCAGCAGCTTCAGGACCACATCCTTGCCGTTGCTGTTCGACTGACGGATGTACGGCTCGACGTGCGCTCCGGTCACCTTGTCCAGCGTGACCTTCACGGAACCGGCCTTCGGCGCGGTCCAGGCCATCGCCGTCGCCGCGGAATCACCCGGATTGTCGGCGATCAGGCCGTGAATGGCGCTGCGGTTGGTCGGAAGGTTCTTGTTCTGATAGTCCACACCGACGCCGTAGTACTTGTCGTAGTACGTCTGCGGGTACACATCGGAACCGAAATCGGTAATCGTCTGCCATTTGCCGGACACCTGACGCTGCGACGTCCAGATCGGGCCCTGAGAGTCGGTCTTGAAGTCGTCGACCCAGTTCCAGGCGTTCTTCTGCACGACCGTGTAGTCGGAGGTGAAGGTGGAGCCGTCGGCGTAGAAGCGCAGCACGTCGCCGGCCTTTACTGCCGCGGCGTCCTCCAGCTTGGTGCCGTCACGGTACACGGCCTTGAGGGCCGAATCCGGCTCGGCGGTCACCAGGGCCAGCAGATCGGCGACGGTGGTCGGGGTCTTCGCGGTGAACGGCACATAGATGACGTTCGCGCCGTCCGCGGTGCCGGTCTCCAGCTTGGAGGTGCCGAGCGCCGCCGGAGCGGTCACGGTGAACGTGGCCGTCGCCTCGATGGACTCGTTGGTGTCGGAGAAGGTGACCGTCACCGGCACGGTGATGGTGCCGGCCTGGGTGCTGGTCAGCGTGACCTCACCGGTGGCGGCGTTCACGGACGCGCCGGCCGGGGCGCCCGTGCCGAGCGCGAACTTGGTGCCGGCGGGGATGGACGCCGCGGCGCTGTCCGCCTTGAGCGTGAACTTGGGCGTGCGCTTGAGCGCGACGCCCGCGCCGCCGGACACGGCCGGGTACAGCACGTTGTACTTCTGCGCATTGGACTTCTCGACGTTGAAGGTGACGGTCGCCTCGTCGGTGGTGTCATCCGAGTAGGTGACGACCACGGTCGCGGTCTTGGTGGTGCCGTACGCATTTGCGCCGGGCGTGTAGGTGACCGCGCCGGTCGCGGCGTCCACGGCCACGCCGTCGACCGCGGTCTTCAGCGCGTAGGACTTGACGCCGGTCGGGGTGGCGGCGGCGCCGTCCTTCGTGAACTTCACCGTAGCGGTGGCCTTGGTGCCGACCTTGGCGCTCACCGCGTCGTAGGAGGCAGTGTACTGCGCTGTCTGGGACTCGACGGGTGCCACATCCTGATAGGTGACGACCGGCGAGGCGTACAGATCCGGAGCGGCCGCGCCACTGGCCGCGGTCGCCGCGATGCGAATCACGTCGCCGGCGTTCACCTGCACCGTGCCCTTATCCGATTTCAGGCAATTGACGAAGTCGTCGTTCTTGGTCTGCGCGGTGGAGATGTCTGCGGTGCACAGCGTCTCGCCGTTCTTGGTCAGTGCGAGCGTCACCGTGCCCGAAGCGTTGGCGTTGCGCCGCTGCGGCTCGTTGTCGCGGCCGAGTGTGACCTTCACGGTGCCGGCCTTCGGGGCCTTCCACGCGATGGCGGTGCCGCCGGCCGTATCCGGGTCGTCGACCAACAGGCCCTGACGCCTGGGGCGGTCAGCTCCCACCGCCGGCAGGTCCGACAGGTTGCCGGTGAGTCCCGCGCCGTAGTAATCGTTGTACTTCGACATCGGGTACTCGGTGGAGAACGTCGTGATGTCCGTCCAGTCACCGTCGGCGCCATTCTGCTTCTGGGAGTTCCAGACCACGCCCGTGGCGGTCTTGAACTCGTCGACCCAGTTCCAGGCGTTCTTCTGAGCGATGGTGTATTCGATCGGCGTGTTCGAAGTGCCTTCGACCTCGAAGCGCAGCACGTCGCGGGCCTGGATCGCCGCGTCGGCCGTCAGCTTGGTGCTGCCGCGGTACACGTTGGCGACTGATCCGTCACCGACCGTCAGGCCCGCGCGAAGCTGCTTGACTGTGGTCGGGTTCTTCGCGGTGAACGGCACGTAGACGACCTTGGAGCCGCCGACCGTGGCGGTCTCGTACGCGTTGACCTTGCCGGAGACGGAGAGCACGTTGCTTTCGACGGCACCCAGGTCCGGGGTTCCCTTGATGGTGTTGCCGAAGAAGTCGTTCGTGACCGCGTAGTCGTTCATGTCGGAGATGACCTTGCCGGCATTGATGGCCGGGGAGCCGTCAACGGGCTTGTATCCGTCGAACTCGCTGCCGGAACGGCCATAGACCGAACCGTCGGCCTTCGGCGCGCTCGGCGCGTGTCCGGCATTGGCCAGCACGGTCTTCACATCGGCGACCTCGACGGCGTTGGAATCGGAGGCGGGCCTGTTCGCGTAATTGACGTACATGTTCTTGTCGTACGTCTGGCCGCCGTGCTGGTTGCCGCGGTTCCACGTCTCGGTCTTCTTGGTGTCGGTCGCGTTGATGAAGATGTTGTTCTCGAACTTCGCCTGGCTGTTGGATCGGCCGGTCAGCACCGCGCTGTCCTTACCGATGTAGACGGTGTTGTTGTAGATGTGGTTGCCCGGACCGTTGCTCGGCAGGTCGAACACGCCGCGGCGGTCGTTCTGCGAGATGTTGTAGCGGAACGTCGTGTTGATGGCGTACTGGTTGCAGATCATCAGCGAGGCGAACGAGTTGCCGTACGAGTAGTTGTACTGGTACAGCGTGCCGTCGCCGTAATCGGCGTCCCACGCCTGGCCGTCGCCGTTGCCGTGCTCGGAGTTGAGGTTGTTGTACATCTCGTTGTACTGGAAGATCGGGTCCTTGCAGCGCCAGGGCCAGATGCCCGCCGCGACCCAGCCGCCGTACCTGCCGCCGTGCTCGCGGTCATGCGGGTAGTCGACGTCGTTCATGTGCTTCGAGACGCTGTCGCCCACGTTGTACTGGATGACCGGACGGTCGCAGTACATGAGGGTGATGGCGTCGCCGCCCGCACCCTTGACGTAGTTGTTCTCGATGGTCACGTTGGTCTGGCCGTACTTGGCGATCAGGTCGTCGTCGATGCTGCCGTCGCCCCACGCCGCGTCGATGAAGTTGAGGTACGCGGTGTAGCCCACGGCGATGCCCCAGCGGTCCACGTCCTTGACGATGTTGTTCTTGATGGTGATGTGGTCGAAGCGCGAGATGTGGTTCTGCAGCCACGTGTTGTCCGCGGCGTTCTTGTTCTCGCGGGCGTAGTGAGCCATGAAGTAGATGCCGCCGTTGGCCATGTGCTTGTTGTAGATGTTGCCGTCCACGTCGTGGATGTTCAGGCCCTCAAGCGTGACATGGCTCATCGTTGTGCCGTTCTCCGCGATGCCGGCCACGCCGGTGCGGTCCATGCGGTCGGCCGAGCGGTCGAGCTTGGTGCCATCCGAATCGGCCGTGTCGGTCCACTTCCACGTGTCGATCGGGTCGTAGACGTCGGGGTCGTCATTGGTGATCTCCAGGTTCTTCACCGTGATGTACGACACGTCCTTGAGCAGGATGGCCGAGGAGACGGTGCCCTTGTTCTGGTGGTTGCCGACCGACGCACGGTAGTTCTGGTACCACCGGCTGCCCTTGACGCCGTTCGCCGCGATGACCGGCTTGGCGGAGGCGTCGCCGTAATCGGCGATGGTGATGGGCGCGTCGGCGGTTCCCGACGTGTCCTTGATGTGCAGATACTGGTCCTGGAACGTGGAGCCACGCTCCAGCAGCACGGAGTCGCCCGGCTTAAGGTCGGTCGCGATGGCGTTGACCTTGTCCAGCGTCTTCCAGGGATGGCCCTGATCGGTGCCGGCGTTGCCGTCATCGCCATGCGTCGATGACACGTAATATGTCGTTCCGGTCGACGCCGCCGCTGGCGTCGCATCGGCCGCGAGCGCCGAAGACGGCGCGATCAACGCGAACGCCGTCCCCATAGCGACCGCTGCTGCGATCATCCGTGATCCTACATGAGGTTTCATCGTTGTCCTTACTGTTATTGGAGAGTCTCCGTTCCCCTCCTCGTTGCGGGGGGACATGTCGGCGATCCGGTCATCCATGACGATGCCCCCTTCCGGGGTCATTCACAGACTCGCCACACCACCAATATGTAAAGAGACTTTACAAGTTCACAAGTATCGCGGTACCCATAGGCTACGGCAATGGGGCTATGGCGTATTCGGCATTTCGTTAACTGTCATAACGTCACCCTTGTACCCCCTGAACGGAACCCGGGAAATCAGTCGCAATGTCCAGCATTCGGACGCAAACCGGCTATCGATTCTTTGTATAACGGCACCGCTGTGGCCGATGGAATCTGCAGGTACGATATGCCCCATGACGACACCGAGAATCAGTTACGCGCATCTGCTCGCCAAGCCGAATCCCAAGCACATCGACAGTCTGCTGCGATTCTTCGAGGAAGGCCGTTCCAAACGCGGCACGGGCGGTTTCGGCGTGGAGATCGAACATCTTCCGGTGCACAACGGCGACGACACCGCCGTCAGCTACTACGAGGAGAACGGCGTCGAAACGCTGCTCAAGCGCATCGCGCCGTACTACGACAAGGAGAAGGAGTACTGGGAGAACGGCCATCTGGTCGGACTCGGGCGCGAAGGCATCGCCGTGTCGCTGGAGCCCGGCGGTCAGGTGGAGTGCTCGCTGGGCATCCTCAAGACGCCGCAGGAACTGCTGACGCTGTATCGTTCCTTCCGGCGTGACATCGATCCCGTGCTGGACGAGCTGGGCTTCCGTCTGGTCAATTACGGCTACCAGCCCAAGTCGGGCTTCGCCGACGTCAAGGTCAACCCGAAGGACCGTTACGACGCCATGACCCGCTACCTGGGGCGGGTAGGCCAGTTCGGCCCGTGCATGATGCGGTGCTCGGCCTCCACGCAGGTGAGCATCGACTACGTCGACGAGCAGGATTCCATCGACAAGCTGCGTCTGGGCACCATCATCGGGCCGATCCTCGCCTGGTACTTCCGCAATACGCCGTATTTCGAGGGCGCGCCGAACCCGTGGCCCCTGCTACGCCAGCGCATGTGGGACTATCTCGACCCCCAGCGCACGAACGTGATTCCCGGACTGTTCGATAAGCGGTTCGGCTGGGAGGAGTACGCCATCGACGTGCTGTCCACGCCGCTGATGTTCGCCGATCTGACGCATACGCCGGAGGCCAGGAGCCTGAGCGGCAAGGAGCTGCATCACCCGGCGTTCTATGAGAACGCCGGAGAGGTGTATCCCGACCGCGAGCTCAACCCGTACGAGATCAACCACATCATCTCCACGCATTTCAACGACGTGCGTATGAAGAACTTCATCGAGCTGCGGCATTGGGATTCGCTGCCGATCGAGCGCGCCGAGCGGCTGACGGAGATCATCGCGTCCCTGTTCTACGTGCCGGAGAACAGGGAGCGGCTGGAAAGCTACTTCGAGGATATCCGCGAAGAGGACGTGTTCGAGGCGAAGGCGAACCTGCAGGCGCGCGGCGCGCAATCGGCGCCGTATGGCCAGCCGCTCGAATTCTGGAAGGAGTTCCTGGGATTGGAGGGCCTGTTGGCCGACGAGCCCGGCGATCCGAAGCATCCGAACGTATTCCAGGAATAACCGGAATCCAAGGCGACGACCGGCGGACATGATTGGGTGGGCTTGCCTTCGCAATGCGGGCGACACCCCGCAATCATGTCCGCCGCGTATCATGACGGCATGAAGCAGTCACGAAAATGCGGATCAGGCTCTCCCAGCAAGGCAACGGACGGGAGCGGCCGTGACGCCGCGAAGATGGGGACGAAAACCAATACGAGAACCCGCGCGATCATCGTCGTCGCGGCCATCCTGCTGATTGCGGCCATCGTCGGCGCCGTCTTTCTCGTCCGTTCGCTCACGGCGAGCCCCGACTCGTCAAAGACAGACGACGCGCAAGCCAACGCGACGCAGGCCTTCCCGAAATTCTCCTTCGGCGACACCACCATCACGCAGGCCGAATTCACCCAGGCGTGGTCGTCGCAGCGCACCGCCGCCGTCAGCTATTTCAAGCAGAAACACGACGTCAACCTCAACGCCCAGGACGCCGACTGGACCGCCTCATACGGCGGAGAGAAGCCGGTCGAATGGCTGACGAAACAGACTATCGACACACTGCGCTTCCGTCACGCGGCGTACCTGATCGCAGTCTCGTACGGGCTGGTCGACGACGACTCGTACACCGGCATCGTCAAGCGCATGGAAACCCTCAACGCGAACAACCGGCAGAAACGTGAAGCGGGGCAGGTCATCTACGGGCGCAGCGAATACGACATCGCCTCATACATCGACTACGAGATGACCGCGCTGAAGAACGACTACGTCGACGACGCCACGAAACCGGGCATGAACCCGAGCGAGACCGAGGTGCAGGAGTATTACGACGCACACGACTGGACCGTGGACGGGGTCGAGGGCAAGGCGCCGCTCGCCGATGTGAAAGCCAATGTGAAGACGGCGCTGCGCACGGAACGCTACCGCGAGAGGGTTCAGAGCAAGGCCGACAAGATAGACGTGTCGACCCTGCCATGGAAGAGGCTGTACGCCTACGCGGCGACCCTGGTCGGCTGATCGCCGGGCCGAGGCTGATCCGTCAGTCGGCCGCGGCCAGCTTCTGGTGGTTCTTCTTCGCCGCGGCGATCATCAGCTTGATGCGGTTGAGCTGATTGGCCTGTGAGGCGCCGGGATCATAGTCGATGGAGACGATGTTCGCGTCCGGGTGCAGACGGCGAATCTTGCCGAACATGCCGCGGCCGGTCACATGGTTGGGCAGGCAGGCGAACGGCTGGGCGCAGATCACATTCGGGCAGCCAGACTCGATGAGCTCCAGGATCTCGGCGGTCAGCAGCCACCCCTCGCCGGCCTGCACGCCCACCGAGGTCACCTCGGAGGCCTTCTTGACCAGCTCGGGCATCGGCAGGTCCTGGCTGAACTTGCCATGCGCCAGATCTATGGCCGCGCGCACCGGGTTGAGGTAACGGTCGAGACCCCAGCGCATGAGCGAGTACAGCTTCTTGTTGCCGCCCATGCCGAGGTTCTTCTCGTTCCAGTCGGTGATGTACGGACGCGTGGTCATGAACTCCATGATGCCGGGGACCACGGCCTCGCAATCCTGCGATTCGATGACGTCGACCACGTGGTTGTTCGCGTCGGGATGGTACTTGACGAGGATCTCGCCGACGACGCCGACGCGCACCTTGCGAGGGATGTCGCGCAGCGGCAGTGCGTCGAACGATTTGACGATCTCCTTGAGCAGCGTCTGGTACGGCAGGTAATGCTTGCCGATCTTCTTCTTCGCGGTATCGGAGAAGCCGTGGTGCTCGATGGTCTCGCGCACGATGGTGTCCCACATCTGGTACAGCTTGTCGGCGCTGCCCTTCTCGACCTCGTACGGGCGCACGCGCATCAGGCATTTGAGCAGCAGGTCGCCGACGACCAGCGCCTTGATGGCGCGGTGCAGCAGCGTGGGCGTGGCCTTGAAGCCCGGGTTGTCCTCGAAGCCCTGCGTGGACAGCGCGATGACCGGCACCTGCGGGTAGCCGGCGTCGATCAGCGCCTTGCGGATCAGGCCGAAGTAGTTCGTCGCGCGGCACATGCCGCCGGTCTGCGTGATGGCGAGCGCCACATGGTCGGGATCGTACTTGCCCTTGACGATGGCGTCGACGAGCTGGCCGATGACCATGATCGCCGGGTAGCAGGCGTCGTTGTTGACGTACTTGAGGCCGAGTTCGACGTCCTCGCGGCTCGCGGTCTTGAGGATGTCGAACTTGTATCCGCCGGAGCGGATGACCGACTCGACCAGCGACATGTGGATCGGGCTCATCTGGGGGCCGACGATCGTGTAGTCCTTCTTCATCGACTTGCCGAACGGCACCTTGTTGGCGTACTTCGACATGGTCGCGGTGTTGTGGCCGGATTTCTTGGCGGCCTTCCTCGCGGACTTGCCGTTCGGCGAGGTGGCGGCGAGCCGCGACTCGGCCTGCGCCGCGCGACGGGAGGCGTCCTTGACGGCCTTGGTGAGCTGCGGGTTGCTCTTCATCACCGTGTCGAGCATGACCTGACGGCCGGGCGTGGGCGCCTCGGATCCGGTCTTGCGGAAGCCCGTGGAATGCGGGGCCGGCTGCTCGGCGGCGTTCTTCTGCTTCTCCGCGGCCTCGACGGCGGCCTGCGCGGCGGCGAGCTGGTTCTGGGCGGCCTTGAGCTGCACCTCGGCGGCCGCGAGCTCCTCCTTGGCCTGACGCTGCGCCGCAAGCTCGGCCGCACTGGGGCCGACCGGTTGGTCCTGCTTGTTCGGCAGCGCCTGCTGGCGGGATTGGGACTGGGCCTGTGCGGCCAGACGCCGCTTGTTGGCCTCGCGCTCCTCGACGGCGGCCTTGAGCGAACGCAAGCGGATCTTCGCCGCTCCGAGGTTGCTCACCTCATCGATCTTGAGCAGCGTGTACACGTCGGCCTTGTCGGCGAGGATCTCGGCCACCTGATCGGTGGTGATGGCGTCCAGGCCGCAGCCGAAGGAGTTGAGCTGCACGAGTTCGAGACCCGGGTAGGACGCCACGAAATGCGCCGCCGCGTAGAGCCGCGAATGGTAGGCCCACTGGTTGGTGACGCGCAGCGGCATGCGGGAGACGGTCACCTTGCGGTCGCCGACGTGGCGGAAGCCGTTCGCGTTCTTCTTGCGCGGGTCCTCCTCGCCTTCCGACAGGTAGTCGCTCAGATGCAGGTTCTCCCCCGGCTGCAGTTCGCAGATCGAATCCTCCGAGAGCACGACCATGCCGAGCGCGCAGATCGTCTCGGGGATGCCGTGGTTGACCTCGGGGTCGATGTGGTACGGGCGTCCGGCGAGCACGATGCCCCGGCAGTTGTGCTCCTTCATGTAGGCGAGCGCCTTGAAACCTTCCTCCTGCACGTCGTTCTTGAAGATCTTGTCCTCGGCGTACGCGGCCTTGACCGCGGTCTCGGCCTCCTCGCGGCTCACGTTCGCCCAGGCGAACTCCTCGACGATGCGGTCGACCATGAGCTCGTGGTTGGCGAGGTTGAAGTACGGGTGCATGTAGCGGATGCCGTCCTCGCGCAGTTCGGGCATGTTCGCGCCGATCACCACCGGGTAGTTGGCCACGACCGGGCAGTTGTAGTGGTTGTCCGTATTGGGCACGAGGTTGTCCTCGTAGCTCACGCACGGGTAGAAGATGTTCTTGACGCCCTTGCCCAGCAGCCACTTGATGTGGCCGTGCACCAGCTTGGCCGGGTAGCAGATGTTCTCGGAGGCGATCGATTCGATGCCGGTCTCGAACAGCTCGTGCGAGCTGCGGCCGGAGATCATCACCTTGAAGCCGAGCGAGGTGAGCAGCGTGAACCAGAACGGGTAGTTCTCGTACATGTTGAGCACGCGAGGGATGCCGATCTCGCCGCGGGTGGCCTTCTTGTCGGTGAGCCTGCGGTAGGCGAAGCAGCGCTTGTACTTGTAGTCGTACAGGTTCGGCCTGTCGGAGCGCTTCTTCTTCGCGTCGCCGCCGCGCTCGCAGCGGTTGCCGGTAACGTAGCGCGAGCCGTCGGCGAACGTGGTGATGGTGAGCTTGCAGTGGTTCTGGCACAGCTTGCACACGTCGCGCTCGGAGGTCATCGACATGTTGTCGAGGTCGTCGCCGGACAGGATGTTGGACGCCGTGTGGTGCACGCCGTCGATGACGACCTCGTGGTCTTGCTCCGCGCTGACATCGTCGCTGCCGGCCATATCGGCGGACTGGCCCTCGGAGACTTCGGCGTCGTGGTCGTGCGCGTCGTCGGCCACGTCCTCGTAATGCATGCGCGCGGTCAGGGCGGCGCCGAACGCGCCCATCAAACCGGCGATGTTCGGGCGGGTCACCTCGCGCTCGGTGAGCAGCTCGAAGGCGCGCAGCACGGCGTCATTGAGGAACGTGCCGCCCTGCACGACGACGGTGTCGCCGAGCTCACCGGAGTCACGCAGCTTGATGACCTTGTACAGCGCGTTGCGCACGACCGAATAGCACAGGCCGGCGGCGATGTTCTCCATCGACGCGCCTTCCTTCTGTGCCTGCTTGACGGACGAGTTCATGAACACCGTGCAGCGCGAGCCGAGGTCGACCGGATGGTCGGAGTTGAGGGCCGCCTGGGTGAACTCCTGGATGGTCAGACCCATCGACTGCGCGAAGGTCTGCAGGAACGAGCCGCAACCGGACGAGCACGCCTCGTTGACGGCGATCGAGTCGATGACGCCGTCGGTGATGGCCAGGTATTTCATGTCCTGGCCACCGATGTCGATGACAGCGGTGACGCCGGGGCTGACCATTTCGGCGCCGCGGTAGTGCGCCATGGTCTCGACCACGCCCTCGTCCAGGTGCAAGCCGGTGGTGATCAGTCCCTCGCCGTAGCCGGTCGCGCAGGATCGGGCGATCCACGCGCCTTCGGGCAGCTCGGACTGGATCTTCTTGACGATGTTGATGGCGGCGGTCAACGGGCTGCCTTCGTTGGTGGCGTAGCTGGACCATACGATCTCGCGGTCGTCGTTGACGAGCGTCGCCTTGATGGTGGTCGAACCCGCGTCGATACCGAGGAAGTGCGGGCCTTTCGCGCCTTCGAGCGTGCCGATGTGGATGTGTTCGCGATGGTGGCGCTCGTTGAACGCCTCGCGCTCCTGGTCGGAGGAGAACAGCGGGGGCATGGTCGGCGTGTTCGCCGGCAGGTTCTTCAGGCCGTCGAGGGCGGCGATGATGTCGTCACAGGTGCGCGGCTCGAAATGCACGCCGTCGACGTCGATGCCGTCCGGCTCCCCAGCGATCAGCGCGGAGCCGTATGCGACGTACAGGTGGGCGTCGGTCGGCACGATGAACTCGTCGACCTTGCCGGCGAGCGCGCGGTGGAACGCCTCGCGCAGCTCGGACATGAAGAACAGCGGGCCGCCGAGGAAGATGACCGTACCGTGGATCGGGCGTCCGGAAGCCAGGCCGGCGATGGTCTGCGTGGCCACCGCGGTGAAGATCGACGCGGCCAGATCGGGCTTGGCGGCGCCGTCGTTGATCAGCGGCTGCAGGTCGGTCTTCGCGAACACGCCGCAACGCGACGCGATCGGGTACAGGGTCTTGTAGTCCTTGGCGTAATCGTTGAGGCCGGAGGCGTCGGTGTCGAGCAGCGTGGCCATCTGGTCGATGAATGCGCCGGTGCCGCCCGCGCACGAACCGTTCATGCGCTGTTCGGGAGTGGGCTTCAGGTACGTGATCTTGGCGTCCTCGCCGCCGAGCTCGATGATGACGTCGGCCTGCGGGTATTCCTCGTCGATCGCGCGGGTCTCGGCGATGACCTCCTGGATGAACGGCACGTGCAGGTTGTCGGCGAGCGTCAGGCCGCCGGAACCGGTGATGGCGAGACGAATGGGCTCGTCGCCGCGGCCGAGGTCGACGAGCGTCTGATGGATGTCCTTGAGCAGTCCAGCCACCGTGGCGCGGACGTTGGCGTGGTGACGTCGGTAGTCGGAGAACAGCACGTCATTGAGCGCATTGGTCTGATCGAGCACCACGGCCTTGACCGTGGTCGATCCGATATCCAGACCCACGCGCAACGGCTTACTATCGTGGCTTTCGGCCGCGGTATTCGCTGTATCCACCATCTGTTACCTCTGTCTTCGGTTCGGGACTTCCCGCTACTTCCTTATGTAATGTAGTCCGAGACCCCTCCTAACGAGCCGTCGTATGGCGTGATTTCGCTAACAAACGCAAAACGGAAACTCGACGGTTTCCCCACGATTGCGGCGTTACCCCCCCCATTATCGCGCATTCGGGGGGGGGGTGAGCCGAGCATGCCAGCAGGCTGGTGGTCTTATGGACTAGTGCTATTGACCACCCCCAGTCCCGCCCAAATCCCTGATATGACGGCCACGCCGGCGACGACGGCGGGTCATACCCCGGCCGCAGTATCCGAGACCTCCAGCGGACCGGGCACGCCGCTGCCCGCGAAAACGTCGACCACGCCGTCCCGCACGCCGCGCATATACAGACACGCCGCGCATATACAGAGTCGTCCGCCCCAATCCGGTGCCCAGCATGCGCGATCACCCTTCCCGGAAACAGAGCATCATCACATGGAACAGCGGACTCACGCGAGGCCAGATGAATGCGGGGAGAAGCAAGGCCATGCCGATGGCGGGCGAGACTGTCAGGATGGCCGCGATCAGGCCGACGGCATCGAATCCACTGGATGGATGGCAAGGCCGGCGGCGCCGTCACGACGCCTGTGCGCCCTCGCCGGCCTCGCGATCCTTGAGGTACATTTCGGGGATGTCGCGCTCCTGGTCGTGGAGCTTGGCCCAGACGACAGGCCTGCCGGCGGCCAGCGAACGCGGCACGTCGAGGATGCGCTGGTTTCTGGATCCGCGGAACTGCAGGAGGGAGTCGTGCTGGTCCTTGAGGTAGCGGCCGTCGACGAGGATGTCGATGAGCTGCAACAGTTCGAGCTTGTCCGGCGTCTCACCGGGACGCATCAGCTCCTCCCACGTGTAGCCGGTCCAGCACCAGATGTCTTTGTCGTGGCCGAACTCGCCGCGGATGCGCCGGGCGAGCGGCAACAGAACGGGCGTATTCAGCATGGGTTCGCCACCGAGGAACGTGATGCCCTGGATCCACGGCGCCTTGAGGTCGTCGACGATCTTGTCTTCGAGCTTCTGCGTGTATTCGTGGCCGGCCTGGAAATCCCAGATCGACGAGTTGAAGCATTCGACGCAGTGGAACGGGCAGCCGGAGACGTACAGCGAATTGCGTACGCCTTCGCCGTCGGTGACGATGAAGGTCTTGTAGTCGGCGATCATGCGCTTGGACATGCGCCGCCCGTCCCACTGGCCGGAACGGGGGTTGTTGGTCAGTGATGACGGCACTCCGGGTCCGCGGCCGGTCTCGCCGGCCGCGAAATCATGCAGCGTCGACTTCCTGTCCATCATCATCCTCCCTGTCCAACCGTAACGTTGCGCGCAACGAGCGAGGGTCGCCGGTATATGTTGTCTGACCGTAAGCTCGACCGAACGGCCTTGAGTGTGTCAGACAACATATACCGGCGACCCTCGCGGACAGCACAACGCGCGGTACCGGCAGTTACTTGGCCTCTTCGAACCACTCGCGCTCAGAGCCGTCCGCCAGCGTCACGTGACCGGTCTCGCCGCTCATGTGCTTGACGCGGTGGGAGATCTCCTCGTGACGGCCATGCACCATCGGACGCTGCACCGGGTTGCCGAGGTAGCCGCAGGTGCGTTTGGTGACGTTGCACTTGTCAGGGTCGCAGTTGCCGCACTCGGGGCACTTGAAGCCCTCGTCGGTCGGCTCGAAGTCGCCCTGGAAGCCGCACACGAAGCAGTGGTCGATCGGCGTGTTGGTGCCGAGGTAGCCGATGCCGATGTTGTAGGCGTAATCCCACACGGCCTCCAGCGCCTTCGGGTTGTCCTGCAGGCACGGGTACTCGCAGTAGTTGATGAAGCCGCCGGACGCGAAGTACGGGAAGTCCTTCTCGTAGTTGAGCTTCTCCATCGGGGTGGGCTGCAGCCACACCGGGTAGTGGAAGGAGTTGGTGTAGAAGTCGTGGTCGGTGACGCCCTCGATGCGGCCGAACTTCTCGCGGTCCATGCGGTTGAAGCGGTCGGTGAGGGATTCGGCCGGTGTGGAGTACACGGAGTAATGGTAGCCTTCGGCCTTGCTCCACTGCTTGCACAGTTCGCTCATGCGCTTGACGATCGACAGCGCGAACTCCTTGCCCTGCGGGTCCCAGCCGTGGTCGCGGATCCAGTCCTTGCCGTAGAAGACGGCGGTGGCCTCGGCCAGGCCGATGTAGCCGAGCGACACGGTGGCGCGCTCGTTCTTGAACAGCGTGTCGACGTTGCCGCTCGCGCCGAGGCGGCCGAAGGCGCCGAAGCGGAACAGGGTGGGCGCGTTGACCGGGGTGGCCTGCTTGCAGCGCATGATGCGGAACTGCAGCGCCTGGTGGGCGACCTCCATGCGCTCGTTGAACAGCTTCCAGAAACGTTCCTTGCTGCCGTGGGATTCGATGGCGATGCGCGGCACGTTCACGGAAACGACGCCGAGGTTCATGCGGCCATCCTCCTCGTCCTTGCCGGTCTCGGGGTTGATCCAGCCCTGCAGGAAGGAGCGGCAGCCCATCGGCGCCTTGAAGGAGCCGGTGATCTTGACGATATTCTCGTAGAACACGACGTCCGGGTACATGCGCTTGGTGGCGCATTCCAGGGCGAGCTGCTTCAGGTCGTAGTTCGGGTCGCCGGAGTCGGCGTTCACGCCGTGGCGCACGGTGAACACGAGCTTCGGGAAGATTGCGGTGTGGTGGTCCTTGCCGAGGCCGCGGATGCGGTTGAGCAGGATCGCGCGCTGCACCTCGCGGGCGAACCAGTCGGTGCCCAGGCCGAAGCCGACGGTGACGAACGGGGTCTGGCCGTTGGAGACGCGGTTGGAGTTGATCTGGTACTCCATCGTTTGCATGGCGTCGTAGATGGACTTGCGCGTGCGGACCTTGGCGAGGATCTCACGCTCCTGCTCCAGCTCGTCGACGTCGGTGTGGAACGGCGTGTCCATGGGCAGCGGCTCGCGGGAGCCGAAGTGCAGCTTGGCGGGCTCGTTGGCCTTGGCGTTCTCGACCTGACGACGGGCGAACTCCACCGGCATGCCGTCGGGGATGGTCTCGCGGGCCTCTTCGAGGAACTTCTCGTAGTCCTTCTTCGCGTAGGCGGCGAGGTGCTCGTCGGCACGGTTGGCGGTCTGGCCGCCGTACTGGCTGGAGGCCACGTCCTTCATGATCTGGGTGATCTGCGTGGCGGCGATGGCGATGGACTTCGGGGAGGCCATCGGCGCGTTGCCGAGCGTGAAGCCGTTGGCGAGCATGTCCCAGAAGTTGGGCAGCGAGCAGTTGGACTGCGCGGTGAACGGCGAGTAGTCGGCGTCGTGGAAGTGGATGTCGCCCTTCATGTGCGCGTTCGCGACGGCCGGGGGCAGCATGTTGAACGCGGCGGCCTTGGAGACGGCGCCGGCGAGCAGGTCGCGCTGAGTGGCGTAGACGTTGGCATCCTTGTTCGCGTTCTCGTGGATCAGCGTCGGATCCTGGTTGATGAAGCGGGAGACGGCCTCGTTGACGTCCGTGGCCTTGGCGCGCTGGATGTCCTTGTCGAGACGGTAGTTGGTGTAGGCGCGGGCCACGTCGTACAGGTGGGCGTCGATCAGGGCGTGCTCGACGAGGTTCTGGATGTCCTCGATCTTGGCGGGGCCGTTGTAGCGCTCCGTGATCTCGCCTTCGATCTGGTCGGCGAAGCCGCGGATCAGCTTCTCCTCCTCCGGGCCGACCTGCTTGTCAAGGTCGGCGAAGGCGGACTTCACGGCGCTGATGATGTTTATCGGGTCGAAGTCGACGACGCGACCGTCACGCTTCTCCACCAGCACCTTGGAGGAGGTGGCGGTACTGGCGTTCATCAGCAGAGCATCCATGTCCTAATCCCTGTCCTTTCGTGATTCCCGGCATGTCTTGCGGCGGTCACCGAGCCGAAATCACACGTGTGTAAGTTGTTTGTTCTCTGATGACTATACGACATGCCACCCCTAGATATAGTGGGGAAACGCCGAAAACAATCCTAGATATGCACATTTCGGCGAAATAGAGCCGAAAAGAACATCCGTGTGATTTACTTCACGGTATGTCGTCAGCGTGTCGCGGCGAGACCATCACCGAAAAGCCGGCCAACAATGATACCGTCCGACGGCGACGCTCTCGCAGGCAGAAAAACTTGTCCTTTCTGTACGTAAACCTTGAAGGCATGAATCAGGAACAGGACCTTGCAATCGCGACGCAGCGGCCGTCGGAGGGCGGCGGGGAGCGCATCCCCAAGCCCTTCGACCAACTGCCGCGCCTGGCAGCCGAGACCACCGCGGACAACCCCTGGCCGGTCAGCGTACTGAGCCAGAAATTCCATACCGCGGTGGAGCGCTGGCCCGCCGCGTGGATCGCCGGGCAGATCACGGAGATCAACACGCGCCGCGCCGGCTCGGCGTATCTTACGGTGCGCGATGACGTGGAGGACATCGCCATATCCGTGTCCGGCTGGCGGGCGTTCGCCTCGAAGGCCGCCTCATTCAAGCAGGGCGACCGCGTGGTCGTGCATGGCAAGGCCGACATCTGGGTCAAGCAGACGCGGTTGAGCTTCATCGGCGACGACATCCGCAAGATCGGCTCCGGCGGCGGACTGAAGGAGCAGATCGACCAGTTGCGCATGAAGCTCAAGGGCGAGGGCCTGTTCGACGCGGACCGCAAGCTGCCGCTGCCGGAATTCCCCTCCTGCATCGGACTGATATGCGCCCCGCACGCACGGGCCGAAGGCGATGTCATCACCAACGTGCGGCTGCGCTGGCCGACGGTGCGGTTCAACATCGTCCATGCCTTCGTACAAGGGCCGCAGTGCCCGCAATCCATCGTCGAGGCGATTCACCGGCTAGACGCCGACCCGGACGTCGACGTGATCATCGTGGCGCGAGGCGGCGGCTCGTTCGAGGACCTCATCGGATTCTCGGACGAGGCGGTGGTGCGCGCCACGGCGGGATGCGAGACGCCGATCGTCTCCGCCATCGGGCATGAGGACGACTGGACGCTGATCGACCTGGCGGCGGACCTGCGGGCCTCGACGCCGACCGACGCGGCGAAGAAGGTCGTGCCCGACGTGCACGAGCAGTGGCAGCTGATCGGCAATGCCATCGACCGCATGCGCATGCGCATCGACGCGCGCGTCGGCAACGAGATACGGCTGGTCGAAGGGTACGCGAACCGGCCCAGCCTGACGCAGCCGCTGACCATGCTGGAGCCGTACCAACGGTTCGTCGACGACGCGCGCCGCCGCATGGACATCGGCCTGACGCGCATCGTGGACGACGCCAGCCTGACCGTGGAGAAGCTGCATGCCAGCCTGACCGCGCTCAGCCCGCAATCCACGCTCGACCGCGGATACGCCGTCGTCCAGAACGCCGACGGGCACGTCATCGACGACGCCGGAAAGGTGAGCGCGGGAGACCATCTCACGCTGACGCTGCGCAAGGGGGTCATCACCGCCACCGCCCAGTAGCGGAGTGCCGCACGGCAGCAGAGTGTGGGGCAGATATCAGCCGCATAACCATATATATATGACCGTTATCCAATCGAATACGACACGCATACACGACAGAAGGAGACCATCATGACCAGCAAGAACGCATCGGCGGCGAGCGAGCCGGCGACCAGCCTGACCGACAAGGAGCGCGAGGCCATCGCGCAGATGCCGTACGAGGAGGCCCGCGACAAGCTCATCCAGGCCGTGCAGGCGCTGGAGGCCGGCGGATTGAACCTCGACCAGTCCATGCGCCAGTGGGAGATCGGCGAAGCGCTTGCCAAGCGTGCGCAGAGCCTGCTGAACGAGGTCAAGGCCAAGCTCGACGCCGCCCAGGCCGAGCAGGCCAACAGCGCCGACACCGCCGGCACCCAGTCCAACCTGGACTGACGGGGCACCCTACGCGGGACGTTGCGTCCATAAGCGCGCGCCACGGCGAAGTCCGCGCGAACTTATGGACGGAAAACACGAGGTTTGCGCCCATATGTGCGCGCAGCCGTCGTTTGGGCGAGCACTTATGGACGCAACGATGGCGTGCCGAGACCATCTATGTCCCCATATGCGTGGTGACGCACCGCCGTAGTGCCACGCACCGTAGTCGCACTACGCGGCATCCGTCATCGCCCGACGCCTACCACAACATGACAACGTCGCCGTAAGGTACCGCCCCGATCAGCCGGCCGTCACCGCCGTCACTGCACGACGATGGTGGCGAGCAGCGCGGCGTGATCCGAGCCGGCGACCGACTTGACCTGCATCTGACCGGCGATGATGTCCTTGTCCAGCACGATATGGTCGATGCCGGCGAACCGCGGCAGCGGCAGCTTGTTGGACGGCCAGGTGAACGTGAACCCGTGCCCCGACTGCCGCGCGGCGTCCGAGAACCGGTTCCCCAGGATATTGCGGAACGGCGTGTGGTCGGTCGTGGCGTTGAAATCGCCCATGAACACGTAGCGCGAACCTTCGCGCGAGCGCATGGATGCCAGCTCGTCCAACGAGCGCTTCCACCGGCTCCAGTAGCCGGGAATCGGCGCGGTGGTATGCACGGAGACGAATCGCAGCTGGGCCTTGCCGCCGCCGAACGTCACGGTGCCGCCCGGCATGAACGACGCGCTCGACCCGACCTCGTCATCGACCGGACGCCCGAGCTCGGTCGCGGACCAGATGCCGTTGCCGTAGACACCGTCCGACGACGAAACCTGCGAATACGGCAGATAGCTGTGGATGCCCGCCTCGTCGAGCTTCTTGATGAAATCGTTCGTCGTCTCCTGCAACGCGAGCACTTCGACGCGCTGATCCCGCACGATGTCGACGATGGCCTTCGCGTCCGCATGGCCTTTGTAGACGTTGAAGGTCATCACGCGGGCGATCATGTCGCCGGTGTCCGCCCGGGTCGATGCCATGGCCGCATCGACGGCCGCCGGCAGCTTCGTGGACGCGCTGAAGAACGGCCACTGCCACCACACCTGGAGGCCGATGCAGGCGAGCGCCATCAGCATGGCGATCCAGCGGCGCGAGATGACCGACAGTATCAGCGCGAGCACGGCGAGAATCACGAACCACGGCGTCGCGGATACGATCACGGGGATGTACGGCAGCGCCTGCAGGTCCTCGGGGAGCATGCGCAGGACGCTGCACGCCAATGCGAGAGCGGCGAATATGACCGACAAGACGCCAAGGAGACGGTGGCGTCGGCCGCGTGGGGCGCTTGTTTTCGCGACGGGCCTTTTCTTCGCAGTGCCGGACGACGCGCCGAACCGCCGAGCCGCCGAGCCGTAGGCGTTCCGTGATGATCCTCGCGCGTTTGCCATTCGCCACTCCCCTGTCGTCCGTCAACCGGTACGCAACGACATGTATTCTTCCAGCCGTCGCGCATACAAGCTCATACGATAACGCCCCGGAACCGCGGACGCCATCGTTCCCGAGAATCATTCCCCATTCCGGCACGTATGCGCGGCGGCCTGCGGGCTTCACACTGCGCACGATACGCGCATATCCGCCCGACATGTATAATGGTCATTCGTTGCCCCGGTAGCTCAGGGGATAGAGCACCGCTCTCCTAAAGCGGGTGTCGTGCGTTCGAATCGCATCCGGGGCACCCATTCGACTGGAAGACCCGAGCAGAACGAGCGGAACCGTGCCCGCTGATATCAACGGGCACGGT
>ENA-UEQK01000793-UEQK01000793.1-human-gut-metagenome-genome-assembly--contig:-NODE-793-length-21486-cov-5.878743_pt1 | contig 21486 bp, 16 predicted proteins | sample MGYA00242939_ERZ507942 | MGnify/ENA primary metagenome ERZ507942 (study PRJEB26167, sample SAMN06115485) | human gut metagenome | host: Homo sapiens | place: China:Chongqing | collected 2015-03-30... | reverse complement strand
CCATGTGACCGTTATTCACGTCGTAATACAAGAATCCGTAATACTGCTCGATACCGCATAAAACCGGCCTTGGTCGCCACAAGCGAAACATAAGTCGATGACTATGGAAACGCAGAGGTAACACATCCGCACCATAGTCAGGCGGTAATCCACGCCCGCAGTGATGACGTGGAAACAAGTTATGAGAGAGGATTCCTGTTGAATTCCAAGAAGATTCTGGCCGCCGCCGTCTCCGTGGCCGCCATCGCATCCCTGACCGCCTGCGGCGGTGTGAAGGATGACACCACCGCAGGTGCCGATTCCGGCAACGCCATCACCATCGGCACCACCGATAAGATCACCAGCCTGGACCCCGCCGGCTCCTACGACAACGGTTCATACGCCGTGCAGATCCAGGTGTTCCCGTTCCTGTACGCCCAGGACTACAACACCTCCGAACTGAGCCCGGACATCGCCGCCGATGACGGTACCTGGAACGATGACGGCACCGAATTCACCGTCAAGCTCAAGGACGGCCTGAAGTTTGCCAACGGCAACGACCTGACCGCTTCCGACGTCAAGTTCTCCTACGATCGCATCAAGAAGATCAACGACCCGAACGGCCCGAGCTCCCTGCTCGCCAACGTCGAATCCGTCGAGGCTCCGGACGATACCACCGTCGTGTTCAAGGACTCCGTGCCGTTCGATGTGACGCTCAAGCAGGTCATGTCCAGCCCGGCCGGCCCCATCGTCGACGAAGAGGTCTTCGACGCCGACAAGCTGACCGACGCCGACACCATCGTCAAGGGGAACGCGTTCGCCGGCCCGTACAAGCTCACCGCGTTCAAGATGAACGAGACCGCGTCCTACGAGAAGAACGACAGCTACAAGGGCCTGACCCCGGCCAAGAACGACGCCATCCAGGTCAAGTACTTCGCCGACGCGTCCAACCTCAAGCTCAACGTCCAGCAGGGCCAGATCGACGTGGCCTTCCGCTCGCTGACCCCGACCGACATCGAGGACCTGTCCAAGGACTCCAAGGTCAAGGTCGTCAAGGGGCCGGGCGGTGAGGAACGCTTCCTGACCTTCAACTTCAAGATCCAGCCCTACGGCGAGTCCCAGTCCGACGCCGACGCCAACAAGGCCAAGGCCGTGCGCCAGGCCGTCGCCAACCTCATCGACCGCGATGAGCTGAGCGAGAAGGTCTACAAGGGCACCTACACCCCGATGTACTCCTTCATCCCCGACGGACTGTCCGGCCATGACGACACGCTGAAGGCCGCCTATGGCGACGGTGAGGGCAAGCCCGACGCCGCCAAGGCCAAGAAGGTGCTGGAGGACGCCGGCGTTTCGACCCCGGTCGACCTCAAGCTCCAGTACAACGGCGACCACTACGGCTCCTCGTCCGCCGACGAGTACGCCGCCATCAAGTCCCAGCTGGAGGCCGACGGCCTGTTCAAGGTCGACCTGCAGCAGACCGAATGGACGCAGTACAACAAGGAACGCGTCGTCACCGAAGACTCCGACGGCTCGTACCCGGTCTACCAGCTCGGCTGGTTCCCGGACTACTCCGATCCGGACAACTACCTGTCCCCGTTCTTCCGCGACGGCAACTTCGTCAACAACGGCTACTCCAACAGGGAAGTCAACGATCTGATCGTCAAGCAGGCAGGCGAGAAGGACGCCACCAAGCGTGAGGAGATCCTCAAGCAGGTCCAGGCCCTGGAGACCGAGGACCTGTCCACCATCCCGCTGCTGCAGGGTGCCCAGGTGGCCGTCACCGGAACGAACATCAAGGGTGTCGTACTCGACGCCTCGTTCCGCTTCCGCTACGCATCAGTGACCAAGTCCTGATCCAGTCCCGGCTCCCGCCGACGCGGGGCGATGTCCGTGAAGCCGGTCATGGATGGTGCAGTTGACGCCAAGCCATCCATGACCGCCGCGGGCGATCCCACACGCCGCGGGAGCATCATCCGTATTCGATCGTTTTTCCCCAGAAGGAGCATCGCGTGTCCGAAAGCGCCACGGCGTCGGCACCTGCGAAGACGCAGCCGAAAGCCAAGAAAAACCGTTTGTCCAGTGGGTTTTTCCGTTTCGTATTGACCAGATTCCTGCTGATCATCCCCACTGTATTCATTCTCGTCACCATCGTGTTTTTCGTGATGCGTGCCACCGGCGACCCGATTTCCGCCGCCATGGGCGGACGCCTGACTCCCGAAGAGCTGCAACGCCGTATCCATGCCGCCGGCTATGACCGTCCGCTGGTCGTGCAGTACCTCGACTATCTTGGCGGGCTGCTGCGCGGCGATCTGGGCACCACGCTCACCGACAACCAGCCGGTCACCACCATCCTGACCCGCTACGGGGCGGCCACGTTCGAGCTCGCGTTCCTGAGCCTGATCGTCGCTCTGATCGTCGGCATCGGACTGGGCCGTCTCGCCGCCAGGCGCCGCGACCACGCCGCCGATGCGGGCATCCGCGTGTTCGCCATCCTGTGCTATGCGACGCCGGTGTTCTTCCTGGGACTGATGCTCAAGCTCGTCTTCGCGGTGTGGCTCAACGTGCTGCCCCCATCCGGTCGTTCCAGCTTCGCCAGCGACATGCAATTCCAGAGGCTGGTGTCGCCCACGGGCTTCTACATCATCGACGCCTTCCAGCTGGGTGACATGAGCGTGCTGGTCGATGTGCTGCGTCACGCGGTGCTGCCCGCCCTCGCGCTGGGTCTGCTGACCGCAGGCGTGTTCATCCGTCTGGTGCGCACCAACGTCATCTCCACGTACACGTCCGGCTACGTCGAGGCGGCGCGCTCCCGCGGCGTGTCGGAGGGCCGTCTGCTGTCCAAGCACGCCTGGCGCCCCGCAATGATCCCGATCATCACGGTCATGGGCATGCAGATCGCGCTGATGCTCGCCGGCGCGGTGCTGACCGAGACCACCTTCGAGTGGAAGGGTCTGGGATTCATGCTGTCCCAGTACCTCAAGCAGCGTGACTTCGTCGCCGTGCAGGGCATCGTGATCCTAATCGCCATCATCGTCGCCGTGGTCAACTTCATCGTTGACGTGATCAGCGCGCTCATCGATCCGAGAGTGAGGTACTGACATGACCGAAAGCACTGCAACCAAAGTCGGCGTGCCCGGCGATAAGCGGCTCGGCGACCTCAAGGTCAACAAGCCGGTGCCATGGTACGGCAAGCTGCCGGTGGTGCGCGACCTGAAGATCGCGGTCGGCTGGCAGAAGGCCATGCTGGTCACGGGCCTTGTCATCACCGGCGTGTTCCTGCTCGTGGCGGTCTTCGCCCCGCTGATTGCGCCTTACGGATACTCGCAGATCAAGGACGCGGACGGCGTGTCGTTCCCGACGCAGGCCGCCCCCTCGTCCAAGCACATCTGGGGCACCACCGTCGGCGGATTCGACGTGTTCAGCCGCACGGTGTGGGGAGCGAGGACCGCGGTCATCGCCATCATCGTCGCCGTGCTGCTGTCGATCTTCGCCGGCGTGCTGCTCGGCCTCATCTCCGGATATTTCGGCGGATGGGTCGACCGCGTGCTGGTCGTGATCGCCGACGCCATCTACTCGTTCCCGTCGCTGCTGCTCGCCATCCTGATGGCCATCATGATCTCCGGCGGCCAGTCCGGCCTGTGGAGCGGCATCCTGGCATCAGGCATCTCCATCACCGTGGTGTACATCCCGCAGTACTTCCGCACCATCCGCGCCGAAGTGGTGCGCATCAAAGGGTCGGCCTACGTCGAGTCGGCGAAGGTCGTGGGCGCCTCCACATGGCGCATCATGACCAAGCACCTGCTGAAGAACTCGACGCGCACGCTGCCCGTCATCCTTACGCTCAACTCGTCCGAGGCGATTCTGACACTCGCCGGACTGGGCTTCCTCGGCTTCGGCATCGAGCCGACGTCCGCGGCCGAATGGGGGTATGACCTGAACCGTTCCGTCGCCGACGTCACCGCCGGCATCTGGTGGACGGCCGTGTTCCCCGGCATCGCCATCGTGCTGATCGTGCTGGGCATCACACTGGTGGGCGAATCGCTCAACGATCTGGCGGATCCGCGTCTTCGTGCCCGCAAGTCCGCCGGCGAGGTCATCGGATCCATCGAAGACACGTCCGTCGACCCCAGTGAGAAGCCGAGCGCCGACAACGAGGTGATCGCGGAGCTCAAATCCGAAGGCAAGCCCCAGGTCAGTGTGGAGAACCCTGCCATCGCGCAGGTGATGGAAAAGGAGACCGACCATGAGTGACTCGACCAACGTCAAGGACACGTCCGGCAATCTAGCCGAAATCGAGAACCTCAGCGTCTCGTTCATGACCGATGCGGGCTCCATCAAGGCCATCGACAAGGTGAACTTCACCATCCCGCGCAAGACCGTGGTCGGCGTGGTCGGCGAATCCGGCTCCGGCAAGTCGGTGACCGCCCGTTCGATCATCAAGCTGCTGCCCGAGACCGCCACCACGTCCGGTGCGATCTACCTGTCGAACCGTGCCGACTCCGAACGCCTTGACGTGCTGAGCCTGTCCGGTGAGGATCTGCGCCGCATGCGCGGCTCCGAAGCGGCCATGGTGTTCCAGGAGCCCAACTCGGTGCTCAACCCGGTGTACACCATCGGCTGGCAGATCGAGGAGGGCCTGCGCGCCCACGGCATGAAAGACAAGAAGGAGCGCCGGGCGAAGGCCATCGACATCCTCAAGAAGGTCGGCATCCCCGAGGCCGAGACCCGCATCGACTACTATCCCCACCAGTTCTCCGGCGGCCAGAAGCAGCGCATCGTCATCGCGATGGCGCTGGTGCTCAACCCCGGGCTGATCCTCGCCGACGAGCCGACCACCGCGCTCGACGTGACCGTGCAGGCCGAAATCCTCGACCTGCTGCGTCTCGCCCGCGACGAGTTCGACGCCTCCGTGCTGATCATCACGCACAACATGGGCGTCATCGCCGACATCGCCGACCAGGTGGTCGTGATGTACCGCGGCCATGTCGTCGAGCAGGGCGATGTGGAAAGCATCTTCTACCATCCCAGCCATCCCTACACCCAGCGCCTGCTGGCTGCGGTGCCGCGCATCGGCCAGAAGCTGGTCGTGCGCGATGTCGACGGCAAGCCGATCGACCGCACGTCGGATTGGCATGACGAGCCACTGGCCGTCGAGGCGAAGGGACTGACGATCACGTACCCCGGGCACCTGATGCAGCCCGACTTCGTGGCCGTAGACGGCATCGACTTCGCGATCCACCGTTCCGAAGTGCTCGGTCTGGTGGGGGAGTCCGGTTCCGGGAAATCCACCACCGGCCGCGCGATAGCCGGCCTGCAGAAAGTGAGCGGAGGCTCGCTCAATGTGCTCGGCGTCGAGATGAACGGCGTCAGGGAGCGTGATTTCAAGCCCAAGCGTGCCGACATCGGATTCGTGTTCCAGGATCCGGGTAGCTCGTTCAACCCGCTGATGACCATCGCGGAGAACGTCGCCGAACCGCTCATCGTGCACCGCAAGTACTCGTCGGTCGCTGACGCGAAGGAGTACGTGGGCGACCTGCTGGAGATGGTGCAGCTGCCGAGGGCGTACATGAGCCGATTCCCGCACGAGCTGTCGGGTGGCCAGCGGCAACGCGCCTCGCTGGCACGCGCGCTGGCGCTCAAGCCGTCGCTGCTGATTGCCGACGAGCCGACGAGCGCGCTCGACGTGTCGGTGCAGGCCAAGGTCCTTGAACTGTTCAAGAAGCTGCAGGTTGAGATCGGATTCGCCTGCCTGTTCATCACCCACGATCTGGCCGTGGTGGACATGCTCGCCGACCGTATCATGGTCATGCACAAGGGACGCATCGTCGAGCACGGCGACGCCGACGACATCATGCAGCGGCCGAGCAACCAGTACACGAAGAAACTGCTCGCCTCGCTGCCGGTTCCCGACCCGCGCGAACAGCAGAAGCACCGCGCCCACCTGCACGAGCTCCTGGCCGCCGAAAACGCGGCCTAGCCGCTAGTCCCAGCAGGATTACCGGTTCCGCCCCGCTGGCGGGAGGGCACATATCGACTCCACGCGAACGTCGTATGGGCGGGCGTGGTGCGACTAGTATAGGGAAGGAATTGTCAGTCGGTTTTCGAACGACACATGTTTTCGAACAGTACGAAGGAGCGTCACACGATGAGCGAAGTCATCACCGATAAGGACAAGGAATACGAGGCCCGCGAGGAGGCGAACGCCCCCGGCGCGGATCAGGCGATGAGCGACCGTGTGAACAACCGTTCGCTGCGCCCCAATTCCAGCGCCTTCATTGATTTCATGAAGACCGGTTGGGACGCCAGCGAACCGGAGATCGAGCCGCTCGAATCCTCGAAGTTCACGCCGGCGCGACTCGCCGCACTGGGCAAGGCGTTCCCAGGCGAGCGTCTGGTGATTCCGGCAGGCAGTCCCAAGGTGCGCAACAACGACTGCGATTACATGTTCCGCCCGGACACCACCTTCGCGTACTACACCGGCCTCGGCCAGGATTACGAGGCGGGTGCCGTGCTGGTGCTCAACCCTCTCGACCCGGATTCGCCCGAGGCGAAGGCCGGCAAGACGCATGAGGCCGAGCTGTTCGTCGCCCCGCGCGCCGACACCGCCACGCAGGACTTCTTCATGAACGCCCATTACGGCGAATACTGGGTGGGCCCTCGCGCCGGTCTCAAGGAAATGACCTCGATGACCGGCATCGAGACGCACGACATCGCCCAGCTGGCTGACGCGCTGTCCAAGGACGTCGGGGCCGAGGCCGGTGCGGTGCGCGTGCGCGTGATCAGCGACGCCGACCCGCAGGTCACGTCACTGGTCGAATCGATTCGTGAGGCCAACGGCTATACCGACCCGGACAAGAACAACGCAGCCGACGACAAGCTGCACGAGTTCGCCGCCGAAGCTCGCATGGTCAAGGACGAGTACGAGATCGGAGAGATGCGCAAGGCCGTCCAGGCCACCAAGCACGGCTTCGACCACATCCTTGCGAAGCTTCCCGAAGCGCTCGACAAGCCGCGCTCCGAGCGCATCCTCGAAGGCGCGTTCAACGCGGTGGCCCGCGAGGAGGGCAACGCGCTGGGCTACGATACGATCATCGCCTCCGGCGAGCACGCGCCGATTCTGCACTGGATGCGCAACACGGGCGTCGTGCGCAAGGGCGACATGCTGCTCATCGATGCCGGTGTGGAGGTCAACAGCCTGTACACGGCCGACATCACCCGCACGTTCCCGACCAACGGCAAGTTCACCGATTTCCAGCGCCGGCTCTACCAGGCGGTGCTGGACTCCCAGCAGGCCGGCTTCGAGGCCGCCAAGCCGGGCGCCACGTACTCCGACATCCATCACGCCTGCATGCGCGTGATCGTGCAGCGCCTGCACGACTGGGGGCTGCTGCCGGTGGACGTCGAGGAATCGCTGTCGCCCGAAGGCCAGCAGCACCGCAGGTGGCTCGCCTGCGGCGTGGCGCACCACCTCGGACTTGACGTGCACGATTGCGCACAGGCTCGCTACGAGTCGTACCAAGGCGCGAAGATCGAACCCGGCATGATCTTCACCATCGAGCCCGGCCTGTACTTCCGCGAGGACGACCTGCTGATTCCGCCGGAATACCGCGGTATCGGCATCCGCATCGAGGACGACGTGCTGATGACCGAGAACGGCCCCGAATGGATTTCCGCAGGCATCCCGAAGCAGCCCGACGACGTCGAGCAGTGGATGGCCGACATGGCCGCAGGCTCCAAGGCCTGATTGTTCCGATACGATGCCGCCCCTTTCAACGGGGCGGCATCGTCGGTTGTACGCAATATAAGGAGGAATGCCCATGCCAACACCCGAATTCGTATTGGAGTTGCGCAAGAAGATCGGCCATGACCTGTTGTGGCTCAACGGGGTCACCGGCTGCGTGCTGGACGACCGGGGCCGCCTGCTGCTGGGCCGTCGCTCCGACACCGGCGAGTGGGCCATGGTCTATGGCATCAACGAGCCCGGTGAGCAGCCGGCGGATACGGTGGTGCGCGAGATCAAGGAGGAGACCGGCATCGACGCGGTCGTCACAGACCTGGTCGCCGTCACGTCGTCGTCACGCGTGATCACCTATGCGAACGGCGACAATACGATGTACATGGACCACTCGTTCCTGTGCGCTCTCAAGCCCGGCGGCAATGCCGAGCCGTATGTGGGGGACGAGGAAAGCCTGAACGTGGGCTGGTTCGAACTGGATGATCTGCCCGAGCCCCTGGCCGCCAGCACTGTGGAGCGGCTGAAGCTGTTCCGGCGCTATCTCGACAACAAGCGCCGGGGCGACGCCCACGCGCTGTTCGTCGCCGACGGGGTGCAGCGCTAGCGGCGGGTCTGTTTGCGTTTCTAAGTGCGCGCCGAAACGACAAGTGCGCGAACATAGGGACGCAAACCAGGCCATTTGCGTCTCTAAGTGCGCACGGTTGTCGTTTCGGCGCGCACTTAAGGACGCAAACGAGCGCTACACGGTCGTCATAGGGGCTGACCGGTGTGACGTGCCATCCGTCTCACTCGTCTTCCATGTCGGCGAGCTCATGCGCCGGGCAGGCAAGCGCAAGCACGGCCGTGGTCGCTATGAACGCGACGCCACTGAGGATGATTGCCCGCATGATCCATCTCCTATCGCGTGGTCTTCTCATCGGAGAGCCGAACCTTTCCTTATCAAGTACAGCACCATATAAGAGCTCGTTTCATGGGTCAGGTCATACGAACGGTCAATTTTTGGTGACGACTTCGTGAATTACGCCGTCATCGTGCCTGCGATTGGCGTCGCAATGACGCGGCGGCGACCTGCTGGCCGGATATTGCCGTCGGCATATGACAGGACGACCATTAGAATGGCGTAACGGAACCATTGACAAGCAAACGAGGTCGACATCAGCATGTCTTTTGAACATCCGAACCGCAACAACGAGTCCATCCGCGACGTGGAGCGCGACATCATGCGCCGCCCGCCGGAGCACAACACCACGAATCTGGATCTGGACCGGATGAACCTCATGCTCGACGTGCTCGGCCATCCGGAGCACTCGTTCCGTGTGATCCACGTCACCGGCACGAACGGCAAGGGGTCGACCGCCCGCATGGCCGAGGCCCTCTGCCGGGCGTATGGGCTGCGCACCGGCCTGTATACGTCGCCGCACCTGGAACGTATCAACGAGCGCATCGCCATCGACGGGCAGGAGCTGAGCGATGACGATTTCGTGGACATGTGGGATCAGATCAAGGATCTGGTCGCCATCGTCGACGCGAAGATGGCCGAGTCCGGCCGCCCCCCGATGAGCTTCTTCGAGGTGCTGACGTCGATGGCCATCTGGAAGTTCGCCGACGCGCCGGTCGACGTTGCCGTCGTCGAGGTCGGCATGGGCGGCCTGTGGGACGCGACGAACGTGCTGGACGCGGACGCGGCCATCATCGGCCCGGTCGACATGGATCATATGCAGTGGCTTGGCGACACCGTCGAGCAGATCGCCACCGAGAAGGCCGGTATCATAAAGCCGAACTGCACCGCCATCATCGGGCCGCAGCCGCATGAGGAGCGGGTCATGCCGATTCTGATGGAGGCCGCCGAGCGCAACCATGCGACGCTGGTACGCGACGGCTATGAGATGGAGGTCACGGACCGCGTGCCTGCGGTCGGCGGCCAGATCGCCACGCTGCACACACCGAACGGGGTGTATGAGCAGGTGCCGATCGCCAAGTTCGGCGAGCACCAGGCACACAACGCGCTCGCCGCGCTCGCTGCCGCGGAGGCGGTCATCCCGGTCAACGGGCCGTTGAACGGCGACCTGGTCGGGCAGGCGCTGCAGGGCGTCAAGGTGCCCGGCCGCATAGAGCAGATCCGCACGTCGCCGACGATCATCCTTGACGGCGGACACAACGTGAACGCGGCCGAGGCGCTGCGCAAGGCCATCGAGGAAAGCTACGACTTCACACAGCTGGTCGGCGTCGTCGCGATGATGGGCGACAAGCAGGTGGAGGAGTATCTCGGCGTGCTGGAGCCGATCCTGAGCCAGGTCGTCGTCACCGAGAACTCGTGGCGCGACCGCGTCATGCCGGCCGAGGAACTGGAGAAGATCGCCGTCCAGGTGTTCGGCCGCGACCGTGTCATCCGCGAGGACAGCCTGCCAGACGCCATCCAGAAAGCGGTCGACATGGTGGATGTCGAGGATGAGACCGGAGTCGGCTACGGCCGTGGCGTGCTGGTCTGCGGCAGTTTCGTCACCGCCGGAGACGCGCGCACGCTGCTCAAGGAGCGGATGAACGCCGACCTCGCCAAGCCGAAGGCCGAGCGTGTCAATCCCTCGGTGGGCGAGCCCGAGCCGCGCACCGGCGCCGGAGACCCTGCACGGTCCGGGGTGGAATCGGACGCCGACACGGACTTCGCCACCGATGCGAACCCCGATTTCAACGAGAACGACTTCGGCGATTTCGGCTTTGACAAGGCCGCCAAGGAGGCTGCCAAGGAGGCCGCCAAGGAGGCGGATGCCGCCGACGGCGGTCCCAAGGGCGGACAGGCCTAGTTGACATGTATCTCAAGGAACTCACGCTGCGCGGCTTCAAATCGTTCGCATCTGCCACGACGCTGCGATTCGAGCCGGGCATCACCGCGGTCGTCGGTCCGAACGGTTCCGGCAAGTCGAACATCGTCGACGCGCTCACCTGGGTGATGGGTGAACAGGGCGCGAAGAACCTGCGCGGCACGTCGATGGAGGACGTGATCTTCGCGGGAACGTCCTCCCGCCCGCCACTCGGCCGCGCACAGGTGAGCCTGACGATCGACAACACCGACCACACGCTGAACATCGACTACAGCGAGGTGACGATCAGCCGCACCATCTTCCGCAACGGGGGTTCCGAATACGCGATCAACGGCTCGGCCTGCCGTCTGCTCGACATCCAGGAGCTGTTGAGCGACACCGGGCTCGGGCAGCAGATGCACGTGATCGTCGGGCAGGGGCGGCTGGACGCGATTCTGAGGGCCGATCCCAGCGGCCACCGCGCGTTCATCGAAGAGGCCGCGGGCATCCTCAAGCACCGCAAGCGCAAGGAACGTGCGCTGCGCAAGTTGGCGAACACTGAAACGAACCTGTCGCGGCTCGACGACCTGCTGAGCGAGATACGACGGCAGCTCGGGCCGCTTGGCCGGCAGGCGCGTATCTCGCGCAGGGCCGACAGCATCCAGGTGACGTTGCGCGATGCGCAGAGCCGCCTGTACGCCGACGATGCCGTCGCCGCGATGGCGAAGCGCGACGCGGTGCGCGGCGAGCTGGCTTCGGTGCGTCACGACCTGCAGGCCGCGCAATCGGAGCTCGCCCGGGTCAAGGTGCGCATCGAACAGATCGAATCGCTGAGCGCGCAATCCAGCCCGGCACTCGCGCGAATCAACCAGACCTGGCATGAGATGTCTCAGATACAGGAACGGCTGAAATCGTTGTCCTCACTGGCCGGCGAACGCGGACGGTCGCTGCTCGGGCAGCTGGTGACCTCTCTCGGCGAGGACCCCGACATGCTGAACAAGCGGGCGGAGGAACTGGAATCGCAGGCGCGGCGGCAGTCGGAGACAGTCAACGACATGCGCATCACGCTCGACAAGGCGATACAGGAGCGCGCCGACGACGAGAAAAAACTCGCCTCGGTGCGGCAGACCCTGGCGGAGCTGCGCAAAAGCGCCCAGCAGCGCGACTTGCAGATCGCGAACCTCAACGCGCTGATCGCCCGCGAGGAGGCGGCCGCCGAACTTGCAGACACACGCGCCAAGGATTTCACCGCGCAGCGCGAAACACTCCAGACCCAGTTGTCGCAGGCGCGCTCGCAGTGCGAGTCGTTGGAACGCGAGGCCGACAACGGCGACGATGACGGCGGCAAGGCGCTGGAACAGGCGCGGGCCGATCTCGCCAAGCGGCAGGAGGCGCTTGACGACGCGCTCGCGCGGCAACGGGACATCGACGGTTCGATCATCACGCTGCAGGCCAAAGCCGACGCGCTGCGCGACACGCTGGAATCGCGCAACGCCTCCGGCGCTCTCGAACAGGACGATCAGGTGGCCGCGATGGGGCGGCTCGCCGATTTCATCCACGTCGAGGAAGGCTGGGAGGAGGCCATCGCCCACGCGCTGGACGCGTTCTCGGGCGCCATCGTGGTGCCGGGGGAGCGCAACCTCCTGCATGCGCTGCGCAAGGCGAAGCAGGATCGTCTGGGCAAGGCCGTGCTCGTGATGTCCGATGTGGCTGAAAGCGGTGCCGGTGCCCCGGAACAGGTGGCCGCCGCTGAGGAGAACGATGGTTCGCCATATCGGACGCCGTGTGCGGCCGGCACGATGGTGTCGGCGAATCCGGATGCACCGAACCCGGGCCGAGCCGCGGGGGTCGTCGGCGCGGTGCGGCTGCTGCTCAACGACGTCGTCGCGGTCGAGACGATGGATGAGGCCGTGCGGATGGTCCACGACGGCGGATGGGCGCAGGCCATCACCCGCGATGGGGAGGTCGTCAACCCGGTGGGTGCCGTGGGCGGTTCATCACTGTCGCAAAGCGACCTGTCCTTGGCGGCGAGGCGGGATAAGGCGCTGAAGCGGATTACGGTGCTGCAAGGGCAGCTGGACGACATCACGCGGCAGGTTGGCGAGGCCCGTCAGCGGCGGGACCAGGGGCGAGTGCTGGTCGACAAGGAATCGCAGCGGCGCATTCAGGCCAAGCTCAAGTCCGAACAGGCCGCGAAGGCGTTGCAATCGGCCGAGTCGCGGATGAAGGGCGTGGAACGTCAGGTCGCGGCGATCGAGGAGAAGCTGCGCGGCAGTGTCGAGGAACGCCGGAGCCATCAGTTGAAGCTCGACGATTTGCGGCGGGCGCTCGCCGCGATCCGGGATTCCGGCGCGGAACATGCCGACGTCGACGAGCTGGGGGAGCGCGAGCATCGGCTGGAAGCCGCGTTGAACGCTACCCGCGAGCATGAGGTCACCGCGAAGATCGCGTGGACGGAGGCGGAACGCAAGGTCGAGTCGTTCAAGCGGCAGGCCGGGCTGTTGCGCGACAACGCCGCGGAGGCCACGCAACGACGCGCGCGCATCGAGGCCATGAACGAGCGTCGCAAGGCGCAGGCCGCGCACGCGCAGCGCATCGCCGACGATGCCGCGCAGGTCGCCTCCCTGGTGGCGGCGAGCATCGACGATGTGATCGCCAAGCGCGAGGCGCTGCAGGCCGAGGCATCGAACCACGACGCGGAGCTGAAGACGCTGCGGGCGCAGCGCGATGGCATCGAGCCGAAGGTCGCGGGACTGCAGCGGCGTGAACACGAGCTGGATGTGGATCGCGAACGATTGGCCGGGGAATTCGGGCAGTTGACGCAAAAGGTGTCGGATGACCTGGGACTTTCCATCGACGAGCTCACCCGCGATTTCGGCCCCGAGCGGCCGGTGCCCGTGCTGGACGAGAACGGGCGTCCCGTGCCGCGTGCGGACGCTTCTGAACCTGAATCCGAGTCCGAACCAGGCTCCGAATCTGACGGAGGCGACGACCCGAGCCGGTTCGAAACCGTTCCGTATGACCGTGCGGAACAGCGCAAGAGGCTGGAGAAGGCGAAGCGCGACCTCGCCGCGCTCGGCAAGGTCAATCCGTTGGCCGGCGAGGAATACGACGCGCTTGAGACCCGCAACCAATACCTGAACGACCAGCGCAACGACGTGGTCAAATCTCGCGATGATCTGATGAAGCTCATCAGGGATCTGGATTCCACGATGGTGAGCGTGTTCAAATCCGCGTTCGATGATACCGCCGCCGCGTTCGAGAAGATGTTCGCCACGCTGTTCCCCGGCGGTACCGGCCGTTTGCGTCTCGACGACCCCGATGACCTGCTTGCCACGGGCGTCATCGTCGAGGCGAGCCCGGCCGGCAAACGCGTCAAGCAGCTGAGCCTGCTGTCCGGCGGGGAGCGGTCCCTGACCGCGCTGGCGCTGCTGTTCGCGATCTTCACCGCGCGGCCGAGCCCGTTCTACGTGATGGACGAGGTGGAGGCCGCGCTCGACGACGTGAACCTGACCCGCCTTATCAACGCGTTCAACGAACTGCGCGAACACGCCCAACTCATCATCATCACCCACCAGCAGCGTACGATGTCGATCGCCGACGCGCTGTACGGCATCACGATGCGCTCCGACGGCGTCACCGCTGTAGTCAGCCAGAAACTCAGCCGCTGACCCCACATCGAAGACCACCCTCCGGCGCTGCGCGCCACCTCCCGCCAGCGGGAGGATTACCGATTGCCGACCCGCTGGCGGGGGGGGCAATCGGCCGTAGGCCGACTGGGGGTGGCCGTGCATCCGGGGATGTGGCTGTTGCTCCGCCCGCCCGACCTTTTCGCCTGCGCCGACTCTAGCGGCGGATGGCCTTGGCCCGGCTGACGGTGTCCTCCACGAGGACGGCCTGGGCGTCGATGATCGGCAGCTGAGGCAGCGGGAACGCCTCGTTGAGCACGGAGAGCTCGGTGCAGCCGAGCATCAGCGTATCGCAACGGCACGTGCCGGCCGGATCGAGCATCGCCTGCAGCACCGACTCATAGCGCTGCAGATTCAGGTCGCCGGTTCCCTTCACATCGTCGTAGATCAGTGACGTGATGCGCTCCTGCAACTCGTCGTCCGGCTCGACGAAGGTGTATCCGGCCTCCTCGACGGCCTGACGGTACACGCCCGAAGCCCGCGAGCCCATCGTGCCGAGGAATCCGACGCGGTGGAAACGCTCCTTGGGGTATTGCCCGGCCATGTGCGCGACGGCGCCGCGCGGCATGTGCAGGATCGGCACCGGCGTCAGTGACTGGAAATGATCGTAGAAGTAATGCGCGGTGTTGCAGGTGAGCACGATGAAGCTCGCGCCCATCGCGGTTGCCTTGTCGATGTCGTCGGCGATTATCGGGAACGGGTCATCGTCGGACTGCCCGATGATGAACGCGGTCCGGTCGGGCACGGCCGCGTCGTTGAACACGACGTAGTCAAGGAACTCCTGGTCGCTGTGGGCGTGCGTCTCACGGTTGACCAACCGGATATAGCTTTCCGTGGCCAGCGTGCCCATGCCGCCCAATACCGCAAAAAATGGTCGTCTCATAAATGTCGCCGTCGATTCCGAAAAGTCAGTCGTTCTTGCCGAGATACGTGTCGTAGTTCTTCGCGGTCAGCCGGTGCAGCCTCCACAGCAGCAGCCGGCGCCTGAACGACAGGTCCCGCCCGTAGCGCAGCGTCCAGCCGGATTTGCCCGCCTTGTGCAGCGCGATTCCGCGGTCAAGCGCCTCCCCCGGCTCCGCGTACTTCTTGAGCGTCGAGAACGGCACCTCCAGCAGCATGCTGTCACCGCGGCCGATGACCGTGTCGCCCTCCATCGGGTTGCCGAGCACCAGGTCGTCGACGAAATACTCGGCCAGATTGAAGCCGTTAAGCGTCACGAAGAAGTTCGTGCGGCCCTGGCGCAGGTTGATTTCGAACAGCTTGTACTCTCCGTCGCGCGGGTCGAACTTGATGTCGAAGTTCGCGACGCCCTCATATCCGATGCTTTCCAGGAAGCTCTTGATCTTCAGGCAGAATCCCTCGTTGTAGTCGGGGATGATCGCCGCGTAGTTGCCGATGGCCTCCGGCGTCGGGTCGGCGAGCAGCACGTGGCCGAGCACCATCATGCGCACATGGTGGTCATGGTCGACGTAGGCGTTGAGCACGCGCATGTTGGCGTCGGAGCCGGGGATGAAGTCCTGGATGATCAGCTCGGAGCCGTAGCCGGCGCCGTAGATCGCGGAGACGACATGGGCCAGCTCCTCGGGCGTGTGCAGAATGAACGCCTTCTTGCGTCCGGGGAAGTCCACATGCAGGTATTCGACGCTGTTCGCCGGCTTGACGGCCACGGGGAAGCCGAACGGCAGGTCATGATGCTTGCCGGCCGCGGCACCGGCCTTGTCCAGAACGAACGTGAGCGGGTGCGGCAGGTCATACTGGGCGCACAGCTCGTAGAAGGAGGTCTTGTTGCTCAGACGGTCGTGCAGGTCGGCATCGACCGACACGAACGTGAAATACGGCTTCAGCTCGTCCTTGTACCGGCTCAGCAGCTCGCTGTAGTCGTCACCGCACGCGATGAGCAGGAACGTGGTGTCGGGTCGCTCGGACGTGAGCCGGCGACCGGCCTCGACCATGTGACGGCGGAAGGATTCCGGCTCGGTGAAGTCCGCGAAGAACGTCGGCTCCATAATCGAACTGAATTTGGTGACGGAAAGCTGCATACGGCCGTATACCAGCGATTTCAGGCCATACGCGCTGTGGAACGCGCGGGCCATCGCGTAGGCGCAGGTTTCACTGCCGAGTAGTACAGGCTGGAAAGCCGTCATTATCGATCCTTCTGTTGGACGTTCACGATTGCTTATGACATTCTACATACTCCGTGTGGCGATGGGAGGCCGTTTCGTGCGCAGAGTGCGAAGATGCGGTCACGCGGGCCGTTGCCCCTGGCGCGGGGGGACGATACATTGAAATTAAGACGTATTCTCCCGATGGAACGAGGTTGGTCATGGAAGAGACGACGGCACGGGGATTCGCGGAACTTCGTGAGGCGTTGGCGTCCCGCACCGGGACGCGGCCGGAGGACTGGTTCCCGGTCTTCAAGGCACGGTACGGCATGCAGGTGGCGTTCGACGCAATGAGATCGGTTCGTGGCGACGGCTCGGTGCTCACCCAGCTGTTCACCTGCTGCACGGCGGTCGATCCGATTGTTGTGAGCGGGCTGAGACCGCGGTATGCGGATGTGGGCGCCGACACGATGGGTATTGATGTCGCCAAGGTGGAGTCCATGCCGCTGGGGAGCGACGAGCAGGTGCATGCGATGGTGATGCAGCATACGTTTGGCGCGATCGATGAGGACTCGTCCCGGCGGCTGGCCGCGCTGGCGGGGCAGATGGGGGCGTTGCTCGTCGAGGATTGCGCCCACTGCGTGACCCGCATGGCCCGTGATGCTGCGGGATGGCCGTTGGCCGACATTTCCGTGCACTCGTTCGGCGTGGAGAAGATGCTGCCGACCAGATTCGGCGGCGCCATCTGGGTCAATCCGCGGCTGCGTGAGCGGGATGCGGCGCTGGACGCCGAGACCCGAGGCCGGCTCGCCGCGCTGGAGCAGCCGTCCCATCATCTGGATACGGTCACGAAACTGTATATCAACGAGAACCGCGTGCTGTCGCGTCTGGGCGGATTCGGCGGGCGGATGCGTGAGCGACTCACCGCTTCGGGCTGGTATGAGCCGCCGATTTCCGACAAGGAGCGTCGCGGCGCACTGGAATATGAGCCGATGACGGTGACGCCGTGGATCGCGCAGCAGGCGGTGGCCGGCATCTCCGCGCTCGACGCCAATGAGAATGGGCGGCGCGCGGTCGTGACCATGTATCGCGAGGCTTTTGCGGGCGTCGACGGGTTGGACGTTCCGGCAGTGGCGATGGACGGCGAGGCGCAGCCGCTGTTGCGGTTCCCGCTGTTCGCGCGGGATACCGAGGCGGCGGAGCGCATCATCGCCGCAGTGCGGCAGGCGGGTGGCTACGCCGAACGCTGGTACCGCCCCGAACTGTTCCCCGGCGTGACCGATCCGGCCGCCTATGGGCTCGACACGTTGGACCGCTCCACCGTGCCGGTCAGCGACCGTCTGGTCTCCACCGCGCTATGCCTGCCCACCGAACTGGGTGAAGACGCGGTTCGCCGCGTCATCGACGCCGTCCGCGCCGCTGTCTGACCACCGGCACGTCTGACCGCCCTCTGGCGCGCAGCGGGTGGTCAGACGTCTCACCCGTTACACCGCGCCGGGAATCTTACTTCTTGAGGGTGTTCTTCAGTGATTTGGCGAGCTTGAGGGAGCTGTAGAAGGCCTTCTTGATCGGCACGTCACGCCCGGCGGCCACCGGGGTGATTTCCTCGGTGAACTTGCACTTGAATTCGTTGAGACCGTTGAGGCTCGGTGCCAGCTCGGAGCCGATGCCCATCAGATCGTATTCGGTGATGCCCTGCGAGCCAAGGATGCAGCACTCGGTGTACAGCAGCTTGTCGGTCACGTGCAGGCGCATCACGTCGTTGCGCATGCCGGCATAGTAGCGTACCGCGTGCGTGCCGTTGACGGTCACGATTGACCATGCCACCACGCGGCCCTCGATGCGGGCCGCGAACACGCGGCAATGATCCGCGCCCAGCGCCTCGATCATGTCGGAGTAGTCGGTGATCGGAGCGGGCGTGAATCCGTCGCGCTTGCCGGTCTCCACCATCACGTCGTAGTATTCCGCGAAGTCGGCGATCGCCTGCTTCGTCTCGTCGGCGATGTCGGCCGGGCATTCGCGCAGCGACTTGCGCACGTCGCGGCGGCCGCGACGCTTCATGCGACTCAGGATCGCATCGTCGCCGCCGGTCACGTCGATCACCACGGTCTGGTCGTATGGCACGGTCGACAGCACCGGCACGGTGCCGTCGGTGAACCACGTGTCGATACGGATGAACGCCACGTGCCTGTCCGCTCGGTGCACTTCGGCGGCGATCGCGTCGATGGCCTCGCGTTCCAGCGCCTCGTCCGGCTTGACGATCCAGGCCGGGCCGTGCATCGAACGCAGGTAATGGTATCCGTGCGTCTCCATGTCGATGAACGCGATGAACGCGACGGTCTCGCCGTCTCGCCGGATCAGGTACACGCCCCAAGGAGTGCGGCCGGGGATGTCCGCCTGGAAGCGTGCCCACACGTCGGTCTGTTCGATCGGCAGCGTCACGCCGGCATCGGCCGCCGCCTGTTCCATTTGCTGGTAGTCGGTTTTCTGTAACGTAATCATGCTTGTCTTGCTTGTCTTTCTATCGGTTCGTGCGCTTTGGCGGCTCAGGCGAACATGCGCTCGACGATGCGGTCGTCGCCCTCGAACGGCACGTGCTTGTTGTGGTCCTTGATCCAGCGTTCGTCACCCTTGCCGATGATGAGGATGATGTTGAACCGGTCGGCGTGCGCTCGGGCGTCGTAGATCGCGTTCGTGACGGCGCTCGGGCGGTCGGAGATGACGGTGGACGCGATGCCGGGCACGGTGATGTACCGTTGCATCTCCATGCAGATGTCGATGAACGGTTCGGTGTTCGTGTCCTCGGCGGTGAAGATGAAGCTGTCGATGCGATGCTGCGCCGCTTCGACGATCTCCTTGCGCCGGTCGTACGCCTTGTTGCCGGCCGAGCCGGTGACAAGCGTGATGCGCGGGTGCTGCGAGCCGAACCGCTCGTCGACGAAATCGAGCAGCGCGGTCACGGAGGCGTAGTTGTGCGCGTAGTCGACGATCGCCAGCGTGTTGGACTGCGGGTCGTGGAACTGCTCCATGCGGCCGGCGATGCGCACCGGCTCCATCGCGTGCGTGGCCGCGGCGTCGGCGGTCAGGTCGATTCCGGCGGCATGCGCGATGGCCAGCGCCGCTGCCGCGTTGGCGTAGTTGAAGTCGCCGTCCAACGCCAGACGGAACTCGCCGAGATCAGCGCCGTCTGCGGCGATACGGTAGGCGCTGTGCTCGGCGTTCGCCGGGCTTGCGGTGACATCGGCGGCATCGGATCCGGCGGGGCTCTGCCCGTCCAGCAGCTCGAACGTGGTGACCGGCACGCCGGCGTCCGCCGCGTCCTGACGCAGCAGGTCGGCATGATCGCTGGCCGCGCCGAGCACCAGCGCACGGCTGTTGCGCACGATCTGGCGCTTGCAATACAGGTAATCCTCGAACGTCGGATGCTCGATCGGGCTGATATGGTCGGGGGAGATGTTCAGGAACGTGGCCACGTCGAACGTCAGCCCGTACACGCGCTCGACCTTGTACGCCTGCGAGGAGACCTCCATGACGAGGTACTTCATGCCGTTGTCAGCGGCCTCTCGCATCATGCGGAAAGCGTCCATCGACTCGGGCGTGGTCAGGTCGGACTCGACGTACGTGTGCCCGTCTAGGCAGTTGTCCACGGAGGAGAACAGCGCTGCCTTGCCGTGCGAGTGGGCGTTCAGCACGGCCTGGGTGAAGTACGCGGTCGTAGTCTTGCCCTTGGTGCCGGTGATGCCGACCACGGTCAGCTCGTCCTGCGGACGTCCGTAGAACTCCGCGGACAGCAGGCTCATGGCCTTGCGCGCGTCATTGACGATCAGGCCGGGTGTGCCGGTCTCTGCCGAAAAATCGGTGTCGGCCACGTATGCGGCCAGCCCGCGCTCGTCGATGTCATGCAGATACTCGGCCTTGAACCGCCCCTTGCAGCACAGCAGCGTGCCCTCGCGCACGTCCCTCGTGTCATAGGTGATCGCCGAAAAAGCGGTGTCAGCCCCTTCGATGTCGTGCGCATCAAGCGTCCAACGATCCGCGCGGATGATCTCCCGAAGCAGACCGTGCCGCTTGAGCAGTTGCGCCGCCGATGCCAACGTTACCGTCATACCAAAACCTTTCCTCATGGTGCCGCTGCCATTGTACAAGCCCGACGACCGCGGGAACGATATGCGCGACATGTGCTGATAAGTCCATCACAAAACCGTGCCCACGCTCACAATTTCACCGCACGTCTTGCATACAATAGTGAGCGTGACCGACGAACAGCAACCGAACGAGACCACGGCGCAGGCGCGAGCGAGATTCGAGAAGCTCGCCATGCCCGCGGTCAACGCGCTGTACCGCCAGGCGATGAAGCTCACCAACAATCCCGATGATGCCCAGGACCTTGTGCAGGACACGTTCGAACGCGGGTTCAAGGCGTTCGACAGTTTCGAGGACGGTTCGAACTTCGAGGCGTGGATGACCACCATCGAGCGCAACGCATACTTCAACCAGTACGCGAAGGCGAAACGGCGGCCGCAGCGGGCCAACGACTCCACCGGCGAATACGACGACTGGGACATCTACGCGGCGTCCGAGCACTCCTCGGAGGGGCTGAAATCCGCGGAGCAGGAGTACCTGGACGCCTTCGCGCCGCAGGAGATCATGGCGGCGCTCGCAAAACTCCCGCCCGAGCGCCGGCAGGTGTTCATTGACGCAGCCATCGATGGCAAGTCGTACCAGCAGGTCGCCGACGAGCAGGGCGTGAAGATCGGCACGGTGATGAGCCGCCTGAACCGTGCGCGCACCCAGTTGAAACGCGAACTGTCATCGTACGCGCTGGCGCACGGATACGGCGACGCCCGCAAGCAACTGCCAAGTTCACCGTCCGCGAACTCCAGATCCCCGGTGAGCGTTCATAATGGAGATGACGGAATGCGATCCGTTGCGACGAGCGAAAGGAGCAGGCGTGAGTGACCCTATTGAGCGGCACAGCCATATTTCCATCACACGGCAGACGCCTGTGGGCATCGTCCATGCGGATATGCATATCACATCGGTGGAGATTTCGGGCATGCCCGGTGACATGGGCGATGATCTGGTCGGGGACTGTTTCGACCCGGATTCGTGTTGAATTAGAAAACGGACATGAGATTACTGCACATATTTCCGGTAAGATGCGGATGCATTACATCAAAATC
>ENA-UEQK01000790-UEQK01000790.1-human-gut-metagenome-genome-assembly--contig:-NODE-790-length-21529-cov-5.625723_pt1 | contig 21529 bp, 16 predicted proteins | sample MGYA00242939_ERZ507942 | MGnify/ENA primary metagenome ERZ507942 (study PRJEB26167, sample SAMN06115485) | human gut metagenome | host: Homo sapiens | place: China:Chongqing | collected 2015-03-30... | reverse complement strand
TTTGCTTTCTGCAAGAAAAATCCGAAAAATTTTTCTAATTTTGTTTCCGCTCGTTTTCCTGCACACCGGAAACCGGACGATAGGAACCGCATTTTAGAACACCAACACGATGAATACAAAAATCCGCCTGACCCTGATGAACTTCCTCCAGTACGCCGTCTGGGGGGCTTGGCTGATCTCACTGGGGGCCTACCTCGGCAACACGCTGAAATTCGACGGGCTGCAAATCGGCAGCTTCTTCGCCACGATGGGAATCGCCTCGCTATTTATGCCGGCCGTCATGGGAATCATCGCTGACCGATGGATTCCGGCGCAACGTCTCTTGGGCCTCTGCCATCTCTTCGCCGCAGGATTCATCACCCTCGCCGCCACCCGAACTGACTACAATTCGCTTTACACGCTCGTCCTGCTGAGCGTAATGTTCTATATGCCCACCATCGCACTGTCCAATTCGGTCGCCTACAACGCCCTCGAAAAAGCAGGACTGGATACCGTAACCCACTTCCCGCCCATCCGCGTGTGGGGCACGGTCGGATTCATCTGTGCCATGTGGGTCGTCGATCTCGGAAAGATGGGCCTGAGTGCAACCCAACTCTACTTCTCGGCGACCTTGGGCCTCATATTGGGTCTCTACTCGTTCACGCTGCCGAACTGCCCGATCAACCGGTCGGGAGGCGGCAAGTCGATCGTCGATCTGCTCGGGCTGCGCGCCTTCGCCCTCTTCAAACAGCGCAAGATGGCCATCTTATTCATCTTCTCCATGCTGCTGGGCATGTCGTTGCAGATCACCAATGCCTTCGCCGACGGATACATCAAAAGTTTCGGCGACACGGGCATCCACGGCGCCAAATATCTCGGCACCTTCGGCGTCGAACACTCCACGATCCTGATCTCGCTCTCGCAGATCTCGGAAACGCTCTGCATTCTGCTTATCCCATTCTTTCTCAAACGGTTCGGCATCAAGCGCGTCATGCTGATCGCCATGTTCGCATGGGTATTGCGTTTTGCATTGCTTGGCGCCGGCAACCCCGGCCCGGGCGTCTGGATGTTCATTCTCTCGATGATCGTCTACGGCGTGGCGTTCGATTTCTTCAATATCTCCGGTTCGCTATTCGTCGAAAAGGAGACCTCGGCGGCAATCCGTTCGAGCGCACAAGGCGTATTCATGATCATGACCAACGGTCTGGGCGCGCTGATGGGCTCCTATCTCGACGGATGGGTCGTCAACCACTACGGATGGCCGCTTTCATGGTATCTGTTCGCAGGGTTCTCGCTCGTCGTAGCGATCGTATTTGCAGTCATATTCAAATACAAGCACGATCCGAACAGAATATGAAACGACACAAGCGACCTATGAAGAGAGGAGAGCTGTCGGACAGTTCTCCTCTTTTCATCTGCATCATTGGAGCCTACCGGTCGAACAGTGCGTTGAGCACCTTGGCCAGCCGATACCCCGACAGCACGAGCTGATACTCCGCGAACGGGGCGTGCGCATTGTAGAACTCCTGCCCCAGCTCGTCGCCGGGCTGCACCCAGTCGTAAATCTCGCGGCAGCGCCGCGCCGACTCCTCGAACCATTCGACGGGCGTCCCCTCCGTCATACGGGCGATCTCCTCGTCGGTGTAGTTGTCCAGCGCATGACGGTAATCCTGGAATCCCCAGAACTTATGGCGGCTGTCGAGCAGCTGTCCATCCCAGATCTTGTGGTAGTTGGTCTCGACGCCATGCAGCTTGACCGGAAATTTTCCGAGCGTCATGTTGTCGGGATAATAATAGACATGCGTCGGACAGTGCATGTCGCCGAGCAGATGCACCAGATATTTGATATGCACCAATACCGTCGAGTCGTCGAGCTTGTCATATTCGGAGAGCAGCGCAATCGATTGTTCGACGGCCACGACGCAGTCGCCCTTCGCGCCCGACGCCTCGCGCACGGCCGGCGTGCTGCGAAACTCCGCATCGACCGTTCCGGCGTGCCAGTGCGTCGTGAACTCATAGCCTTTCGAACGGCGCCACTCGTCCATCCACGAGGCGTAGTAGACGATCGAACGGTGGTCGGTGTAGCGCATGATGTTGGCTCGGGCGCGCGGCGTAAGATGATGTTCGGCAATGCAGGCGATCGCCGCATGGCCGGCCAGCCCGAAGGCGCGTATCTCGCGCGCGGCCAGCAGGAGGAAAAGGATCAGGATAAATCTCTTCATTCGTTCGGTTGTGTTTTTCGGAACACGTCGCCGACGCGATCTCCGTCGGGCACGTATCCGGATGAATATTCGGTTCAAGGTAAGTCGCAGTCGTTCGGACTGCCGGACGAGCCGTCGGCACGGCCCTTTGTAATCGGTTCTACTCCATAGGCATTCGTATTTCGGTCGGTTCGAAAGGAGAACTGCGGAGCGGATCGGGCATTCCATACGCCGCCTCCGCAACCGCCCTCACTATAAAAATAACACCTCCGCGGCGAAATACCCTATCGGAAATGAAAAAATATGCCCGGCCGCAATTTATCCCGACCCCGATTCCTGCCGACCGGCGACACGACGGACGATGCCGGCAGGAAAGCCGCCGCCCCATGCAGCAAACCGCGCTTCGCCCCGTCCCGCACACTGCCGGCCGACGGCAACGAAGCGCAGATGCGCCGGAAGCGAAGGGGTTTCACTGCGGATAACCGTCACATTCGTCCCGCCCCTCCCAAAAAACGAAACGGAGCCGAACCCCGCAGGATTCGGCTCCGCCTCATCCGGACGCCGCCGGATCACCTCGTCAGTCCCATCTTCTCGATGAGCGCCTTCGTCTCGGGCTTGTGGCCGCGGAAGGCGACATAGAGTTTCATCGGATGCTCGTGCCCGCCCTGCGTGAGGATGTGCTTGCGGAAGGCATCGGCCGCCGGCCCGCCCAGAATGCTGCCCGTCTCCTCGAACGCCTTGAAGGCGTCGGCTTCCAACACCTCGGCCCACTTGTAACCGTAGTATCCGGCCGCATAGCCGCCGGAGAAAATATGGGTGAAGGCGGGATTCATCGCCGTACCGTCCACGACAGGCAACACCTGCGCAGGTGCCATCGACTGCTTCTCGAAGGCCTCGACATCGCCCGTGAACGGCTCTTTGAGCGTGTGCCATGCCATATCGGTCATACCGAACGACAGCTGGCGCACATTGGCGTAAGCGGCCAGATAGTTCTTCGCGGCGACGATCTTCTCGACCAGTTCGGCGGGCATCTTCTCACCCGTCTCGTAGTGCTCGGCCCACAGGTCGAGCCACTGCTTTTCGGTGGCCCAGTTCTCCATGATCTGCGACGGCAGCTCCACGAAATCGCGGTAGACGCTCGTCCCGTTCAGCGACTCGTACTCGCCCTGGCCCAACATGCCGTGCAGCGAATGGCCGAACTCGTGGAGGAAGGTGTTCACCTCGTCGAAGGTCAGCAGCGAAGGTTTCGTCTCGGTCGGCTTGGTGAAGTTCATCACCAGCGACACCAGCGGGCGCGTCTCGACGCCCTCTACCACCTTCGAACCGCGGAACTCGGTCATCCACGCACCGGCGCGCTTCGACGCACGCGGGAAGAAATCGAGGTAGAGCACCGCTACGAAGTCGCCCTTCGCGTCGGTCACTTCGTAAGCCGTCACGTCGGGATGATAGACGGCGATGTCGTCGCGCCTGGCGAAATTCAGCCCATAGAGCTTGTTGGCCAGCAGGAAGACCCCTTTTTTCACCTTCTCCAATTCGAAGAAGGGCTTCACCTGCTCGTCGCTCAGCGCATACTTCTCGTTCTTGTACTTCTCGGCGTAGTACGACCAGTCCCACGGCATCACATCGCCCTCGAAGCCCTGCGCATGGGCATAGTCGTTGATCATCGCATAGTCGGCCCGCGCATAGTCGATCGTCTCGTCGAGCAACTCCTGCAAGAAGGCGTTCACCGTAGCGGTATTCTCGGCCATGCGCTCTTCGAGCACATAGTCGGCGTAGGTTTCATATCCCAGCAGACCTGCGATCTGGCGGCGCAGATCGACGATGCGGCGGATATTCTCGCAATTGTCGAACTCGCCGCCCAGCGCACGCGCATTCGACGCCCGCCACAGCTGCTCCTTCGCCTCGCGGTCCGACGAATAGGTCATGAAGGGGACGTAGCTCGGATACTGCAACGTCACCGTCCAACCCTTCTCGCCGCGCGCCTTGGCGTCGGCCGCCAGCCCCTCTTTCACGAAGTCGGGCAGCTCTTCGACCCGCTCGGGATCGGTGATGTTGAGCGTGAAGGCGTTGGTCGCAGCCAGCGAATTCTGGCCGAATTTGAGCGTCATCTCTCCCAACTCGGTCGTATATTGCCGGTAGAGCTCCTGCTTGTCGGCCGGAAGCGCCGCACCGTTGCGGGCGAAGCTCTTGTAGGTCTTCTCCAACAGCCGCTTGTCCTCCTTCGAAAGGAACCAGCCGGGATTCTCGTAGACGGCCTTCACGCGGGCGAAGAGCGCCGGATCGAGCGCGATGTCGTTGCTCAGCGCCGTCAGCTTGGGCTGCACGTCGAGCGCGATGCGCTGCATCTCGTCGTTGGAATCGGCTTCGAGCAGGTTGTAGAACAACCCTTCGATTCGGGAAAGCAGTTCGCCGGAACGTTCCAGCGCGACGATCGTATTGTGGAACGAAGGCTTGGCGGGATTCTTCACGATGGCCTCGATCTCGGCCCGCTGTACGGCGATGGCCGCATCGAACGCCGGTTCGTAATCTTTCAGTTCGATCCGCTCGAACGGGGGCGTGGCATAGGGCGTCTCCCACTCCGCGAGCAGCGGATTCGAGGTATCGATCTCGGGCAGGTCGGCCACGGGCATCGTGCGATCGGCACACCCTGCGACCAGAAGCGTCAGTGACATAAACGACAGAATTTTTTTCATTGTAACGTACTTATTTGAGGTTTTCTTGCTTATCGCGCAGTTCGAGCAGGTTCGCCGGCGGCATGAGCTGCCGCTCCGCAGCCGGACGGACGACCGCCAGCGAGTCGGTTTCGGGCTCCGGCTCCACCCAGAATCCGCAGGCCTTCAACAACGGCGCCTTGTCGGGATCCTGACCGCGGAAATCGCGGTAGAGCGTCATGCCGTCGGCCTCGCCGCCGCGGCTGAGCAGCTTCTCGCGGAAAGCGCGGGCTATCTTGCGGTTGAAGATGTCGCCGCTCCGGCGGAACGCCTCGTAGGCATCCTTGTCGAGCACCTGCGCCCAGATATAGAAATAGTAACCCGCCGAATAGCCGCCGTCGAAAATATGGCTGAAATAGGGGTAGCGGTAACGCGGTTCGATCTGCGGGATCAGCCCCCGTTTCGTATAGAGCGCTTCGCGTTCGAAGGCATCGACGTCGAACGGCGCATACTCCCGCTGCGAATGGATGTCCATGTCCGACAGGGCGGCGGCCAGCAGCTCGGTCATCTCGAATCCCTGGTTGAACTGCGCGCTGCGACGGATCTTCCGCACGAGCGACTCCGGAATCTTGTCGTTGGTGCGGTAGTGCAGCGCATATTGTTCCAGCATCTCGGGTTCGGTGGCCCAGTTCTCCATCACCTGCGACGGCAGCTCCACGAAATCGCCCTCGACGTCGGCCAGCCCGCGGTACTCCACCTTGCGGAACAGGCTGTGCAGCGCATGGCCGAATTCATGGAAGAGGGTCTTCGTCTCGTCGAGATTGAGCAGCGTCGGCGTCGAACGGGTCGGACGGGCGTAGTTGGTCACCACCCCTACGACGGGCGCCACGCGCTCGCCGTTCTCGTAATACTGTTCGGTAAAGTTCCCGCACCACGCTCCGCCGCTCTTGCCCTCGCGCACGTAGTAGTCGAAGTAGAGTACGCCCAGATGGCTCTCGTCCTCGTCGAGCACCTCGTAGACCAGGCAGTCGGGATTGTAGAGCGGTGCGACGATCGGCCGGAAGGTGATACCGTAGAGCCTGTTGGCCAGAAAGAAGATGCCGCCCTGCACGTTTTCGAGCGTGAAATAGGGGCGCAGCGCCTCGTCGTCGAGCGCGTAGTCGCGGCGGCGCACCTTCTCGGCATAGTACCACCAGTCCCACGGCTCGAAGGTCGCATCGGGGTGGTCGGCGCGCAACATCTCTTCCATAGCCGCCAGCTCCTCCTTCGCCCGATCGAGCGCCGGCGTCCATATCTCGTCCAGCAACGCATAGACCGCAGCGGGCGTCGCGGCCATCTGGTCGGCAGTCACGTAGTCGGCGTAGGAGTCGTACCCCAACAAGTGCGCCTTCTCGGTGCGCAGACGGATGTAGTCGTTCACCAGCGCCTTGTTGTCGTATTCGTCGCCATGGTTGCAGCGGTCGAGGTAGGCGGTGTAGAGCTCCTCGCGCAGTTTGCGGTCCTTAGCATAGCTCAGGAAGGGCAGCATACTGGGTTTGTGGAGCGTGAAAAGATAGGATTTGTCGCCGAGTCCCGCAGCCTGCGCCTTCTCCCGCGCCGCTTCGCGCACGGCGTTGGGCAGCCCCTCCAAGCGGTCGGCCGTCAGCTCCAACCCGAACGCATCGTTCTCGTGGAGCAGGTTGTTGCCGTACTTCACCGACAGCCGCGACAAGTCGCCGTTGATCTCTTTGAGCCGGCGCTTGCCCGCCTCGTCCAGCAGGGCGCCCGACCGGACGAACCGGCGGTAGAGCTTCTCCGTCAACCGCCGCTGCTCGGCCGTGAGCGGCAGCGCCTCGCGCCGGTCGTAGACAGCCTTGATCCGCCCGAACAGCCGTTCGTTCATGCGGATCTCGTCGGCATGGGCCGCCAGCAGCGGCATCGCCTCCTGCTCGACGGCCTGCATCTCGGGCGTCGCGTCCGAAGCGGCCAGCATCTCGAAGATCAGCGACGTGCGCTGCAACATCCGCCCCGAGGCATCGTAGGCCGCGATCGTATTCTCGAAGGTCGGTTCGTCCGACGTGTCGACGATCGCGTCGATCTCGGCATTATGGAGCGACATCCCCCGCTCGAAGGCCGGCAGGAAATGTTCGGGCCGTATCCGGTCGAAAGGCGGTACGCCGTAGGGCGTCGTCCACTCCTCGAAAAAGGGGTTGGCCGTTTCGACCTTCTTTTTCTGACAGGCGGCAAGCGACATAATAATAAAATAAATTAATAACAATCGTCCTAAACGTCCCATTCGATTGGCAATCTTTTTATAACTTTGCAAAGTTACAAATGATTACAGTGCCAGGCCACTATTTTACGCACCCGACCTTACGACGCCCCTCTATACGTTGGGCGAAGAGGAGTCGAAGCATTGCATCCGCGTACTGCGGCTCCGACGGGGCGACACGCTCCATCTGACCGACGGGCGCGGAACGCTCTACCGGTGCGAAATCGCCGAGGAGGACGCCCGGCGCTGCACGGTGCGTGTCGTGGAGCGCTTCCCCGACTACGAACGGATGCCCTACCGCCTGACGATGGCCGTGGCGCCGACCAAGAATATCGAACGCTTCGAGTGGTTCCTCGAAAAGGCGACCGAGGTGGGCGTGAGCGAGATCGTCCCGCTCCTGTGCGAACGTTCGGAGCGGCGTGCGCTCAAAATCGAACGTGCCGAGCGGGTCGTCGTTTCGGCCATGAAGCAGTCGCTCAAAGTCTTCTGTCCCGCGCTGCGTCCACTCACCCCGCTGGCCGACCTGCTCGCCGAGCTGTTCGACGGGCGGCGGCTGATCGCCCACTGCGACGCGCCCCGTATGGAAAAACGCCATCTGTTCGACACGCTCCGCCCGCACGAAAACCTGCTGGTACTCATCGGCCCCGAAGGCGACTTCTCGCCCGCCGAGATCGATGCCGCGCTGAGGGCGGGCTTCGAGGAGATCACCCTCGGCCGGCAACGGCTGCGCACCGAAACGGCCGCCGTCGTGGCGACGGTCATGGCTGCCACACGCAATCACACACCCGACCAAACCGCATAAATCATGCTGATCGCCACACTTATCCTGCTGACCCTGACGGGCGCTGCAATTTTCGCCGCACCCCTACGCTGCAAGGCGTGGGTCGCGCTGGCCTTCGTCGTCCTGTTCGCCCTCGGCGGCACGGCCGCGGCCGTCGGAGCACTCGCCGGCATCCTGCCGCCGGCGGGGCTGTCGCTGCCCACGCTGCTCTTCGGCGAGGAGTCGCTGCGCATGGATGCGCTCTCGGCCCTCTTCACGCTGCTCGTCGCCGCAGGGTCGGTGGCCGCCGCACTCTACGCCAAGGGGTACGTCGACCGCTACCTCGACCGCAAACCTGCGGCGCACATCTCGCTGCACTACTTCGCCTTCACGCTGCTGTCGCTCTCGATGACGGCCGTCGTCACGGCCAGCGGCGGCTATACGTTCCTCTTCTGGTGGGAGCTGATGACCCTTTCGTCGTTCGTGCTCATCCTCTTCGACGCCGAACGCAAGGAGGTGCTCAAAGCCGCGCTGACCTATCTGGTGATGATGCACCTCGGCTTCTTCGCCCTGCTCATCGGCTTCGTGGTCCTGCAAGCCGCCGAGGGATCGGCCGATTTCGGCGCGCTGGCGAGCTACTTCGCCGCACACCGCCCGCTGCCGCTGCTGCTCGTCTTCCTCGCGGGCTTCGGCATGAAAGCCGGCCTCTTCCCCATGCACGTCTGGCTCCCCGAAGCGCACCCAGCCGCCCCGTCGCACGTCTCGGCACTGATGTCGGGCGTGATGATCAAGACGGGCGTCTACGGCGTACTGCGCACGGCGATGTACCTTCCCGCCGGCGAAACGCTCGCCACGGCAGGCGTCATCCTGCTGGGAGCAGGCATCGTCACGGGACTGTGGGGCGTGCTGCTGGCCGCCATGCAGAACGACATCAAGCGGCTGCTGGCCTACTCCTCGATCGAAAACGTCGGGATCATCTTCATCGCCATCGGCGTAGCCCTGCTCGGACGCAGCGCAGGCAACGACGCGGTGGCCCTGTGCGGCATGGCCGGCGCGCTGCTGCACACCCTCAACCACTCGTTCTTCAAATCGCTGCTCTTCTTCGGCGCAGGCAACCTCTACGCCGAAACGCATACCACCGCACTCGACCGCTTCGGCGGCGTGGCGCGCCAGATGCCCGTCACGGCGATCCTCTTCCTGGTCAGCACGGCGGCGATCTGCGCACTGCCTCCTCTGAACGGGTTCGTCTCGGAATTTATTATCTACACCGGCATGTTCCGCAGCATCGCCGAAGGGCAGCAAGTGCTGTTGGCGGCAGCCGGCGTCACGGCGCTCGCCCTGATCGGCGGACTGGCTCTGTTCGCCTTCACCAAACTCTACGGCATCGTCTTCCTCGGTGCGCCCCGCACGCACGAGGTGGCCGAAATGCACGAGGCGGACAACTACCGCATCGCCGCCATGGCGCTGCCCGCCGCAGGCATCCTCTTCATCGGGCTGCTGCCGTGGACGGTACTGCCGCTGCTGACGAAGGTAGCCGCGACGCTGCTGCCCGGCCTCGGCGCCGGCCGGCAACCGGCGGCCGAACTGCCATTGTGGGCGGGCCTCACGCAGATCACGCTCGTCGCAGCCGTGCTGATCGCCGCGACCGCGCTGCTGCTCGTCGCCAAACGGCGCGCCCTGCGCCGCCGCACCGTCGCGTCGGGGCCGACGTGGGGCTGCGGCTTCACAGCCGTCAACACCCGTATGCAGTACACGGGCGAATCGTTCGTCGAAGGGCTGGAAAGCATCGTCCACCCCTTCACCGAGGAGGTCGTCGAGGGCAAAGCGGTCGACAAGCAGGAGATCTTCCCCTCGGCGCACGACTTCGATATCCGCCGCAAAGACCGCGTCGCGCGGCTCTTCTCGGCATGGTGGGTCGAATCGCTCCGCCTGCTCAACGCCCGCGTCATGCGGCTGCGCACGGGCAAGATCAACCACTATATCCTCTTCGCGCTGCTCTTCATCGTGCTCGTATTCCTATGTTCCATCCTCAACCTACTCTGATGACGACGCTGTTGAATATCCTGCTGCTCGTCGCCGTCGCCCTGTCGATCACGGGCGTCGTCAACCGCACGCGCGCACGGCTGGCAGGCCGCCGCGGCCCGCGCTTCACGCAGCACCTCCACAATACGGCCCTGCTGCTGCGCAAGGGGGCCGTCTACTCGACCACGACCTCGGCGCTCTTCCGCACGGCACCGGCCCTCTACCTCGCGGCGGCCGTCACGGCGCTGCTCTTCATCCCGGTAGGCGACCTGCCGCCCGTCGTCTCGTTCCCTGGCGATCTGGTCTGCTTCATCTACCTGCTCGCACTGAGCCGCGCGGCGCTCATCCTGGCGGCCATGGACACGGGCAGTTCGTTCGAGGGCATGGGTGCCAGCCGCGAAGCGCTCTACGGCGCGCTGGTCGAACCCGCGCTGCTGCTCACCACAGCCACGCTGGCGCTCATGACGGGACATACCTCCTTCGCGGCGATCTTCTCGGCTGCGACGCCCGTCGAAGTGCGTTTCACGATCATCCTGTTGCTGCTGGGTTACCTGCTGACCAAAATCTTCATCGTCGAGCAAGGGCGCATTCCGGTCGACGATCCGCGCACGCACCTCGAACTGACGATGATCCACGAAGTGATGTGCCTCGACTACGGCGGCATCGACCTGGCCTTCATCCAGATCGCCGGCTGGCTCAAAGGCGCCGCGCTGGCCGTGCTGGCCGCCGACACGCTGCTGCTGGGCGGCGCGCTGCACTGGTGGTGGGCCGCACCGCTGGCCGTGCTGCTGCCGGGCCTGGCCGTCGGCGTCGTCGAATCGACGCAGGCGCGCAACAAACTCTCGCGCAACGCAACCTTTCTGCTCACCATCGCCGCACTCGCCGCGCTGATCTTCTTCGTGGCGCTGCTGCTGCACCTCAATATCGACATCCGATGATACTCGCACTCGTACTTCTCTACGTCGTCTCGCTGGTCTACATCTCCATTACGGAGCGGTTCCGCAGCTATGCTTCGCTCGTGGGCTTGCAGGGATGGCTGCTGCTGGCCATCGCGCTGGTGCGGCTGCAACAGATCGAAATCTGGTCGCTACTCTTCGTCGTGGCCGAGACGCTCCTATTCAAGGCGATCGTCGTACCGGCGATTCTCTTCGCCGTGATCCGCCGCACGAAGATCAACCGCATCGCGGCCTCCGGCACCTCGCAGTTCAACTCGCTGGTGCTGTCGCTCGCGGCGCTCGTGGCGAGCATCTCGGTCACCTACTGCATCGCCGAGGAGACGATCAATCTGGTCTTCTTCGGCGTGGCGCTCTACGCCCTGCTGAGCGGGCTGATCCTCATCGTCGTGCGCACGCGCATCTTCTCGCACATGGTGGGATTTCTGGTCATCGAAAACGGCGTCTTCCTCTTCTCGATGGCCGTCGGGGTCGAGATGCCCTCGATGATCGAAATCGCGATCATGCTCGACATCCTCATCTCGATCCTCATGCTCGGACTCTTCCTCACCAAGATCGGCGCCCGCTTCCGCATCGGCGACACCGACCTGCTGACCAACGTAAAAGACTGACCCTCGTATGATCGCACTCTACTTTCTGCTCTCCGCACTGATCGCCCTGGCCGCGGCCTTCGCCCGGCAGCGCCGCACGGTCAAACGGCTGGGCGCCGCCTTCTACCTCGTCCAACTGTCGCTGGTCGCTCACATCGTCGCCGAAGGCTACGGCGAGGTATCGTCGCAGTTCTTCCGCTTCGACGCGGCAGGCACGCTCTTCTTCGCGCTGCTGACGATCGTCTCGGCCTTCGTCTTCGTCCACTCGTGCGTCTACCTGCGCGACAATCCGATCAAGGAGTATCGTCTCTACTTCACGCTGCTGATGCTGCTCACCACGGCCATCACGGGCGTATACTTCGCCCGCAACATCGCCGTGACGTGGATCTTCCTCGAAGCCACGACCCTCTGCGCCGCCGGCATCGTCTACCACCGCCGCACGGCGCAGGCGCTCGAAGCGACGTGGAAATACATCTTCGTCTGCTCGGTAGGCATCGCCACGGCCTATCTGGGCATCCTGCTGCTCTCGTCGCTGGGCGACGGTTCGCTGCGCTACGAGGAGCTGGCGCGCAGCGTCGGCGGCGGCAACCCGCTCTACCTGAAAATCGCCTTTCTGCTGATCCTCTGCGGTTACAGCTGCAAGATGGAGATTTTCCCGCTCTACACGATCGGCGTCGACGCCAATTTCGCCGCGCCGGCACCCGCCTCAGCGCTGATCTCGACGGGGCTGGTCAACGCCGGCTTTCTGGCCGTTTTCCGCGTCTATCGCATCATGGAGCAGACCGAAGCGATCGGCTGGGTACGCAACGTACTGCTGCTGACGGGCATCCTCTCGCTGGCCGTGGGCGCGCTGTTCCTGCGGCGCACGAACAACTACAAGCGCTTCCTCTCCTACTCCACGGTCGAGAACATGGGCATCGCCGCGATCGGACTGGGCATCGGCGGCATCGGCGTCTGGGCCGCGGTGTTCCACGTCGTCTGCCACACGCTGGTCAAGAGCAGCCTCTTCCTGCAAATGGCCGTCGTGCGGCGCATCTACAACGGCTACCGCATCAACCGCATCGGCGACTACATCCGCATCAACCCCACGGGGGCCGTGGGACTGCTCGTCGGCATGGCCGTGCTGCTGGCCTTTCCGCCCTCGCCGTTCTTCGTCTCGGAGGTGATGCTCTTCCGCGAGACGATCGCCGGAGGGCGGTGGTGGGTGGCCGGCACGGTGCTCCTGTTGCTCTGCATCGTCATCTACTCGGTCTGCTACCGCATCGTCAAACTCTGCTACCAGCCCAATCAGGACTCTCTGCACCCCGCTCCGGCGCGCAACGCCCTGTCGTGGGCGGCCTTCTCGCTGCTGGCGGCGGCGATGGTCGTCGGCATCTGGCAGCCCGCGCTGCTGCAACAACTCATCGATCAAATCGTCTCGCTATAATGCACTACTACGTCACAGACAACCGCGCGGCGTGCATGCCGCTGAACGAGATTCCCACCGCAGGCTACGCCGAGTTCTACGAAGACCTCGCCGAGCGCCTCGCCGACGAACGCTACCACATCGGCCACTATTTCGCGCTGCCCGACGGCGACGTGCTGCGAGCCTACTGTCTCCTGCTCGACGACACGGAGCATCGCGTGCTCGTCGCATCCTATGCGATCGGCTACTACGACACGCCGCTGCTGCCCTCGCTCACGGCGCGGCACCCGCAGGTGCACCCCTTCGAGCGCGAGATCACCGAACGCTACGGCGTGCGCTTCGCCGATATGCCGTGGAACAAACCTTTGCGCTTTCCCTTCGACCGCTACGACCGCAGTAGTTCGATCGACAACTACCCCTTCTACACGATCGAAGGGGCCTCGCTGCACGAGGTCAACGTCGGGCCGATCCACGCCGGCATCATCGAGCCGGGCGCCTTCCGCTTCATCTGCAACGGCGAACAGGTGCTCCACCTCGAAATCGCGCTGGGCTACCAGCACCGCGGCGTGGAGCGGACCATGACGACCGACGACAACGTGCTGCGCCAGACGCTCGTGGCCGAGAGCGTCGCGGGCGACAGCGCCGTGGCGCACGCCACGGCCTACGCGCAGCTGCGCGAGAAACTGGCCGACAGAAAGGAGGCACCGGCGACGCTCGACCGCGAACGAGCCATCGCGCTCGAACTCGAACGCATGGCCATGCACATCGCCGACACGGGGGCGCTCTGCATGGACGTGGGTTACCAGCTGGGACAGGTCGCCTGCGAGGCGCTGCGCACCGTGACGATCAACACCACGCAGGCGTGGTGCGGCAACCGTTTCGGCAAGGGGCTGATCCGCCCCTTCGGCACGAACCATCCGCTCACGGACACGACGATCGACCTCGTACGACGCAACATCGCCGACGTGCGGCGCCGTTACGACGAGGTGCGGCACGACATCAAGTCGTCGCCGTCGCTGCTCTCCCGTTTCGAGCAGTGCGGCATCGTCCCGCGCAGCGAGATGACACGCATCGGCGGCGTGGGCCCCGCCGCACGCGCGTCGGGCGTCGGCCGCGACCTCCGCACGTCGCATCCGTGGGGTGTCTACGGCGGAGAGATCGCCCACGAGCCCTTCGTCAAACAGCAGGGCGACGTCATGGCACGGCTCATGATGCGCTGCCGCGAGACGCTCCAATCGGCCGACTACGTCCTGCGGCTGCTCGACGCCTGCGATCCGGCGACGCCGCTCCCCTCGCCCGACTACGCGCCGACCGCAAGGCCCGATGCGCTGGCCTTCGGGCTGGTCGAAGGCTGGCGCGGCGAAATCTGCCACGTGGCGCTGACCGACGCGCAGGGCGCCCTGCACGGCTACAAGATCAAGGATCCGAGCCTCCACAACTGGCTGGCGCTGGCGCTGGCCGTGCGCGGCGAGGGAATCTCGGATTTCCCGATCTGCAACAAGAGTTTCAACCTCTCCTACTGCGGACACGACCTGTAAAGAACACGCTTATGATCCTTCCCAAATTCATCGTCCGGCGCAGCCACGGACGGCAATATATCCCCGATCTGGACGCGGTCTGTCTGACCGAAAAGTTCCGCGGCCGCCCCGAACTGACCGAGCCGTCCGACGCCGAACAGCGTGCGGCGTTGGCACGCGCCGCAGCGGTCTGCCCCACGCAGGCGATCGCCGCAGCCCCCTTCACGCTCGATCTGGGGCGCTGCCTGTTCTGCGGCGAGTGCGCCCGCATCGCCCCCCGCGCGATCCGTTTCACGAACGACTACCGCATCGGATCGCCCACGCGCGAAGGGCTACGCCTCGCACCGGGCATGGATCGGGTGCCCTTCGATCCCGCCGCCGTACGCGAGCAGATCGCGACGACCTTCGGCCGTGCGCTCAAACTGCGGCAGGTGTCGGCCGGAGGCGACGCATCGGTCGAAATGGAGCTCAACGCCACGGGCAACGTCAACTTCGACTTCGGCCGCTACGGCGTCGAATTCACCGCTTCGCCCCGCCATGCCGACGGCATCGTCCTCACCGGCCCCGTAACGGCGAACATGGCCGAAGCGCTCGACATCTGCTACGACGCCGTGGCCGAGCCCAAGTTACTGATCGTCTGCGGTTCGGAAGCCTGTTCGGGCGGCCTCTACGCCGCAAGCCGCGCCGTCGACCGCTCGTTCTTCGAGCGGCGGCACGTCGATCTGTGGCTGCCCGGCGCTCCGACCCACCCGATGACCTTCATCGACGGCATACGCACCCTGCTCCGCAAAAAACAACGCTGACATGACCTCGCTATCCGCACTTTTCCGCTCGTTTTTCAAGATCGGACTCTTCACCTTCGGCGGCGGCTACGCCATGATCCCGCTCATCGAAGCGGAGATCATCAACCGCCGGGGCTGGCTGGCCCGCGACGAATTCATGGAGCTGCTGACGCTCGCGCAGTCGTCGCCCGGCCCCATCGCCATCAACACGTCGGTCTTCATCGGCTACAAGACACGCGGCGTCGCGGGAGCGGCCGCCGCCGTATGCGGCGCCGTGCTTCCGTCGTTCATCTGCATTCTGGTCATTGCGATCTTTTTCGCCCAGGTGCGCCACAACGTCGTCGTCGACGCTGCCTTCAAGGGAATGCGACCGGCCGTCGTGGCGCTGATCGTCGTGCCGACGATCTCGCTGGCGCGCGGGATGCATCCGGCGCTGATCGTCGTGGCGGTCGCCACGGCGCTGGCCGTCTGGTGGTTCGGACTCTCGCCGATCTGGCTGATCGCAGCCGGTGCGGCGGCGGGCATTCTGTGGACGGTGAAACTCGGAAAGGAGGTGCGGCGATGATCTACCTGCAACTTTTCGTCAGCTACCTGAAAATCGGATTCTTCGGTTTCGGCGGAGGTTACGCGATGCTCTCGCTCATCCAGAACGAGGTGGTCGTACAGCATGCGTGGATGAGCAACGCCGAATTCGCCGACATCGTGGCCGTCTCGCAGATGACGCCCGGCCCCATTGCCATCAACTCGGCGACCTACGTCGGCTACACCGTCGGCTGCCAGGCCGGCACGGGGTGCTGGTGCGGTATTCTGGGCTCGGTGATCGCCACCTTCGCGGTCTGTCTGCCTTCGCTGACGGTCATGCTGCTGCTGACACGCTTCTTTCTGAAACTCAAAGGGAACCGATATATCGAAGGGGCGATGGCAGGCATGAAACCCGTCGTCATCGGCATGATCGCCGCGGCGGCGCTGCTGCTGATCTTCCCCAAGACGGACGAGGGGGCGAGTTTCATCGACGGATGGAGCTGGCTGCTCTTCGGCATCTGTTTCGCGGGATCGGTGCGCAAACTGAACCCGATCCTGCTGATCCTCTTCTCGGCCGTGGCGGGCATTGCGATCTACTACGTCCCGACCGTCGTCTGACGCACTACATGGCCACCAACATTCCACCGGCCAGCAGCAGGAAGAGGAAGGCCACCAGAAACAGCAGCCCGAGCACGCCGAACAGCGTCCCGATGCACCCCAGTCCCCGATCCGTTCCGACAGGCAGCGGGTCCGAGATCAGCGCGAGGAGCAATCCGACAAGCGGCGTGAGGAGCAGGCTGGCCAGAAAGGCCCAGCCGAAACCGATGCGGCGCTTGCTGCCGACGATGCCGACCAGCACCGAAAGAAAACAGCCCGACATCAGGCCGAAAAAGAGCGCGAACAGAGACATATCCGATTCGATTAACGGGTGAAACGATAGTAAATTCCCAGCGGCAGCTGTTTCGAGAAGGGGTCTTCGAAATAAAGCTCGCCGTACTGCTCGTCGGCCGGCGTGCCGAACGCCTGCCGCACGGCCGTACGGGCCAGCATCGCCGAAAGTCCCATCGAATAGAGGTTGAGCACCACGAAGGCCCCCGCATCGGGCGAGAGCAGCTGCGCGCAGCAGGCGAGCATCTGGCCGATATGTTCTTCGAGGATCCACTTCTCGCCGTCCGTGCCGCGCCCGTAGGCCGGAGGATCGAGCACGATCGCGTCGTAACGGCTGCCGCGCCGCACCTCGCGCCGCACGAACTTCATGGCGTCCTCCACAATCCAGCGCACGCCGTCCAACCCGCTCAGCTCCATGTTCTCACGCGCCCACGTCACCACCTGCCGCACCGAATCGACGTGCGTCGTCTCGACACCGGCGGCGCGTGCGGCCAGCGTCGCCCCGCCCGTGTAGGCGAAGAGGTTCAACAGGCGCGGCCGCCCTCCTTTCCCGGCCAACGCACGGCAGCGGTCGTAGATGAAATTCCAGTTGGCCGCCTGCTCGGGGAAGATACCCACGTGTTTGAACGAGGTCAGCCCCATGCGCATACGCAGGTGCATCCCCGCATGGTCGTAGCCCACCGTCCAGCGGTCGGGCGTCTGCGGTTTGAGCCGCCACACGCCCCGTTCGTCGCTGCGGGCGTCGCGCAGGAAGGCTGCGTCGGCGCGCCGGCGCCACTCCTCCTCCGTGAGCGAGCGGTGCCAGATCGCCTGCGGTTCGGGACGGCGCGTGACGTAACGGCCGAAGCGTTCGAGCTTCTCGAAATCGCCCGAATCGAGCAGTTCGTAGTCCGAAAGGACGGGGGAAAGCGAAATATTCATGCTATTTTTCATCGATCAAACTCATTTCGCAGCGTGCGCAGTCGAACGCCAGCCGGTAGCGCTTCGCGCCGCGCACCAGAAAGAGATCGCCGCCGAGGCGCGAACCTTCCAGCAGGCATTCGCCGATCTCGCGACGGATGCAATAGGCCGAACGCATCACCCGCCGGCCCGCCGTCGAGGCTTCGAGGTCGAGCCCCCGCTCGATACGCGTCACCCCGTGGTCGCGGTAGAAACGTTCCGCAAGCCGGTTGGTAACATTCCCTTCGGCCGAAAGCGCAGCAGCAGGATAGGGCGCACACGGGTCTTCGGCAAGAATCCGGTGTTCGGGAACCCGTGCGACGCGCAGCCGGCGCAACTCCGCCAGCGCTTCGCGCCGCAACGCACCGGCCAGCGAAAGAGGAACGAACCACTCGGCACCCGTCACCTCCACCCGCTGTACGTCGAACGGCGTATCGCCGCTGCGGGCGGCCTGCGTCCGCAGCCCGTCGGCCATCTTCGCGGGATCGCCCGCAGGCTCGAACACGCCCTCGCGCGAAGCCTCCGCCGACAGCCCCTCGCAATCCGTATACCGAAACGTCACCCGGTCGGACGCAACCGTCACACAGGCCTCCGCAGGAATGACACGCCGCATGCGGCTGCGCTCCAATTGCAGGCGGAACCGGCTGTCCAGATTGCGATAGACCGCCGCACCGGGGCGGATCGACGCAGGCATCCGGTTGGGCGCGATGCGGCGCCCTTCGACCGAATTGACGTTCGTGCCGTCGGCACCGATGCAGATACCGTCGCCCGCAGCGAGCGCGGCGTCGCGGTCGAGCGTAAAGCCTCGGACATCGCACGCGGCCACCCGCCCTACGAACTCGCCCACCGACTTGGGCGTGTCGAACGACGCGACACCCGCCGACCGCCCCATAAGGAAATACTCCGATTCACCGCGCGTGAAACTCTTCGCCGGATCGGGGGTGAAATCGAGCCGCGTCTTCCCCACCGACGCACGGCGGCAGTCGCCGCGCGAAGCGATCGCCTCGTCGAGCCGGCGGCGGTAGTAGGCCACCACGTTGCGGATATAGCCTTCGTCTTTGAGCCGTCCTTCGATCTTGAACGAGGTGACGCCCGCGTCGATCAACGCCCCCAGCCGATCGGCCAGATTGAGATCGCGCACCGAGAGCAGGTGCTTGCCGCACAGAATCCGCCTTCCGGCGGCGTCTTCCAGATCGTAGCTCAGACGGCACGGCTGGCTGCATTCGCCCCGATTGCCGCTGCGCGCCGACATCGACCGCGACAGATAACACTGACCGCTGTACCCCACACAGATCGCACCGTGGACGAAACACTCGACCTCGGCTGTCGTGGCGCGGCAGATCGCACGGATCTCGTCGAGCGACAGCGCCCGTTCCAGAATCACGCGTGCGAAACCCGCATTCCCCAGAAACGCCGCCTCGGCAGGCGTGCGGATCGCCGTCTGCGTCGAGGCGTGCAGTTCGACGGGCAGCGACATGCGCCGCAGCGCCATGTCCTGCACGATCAGCGCGTCGACACCCGCCGCGACGAGTTCGCGGGCCTGCCGTTCGGCGGCCGCGAGTTCGTCGTCGTAAAGCAGCGTATTGAGCGTGGCGTGCACCCGCACGCCGTAGAGATGCGCATACTCCGCCGCACGGCGGATGTCGTCGACCGAATTGGCGGCCGCATGGCGCGCACCGAACCGCGCGCCGCCGATGTAGATCGCATCGGCGCCGGCGTCGACGGCCGCAACCGCCGAGGCATAGTCCCGCGCTGGGGCCAGCAGTTCGAGTCGTTTCATATCCGTTTCTGCGGACAAAGATACGAATAAGTGAGGGCAGAAGCAAGCGCCGGCTTGATTATGCCGAACGGAGTATCTTCGGCGTCAGCCAAAGATAACGAAAAAAGCGGCGGTACGGTATACGCATCGCCGCTTTTCGCCCGCAACCGCGCCGCAGGGTAAAAAAAGAGGAGCCCCCCTTGCTCGGCTCCCCGGAAACAACACACACATGACACCTGTCCGCTGGCTAACGGACGCAAGGGAGATGACAGTAGAAATTCTGGTCGATGACCGCACGCAGCAACTCGTCGCCCGAGACATCCGTATCGCCCGCAAAATCCATCATCACGACGCCCGTACAACCGGGATGCGCTTTGAGATAGTCGCAGGTGGCGGGATTGAGCGTCCGTGCGTTCGTCTTCGGAGTCGTCACGACGGCCGTCGCCAAGCTCGTGAAGTTGAAGAGCCACTCCGACTCCGCCTTTCCACGCGCTTTGTCCAGATAGGCGATGATCGCATTCTTCTTGTTGTCGATACCGGTCGTACCTCCGTACTTATCCTGAATGAAGAGTTTTGCGGAAGCCGAACCGTTGACGATCGACGAAATTTGATCGGTCACATCGTCCTGCCACGAGGCGATCTTCCCGCCGACGAGCGCACCGTCGTAATCGCTGCGGGTGAGCACGAGTATCTTGCCGCGCAGTTCGCCCAGCGTCAGATCGGGCCGGAAATCGACGAAACGGTCGCGGTAGGCGCTCGACGAATTGAGGTAGTCGCCCATGCGCGAACGGAACGTCGCATCGTTGCCCGCATCGCCCTGCCGCTGCATCTGGACGATGCAGCCCTCCGAAGGACAGGCCGCCAAGTAACGATCCATCGCCGCGATGGCCTCATCGAACGTCACGCCGGTCGATGTCCCGTGATAGATCATCAGATCGTCGGTACCCGTCGGACGCAGGTCGAAGCACCGCACGCCGGCGTTCAACTGCGCTCCCAAACTGAGGCTCTGACATTTCGACCAAAGGTTGAGCGTCGAGGTCGCCGCATCGTGCGTGCCGGGAATCGACAGCGCCGAAAGCAGCGCATCGTCGGGCAGATAGCTCATCCACGAAGCATAGAGCTTCCTGCGTGCGGCGTCGTTCATAGCCGGCAGCGCACCCAGCTCGATCGCATAGCGTTTGCCGCCCACGAGCGGCTCGGCGCAACTCCGCCCTGCAACGCCGGCGGCCGTCACCACGTCGACCCGCAGTCCGACGAAAGAGCTCTGCGACAGCACGACGGCAATCGCACGGCAACTCTCGCCCGCGGCGAGTTTCACGCCCGGTGTTCCGTCGGACTGCAACATCCGCACGGCCACGACATTCGATCCACCGTCGACCCTGCCGAGACGGTCGGCTCCGAGATCGTAGACGAACGTCCCCGCCAGTTTCTCGCCTGCCTGCGTCGAACGCACCACGATCTGCCGCACCTCGGTCGCCTCGGACGCCGCGAACGAGATGTCGAGCAGCGTCACGACCGGCCGGAAATGCAACGTCACGACCGAAGACTCGGGCGAGATTCCCTCTTCGGCAGAAGCCAGATAGAGCAGCGCCGGATCGAGGAGGCCGTCGCGGCACTCCTGCACCGAAGGGAGCGACGCCTTCACGGTACCGTCTCCCGATATTTCAAGATCGGGAGCGTCCGCAGGCGAAAAGGCGTAGAAATCGTGCAGACCTTCGCCCCACTGCTGCAAATCCCCCGAGCCGAACGAGGCCGAAACGGAAAATTCGTCGGGACACGTCAGCACATAGCGCCCCACGGAGGGCGTAGCCTGCGCGCAAGCGACCGACACGGCGTCGCCGTCGCACCAATAGACCGGCACCTTTCCGTCGGCGGGATCGCCCGGTACAGCGCGCGTGGCATCGCCGCACCTCCCTTCGAAACGAATCGCCCGACCGGCGTCGGCACTGAAATCGACATCGACCGCATCACGGGAACATCCCGTGGACGCGATCGCCAACCCGAACAAAGAAAAAGCAACTATTCCGTATCTCATATCAATCCCAATCGCTGAGGTCAGGGGCTCCGCCGTCGTCGAAACCGTCGGAGACGAATTCATCTTCATCGTCGAAATAGGACGCGGCGAAACCGCGTTCCGCCGCCACGGCCAGATTCGTCAGGCAGGGCGGCACGTAACAATCGAGCGGACGGCGGGGAAGGGAATCGCAACCGTCATTGAGTATGGATTTCATCATAAAATAATTAATCCGGGGAGGGCGTCGGCCGACGCCCTCCCCGGATTTCGATACTATTTGTTTTCGTAGGAGAAGC
>ENA-UEQK01000782-UEQK01000782.1-human-gut-metagenome-genome-assembly--contig:-NODE-782-length-21621-cov-23.553379_pt1 | contig 21621 bp, 17 predicted proteins | sample MGYA00242939_ERZ507942 | MGnify/ENA primary metagenome ERZ507942 (study PRJEB26167, sample SAMN06115485) | human gut metagenome | host: Homo sapiens | place: China:Chongqing | collected 2015-03-30... | reverse complement strand
GTCACGGACCGCAAGGGCAATCTGGTGCTGGACGATATTTTCGGCGCGCAGGTGGAATTTATGGACACCGACAGCTACGAGGACATCTACGCCGAGATGCGTAAGCGCTGCGAGGTGTTGGCCAACCGGGGACACAAGGGCTATATCATCCCCGTGGGCGGCTCCACGGCACTGGGCTCCATCGGCTACGCCGAGTGCGTCCGGGAACTGGCGGAGCAGGCCAAGGAGGCCGGAATCGAGATCAGCCATGTGGCCTCCGCCACTGGCTCCGGCGGCACCACCGCCGGTCTGGTGCTGGGTACCTCCCTGTTTCTCCCGCAGGCCAAGGCCACAGGTCTGGGCGTGGATACCGACCCCTTTGAGGAGATCGTATCCGAATTGGTGAAAGAAGCCGCCGGGCTGGTGGGCCAGCCCGTCCCCACAGACATGGACAGCCGTTTCCGGATGATCTACCATGTGGGCGCCGGCTACGCCATCCCCAACGCCGAGGACACCCCCTACATCGAGGAACTGGCCCGGCAGGAGGGGATCCTGCTGGACCCCGTTTACACCGGCAAGGCTTGGGCCAAATTCCTGACGCTGGTGAAGGAGGGCTACTTCGATGGGCAGGAGCACATCGCCTTTGTCCACACCGGCGGTGCGGCGGCCCTGTTCGCCATGGATCTTGGATAGTAGGAGGGGAACAGGTTCCCCTCCTAACCACCCCATCACCCCGCCGCGCGCACTCGCTTGCGTGGGATGCTCGCACACTTGCGGGGTGCAGAGTATTCTTCGTCAGGCACATGTCCTGACGAAGGATGGATTTAAATGATTTTCTGCCGCCCATGGCACGTAGGTCGTGGTATTTTTGCCAGGCGCAGAGGGTGATTGCCCCGCAGGGGCAAAGTGATTCAAATACCGCATAACACAACCGCTGCGGGGCGGGGCGGCGAGCCTTGCCCCGCAGATAATGAAGGAGCGTATCATGGAGTATTTTCCCGCGCCGCTGGAGGCGCTGGTCGAACAATTTGCCCGTCTGCCGGGGATCGGTGGAAAGACCGCCCAGCGGCTGGCCTTTCATGTGCTGAGCCTGCCGGAGGAGGACGCTCAGGCGTTTGCGGACGCCATCGTTACCGCCAAGCGCACCGTCACCTACTGCCCCGTATGCCGCAATTTTACCGCCGGGGGGCTGTGCCCCATCTGTTCCTCTCCCAAGAGGGATAACTCTGTGATCTGCGTGGTGGCGGACCCACGGGACGTGGCGGCCATGGAGCGGGGCCGGGAGTTCAACGGCAAATACCATGTGCTCCACGGCGTCATCAGTCCCATGAACCACGTCGGTCCCGATGACATCGCCATCAAGCCACTGCTGGAGCGGGTGGCTCAGGGCGGTGTGGAGGAGGTCATCATGGCCACCAACCCGGACACGGAGGGGGAGGCTACCGCCATGTATATCGCCCGGCTTTTGAAGCCCTTTGAGGTCAAGGTGACCCGGTTGGCCTATGGCATCCCCGTGGGCGGCCATCTGGAATTTGCCGATGATGCGACCCTGGCCCGGGCCTTGGAGGGCCGGAGGGAGCTTTGATTTTCTGCCTTCTGTGATTTCGCCGGGAATCGCAGTCGCTTTAAACCGATAAAATTGTGTACTTTTTTCGTCGCCCTTTGTTGACAGGGGTCTGCGGGTGTGTTACATTGTAACCATCTTGGAAAGCCTTATGAGATCAGGAGAGATACCTACTATGACTTCTGTTATGTTCTTCACCTATTACTACTTTACTATGCACGCATAGTAAGGGTAATTTGTGTTGCAATCAAAAGGGCCCCCCCAAGCCGATTTTTGCGCCGCACAGGTTACGCCTGTGGGGCGTTTTTTCATTCATCACTTATCATCAAAAACAATTTATAGGAGGAAACCGTTATGATCGTTGCGTTGAAGCCGGGTGTTACCCAGGAAAGCCGTGAACAGCTGATGGATTGGCTCCAGAATCTGGGCCTGCACATCCATGTGTCCGAGGGCGAGTACCAGACCATTCTGGGACTGGTGGGCGACACCACCAAGGTGGATATGGACCTGGTAGCCAGTCTCGACATTGTGGATTCCGTAAAGCGGGTCACGGAGCCGTTCAAGTGCTGCAACCGCAAATTTCACCCGGAGGACACCGTGGTAGAAGTCGGCGACGTGAAGATCGGCGGCGGAAACTTCTGCGTCATGGCGGGTCCCTGCTCCGTGGAATCTGAGGAGCAGATCGTGGCGGTGGCCAAGGCGGTGAAGGCCTCCGGGGCCAATATGCTCCGGGGCGGTGCCTTCAAGCCCCGCACCTCTCCCTATGACTTCGCCGGCCTGAAGGCCGAAGGTCTGGAACTGCTGAAGATCGCCCGGCAGGAGACCGGTCTGCCCATCGTCACCGAGATCATGAGCGTGGTGGACCTGCCCCTCTTTGAGGATGTGGATGTATTGCAGGTAGGCGCGCGGAATATGCAGAATTTCGACCTTTTGCGGGAATTGGGCAAGCTCCGCAAGCCCATCCTCCTCAAGCGCGGCCTTGCCAACACCCTGAAGGAGCTGCTGATGAGTGCTGAGTACATCATGGCCAGCGGCAACGAGCAGGTCATCCTCTGCGAGCGGGGCATCCGCACCTTTGACGATTACACCCGCAATACCCTGGATCTGGCGGCGGTCCCCATGCTCCACGAGCTGACCCACCTGCCGGTCATCGTGGACCCCAGCCACGCCACCGGCATCAACCGGCTGGTGGCCCCCATGGCTATGTCCGCCACCGCCTGCAATGCCGACGGCCTCATCATTGAGGTCCACAACGATCCCATCCACGCCCTGTGCGACGGTGCGCAGTCTCTGCGGCCTGAGCAGTTTGACGTCCTGATGGGCAAGATCCGCGAGATCCGGAAGGTCGTGACGGCATGACCGTCGGGATCGTGGGCCTGGGGCTGATCGGCGGTTCCTTTGCCAAGGCCTACCACGAGGCGGGCCACAGAGTCTTGGCCTTTGACACGGATCAGTCTGTTTTCGACTTTGCCGTTCTTTCCGGCGCGGTGGACGGTCTTTTATCGGAGGAAAGTCTTTCCTCCTGCGACCTGATCCTGATCGCCGTCTATCCCTCCGCCGCTGTAGACTATCTGCGGCAGCACGGCGCTCATATCGGCCCGAAGCCGGTGGTCATCGACTGCTGCGGCACAAAGCGGCTGGTCTGCGACGCCTGCTTCCCGCTGGCGAAGGAATACGGCTTCACCTATCTGGGTGGGCACCCCATGGCGGGCACCCACAATTCCGGCTTCAAGTACGCCACGCCCACCATGTTCCACAACGCTCCTATGGTGCTGACCCCGGCGGATCACAATGACATCGACCTGCTGAGTCGGGTCAAGGAACTGCTGGCTCCTGCGGGCTTTGGCCGGTTTTCCATTACCACGGCGGAACAGCATGACGAGATGATCGCCTTTACCTCCCAGCTGGCCCATGTGGTGTCCAACGCCTATATCAAAAGCCCCACGGCGGAACTGCACAAGGGCTTCTCCGCTGGCAGTTACAAGGATATGACCCGTGTAGCGTGGCTGGCCCCGGAAATGTGGGCGGAACTTTTTCTGGAAAACAAGGACTTTCTCATGGCGGAGCTGGATACCCTGATGGCAAACCTGCGCCAGTATCAGGATGCCATGGTACATAACGATCTCCCCGGCCTTGTCCGCCTGCTGGACGAGGGCCGGAAACGAAAAGAGGAGGTGGATGGCCGTTGACCACCATCCATATCGCGGCCTCCCGCGAGTATGACGTTGTCATTGAGCCGGGTCTGCTGACCCGGCTGGGGACCATGGCAGCGGAACTGGGCCTTGGCCGCCGGGCCGCCGTGATCTCTGATGACGCGGTGTTCGCCCTTTACGGCGCTGCCGCCGAAAAAGCTCTGACGGATGCCGGATTTCAAGTTGATCATTTCCTGTTCCCGCACGGGGAACAGCAGAAAAATCTTTCCACCTACGGACAGGTTTTGAATTTCCTCTGCGACCGCCGCTTCACCCGCAGCGATTTCCTCGTGGCGCTGGGCGGCGGCGTGGTGGGGGATCTGGCAGGCTTCGCCGCCGCCACCTATCAGCGGGGAATTCCCTATATTCAGGTACCCACCACGCTGCTGTCCATGGTGGATTCCTCCGTGGGGGGCAAGACCGCGGTGGATCTGGAGCACGGCAAGAACCAGGCGGGCTGCTTCTATCAGCCCTCTCTGGTGCTGTGCGACCCGTCCCTGCTGAATACGCTGCCAGAGCGGGAATACCGGGCCGGGTGCGCCGAGATCATCAAATACGCCATGCTTTACAGCGAGGATTTTCTCCGGGAGCTGGAGAAAACCCCGGTGCGGGAGCAGTTCGAGCGGGTGATCTCCGTGTGTGTTGGCATGAAGCGGGACGTGGTCCGTGGTGATGAATTTGACCGGGGCCAGCGGGCACTGCTGAATCTGGGCCACACCGTAGGCCACGCCGTAGAGGCTTGCAGCGGCTTCACCCTGCTCCACGGGGAGGGGGTCGCCATCGGTATGGCCATCATCACCCGGGCCGCCGTGGAAAAAGGGCTTTGCACCCCGGAGACGCTGCCCCGGCTGCTGGCCATTTTGGAGCGGTATGGCCTCCCCACGGAGACCGACTATCCCCTGACCGACATTTTGGCAGCGGCAGAGGCCGACAAAAAGCGTACGGACGATGTGACCAAATTCATCGTACCGGAGCGGGTGGGCCATTGCCGTGTGGAGCCGGTCCCGGCCAACGAGGTGGCCGGGTGGCTGAAGGCGGGAGGTCTGCGATGATCGAAATTCTTCAGCCCGGTTTCCGTACCGGAGCCGTTCACATCCCCGCCTCCAAATCTCAGGCCCACCGGCTGCTGATCTGCGCCGCTCTGAGCCAAAATGAGACGGTGATCCGCTGTCGGGGCATTTCCAGAGACATTGCCGCCACTGCGGACTGTCTCAACGCCCTGGGCGCCGAGATCTGGCTTCGGGGTGAGGACCTGACGGTGCGGCCCATCACCCAGAAGCCCCAGGGGACCCGTCATCTGCACTGTCAGGAAAGCGGTTCCACCCTACGGTTTCTTCTGCCGCTGACCGGCGTTTTGGAAGCAGACGCCGTGTTCCACATGGAAGGGCGGCTGCCGCAGCGTCCCTTGCATCCGCTGGATCAGGTCCTGACGGATCACGGCATGACCATCCGGCAGAACCATGACCTGCTCTACTGCGGGGGACGGCTCCGCCCCGGCGAGTTTTCTCTGCCGGGGGATGTGTCCTCCCAATACATTTCCGGTTTACTGATGGCTCTGCCACTGTTGAATGAGGGCAGCGCCCTCACCGTTACCGGCGGACTGGAATCCGCCGCTTATGTCACTATGACGGAGGACACCCTCCGCCGGGGCGGCGTCTCTCTGCGGAAAACCGGGGGGACGTGGCACATTCCCGGCGGACAGCGCCTTCGTTTCCCGGACCGTCTCACCGCCGAAGGAGACTGGTCCAATGCCGCCTTCTTCCTGTGTATGGGCGCCTTGTCCCCGGAGGGCGTCACTGTTCACGGACTGGATCTGGCCTCCTCTCAGGGGGACCGGGCCGTTTTGAACATTCTGGCCGCCATGGGTGCGCGTGTTTCCACGGAGAACGGTTCCGTAACGGTTCGTCGGGGAGAATTGAAGGGCGTGGCCATCGACGCCGGCCCCATCCCCGACCTGATCCCGGTGCTGTGCGTCACTGCTGCCGGGGCGGAGGGTGACACCCAGATCTTCAACGCTGGACGGCTCCGTTTGAAGGAATCCGACCGGCTCCGCACCACGGCTCAATTGCTGACAGCTCTGGGCGGCAGTGTGGAGGAACAGCCCAACGGCCTTTTGATCCACGGCACGGGCCGTCTGCGGGGCGGCATTGCCGATTCCTGCGGCGACCATCGGATCGCCATGTCCGCCGCCGTGGCAGCCTGTCTGTGCGAAAGCCCGGTCACTGTGCAGGGCATGGCCTGCGTTTCCAAGTCCTACCCCCATTTCTGGGAAGATTTTGACGCGTTGAAAGGAGGGGGCCTGTGAGCCGGTACGGAGAATTTCTGCATCTGACCATCTTCGGCCAGTCCCATGCCCCGGCCATCGGCATGATTTTGGAGGGTCTGCCTGCCGGGGAGACCATCGACATGGCGGCCCTTCAGACGTTTTTAGACCGCCGTGCCCCTGGCCGCAACGATTGGTCCACCCCTCGGAAGGAGGCGGACCAGCCGGAATTTCTTTCCGGTCTGGTGGGGAACGTCACCTGCGGCGCGCCGCTTACCGCCATCATCCGCAACACCAACACCCGCTCCGGGGACTATGACGGCCTTTCCGTGGTGCCCCGCCCCGGCCACGCGGACTATACCGCCGGAGTGAAGTACGGCGGTCACGCAGATTTCGCCGGGGGCGGCGCGTTTTCCGGGCGGCTGACAGCCCCCCTGTGCATCGCCGGTGGCATCTGCCTGCAATTGCTGAAAAAGCAGGGCATTGAAGTCATCAGCCGCATCGCCTCCATCGGCTCGGTGGAAGATGTCACTCCTCTGACCGTTTCCACGGCAGACAAGCCATTCCCGGTGGTAGATGACGCCGTAGGGGAGACCATGCGGGCAGAAATCGCCGCCGCCAAGGCGGAGGGTGACTCCGTTGGCGGCATCGTGGAATGTGCTGTGCTGGGTCTGCCCGTGGGACTGGGCGGACCGCTGTTTGACGGCATGGAGGGCCGTATTTCCTCCATCGTCTTCGGCATCCCCGCCGTGAAGGGCATTGAATTCGGCATCGGCTTTGAAACCGCACAGCTACGGGGCAGTGAGAATAACGACCCCTTTGTGGTGGAAAACGGCACGGTCAGAACCACAACCAATCACTGCGGCGGCATTTTGGGCGGCATCACCAACGGGATGCCCCTCACCTTCCGGGCGGCGTTCAAGCCCACGCCGTCCATTGCCAAGGAGCAGCAAAGCGTGAATTTGAACACCCTGACCCCGGAAATTCTCCGGGTCCGGGGCCGTCATGACCCTTGCATCGTGCCAAGGGCCGTTCCCTGCATCGAAGCCGCGGCGGCCATCGCCGTATACGACGCCCTGTTGGGCCAGTCTTAAAAGGGAGGAATCTCTATGGAACTCAGTGATTATCGTGCCCGGATCGACCAGATCGACCGCCAACTGGTAGAGCTGTTTGCCCAGCGGATGAACACCGCCGCCGGCATCGCCGCCTACAAGAAGGAGCACGGCCTGCCGGTGCTGGACCCTGTCCGGGAGCGGGAGAAGCTGCTGGATGTAGCGGCGCAGGCCCCGGAGGATATGCGGGATTACACCGCCTCTCTCTACACCATGCTGTTTGAGCTGAGCCGCTGCTATCAGGGACGGCTGCTGGGGAGCACATCCCCGCTGACCACGGAAATTCAGACCGCCATTGACCAGACGCCAAACCTGTTTCCCTCCAACGTGTCCGTTGCCTGTCAGGGTGTGGCGGGGGCCTATTCCCAGCTGGCCTGCGACAAGCTGTTCAAGCTGCCTCACATCATGTACTTTGCCTCCTTTGAGGCGGTGTTTGCCGCTATCGAAAGGGGATTGTGCCGCTACGGTGTGCTGCCGCTGGAAAACAGCACCGCCGGCAGCGTCAATGCCATTTACGATCTGATGATGAAGCACGATTTCCGCATCGTCCGCAGTGTGCGGCTGAAGGTGGACCACAATCTGCTGGTGAAGCCCGGCGTCAAGCGGAGCGACATCACGGAGATCTACTCCCACCAGCAGGCCTTGAGCCAGTGCGAGCAGTATCTCCAGGCCTTCCCCGATGTGAAGGTCATCCCCTGTGAGAATACCGCCGTAGCCGCCCAGAAGGTGGCGGAGGGGGACGGCCACGCCGCCGCCCTGTCCTCCCGCTCCTGCATGAAGCTGTACGGGCTGGAATGCTTAGAGGCCGGGGTGCAGGATCAGGGCAGCAACTTCACCCGGTTCATCTGCATCTCCAAGAATCTGGAGATCTACCCCGGTGCGGACCGCACCAGCCTCATGGCGGTGCTGCCTCACGAGCCCGGCTCCCTGTGCCGGGTGCTCTCCCGGTTCTACGCCTTGGGCCTGAACCTGAACAAGCTGGAAAGCCGCCCCATGCCGGAGCGGAATTTTGAATTCATGTTCTACTTTGATCTGGAAACGCCGGTATACGCCCCGGAATTTTTGCAGCTCATGGGCGAGCTGCCCTCTCTGTGCGAGGAATTTTCCTATCTGGGCAGTTACAGCGAGGTGGTCTGATGCTGCGGTGCGGACTGCTGGGGGAAACGCTGGGCCACAGCTATTCCCCCATGATCCATCACGAGTTAGGGGAGTATGACTACCGGCTCTTTGAGGTCTCCAAGGAGGACTTGGATGCCTTTCTGTGCTCCGACCGCTGGGACGGCCTGAACGTCACCATCCCCTACAAGAAGGCGGTGGTGTCCTACTGTGCAGAGCTGTCCGAGGCGGCGGAAAGACTGCAAAGCGTCAACACCCTCATCCACCGTCCTGACGGCACGCTGTACGGCGACAACACGGACCTGTTCGGCTTTCTTTATATGGTCCGCCGCAGCGGCATCGACCCCGCCGGGAAAAAGGCGCTGGTACTGGGCAGCGGCGGGGCCTCCGTCACGGTGAAGGCCGCGCTGGAGCAGCTGGGCGCTGACGTTACCGTCATTTCCCGCAGCGGTCCGGACGATTATGACCATCTGGATCGACACGCCGACGCCCAGATCATCGCCAACACCACCCCGGTGGGAATGTATCCCCATAACGGTGCGGCGGCGGTGGATCTGCGGCTGTTCCCTCAATGTGAAGGCGTGCTGGACATCGTTTATAACCCGGCACGGACCGCTCTGCTATTACAGGCAGAAGAGTTGGGGATTCCCCATGCAGGCGGGCTTTCCATGCTGGTGGCTCAGGCCAAGCGCTCCAGCGAGCAGTTCACCGGCACGGTGATCGGCGATGAAGCCTTGGCGCGGGTGGAACGCGCTGTGAACCAGCGGCTGCGGAATATCATCCTCATCGGAATGCCCGGCAGCGGCAAATCCGCCGTGGCCGCCGCTCTGGGCGAGGCGCTGGACCGGGAGGTGGTGGAGGCTGACGAATTGATCGCCCAAAGGACTGGGATGTCCATCCCGGAGATCTTCGCCCGGTCCGGGGAGGAAACATTCCGGAAACTGGAAACAGAGGTTCTGGCGGAGCAGGGCAAGCGCTCCGGCATCATCCTCTCCACCGGCGGCGGCTGTGTCACCCGGCCGGAAAACTACCCGCTGCTGCATCAAAACGGCACCATTTTCCGCCTGACCCGCGACCTTGCCAAGCTGCCAACGGAGGGCCGTCCCATTTCCCAAACCACAGACCTCGCCCAGCTCTGCGCCCGCCGGGAGCCGCTGTACCGCCGCTTTGCCGATGTGACGGTGTCCAATGACGGGGCGCTGGAGGTCACGGTACAAACCATCAAGGAGGCGCTGCTATGAAGCTTTTGGTCATCAACGGCCCCAATCTGAATCTGCTGGGGCTGCGGGAGCCTGCCATCTACGGCAGCCAGAATTATGAGTCCCTGCTGGCCCTCATCCGCGCCGCCTGCGATGCCGAGGGCATCGAGGTCGGTTTCGTCCAGTCCAACCACGAGGGGGCCATCGTGGACGCCATTCAGGCGGCCTACGGCGTCTATGACGGCATCATCATCAACCCCGCCGCCTACACTCACACCAGCATAGCCATTCTGGATGCGCTGAAGGCCGTGGCCATTCCCGCCGTGGAGGTCCACATCTCCGATGTGGACAGCCGGGAGCCGTTTCGGCAGGTCTCCTACGCTGGCATGGCCTGCGTCAAAACCTATAAAGGTCTGGGGTTCCAAGGCTATGTGGAGGCCGTGAAATTTTTGAAAGACTACCTCAGCAAGTGAGCAAACGCGCCTCCTTTCGGGAGGCGCGTTTTTCTGCTTTCCGGGGTGCTTTACAACCCGTTGGAAATCCAGTATGATAAGGAAAAGCCGTAAATCACCAAGGGAGGTTCTCATGGATACACTGCTGCGTCAAATTCCAAAGGTAGACGACCTGCTCCGCCTGCCCGCCCTGAACACACTGGCGGCGGAGGCGGGGACCTCCGCCGTGACGGAGGCGGTTCGCCGGACGCTGGACCGGCTCCGCGCCGATATTCTGGTGGGGACCGTCACAGAGCTGCCCTCCACGGAGGCCCTCTGCGCTCAAATCAGCGCGTCGTGCCGGGCATCCCGCCTGCCCTCCCTCCGGGGCGTTATCAATGCCACCGGGATCGTTCTGCACACCAATCTGGGCCGGGCCTGCCTGAGTGACCGCGCGTTAGCGGCAGCGAGAGGGGTCTCTCAGGGCTATTCTACCTTGGAATATGACCTGACAGCGGGGGAGCGGGGGCAGCGGTACGCCCATGTAGAGCCGCTTTTGTGCCGCCTCACCGGGGCGGAGGCCGCCATGGTGGTAAACAACAACGCGGCGGCGGTGCTGCTGATCCTCTCCGCCCTCACCGCCGGAGGAGAAGTCATTACCTCCCGTGGAGAGCTGGTGGAGATCGGTGGCTCCTTCCGGATGCCGGATGTGATGGCCGCCTGCGGCGCGGTGCTCCGGGAGGTTGGTTCCACCAACAAGACCCGCCTTTCCGACTACGCCAACGCCATCAGCGAGCAGACCCGCGCCCTTTTGAAAGTCCACACCAGCAATTACCGCATCGTGGGCTTTACGGAGAGCGTGTCCCCCGCCGCCTTAGTGGAGCTTGGCCGCTCCCGCAGCATTCCGGTCATTGAGGACTTGGGCAGCGGCTGTCTTGTAGATCTGGCACCCTTGGGCCTCCGGGATGAGCCGACGGTTCAAGCGTCCGTAAAGGCCGGAGTGGATGTATTATCCTTCTCCGGGGACAAGCTGCTGGGTGGTCCCCAAGCGGGGATCATCGTGGGCAAGCGGCGCTGTATCGACCTTTTGAAGCGTCACCCTCTGGCCCGCGCCCTGCGGGTGGACAAGCTGACGCTGGCCGCCTTGGAAGCAACTCTGCAAGCATATGTGGACGGCACCGCCCTTCAGGAGATCCCGGTGCTCTCCATGCTGGCCCAAACACCGGAGGAGCTGCGCCAGCGGGCAGAGTCACTCTGCCGCCGCATGGGAGAGAGCGGCGTGACCGCCGAGGTGGTTTCCACGGAAAACCCGGTGGGGGGCGGGGCAGTCCCCACCCAGACGCTGCACTCCTTCGCCGTGGCTGTCGTCCCAAGGGACAGCGCCGCCGCACTGGAAGCGCAGCTACGGCAGCGGCCTGTACCCATCATCGTCCGTATCGCCCATGACCGGTGTCTGCTGGATATGCGGACTTTGTTCCCAGCGGATCTTGACGAGATCCTTCAGGCTTTTCGGGAGACCGCTTCATGAAACACGTCATCATCGGCACGGCGGGCCATGTAGATCACGGCAAAACCGTTCTGGTCAAGGCGCTCACCGGTACCGATACGGACCGTCTGGCGGAGGAAAAGCGCCGGGGCATTACCATCGAGCCGGGGTTTGCCAGACTGGACTGGCCGGACGGCACGCAAGCAGGGATCGTGGATGTGCCGGGCCACGAAAAATTCATCAAAAATATGCTGGCCGGGGCGGGGGGCATTGATCTTGCCATGCTGGTCATCGCCGCGGACGAAGGCGTTATGCCCCAGACCGTAGAGCATCTGGATATTCTGTCTCTCTTGGGTGTCCAAGGCGGCTTGGTGGTGTTGACCAAGGCGGAATTGGTAGATGATGACTGGTTGGAATTTGTTCGGAGACAGGCGTTGGAGCTGACCGAGGGCACCTTTTTAGAGGGTGCGCCCATTCTGTCAGTCTCCGCCGTCACCGGTCAGGGAATCCCGGAACTGCGGGACGCCCTGTACCGCTTGGTACAGGAGGCGCGGGAAAAAAGCGCGCTGGCACCCTTCCGGCTTCCCATTGACCGGGTCTTTTCCGTGGACGGCTTCGGCACCGTAGTCACCGGCACCCTTACGGAAGGGGCTGTCCGGGTGGGGGACGCTGTGGAACTGGTCCCCTCCGGGCTGCAAAGCCAGGTGCGGACCTTGCAGGTCCACGGTGAAAGCGTGGACGCCGCCTACGCCGGTCAGCGGGCGGCCCTCAACTTGACAAATCTGCAAAAAGCGGAGATCCACCGGGAGGATGCGGCGGTAAGACCCGGCAGCGTCCGGCCTTCCCGGATGCTGGATGTGCGGCTCCGGTGTCTGGAAAGCGCCAAACGCACGGTTTTGAACGGCTCCCAGGTCCATCTGTACCACGGGACCTCCGTTCATTTGGCAAAGGCGGTGCTGCTGGAGCGGGACGAGCTGCGCCCCGGAGAAAGCTGCCTTGCCCAGCTGCGGCTGACGGAGCCAATGGCCGTCAAGCAGGAGGACCGGTTTGTCATTCGATTTTACTCTCCGGTGGAGACCATCGGCGGCGGAACGGTGCTGGACCCCCGGCCCCTTCGCCACAAACGGCATGACCCGGTGGTGCTGGACAGCCTAATTCTCCGGGAACAGGGCTCCGGCAGTCAACGGCTGCTGCAAGCTGCGGAGGAATTCGGTGTTTCACTGCCGGATAGCAGCCAGTTAGCGGAGCGTTCCGGTCTGGACACTGGTACTGCTGTATCCTTGCTGGCAGACCTGCTGAATCAGGGAAAGCTGGCGGAGCCGCTGCCGGGCCGCTACGCGGCGGCCTCGGCGTTGGACGCTCTCTGGGACCGCTGCCGGGAATTGCTGTCCGCCTACCACCAAAAGCACCCCCTTCACGCCGGGATGCCCGCCGCTGAGCTGCGGCAAAAGCTGTTCCGGCAGATCACTCCCGCTGAGGGCGATGCGCTTTTGGAGGTTTTTCGGGCGGAGGGGCGGATGAAACGCGCCGAAAACCATTGGGCGCTGGCAGAGTTTTCCATTCGGCTCACCAAGCGGCAGACCGCCCTCCGGGACGCGCTGTTGGAGCGTTTCCTCCGGGGTGGCCCGGAGCCGGACACCGTCGAAGCGGTGCTGGACAGTATTCCTCCGGAGCGCCGGGAGGAGGCTCGTCAGGTGCTGGAAAGCCTGCTCACCGGCGGAGAGCTGGTACGGCTGTCACCGGAGCTGTGCTGGCACCGGGAGGTGTTCCAAAAGGGGCTGGATATCTTGCGGACGCTGTGTGCTGACCACGGCGCTGTCACGCTGGCAGAGGTCCGGGACGCTTTCGACACCACCCGGAAATACGCTTTGCTGTTTTTAGAAGCCTGCGACCGACGGCAGATCACGGTTCGAGAGGGCGACTGCCGCCGCCTGAAGCTCAAATTTCATGACTGACATACCGCCGGAGCGTTGCTCCGCTTCGGCGGTGGTCAGCATCAAAGAAAACATGGGAGCAGATAGGTGCTGGTGTGCCTCCCGGTCTTCAAAACCGGTGCGGACGGCGAACAGCCGCCTGGATGAGTTCGATCCTCATATGCCCCCGCCAAAAGCAACCCGCCGTATGGAATCCATACGGCGGGTTGCTTTATTGTTTACGCCGTTTCCGGCCGAATCAGTTAAAAAAGCGGTGGGCTGAGCCCACCGCTTTTTAATAAGCTTTTTAGTCCCGGACCTTGTCGAACACGTCCGTAATGCTCTTGTCAGGCGCGGGGGTAGCCAGAGAGACCACCACCAGCACGATGCAGTTGACGATGAAAGCAGGCATCAGCTCATAGATGTCCCAGATGCCGCCCAGAGGCCGGACGCAGAACTTCCATGCGAAGATCATCAGACCGCCGGCCACCAGACCTGCCAGCACACCCTGACGGTTGCTGCGTCTCCAGAAAAGAGCGAACAGCACGGCGGGGCCAAAGGTTGCGCCGAAACCGGCCCATGCGAAGGAGACGATCTTGAACACGTTGCTGTTGGGGTCCGCCGCCAGGAAGATGGCGATAAACGCGATCACCACCACCGTCAAACGGGCGGCCAGCATATTCTGCTTGGAAGTCAGCTTGACGCCGAACACATCCTGCAATACGTTTTCAGAAAACGCGGAGGCCGCCGCCAAAAGCTGAGAGTCCGCCGTGGACATGGTAGCCGCCAGAATACCTGCCAGAATACAGCCGGCCACAATGGCAGGCAGCAGACCGTAAGAGGAAAGCAGGTCAGACAGCCGGACAATGACTGTCTCCGTGGCGCTGCCCTTCAGCATGGGGATGCGGCCCACACTGGACACGGCATGGCCCACGATGCCAATAAACACGGCCACGGCCATGGAGATCACCACCCAGATGGAGGCGATCCGGCGGGAGATCTTCAGCTCATCCTCGTGGCGGATGGCCATAAAGCGCACCAGAATGTGGGGCATGCCGAAGTAGCCAAGGCCCCAGGCCAGCATGGAAACAATGCGGATCAAACCGTAAGGCTCCGCCTGGCCGGAGGCGGCGTTATAGGTCTGACCAAAGCTCAGAAAACCGGGAAGGCTGCTGGCATGAGCCAGAACAGCATCCATACCGCCGGCCTGCACAATGCCGAACACCACGATGACGCACAGGGCGACGGTCATAATCACAGACTGGATCAGGTCCATAGTGGCGACAGCACTGAAGCCGCCCACGGAGGTATAGCTGATGATGACGATGGCGCCCACGATCACGGAGAGCATATAATTCCAGCCGAACAGACTGTTGAACAGCTTACCGATCGCCGCCAAGCCGGAGGCCACATAGGGCACGAAGAACACCAGGATGATGAGAGAGGCGATACCCATAATGATGGGCTTTTTCTCCCCGTAGCGCTTGGAGATAAAGCTGGGGATGGTGATGGCGTCCAACTCCACGCTGTAACGCCGCAGGCGGCGGGCTACCAGCAGGAAATTCAGGTAGGTGCCGATGGCAAGGCCGATGGCGGTCCAGCTGGCGTCCGCCACGCCGCTGAGATAGGCGAGGCCGGGGATACCCATGAGCAGGTAGCTGCTCATATCGCTGGCCTCCGCGCTCATGGCCGTGACCAGGGGGCCCATGCCCCGGCCGCCGAGGTAAAAGCCTTCAGCGCTCTTCTTGCTTCGTTTACCGATCATCACGCCGGTGAAAATCACCAGACAGAGATACAAAATGATCGTTGTCATGATCGCGATCTGTGCGGATGTCATACAATACTCTCTCCTTTAACACTTCAATGCTTGGTATCATACCACAACGCAAACAAGAATGAAATACAGAACGCCGTATAGAATCAATTCTATACGGCGTTTCTTATAATATCAGATTTTTCTTTGTATTTCAACAGTTTTATACTGTACAGAAAGATGGAATACTTGAAAAACAAAAAATAAGATTTATTCTCTGACTCGGAAACTCTCCAAAAACAGGGGCGTCATCTTCTCCGCGTAGGCCACCAGAGAGTAGTCCCCGCCGCACAGGCACCAGTCGTAAAGCTGTGCCCGTTCCCACATGGCGAAGGCCCGGACGATCTCCTCCTGAGCCAGACCGGGGCGGAATTCGCCCCGCTCCGCACCCTGACGGACGATCTTTTTCAGTAAGCAGAAGTAGACCCGGCTCCGGTCCAGCAGGTGCTTTTCTCCCCGCGCCAGCAATTGGGTGGACAGCAGACGGGTCAGCAGGTCGATGGACACGCTGGACTCGATCATCACATACAGCTCATGGTTGATATAGGCCAGCGTCTCGATGGCACCCTTCTCCGGGTTCAGCGTGGGCATCAGGTCCTCATATTTTTCGTCGAACACATAGGCCAAGGTGCCCATCAGGGCGTCCTTGCCGTCAAAATAATGGTAGAAGGAGCCTTTGGAGGTGCCGGATTCAAAAACGATATCCTCTACCGTGGTGCCGTCATATCCCTGCTCATAAAAGAGCTTCCAAGCGGCGGAGATGATCCGTCCCCGGGTATTGCGGCTGTTTCGTTTTGCCATGGCGTTGTCCTCCCTGCAATGTAGCTGTGAAAATTTTACAATGAAACCCGGCAAAAAGCAAGGGCCGGGGCCGGAACGGTCCGCTTTTGGGCAGATGTTTACATTTTACCCATTGAACCCGGCGGTTCCGCACCGTATAATGGAGAAAAACGAACGATCACCGGGAGAACCCTCCCGCAGCCATATTTGAAAGGAGAATTCTATGGAAACCATGCTGAACGTCACCGTGAACGGCACGATACACCAGTATCCCTACGGAACCACTTACCGCGCCATCGCCGCGGAATTTCAGGAGAACTATCCCCACCAGATCCTGCTGGTGAACCGGGACGGCAAGCTCCGGGAGCTGCAAAAGACCGTGAAGCGGGACTGCTCCCTCTCCATGGTCACCGCCGCCGACAAGCCGGGCCGCCAGACCTATGAGCGCAGCGCCATTCTTCTGATGCTCAAGGCATTTTATGACGTGGTAGGCCGGGAGCAGGTGGAGCACGTCCGGGTGGAATTTTCCCTGAGCAATGCTCTGTTCTGCCGGGCCAGAGGCAGCTTCACGTTGGATAACACCCTGCTGCACCGGATCGAGGACCGGATACGGGAGCTGGTCCGTCAGGTTCTGCCCATCGAAAAGCAGTCTGTGGATATCGAAGACGCCGCAGCCTTTTTGACAGAAAACGGCATGGAGGATAAGGCCCGGCTCCTGAAATACCGCATCAGCTCCCGGGTCAATCTTTACACGTTGGACGGCTTCACTGACTATTTCTACGGCTACATGGTACCGGACACCGGTTATCTTCAGTGGTTTGCTCTGGAGCTGTTTGAGGATGGCTTCATCCTCCGCCTGCCGTCGCTGGAGGAACCGGAGCAGGTAGGTAAGTTCACGCCCTCTATGAAGGTGTTTCAGGCCATGCATGACGCCGAGGATCGCTCCGCCGCCATGTATATCTCCAACGTAGGGGAGATGGATGACATGATTGCTGAAGGCAACGCCACCCAGTTGATTTTGGCCCACGAAGCCCTGATGGAAAAGCGAGTGGGTGACATTGCCGAGGAGATCGCACGGCGGAAGGACGTCCGCTTCGTGATGATCGCCGGTCCCTCCTCCTCTGGCAAAACCACCTTCTCCCACCGCCTGTCCACCCAACTGATGGCCTGCGGTCTGCGGCCCCATCCCATCGCCACAGACAACTACTTCCGCAACCGGGAGGACACCCCCAGAGATGCCAACGGCCAGTACGATTTTGAGGGACTGGGCGCTATGGACGTGGAGCAGTTCAACAGCGATATGAGCCGTCTGCTGAAGGGCGAAACGGTGGATATGCCCACCTTCAACTTCAAAAAGGGCATCCGGGAATACAACGGTGAAAAGCTGACGCTGGGAGACGGCGACGTACTGGTGATCGAGGGCATCCACTGCCTGAATGACGAATTTTCCCACTCTCTGCCTAAGGAGAGCAAGTACAAAATTTACATCAGCTGCCTGACCACCCTGAATATCGACGATCACAACCGCATTCCCACCACCGACGCCCGGCTGCTCCGCCGCATTGAACGGGACGCCCGGACCCGGGGCTACGGTGCTCAGGCCACCATCAAAATGTGGCCCTCCGTCCGCCGGGGCGAGGAACAGAACATCTTCCCCTATCAGGACAGCGCCGATACGGTGTTCAACTCCTCCCTCATTTACGAAACTGCCCTGCTGAAGCCCTATGTGCAGCCGCTGCTGTTCGGCGTCCCCCGGGGCAGCGACGAATATCTGGAAGCCAAGCGGCTCCTGAAATTCCTGGACTACTTCCTGCCAGTCCCGGCAGATGACGTACCCCAGACCTCCCTGATGCGGGAATTTGTAGGCGGCGGCATTTACAAGACGTGATCTCCATTTGCAGCCAACTCCATCCGATCCCCGGCGGACACATTCTGTGTCCGCCGGTTTTTTCTGTTGGAAACCCGGAAATTTTTTAAATTGCCTCTTGACAATGGAAATGCGCCGCCGTATAATCCCATTAACCTACTTGATTGGTTGTATTTATTCGCTCAGAAAAGAGGATTTCCATGAATCGTATGACACCAGGCTTCCGATGTTGTCAGGAATGATCCGTTTTCCATTTCTCAATAAATCATTCTACAACATAAAAAGGAGATCATCTTATGTCTCGTATCTATACCGCCGCCGATCAGTTGATCGGCCATACCCCCTTGCTGGAGCTGACCCATCTGGAACAAGAATTTGGTCTGAAGGCCAGAATCGTGGCCAAGCTGGAATATTTCAATCCCGCCGGCAGCGTGAAGGACCGCATTGCCAAGGCCATGATCGATGACGCTGAGGCCAAGGGCCTTTTGAAGCCCGGTTCTGTCATCATTGAGCCCACCAGCGGCAACACCGGCATCGGTCTGGCCTCCGTAGCCGCCGCCCGGGGCTACCGGATCATCATCGTCATGCCGGAAACCATGAGCGTGGAGCGCCGCCAAATCATGAAGGCCTACGGTGCGGAACTGGTTCTCTCCGAAGGCTCCCAGGGCATGAAGGGCGCCATTGCCAAGGCCGATGAGCTGGCAAGGGAGATCCCAAACAGCTTTATTCCCGGTCAGTTCGTAAATCCCGCCAACCCCAAGGCCCATTTTGAGACCACCGGCCCGGAGATCTGGGCGGATACGGACGGTCAGGTGGATGCGTTCGTAGCCGGCGTAGGCACCGGCGGCACCCTTACCGGTGTGGGTCAGTTCCTCAAGAGCAAAAATCCCGCTGTGAAGGTGGTGGCCGTGGAGCCTAAGAGCTCTCCCGTCCTCAGCGAGGGCCACGGCGGCGCTCACAAGATTCAGGGCATCGGCGCAGGTTTTGTCCCCGATGTGCTGGACACCAAGGTGTATGACGAGATCATCCCCGTGGAAAATGAGGACGCCTTCGCCACCGGCAAGCTGATTGGCAAGCGGGAGGGCGTGCTGGTCGGCATCTCCTCCGGCGCCGCTGTATGGGCCGCCGTGCAGCTGGCCAAACGGCCGGAATTTGAAGGCAAGACCATTGCCGTTCTTCTGCCGGATACCGGTGACCGCTATCTCTCCACTCCGCTGTTTCAGGATTGATTTTTCTTTCTTCTCTTTTTCTTCTCTAATTCTCTCTTAAATCACGATAAGCGCCGCGGCTGAGCCGCGGCGCTTATCCAGATATCGGTAAAAAACACCGGCGGTCCGATGACCGCCGGTATCGTTTATTCGCTGATGTCGCGGGTGGCGTAGGCGTTCAGGTCCATGCCCGCCGTATGACCCGTCAGATACTCGTAATACCCCTGTGCGCCGATCATGGCACCGTTGTCGCCGCACCACCGCAGCGGCGGCAGATACAACCGGCAGCCGGCTTTTTCGCAGGCCCGCTCCAAGTCCGCCCGGATGACGGAGTTGGCCGCCACGCCGCCGGCGGCGACGATGATGGTGCGGCCGGACTGCTTTGCGGCTTCCATGACGCGGGGGACCAGCGTATCGCTGACAGCCTGGGCGAAGTCCCGTGCCAGCGCCGGGGCATCCAGCGGCTCGCCCACCTGCTCGGCGTGATGGGCCAGATTCACCACAGCCGTTTTCAGGCCGGAAAAGCTCATATCCAGCGGGGCACCCTCCACATGGGAATGGGGCAGGGTGTAGACACCGCCCCTGGACTGCTGGGCCAGCTTGTCCATGGGCGCGCCGCCGGGGTAGGGAAGTCCCAACACTCGGGCCGCCTTGTCAAAGCATTCCCCCGCCGCATCGTCCCGGGTCGCACCCAAAATTTCCAGATCCGTATAATCCCGGACGTCCACGATCATGGTGTTGCCCCCGGAGATGGCCAGCGCCAGGAAGGGTGGCTCCAGCTCCGGGAAAGCCAGATAGTTGGCGGCGATATGGCCCCGGACATGGTGCACCGGGATCAGAGGCACCCCAAGGCCGTAGGCCACGGATTTGGCAAAGCTCAAGCCCACCAGTACGGCCCCGATGAGACCGGGGGCGTAGGTGACGGCCACGGCGTCAATATCCTGCCGGGTGCAGCCGGCGTCCGCCAAGGCTTTTTCTGTCAGGGCCGCGATCACTTCAACATGCTTGCGGGAGGCCAGCTCCGGTACCACGCCGCCGTACAGGGCGTGGAGGTCCGCCTGAGAGGCAATGGCATCGGACAACACCCGCCGTCCGTCCTCCACCACCGCCACGGCGGTCTCATCGCAGGAGGATTCAAAGGCTAAAATCTTCATAGCAATGCTTCTTTCTCCAAAAGATCGGCGTTCTCCGCCTTACTGCTGCCAGGGCACCTTTGGCCCCGGCGCCGCCTTGGGATCAAAGGGGATGCGGACATACTTGTGGTACTTGTCCGCAGAAAATGTATTCTCGTAAACGAACCGGTGCTCTTCCATCAGCGCAGCGTCATCCACCGGGCCGCCGGCGAGATACAGGGTCTTGTAGTGGACGCCGAACATCTCCGTATCATACCCGGCGGTCCGCAGACCGCACCGGGCATAGAACCCCAACCGCCGCCGGGCCATCTCCGGGTCCGGCGCGTCCTCCGGAGCCTCCGATTCACCGAAGATCACCGTGCCCGCCTCCCGCTCCCGCAGCTTTTCCAGGATGGATGCACCGACGCCGCCGTTGCGGCGGATACTGGAAACACACAGGTAATCCAGCAGTGCCCAGCCGGGATGTCCCAGCCAGAGGAATGCTTCGCCTACGATATTGTCTCCGTCAAACAGGCAGTAGGGCTTGTACCAGCCCTCCGCCCAACTCTTCTCAATATTCCGCAGGGGTTTTAATTCCGCTGTGGGAAACGCTTCCTTCAGGTCCCGGTCATAAATCGTCCTCAGTTGTTCAACTGACGGGATTCTCAGTTCCATGCTGTTCAAACTCCCTCGTCATAATGATGGCATCCTCTCTCGGATGCTCGTAGTAATTTTTACGCCGTCCCACGCCCCGGAAGCCCCGGCTGCCGTACAGGGCGATGGCGGGGTAGTTGGAGGCCCGGACCTCCAGCGTCAGGAACGCAAGGCGGTTGGCCTGAGCAAAGTCAAGAAACACTTGCAGCAGCTTCCCGGCAACCCCCTGCTTCCGGCAGTCCGGCCGGACGGCCACATTGGTGATATAGCCCTCGTCCAGCACCGCCTGCAAGCCGGCGTAGCCCGCTACCTTATCGTTGTCATCCAGCGCCACAAGGAATGCGGACAGGTAGTTGTCCAGTTCCTCCGCCAGCATATTCCGGCTCCACGGCGTAGAAAAGCAGATCCGTTCCAGCTCTGCTACCTCGTCCAGATGGTCCGCCGTCATAGGCACGATGCGGACATGCAGATTTTTCTCTTCCATCGTATGTTACTCCTTATCCCTTGGCTTCCAGCCAGTTGCGGCCCCAGTGGGCCTCCGCCGTCAGGGGAACGGACAGATGGGCCACCTGCTCCATTTCCTCCTCCAGCAGCTTTGCCGCGGCCGCCGCCTGCGGCTTCGGGCACTCCACGATCAGCTCATCGTGAACCTGCAAGACCAGCTTGGCCTCCGGCAGTTCCCGTTTCAGCCGCTTTTCCACGGCCACCATGGCCAGCTTCATAATATCCGCCGCCGTGCCCTGAATGGGCATATTCAGCGCCACCCGCTCCCCGAAAGAGCGCATATTGAAATTGGAGGAGCGGATCTCCGGCAGCTCCCGCCGCCGGTGGAACAGCGTCTCCACATACCCCTGCTCCTTGGCCTTTGCCACCACATCATCCATATACTTCCGCACACCGGGGAAGGTGGCGAAATAGGCCTCCATATACGC
>ENA-UEQK01000763-UEQK01000763.1-human-gut-metagenome-genome-assembly--contig:-NODE-763-length-21958-cov-5.515653_pt1 | contig 21958 bp, 18 predicted proteins | sample MGYA00242939_ERZ507942 | MGnify/ENA primary metagenome ERZ507942 (study PRJEB26167, sample SAMN06115485) | human gut metagenome | host: Homo sapiens | place: China:Chongqing | collected 2015-03-30... | reverse complement strand
GTTTATGGATCAGTGATCGACGGCTTTGAGGATCTGGCGGCCAATGTACTTGTGGCCGGAAACGGTGGGGTGGCCGTCGTTGGCGGTGCGGGTATAGGGGATGGGCACATAGGTCACATCATACTGGGCGGCCAGCTTGGCTGCGGCGGTGTTCAGCCGACGGAAGTGGCGGCTCCAGGAGGGCATCAGGGGCACCGGGTTATTGTAGCTCAGTACCAGGATCTGGGCCTCCGGGTTCAGCTCACGCAGGTCCTTCATCACACGCTCCAGCTGGGTCACAGTATCGGCGTAGGTGGAGGTGCAGATCTGGCCCATGCCGGTGGTCAGCAGATGCATCACGGCACGGAACTCCGAGGGGGTCAGGGTCAGCTGCTTCAGGCAGTCCATAAAGTAGTCGATGTTGTCCGGGGTCAGGTTGCGGAACATTCCGGTGACCATGCTGTTGGCCAGCTTTTCACTTTTCCAGTTGGTAGCCTCACCCAGGGCCACGATGGTGCGGATCAGGGCGTCGTTGGCACCGATCTGCAAGGTGATGAGGTCCGCTTTCTGGATATATTCTTTCAGCTCCGGCACCGAGGTATACTGCACGCCGGAATAATGGTTCATGGCCGGCATGGCACCAGTCTCGATCAGGTCTGCCAGGTCCTTGGTCATCACGGCGGGCAGGCCCAGGTTGATGGCGTGGTCACGATCCAGGCCCAGCTGGTCGGCTACATAGCCCACAAAGCACTGGCCATCGTAGCCTTTGTAATTGCCGGACATATCGAAGCCGTTCTGGATCAGCTTGTACTGCAGGCCGCTCAGGCCCACGCCGGCAGTCACACTGTCACCGATGGCGACATAGGTGTACTCTTTTTTGGCGGTGGGCTCTGCAACAGGCGCCACAGCATCGTCTTCGGTAAGAGCTTCCGGCCCCACTTCCTGCACGGCGGTTTCCGGCTCAGCAGTCTCTTCGGTGGTGGGGTTCTCTGCAAAGGCAGGAACGGCCAGCGACAGCAGCAGCGCGGCCGACAGCAGCAGGCTTGCAATGCGTTTTGTTTTCATGGTCATCATTCCCTCTTTCCCCGCAACATCTCAAGGCTGCGGAACTGCTTCCATGATAAGGAAATGAAGGGGAAATGTCAATTGACAAAACGTGGAAAATCGCAGGAAAAAGTTGTCAAAACAGAAGTTTTTGAAGCTGAATGCCGGAAATAAACGCAGGAAAGCAAAAAGACCCTGCCGGACAGGCAGGGCCTTGAAAAAACGAAACGTTTACTTGCGGACGGCCTTCAGGATCTGGCGAGCGATGTACTTGTGACCGCACACCGTGGGGTGACCGTCGTTGGCAATGGAGGTATAGGGGATGGACACATAGTCTGCGCCGTACTGCTGGGCCAGGGCCTTGACGGAGCGGTTCAGCAGGCGGAAGTGTCTGCCGTAGGTGGGCAGGAAGGGCAGGGGGTTGTAGTAACCCACCAGAATGATCTGGGCGTCGGGGTTCAGGGCTCTCAGCTCCTGGAGGATCTGTTCCACGTTGGCCACGGTCTGGCCCCGGGTCTGGTCACAGATCTCCTCCATGCCGGAATCCAGCAGCTTCAGGGCGGCCTTCAGCTCTTCCGGGGTCAGGTCCAGGTTTTCCAGGCTCTTTCTCAGGGTCTGGAGGGTCTGGAGATTCAGCTCCCGCATGGTGCCCGTCAGCAGGGGAATCAGCAGTTTGGTGGCCTTGCCGTTGGTGGCTCTGCCCATGGCCCCCATGAGCTGCAGCACAGTGTCGTTGGAGCCGATGAGCAGGGTGATCAGGTCGGCGTCTGCCAGTTCCTGCCGCAGGGTAGGCAGGTCGTAGTAGGCGACACCGGAGGCGGTGGAGCCGGTCCTGACCAGGTCCAGGATGTTGCTGCTCATGGCAGCAGGCATCCCGTAGTTCACGGCATGGTCCCGGTCCAGGCCCAGGGCGTCGGCCACCCGGGCCACATAGCAGTCTTTGGAGTAATCATGGTAGTTTTCCTGCACGTCATAGCTCTTGGCGGTGCTGGAAAAGTGGGTGTCCTTCAGGCCCACACCGGTGGTGATGCTGTCGCCCAGGGCAACATAGGTGTAGGAATCTTCCTCTGCTGCAAAGGCAGGCAGGACCGGCAGCACCAGCAGAGCCAGGGCCAGCAGCAGGCTGACAATACGTTTTTTCATAAAGAACCTCCTTGTATCGCAAGCTCAGAAAAGGATCACTTTTCCAGAGCTTTCAGGATCTGGCGGGCCAGGTACTTGTGGCCGCATACCGTGGGGTGAGCGTCGTTGGCCACCACCGTGTAGGTCGCAGGAGCAAAGGCTGCGTCATACTGCTGGGCCAGCTTTTGCACCGAGCGGCTCAGGGTACGGAAGTGCTTGACAAAGGGGTTGGCAGGGGCCGGCAGCAGGGGCAGGGGATTGTAGTACCCCACCAGAACGATCTGGGCGTTGGGGTTCAGAGCCTTCAGCTCCTGCAGCAGGGCCTCGATGTTGGCCAGGGTGGTGGCCTGGCTCTGGGCGCAAATGTCGGCAACGCCGCTGCTCAGCAGCTGCAGCAGGGCCTTGCGCTGCTGGGCGGTGATGTTCAAAGAGTCCAGGTTCTCCCGGAGGGCGGCAAAGGAGGAGGCATCCATCTGGCGGAAGTCGCCCTCCAGCATAGGCAGCAGGGCCTCAAAGACCTGGGGGCCCCCCATGGCAGCGGCAACGCCGTACATGATGGGCACCAGCACGTCATTGGCACCGATCTCCACCGTAATGATCTCAGCGTGCTTCAGCTCCTGGCGCAGGTTGGGCAGAACAAAATTTATGCTGGCACTCTGGCAGGAACCGGTTCGCACCAGCTCCAGCAGGTCGCTGCTCATCAGGGCAGGCATTCCGTAATTGGCGGTCTGGGCCCGGCTCAGGCCCAGGCTATCGGCTACCCGGGCCACATAGCAATCCTTGGAGTAGCCCTGGTAGTTGCCGGAAACATCGTAATACCGTCCGTTTCGCTGGTAAACGGCGCCCGGCAGGCCAATGCCGGCTACAATGCTGTCGCCCAAAGCAATGTAAGAATAGCAGTGCTGATCCGATTCGGCAGCGGCATCGGTCTGGGTCTGCACCGGGGTGGGGTCTGCGGCGGCAGGCTGGGCGGCCCCGGCAGAAACCACCGGCAGCACCAACAGAGCCAGGGCCAGCAGCAGGCTGACAATGCGTTTTTTCATGATGTTCCTCCTTTTTTTTTGAGCCATAAGGTCCCTTCTATCATAAAAAGAGAAGCCAGGGATGTCAAGGCCCATTTTCCGGAATGTGTCGGGAAATACAAAAAAACGGTCGTGCACAAAGGCACGGCCGTAAAAAGCAGGATTAGTAGTCGCGGGAGGTGATCTTTTCCTCCAGCTTGCGGTAGTCCACCTTACCGATGGGGGTCAGCGGCAGCTCATCAAGGAACTTGTAGCCCACGGGCTGGACGTACTCCGGCAGCTCTTCTTTGCAGATCTGCTGCAGCTCCCGCACGATCTGACGCTTTTTGTGGTCAGCAGCGGGGTCCAGCACGACATACACAAAGGGCAGGCGGCCCTGCACATGGTCCTTGTCGGTGCAGCCCACCACCGAGCACTGCTGCACGGCGGGGTGGCGGCTGATGACGTTCTCGATCATGGAGGGGAACACCTTGAAGCCATCGTGGCGGATGATCAGCCGCTTGATGCGGGAGTCCAGGAACACGAAGCCGTCCTCATCCATATAGCCGACGTCGCCGGTGTGTGCCCAGACGCGGCCATCCGAGTGGTGGCGCAGCAGGGCAGCCGTTTCGGCGGGCTTGCCGTAGTAGCCCTTCATGATGGCAGGACCGGAGATGCAGAGCTCACCGCGCTCGCCGATGGGCAGTTCGGTGTCGGTACCGGGCTCAAACACCGACACAAGGGTGTTCACCAGCGGGATGCCCACACTGCCCACCTTGTTGGCAAGGCCGGAAGCAGCGGTGGCGGCAGAAGAAACCTCGGTCATGCCGTAGCCCTTGGCCAGGCCGTACTCCACGCCGTGAGCGGCCAGGAAGTCGTTCACGCTCTGCTCAGCACCCACCGTGATGGCGTCACCGCCGGCAGCATAGTTGCGGATGAAGGACAGATCCTTGTTCTTCAGCAGCAGCGAAGAGGCCATCTGCTGGTAGTGGGCCGGCACGCCGAACATGTGCTCCGGCTTGTACTTCCAGATCAGGGCACCCAGCTTTTCAGGGTCCAGATTGGGGATGATGATCACGGTAAGGCCCAGCACCAGCGGCAGGTGCACGCCGCAGGCGTAGCCATAGGCAATGAACGGGGGCATGATGTTCATCAGCTTCTGGCCGCGGCGGAACAGCTTTTCGTAAGCACCGAACTGCTGTGCGATGGAGTTGAAGTCCACATCGGTTAGCATGACGCCCTTGGGCGAGCCGGTGGTGCCGCCGGTGTGCACCACCACGCAGGTGTGGTCCGGGTCGTAAGGCTCGGCACCGGTGTCTTTGCCCTCACCGGCGGCAATGAAATCCTTCCAGCGGATCACGTTGGAAGAATAGCGGTTCTTGTCGGGGGTGGACAGCTTGTAGCCCACGGCCAGATGCAGCGGCAGGGAGTCGGTGGGGGACACCACCAGCACCCGTTCCACGTTGGTGCGCTTGGCAGCCTGCTGGCAGCGGTCGTAGACCACGTTCAGGCAGATGAGCAGGTGGGAGTCCACCTCGGTGATGTAATCGTGGATGCCCTCAGCACTATAGCGCGGGTCCACCAGATTCAGGGAGGCACCGATCATGTCGGCAGCATAGAACGCATAGATGACCTCCGGGGTCATCACGCTGACCACGGTGGCAATGTCGCCTTTTTTCATGCCGATGGCACGGAAGGCCGCCGCCGTCTTTTTGACGTTGACGATGAGGTCGGCATAAGTGATCTTGCGGCCGTAATAGGTGATGGCGGTCTCGGTCAAGTGCGTTTTGTTCTGGCGGCAGACGTACTCGAAGGCGCTGCATTCGGGCGGCGTCTGATTGAAGAACTTAGGGTCATAGTATTTGAGCCAGGGTTTTGCGACGGATGCGTAGATGGGTTCGTGTGGTGCAGTCGTCATAGGATTCAGGACCTTTCTTTTTTTCTTCTTCTATCATTTTCCCAGAAACGGCAGAAAAAAGCATGTTCTGCCGGACACTTTCTGACAGGCAAAAGGCCAAAACGGCCCACCGTTATTGTAGTGGACGGCAGTCGGAATGTCAATGAATAAACTGTGAGAAATCCAAAAAGGACGAACCATCAACGGTTCATCTGGTGAAAACTGTGTAAAGTGGTTGAATCGCGACCCGAAGCAGCTCAGGCCTGCGGCAGCCACTGCGCGGCCTCGGCGGCGCTGCAAAGAACCCAGTGCCTCGGGCGCAGCTCCCGCCACTGGGGCGCTTCGGTGGAATAATCGTGCATGGCGGGGTCGTACACCAACAGCTTTTTATTGCGCTCCCGGCGGGGGTCCGGCATGGGGATGGCGGACAGCAGGCTGCGGGTGTAGGGATGGATGGCGTGGGCCACCAGCTCCTCCGCATCGGCCAGTTCCACGATGCTGCCCTTGTGGATGACTGCGATGCGGTCCGAAATGTAGCGCATCACCGAGAGATCATGGGCGATGAACAGGTAGGTGATGCCGCGCTCCTTCTGCAGGCGGCGCAGCAGGTTGAGCACCTGGGCGCGGATGGACATGTCCAGAGCGCTGATGGGCTCATCGGCCACGATGAATTCCGGCTCCACGATCAGCGCACGGGCAATGCCGATGCGCTGCCGCTGGCCGCCGGAAAATTCGTGGGGAAAGCGGGAAGCAAATTCCGGCAGCAGGCCCACGTCCAGCAGAGCCTGCCGCACTTTTTCTTCCCGCTGGGCGGCGGAGAGGTCGGGCCGCACGTTCTGCAGGCCCTCGCCCACGATGTAGCTCACCTTAGCGCGCTCGTTCAGCGAGGACTGCGGGTCCTGAAAGATCATCTGGATCTCACGGGTGATTTGCTTGTCCAGCGCACGCGGGATTTTGCCGTTGATCTTCTGGCCCTTGTACAGGATCTCACCGCCAGAGGTGGGCAGAATGCGCAGGATGGCCCGGCCGATGGTGGTCTTGCCGGAGCCGGACTCGCCCACCAGACCAAAGGTCTCGCCCTTGTAGATCTGGAAATTGGCGTTCTGTACGGCGGCAAAGGCCTTGCGGCCGGAGCCGTAGGTCACATTCAGGTCCTTTACTTCCAGAAGGACTTCTTTTTCCTCGGCCATCTTACAAGCCCTCCTTTTGCAGTTTTTTCACCGCAGCAGGCGGCTCGATGTGGGGTGCCCGGGGGTCCAGCAGCCAGGTCTTGGCCTTGTGGGTGGGCGAAACTTCAAAGTACGGCGGGCGCTTGACATAGTCGATCTTCAGTGCCTGCGGGTTGCGGGGCGCAAAGGCGTCGCCGCGGATCTCGGCAAAGAGGTTGGGCGGGGTGCCCACGATGTTGAACAGGTCCTCGCCTTTTATGCCCATCTGGGGCATGCTGGACAGCAGTGCCCAGGTGTAGGGGTGGCGGGGGTCATAGTAGATCTCGTCGGCGGTGCCGATCTCTACGATGTCGCCGGCGTACATCACGGCCACCCGGTCGGCAATGTTGGCCACGACGCCCAGGTCGTGGGTGATCATGACGATGGTCAGGTGGTACTTGGCCCGCAGCTCCTTGAGCAGCTGCAAAATCTGAGCCTGAATGGTCACATCCAGGGCGGTGGTGGGCTCGTCACAGATCAGGATCTTCGGGCTGCAGGCCACCGCAATGGCGATCACCACGCGCTGACGCATGCCGCCGGAGAACTCGTGGGGGTACTGCTTAAAACGCACTTCCGGGTCAGAGATGCCCACGTCTCGCAGGTATTCCAGTGTTCTGGCCCTGGCCTCGGTGCCCTTCAGGCCCTGATGCAGGGTCACGGCCTCCAAAATCTGGTCGCCGATGGTTTTCAGCGGGTTCAGGCTGGTCATGGGGTCCTGCATGATCATGGCAATTTCGCGGCCCCGGATGCGCAGCCAGTCCTTCTCGGTTTTCAGGCCGGACAGGCGCACCGGCTCTGCGCCGGGGGTAGGGTAGTAGTCGATGGTGCCGCCGGTGATGGAGCCATTGGTGTCCAACAGGCCCATGAAACTCTTGGTGAACACGCTCTTGCCGGAGCCGGACTCGCCCACGACGGCCAGCACTTCACCCCGGTACAGGTCCAGGTCGATGCCGCGGATGGCGTGCAGCACCCGGCCGCGCAGGTTGAACCGGATATCCAGCCTCCGCACCGAGAGGATGCAGTCATTTTCGTTCATCATGCATTCCTCCTTACTGCAGGTGGTTCTTCGGGTCGGCGGCGTCCGAGAACGCATTGCCGATCAGATAGAACGCAATGGTGACAAAGCTCAGAATCAGGGTGGGGTAGAGCAGCTGGTAGCGCAGACCGGCCTGCATCATCACCTTGCGGCCGTCGTTGACCAGATTGCCCAGCGAGGGCGTCTCCACCGAGAGGCCCAGGCCGATGTAGGTGATGAACACCTCGTTGCCGATGGCTTCCGGAATGGTGAGGGCCATGCGCAGCATGATCACCGACACCAGATACGGCAGCAGGTTGCGCAGCACGATGCGCACCGTGGGGGTGCCGATGCAGCGGGAGGCAACGTTGTAGTCACGGTCACGGATGATGAGGATCTGGTTGCGGATGAACCGCGCCATCTCGATCCAGCCCTTGATGGACATGCCCAGGATCATGGTCCAGATGCTGGGGGAGGCCACATAGGAGATGAGGATCAGCACAATGGCGGTGGGAATGTTGTCAAAGATGTTGTACAGCTCCGTGAACAGAAAATCCAGCCCGCGCACATAGCCCCACAGCACACCGGCGGTGATGCCCACCACGGCTTCGATGAGAGCCACGAAAAAGGCAATGGTCAGGCTGGTGCGGGCACCGGCCCAGATGCGGGCCCACAGGTCCTGCCCGATGGAGTTGGAACCCCAGATAAAGCCGTCCTGCCCGGGAGCGATGTTGCGGTACTGGATGCCGGTGACGGGGTCCACGGCGCAGAGGTTGGGGTCTGCCTGCCCCGGCAGATAAGGCTGGAGAAAGGCAAAGGCCACCACGGCCACCAGCGCGATGAGCAGGGCCACGGCTGCCTTGTTCTTGAAGAAAGCACGGAAGGTGCTGCCCCAGTAGCTGTAGTTGGAGCTGGCCGTGGCCTCGGCCTGCTCGGCGTGGAACCCGGCGGGGGTGAACAGTTCGTCCTCCGGCAGGTCTGCCCAGGCAGCAGGGCCTTCCTTCTGCAGGGTGTTGAGCTGGTTTTCCAGCTTTTTGGATTTTTCCCGTTTCAGGAACGAAAGCATCAGCGGCCACCTTCTTTCTTGCCAAAATTGATACGGGGGTCAATGAGCACCATGAGCACGTCGCCCAAAATCAGGCCGATGATGCCCACGCAGGCATACAGCAGCACGATGCCCTGTACCATGGTGTTGTCGTGGCGCTGCACACAGGTGACCAGCAGGCCGCCCATGCCGGGAATGCTGTAAAGGCTCTCGATGTAAATGGAACCCACCACCGTGTTGAGGAACGCCGAGGGAATGTACTGCACCAGCGGCACCATGGCGTTGCGGAACACATGATGCAGCGCGATATTGTTTTCGCTCACACCCTTGGCACGGGCCAGCTTGACGTAGTCCTTGTTGCTCTCGTCCACCATATAGCGGCGCAGCCACATGGCGTAGAAGGCCAGGTTTGCCAGGCTCATGCTGCACACCGGCAGCACCCAGTAGCGCCAGTTGGCGGCGTCGAACAGCAGGCCCACCCCCAGAACGGAGGTGCCGTACATCTGGATGTACAAAAAGTACACGGCAGCCGGCACGGCCTGGATGAGCACGATGAGGGCTGTGCCCAGTTTGTCGGGCCAGCGGTTCTTGCACCGGCCCATGACAAGCCCCAGCGGGATGCCCAGCACAAGGCTCAGCAGCATAGCCAGCACGCCCATCTGGATGGAGATGGGCAGCTTTTGGGCCAGGATCTCGGTCACCGGCACGTTGACCTTGTAGATGTGGCTCACGCCCAGGTCCCCGTGCAGGGCGTCTTTCCAGAAGCGGCCGATCTGCACCGGCAGCGGGTCCAGCAGGCCCATGGACTGCAGACCCGCCTGGATCTGGGCCGCGGTCATTTTTTCGTAGTTTGCAAAATAGCCTTCCACCGGCATGAGCCGCAGCAGGCAGAACACCAGCGTTACAATGATGAACAGCGTCAGAAGAGAACGCCCGATGCGCTTTGCGAGATATTGCACCATAGTGTGCACCTCTCTTTTTCTTTTGAAATACAGATAAGAATAGAATACCGCAATTTCTTGATTTTGAAAAGTGATTTGAAGATTTTTTGAGCAAAAGCTGTTGAAAAGGCGGTGGGAACTCCCTCAGTCACGGCTGCGAAGCAGACGGAGGGAGTTCCCTTCCCATGAAAAAGCAACTCGGAAAAATCCGCAGATTTTTCCGAGTTGCAAAGAAAAACATATTTCCGCTGAAAATATCCAGAGCGAATCGGAGGATATTCAGAATGATTTACCGGGCGTCCCGGTTCTGGTCGTACTCGTCCATGGAGACGTAGTGGTCCAGGATGTGCACGCCCTTCAGGCGGTTGGACGAAAGGCCGGTGGGGGCGTACTGACCCTCCCACAGGTTCAGGCGGGTGGCAATGTACGGCGGCACGGGCAGGCCCAGCGGCACCACCAGGGCATTCTGAATCAGATAGGCCTCGGCATTGGCAAAGGCTTCATACCGGGCATCCAGATCCTCAGTGATGGCCTTGGCCTTTTCCACCATGTCCATGTAAGTCATGACGTACTCGGCCGTCTCACCGGTGATGATGCCGTCCTCCACGCCGGTGCGCAGGAACGCATAGCAGGTGCCGCGGTCGCCGGCTTCCTGATAGAAGGGGTACACCTCGGTCTCGGGGTCGGAGTAGTCGGCACCCCAGTAGTAGGACATGAGCTCATAGGCACCCACACGGCGCACGGCGTTCAGGAAGTTGTCGGAGGGGCCCTGGGTGATGATGATGTTGATAAAGTCGAAGCCGTCGTTCAGAACGCCCTCCACCTGCTGCTTGAACACCTGACACTGCTTGTCCCAGTCCACCACGGCGGGGTTGTAGGGGTACTGCACCTTGATGGGGAAGGTGGCCCCGGCGGCAGTCAGCTCTTCCACAGCGGCGTCGCGGTATTCCTTGGCCTTTGCCTCGTCAAAGAAGTCGGACAGGTTGGCCAGATCGCCGCATTCGGTGTAGTCCACGCCCTGACTGTTGGCGCAGAAGGACGGCGGGGTGATGGTGTGCAGCTTGTAGTTGTCGTAGCCTTCCGGAGCGGTGACGGCCAGCGTGACCGACGGATTGATGGCGTACAGGAATGCCTTGCGGAAGTTGGTGCTGTTGACCGCCTTGGCCCAGTTGTCCGGCTCATACTGGGCGTCCACGCCGGTGACGTTCCAGTTGGAGAACTCGTGGGCGTAGGGCAGGAAGTTGAAGATGTAGAAGTAGCTCTTGCCGGTCTCCGGGCGCTCCATGGACACCATATCCTTGGTGGTGTCGTCGGACAGCCAGCTGTCGAGGATGTCGGAGCTGATGGTGGCCTGGTCGATCTCGCCGCGCCGGACCATTTCCGGGCCGCTGATGAGCTCTTCCTGGTTGTAGATGTAGCGGATGGTGTCGATGTAGACATTGTCCTTGTCGTAGTTTTCGGGGTTTTTCTTCATCACCCAGCTTTCCAGCGGCACATACTCCGCCAGATAGAACGCGCCGCAGCTGCAGGCGGTCTCGGCGCTGGTGCAGAACTGGTCGCCCAGCTCTTCCAGCAGGGGGCCGTAGGCCGGCTCGTAGGGAGCGTAGCTCAGCAGGCTGACAAAACCGGGAAAGTCGAAGCACAGCGTATAGGTCAGGGTGTGCTCGTCCACGGCCTTGACGCCCACGGTATCAAAATCCACGGGAGCATAGGTCGTGGTGGTGCCATCGGCGGCTGCGGTGGTCACCGAGCCGTCGGCTTCCAGCGTGTAGGTGGTGCCGTCCTCGGCCACGGTGCCGTTCTCGGCGCTGGCTTTGTAGAACAGATAGTTGTAGTAATCCTCGGCACCGGCCACATAGGGGGTGACCAGGCTGGCCGTGGAGGATGCATAGGCCGGGGTGAGCACATACTGCAGCGCATCCACGAAGTCCTGTGCGGTGACCGGGCCCAGTACCTCACCGTTGCAGTCCACCCAGTTCTCGTCCCGCAGGTGGAAGGTCCAGGTCAGGGTATCCGCATCCCACTCCCAGGTGGTGGCCAGACCCTCGCGGATCTTGCCGCGGTTGTCGTACTCCACCAGCGTGTCCACGCACTGGGTGCCGTGGTACAGGTCCGGGTCTGCGGAGCAGATCAGATAGTTCAGGGTGGCGGGCTGACGGGAGTACAGCAGGGTGTAGGTGCTGCTGCCGGAGCCGCCGGTGGAGCTGCCGGAAGCGGACGAGCCGCCGCAGCTGCTCAGCAGGCCGGCTGCCGCTGTGGAAACAACAGCGGCGCCGCCGGCTTTCAGGAACTGGCGGCGGGTAATGGTATGACGCATAAAAAATCCCTCTTTCTTTCAGATTCGGGTCTGGATCGGATGAAATTGCCCCGCAGGCACAAACCGAAAAAAGAGGCAACGGAATCCATCCGTTACCTCTTTGTAACAGCGTACAGCTACCAACGGGTAACCAACGCAAGTATAACATTGAATCCGTGCGGCGTCAATCGGTTTTGGGCACAGCGGCGGCAGTTTCTGCACCGGCAGCAGCGGCAGCCTCATCGGTGAGCATGGCAGCCACGGACTGCGGTGCGGCGGGGGCAGCAGCCTCCACGGCAGGTTCTGCAGCCGGGGCAGTTGCCTGCTCTGCCGCCTTGGCGGCTTCCTCCGCGGCCTTTTTGGCCTCCCGCTCTTCCTTGAGCTTCTGTGCGCGGGCACGGGCTTCTTCCTGCCGCTGTTTGGTGCGCTCCTTGATGCGGCACACCGAGCACAGGCCCCCGGCGCTGTCCGGGGCAATGGGCTTGCCGCAGTTCTTGCACAGGGTCTTGGTGCACTTGTGCAGACTCACCGGGCCAAGGGTGGTGAGCTGGCGCAGCTTCATGCCGTCCAGCCCCTTGTTGGAGCAGGCCGCCACGCACACGCCGCACTCACTGCACTTCCACGGGGTGACCACCATGCGAGTCTGGCCGTCCGGCAGGTCCTCCTGCTTCAGGGCACCTGCACGGCAGGCTTTTTCGCACTTGCCGCAGGCAAAGCACTTGTCGGTGAAACTGGGCAGATAGCAGCCGTAGTGCAGGGGATTGTCCGGCATGGCGGCCTTGAGCTGCCTGGTGCGCTGGTGCAGCAGCAGGCGGAAGTCTGCACCGCCGTCCTCGTCGGCGCGCAGGCCGGGCAGCATGCGCAGCAGCTGTTTGGTGCCGCTCTTGGAGCCGTGGCCCACCTGCTCGAACATCTCGCGGCGGGTGAGCTCCTTGACGTGGTAGGGGGCTTCGTCCGGCTCATAGGCCAGCGTGAAGCGGGCCTCAAACATCGTTTCCCCGAAGAACTCCACCAGGCGGGTCAGCTCGGCCCGTAGCTGGTCGGCGCAGGTGTCGTTCTCGCACTCGCCGCAGGGGGTCAGGTCCAGCACGATCTTTTTGTTCAGGGCCAGATAGGCCAGCGCCTCCCAGGAAAGGGACGCGATGCAGGCGCGCACCATGGAGTTTTTGCGGGCCGACTTCTCACAGCCGATCCAGATGGTATCGTTGTCGGTGTCGGCGGCAGAGGTGTCGCGCTCCACCTGCTCCGGCGAAGGGGAGATGCAGCGGCTGCGGCATACGGAGACGCACAGACCGCAGTCGGTGCAGGGGTCCCAGTCCTTGACGAGGTTGGGACGGGTAAAGATCTGATCGCCGTAGGGGCAGATATCCTTGCAGGCCGTGCAGGATTTGCGGTGCGGGTGCAGGTTCCAGCACTGGCGGCGGTTGATCTCCGGATGGGTGGTTTTCATCAGTGCATCCATCGCAGCTCTTGTAAAAAAGCCCATACGATCACTCCTTTTCTACGATCGACGTGACAGCTGCATGGTCCAGCAGAAAGCGCTGGACCTTCTGGTTGGTAAGGGCGGCGGCCACAGCATCACGGGCCAGAACCCGGCGGATCTCCTCCTCCGGGTTGCCGTGCAGCCGGGCCAGACGGGCGTATTCGGCGTCCACTTCCTCGTTGCTCACAGTGATGTTCTCGGCCTGTGCAATGGCCGGCACGGCCAGCATCGCGCGCATGCGGCGTGCGGCGTCCTGGCGATAGCCGGCCCGCAGCTGTTCCGGCGTGGTGTTGTTGGCCTGGCAGTACAGCTCCAGCGAGAAGCGGCTCCGGGAGAGCTTATCCTTCAGCTGCTGCAGCGCGTGGTCGGCGTTCTGGTCCAGCACGGCAGCAGGCAGCTCCACGGTCAGGTTGGCCCCGGCCAGGTCCAGCAGGGCAGCCTCAGCCAGACGGTCAGCGTTGGCCTCGTGAGAAGCCGCTTTCTTGGCACGGATGCTCTCCCGCAGGGCGTCCAGCGTGGCAAAGCCCAGCCGCTGGGCCAGGGCATCGTCCACGGTGGGTTCCTGCTTCTGCTCCACCGTGTGCAGGCAGATCTCGAACTGCGCCATTTTGCCGGAGAGCTCCGGCACGCGGAACTCGTCCGGGTAGGTGAAATCAAAGCGGAAGGTCTCTCCGGCGCAGTGGCCGTACACGGCCTGCTCGGCGGCAGGCATGAGCTGGGCGGTGCCCAGTGTCACGGTCACCTGTTCCATGCGGCTGTCCGGGATGGGCGCGCCGTCCAGAAAGCCCTCAAAATCCAGCGTGACCCGCATCCCCCGGGCAGCGGGGGCGCTGGTGGCGCAGAAAGGCGCATGACGGCGGGCAAGGCTTTTCAGTTCAGAAGCAACGGCGGCTTCGGTCACCGGGCGCACCCGGCGGGTGACCGGCAGGCCCTTGTACTGCCCCAGCGTGACCGGCGGCAGAGCATTTGCGGTTTGTTCCATGGCAGGGAACCTCCATTCCAGTAAGCGCTTACAGCCCGCGGGCAGCAAGCCAGTTTTCGGCGACCTGAGAGAACATCTCAGGGTATTTGGCATCTTCTTCGGTAAAGGCACTGAGGTAATACTCCACCTCGGCGCGGGTGGGGGCTACGGTGCGCCGCCAGATGGTAAAGGTGGTGCCGTTGCCCATATCAATGGTCTGCTCCAGCTCAAAATACTGGTCCCGCACTGCCAGGAACATGTCGTTCAGCTTGTGGGACATCTCGTTCTCAGGGTCATTTACATGAGTCAGCGGGAAAGGATCGGCGGTGAGAACGTATTTTGCCTCAAAGAACTGCATGGGGAAGTAGTGGGTGCCAGGCACCGAGAAGCCAAAGGCCAGCTTGCCGTTGATGGGGGTCTGGGGCAGCAGGCAGTTCTTGAAGTGATCCGGGCAGTACAGCGTGTCGTGGGGGATCATATAGGCGATCTCGCCATCGGCGCAGTGGGTGTCGATCCAGCTGGCAATGGCCTTGATCTGCGGCAGATCCTTGCGGTCATAGACCAGGTCATCAATGGCGGCAAAATCGCGGGCGCTCTCCTGCGGAGAAGCCGAGAGAAGAGTGCGGCCGATGAGAAAATCCGGCAGAGCCACGGTGGTCAGCGAGGAGCAGCGCACCGAGGAGGCAAACGCAATGGTAAACACCCAGTAGGCGATCTTCAGGTTCCGGCGGCGGTTCATGCCCTCTGCCAGGGCTGCGGCACCGATCAGGAACAGGAGGAACCAGCCGGGTAAAAACAGCAGCATATGTTGGGAACCGGTGGTCTGCACCCGGGTGAACAGCACCATGCTCAGCAGGATCTCCAGCCCGGCCAGACAGGGCAGAGCAGGCATCTTTCTGCGCTTGAAGCAGAACCACAGGCCCATGCCCATAAGCACCAGGTTCATCAGGCCCATGCGGGCGCATTGCAGGTAGGTTTCAGTGACCATGCCGCCGCCGTTGTAGTAGGAATAGTGGTCGGCGTAGTCGTAGCCCAGAATGTGGCTCACCAGGGGCCACAGCAGGATGACCATGGCCACCATGGACATCAGGCCGAACAGGATCAGGTTGCGCACCTGCAGCAGGGCCTCCTGCCTGCGGCCCACTTTGGCAATGCGGGCGCTGCTCACCAGCACCAGCACGGCGTAGGCAAAATAGTAGCCCACCACGAAGTACAGGTACCACCGGCGGGACAGGATGATGGCCGCCGTGGCCATGCGGGTGACGGGGGTCTCGTGCCGCTCGTTATACACGCACTTGGGGTTCTCTCCCAGGGCCATCTTCATGGCCGCCGGGGCCTTGACGATCATCTCGTCCACCCACCGTCCGGCGGGACACGACATTGCCAAGGGCATCAGCGTGAAGGCCATGATGTGCGAGATGTTCGGCAAGGCGGACGGCTGCTGCGGCGGCAAAGGCGGCGCTATGCACACGGGCGATATCAGCGTGGGAGCCATCCCGGCCAACGCCATCGTAGGCGGCAACCTGCCCATCGCGGCGGGCGTGGGCCTGGCGTTCAAGATGCAGAAAAAGGACAACGTGGTGGTGTGCTTCTTCGGAGACGGCGCGTCCAACGAGGGCTCCTACCACGAGACGATGAACGCGGCGGGGCTGTGGAAGCTGCCGGTGGTGTATGTGTGCGAGAACAATATGTACTCCGCCAACACCTCCATTTCGCTTACCTGCTGCCAGAAGAACGTGGCGGCGGACCGTGCGGCGGTATACGGCATCCCCAGCGAAGTGGTGGACGGCAATGATGTGCTGGCGGTGAACGAGGCGGCGGAGTGTGCCATCGCCCGAGCCCGTGCGGGAGAGGGCCCCACCATCATCGAAGTGAAGACCTACCGCCATGGCGGCCACTCCCGGAACGACGCCTGCGGCTACCGGCCCAAGGACGAGGAGAAGGAGTGGATCCAGGACCGTGACCCGGTGAAAAACTTCCGGAAGGAGATTCTGGAGCACGGGGTCATCAGTGAGGAAGAGTTGGAAAAGGAAGAGGCGGCTATCGAGCAGGAAATTGAAGATGCGGTGGAATACGCAAAGAACGCACCGCTGCCTAGCTATGAGTCTGCACTGAAGAACGTATATTGGGAGGGTTAAAATTATGGCAATTATGTCGATTGCAGATGCATATAAGAGCGCGATTCGGGAGGAAATGCGCAGAGATCCCTCCGTTTACTGCATTGGAGAGGATGAGGATATCCCCGGCGGCATGGGCGGCGCGTTCACTGTCACCAAGGGCTTGGGAGACGAGTTCGGCGCCAACGTGCGGGTAGCTCTGGAGGGCGGCGGCTTTGAGCTGAAGGGCACGGAGAACATCGGGGACGACCGGGTCATCAACACGCCTATTTCCGAAATTCTCATCTCCGGCGTGTGCGTGGGCTCCGCCATGGCGGGAATGCGGCCTGTGGCGGACCTGCAGTACGGTGACTTCCTGTTCTGCATGATGGACCAGCTGGTGAACCAGGCGGCGAAAATGTGCTACATGTCCGATGGCAAGGTCCACGTGCCTATGGTGATGCGGGCACCCTGCGGCGCCACCAACCGCGGTGCACAGCACGCCCAGAGTCTGGAGAGCTACTTCATCCACGTGCCGGGCCTGAAGGTCATCTGCCCCTCCACGCCCTACGACGCCAAGGGCCTGATGAAGCAGGCCATCCGGGACGAGAACCCGGTGCTGGTGTTTGAGCACAAGCTGCTCTACGGCGGCAAGCGGAAGGAGGCGGGCCAGCTGAGCGCCACCGGCGAGGTACCGGAGGAGGATTACACCATTCCCTTCGGCCACGCGGCCATCCGACGGGAGGGCAAGGATATCACCATCGTTGCCAACATGCTGATGTGGTACAAGGCCATGCAGGCAGCCGAGGAGCTGGAAAAAGAGGGCATCAGCTGCGAGATCATCGACCCCCGGACCCTGGTCCCCTTTGACTATGACACGGTGACTAAGTCCCTGGAGAAGACCGGCAAGCTGCTGATCGTCCACGAGGATACGTATACCGGCGGCTGGGGCGCGCAGCTGGCGTCCTGGGTGGCGGAGAACGCCATCACGCTGCTGGACGCGCCGGTGGTGCGGGTGGCGACGCCTGACACGCCCATCCCGTTCTGCCCCACGCTGGAGAGCTATGTGATCCCGTCTGAGGAGCGGATCGCGGAGGCGGCCCGGAAGCTGGCGAAGCTGTGAGGGGCCCGATGGGTCAGAAAGTGAGGAACGACAGATGATCCAGGAAATCAAGATGCCCTCGGCGGGCCAGACTACGGATGAGGCCACCATCGTCAAGGTGAATGTAAAAGTAGGCGACACGGTGAAGCGGGGCGACGAGCTGCTGGAGGCGGAGACGGATAAGGCCATCCTGCCTGTGGAGAGCTACGCTGCCGGCGAGGTGCTGGCGGTGCTGGTAAAAGAGGGCGACGGCGTCACGGCAGGCACAGTGCTGGTGGCTATCGGCCAGCACGGGGAGCAGTATCAGGGGGGCGCGGCCCCGGCTGAAAAGGCGGCTCCCGCCGCAGCGCCCGCACCCGCGGCCCCGGCGGTTCCCAAGAGCGCCGGAGGGGCCAACGTGGGCCAGGAGATCAAAATGCCCTCGGCGGGCCAGACTACGGATGAGGCCACCATCGTCAAGGTAAATGTAAAGGTAGGCGACACAGTGAAGCGGGGCGACGAGCTGCTGGAGGCGGAGACGGACAAGGCCATCCTGCCGGTGGAGAGCTTTGCGGCAGGTCAGGTGCTGGACGTGTTGGTGTCCGAGGGCGATACCGTGACGGCCGGAACGGTTTTGGTGGTAATCGGCAAGGCGGAGGACGCCGCCGTGTACCGCCGGGGCAGCGGGGAAGCTCCTGCTCCCGAAGCGGCCCCAGTGCAGGAAGCGCCCGCCGCGCCTGCGGAGCGGGAGGAATACCTGCCCATCGTCAAGGGCCAGACTCCCAAGGCGGCCCCGGCCGCCCCTGCCCCTGTGATGGTCAGCGCCGCCCGGCTGGACCTGCCCGCCATGCCCAACGCCAAAATGCTGGCCAGGGAGCTGGGGGTGGATATCGGGACGGTGCCCGCGTCCAACGGCGTATTCGTGAAACGGCAGGACGTGGAGCAGGCGGCCAAGGCCCCCAAGGCGGCCCCCGCCGAGGAAGCCGCCCCCGCCGAGGAAGCGGAGTATGAGGTCATGCCCATGACCCGGATGCGGACGGTCATCGGCCGCCGGATGCAGGAATCCATGCAGAACATCCCGGCGTGGCAGTGTACGGTGAGTGTGGATATGCGGGCCTGCATGGCCCTGCGGGACACCTACAAGGCCAAGCGGGAAGTGAAGCTGTCCTATAACGATATCATGGCCAAGGCCATCGCCGAAGCCTCCCGGAAGTTCCCGCTGGTGCGGGCCCGGTACGAAGAGAACGAGGTGCGCATCTACAAGCACACCAACGTGGGTCTGGCCGTGGGCCTGGAGGGCGCGCTGGTGGTGCCTGTGGTCAAGGAGATCGACGGCAAGGGCCTGGAGGAGATCGCGGCGGCCTACAAGGACGTGATCCAGAAGGCCCGGAACAACCGTCTGGCCCCCGGCGAGATGGGTTGCGGCAGCATCACCATATCCAACCTGGGCATGTACGATGTGGACCACTTCATCGCCATCGTGAACCCGCCGGAGAGCTGCATCCTGGCGGTGGGCAAGATCGAGACCCAGCCGGTGTGGGACGGTGCGGCGTTCCAGCCGGTGCCGAAAATGACCATTACCGGCTCCTTCGACCACCGGATCATTGACGGGGCCTACGGCGCCCAGTTTCTGCGGGAGCTGAAGCTGCTGATGGAGAACCCGGCCCTGCTTTTAGGATAAAAGGAGAGCGGTTATGGAACAGTTTGACGTATTGGTGATCGGCGGCGGCCCGGGGGGATACTCACTGGGTATCGCCGCGGCGAAGGCGGGGCTGAAGGTGGCCCTGTTTGAAAAGGAGCACCTGGGAGGCACCTGCCTGAACGTGGGGTGCATCCCCACCAAGTACCTGGTGGATAAGGCACTGGCCATGGACAAGGTGCGCGCCCTGGTGAAAAAGGACATTTTCCGGGACGCCGGAACGTTCAGCTTCAAGAAGATCCAGGCTGGAAAGGCCGAGGTCACAGGAAAGCTGGTAGGCGGCGTGCAGTTCCTGCTGAAAAAGCAGGGCGTCCAGGTCGTCACCGGGGAAGCGGAGCTGGAAGGGGACCGGGTGGTCTCCTGCGGCGGCAAGGAGTACCAGGGGAAGTACGTGGTCATCGCCACGGGCTCCCAGCCCATGATGATCCCCATTCCCGGCCATGAGCTGTGCATCGATTCCACCGGGGCCCTGAATCTGCAAGCCCTGCCCCGGTCCATGGTTGTGATGGGCGGCGGCGTCATCGGTCTGGAACTGGCCTGTGCCTTCGCGGGGTACGGCACGGAGGTGACGGTGGTGGAACTGATGCCGGAGCTGATGCCCCGGGAGCAGAAGGAAGCCGTCCGGGTGGTGCTGAAGGCCCTGAAGCAGCAGGACATCCGGCTTTTGACCGGTGCCAAGATGCTGCGGGTGGAAAAAACAGTGTCCGGCCTGAAAGCGGTCTACGAGCAGGACGGCAAGGAGGGCGCCGTGGAGGCGGAGCAGGTGCTGATGGCGGCGGGGCGCAAGCCCAACTTCAGCGGCATCGACGCAGCGGCCCTGGGCCTTGCCATGAACGGCAAGTTCATCGCCGTGGACAGCCACCAGCGGACGAACCTCCCCGGCGTGTACGCCATCGGCGACGTGGTGGGCGGCTACCAGCTGGCCCACGCGGCCTACGCCGAGGGAGAGGCCGCCCTGGCGGATATGCTGGGCCGGGATGAGCCCTACGGCACGGTGCCTGTGCCGGTATGCACGTATACCATTCCCTGCTTTGCCTCAGTGGGTCTGACCACGGAGGCGGCGAAAGAGGCGGGGTACGACCCCTGCCTGGGCAGCTTTGACTACAGCGCCAACGGCATGGCCCTGGCGGAGGGCGCCAGCGGCAGCGTGTACGTGGTGATGGACAAGGCCACGAAGACCACCCTGGGCGTGACCATCGTGGGCGAGAACGCGTCGGAGATGATCGCCTTCGGTGCGGACGCGGTGCGGGACCGCCTGACGGTGGAACAGTGGCAGCGGATGGTGGTGGCCCACCCGTCCCTGTGCGAGATGGTACGGGAGGCCGCGCTGGACGCCTTCGGGGCATCGGTTCACAAGGGATAAACAGAAAGGAGCGGCGGATATGCTATTGACGGATAAGGTAGCCATGATCACCGGCGGTGGCCGGGGCATCGGCGAGGCCAGCGCCCGGCGCCTGGCGGAGCACGGAGCGAAAGTCATTCTGGCGGATATGAATCTGGAGGCGGCCCAGGCGGTGGCTGCGGACATCAACGCCCAGGGCGGCGAGGCCCGGGCACTGGAGTTCAACGTGGCGGAGTTTGAGGCCATCCCGGAGAAGGTGGCGGTGGCGAAAGAACTGTTCGGCCGGATCGACATTCTGGTGAACGTGGCGGGCATCACCGGGTCCACGCCCATCGAGGAGATCACCCTGGAGAGCTGGGACCGGATGATGGACATCGACCTGAAGTCCATGTTCTTCGTGACCCAGGCGGTGTTTGCCATCATGAAGGAGCAGGGCTACGGCAAGCTGGTCCACATGTCGTCCCTGGCGGCGCTGCGGGGCGGCCGGAGTTCCGACGCGTCCTACGCCTGCGCCAAGGCGGGCATCCTAAACCTGAGCAAATGCTTTGCCCTGCGGGGCGCGCCGTACCACATCACGTCCAACGCGGTGTGCCCCGGCAATATCCTGACCCCCATGGGCAAGACCCTCTCCTGGTCCAAGGTGGACCCCAAGACCTACATCCCCCTGGGCCGCTACGGCACCGCCGAGGACATTGCCAACGCCGTCCTCTTCTACGCCAGCGACCTCTCCGATTACGTCACCGGCGATTCCATGAACGTCAACGGCGGACTGTACATGTGAGATAACACCGGCAGTTGGACCGTTATTCAATGCTGAAGAGCGAAAGCCTCGGGGACAGGAACGAGGAGGATGTTTGTGGAGAATATGGTCCGGGCAACATTGATCTCTAATGCCGGTCTTTTGCTGGAATATAGGGGAGTGAAGATTCTGGTAGATGCCATCTACCATACTACAGATCCCTTCGGCAACCCCCGCCAGCTGTGTGGTCCGCAATGCTGGCCGGAGAGCCCCCTTTTGACGGTGTGGATACGTTGCTGTTTACCCACGATCATCCGGATCACTTTTCCCCGGAGCGCCTGATGCAGTACCTTCGGTATCGTACGGTCAGACAGCTAGTGCTTCCTGTTATGGAGCCCCAGCATTGGGAAATCCTGCAGCCATTCCTGGAAGAGCGGAGAATCCAGTGGACTCTGCTTACAGCACGGATGCAGACGGCGGACTTTCAAATTCCGGGAGGGACTGTCATTCGACCCTATTTTACCCGGCATATTGATAAAGCCTTTTGGAATATGCCGCATGGCTGCTATTTGATCTCCTTCGACGAAAAATATGTCTTGCTGACAGCTGATGTGGATTATACAATAGAAACCTTTGAACAGATTTCGTGTGTTCACATAAATGCGGCGTTTGTTAATCCACTCTTTTTCAATGCACTTCGAACTGGAACATTTTTAAGGGCACACTGCAGCCAGATCTTCTCTGCGTCTATCATATCCCTTTTCAGGAGGATGACCGGTGGCAAATTTGCTCGATGCTATCGCACAATTTGCACCGGTGGAATCAAGAGCTAGGGAAGGTTGCCATCTTGAGTGGGCCGTACCAATATGTGGAATTTTAGCGGCAGGAGCGAACATTATGAATCATCCGGTATTTTACTTGGAAACGGGTTCTCAGAACCCATACTACAATCTGGCGTTTGAAGAATTCGTCCTAACGCACCGCGTGGAGGGAGACTATCTGATCCTTT
>ENA-UEQK01000749-UEQK01000749.1-human-gut-metagenome-genome-assembly--contig:-NODE-749-length-22136-cov-6.761367_pt1 | contig 22136 bp, 24 predicted proteins | sample MGYA00242939_ERZ507942 | MGnify/ENA primary metagenome ERZ507942 (study PRJEB26167, sample SAMN06115485) | human gut metagenome | host: Homo sapiens | place: China:Chongqing | collected 2015-03-30... | reverse complement strand
CAAAAAAGCCGGGTGGTTTTGAAAGTTTATGAAAAAAGGCGAGAAAGCAAACAAGAATTTGCTGTTTTCTGTGCAAAAATCATTGCAAAATAAATTGTTTTTCGTTAAAATCATGCTATGATGGAGAGTGTTTCCTTGTTCTTTCGAAGGGAGCGCTCTTTCTTCTGTTTCCGCGGTGAACCGGGAACCATACAGCGCGGACGTGGTGCGCAAGACAAGGAGGAGATACCCAATGTTTTTTGATACGCACGCTCATTACGACGATGAGCGCTTTGACAACGATCGGGATGCGGTGCTGAAGTCCCTGCCGGAGGCGGGCATAGGAGCCGTGGTTAATCCAGGCTGCACCGCAGACTCTTCCCGCGCGGCCATTGCCCTGGCGGAGCGGTATGATATTGTGTATGCTGCTGTGGGACTGCACCCGGAGAACTGTGCCGGCGCGGACGAGGCGGACTTTGCGGCCCTCGAAGCCCTGGCAGCCCACCCGAAGGCAGTGGCCATTGGTGAAATCGGCCTGGACTACTATTGGGAGGAAAACCCTCCCCGGGCGTTCCAAAAGGAAGTAATGGCCCGGCAGATGGCTCTGGCGGAGCAATTGGATCTGCCCGTGGTGATCCATGACCGGGACGCCCACGGCGACTGCATGGACATGGTGCGCGCTTTTCCAGGGGTGCGCGGCGAGTTCCACTGCTATTCCGGTTCGGTGGAGGATGCAAGAATACTGCTGGACCGGGGCTGGTATCTGGGGTTCGGCGGGGCGCTGACCTTTAAGAATGCCCGGAAAGCGCCGGAAGTGGCGGCTTACGCCCCCCTCGACCGGCTGCTGCTGGAAACGGACAGCCCTTATCTTGCACCGGTTCCCTTCCGGGGTAAGCGCAACGATTCGCGCTATCTGCCCTATGTGGCGGAGCGGATTGCGGCAATCAAGGGGATTTGTGCAGAAGAAGCGGAGCGTATTACCTGGGAAAACGCCCTGCGCTTTTTTGCCTTGGAAGGGACACGGTAAAAGGTTTACAGCGTCCGCATGGAAAAATGGAAAACAGAAGGAGCCGCTTTGATGGAAACAATAGAGTGCACACAAAGCTCGGCAGTGAAAGAATCGGCGGCTGCAGAGGAGCCGACGGTGCAGAAGCGGGGACGTTCCCCGCAGAAAAAAGGATATTTGTGCTGTTTGCTGGCGGGCGCGGCCTGGGGGGTGGCCGGCGTGTGTGGCCAGTTTTTATTCGATCAGCGCGGCTGGAGCGTGGACTTTATCATCCCGCTGCGCATCCTTTTGGCGGGGGTGCTGATGCTGCTGCTGGTCGCCGGCCTGGAGGGGCGGCAGAACCTGCTGCGCGTGTTTGTCTCCGGGCGGAACCGGGCCGACGTACTGGTGTTCGGCGTTCTGGGCATCGGACTGTGCCAGTATTCCTACTATACGACCATTCGGGCGGCTAACGCCACCACGGCCACCATCCTGTGCTACCTCGGCCCGGTGCTGATTGTGCTGTGGGTGGCTCTGCGCGCCCGGCGGCTGCCGGAAACCAACGAAACGATAGCCGTGGTTCTGGCGGCGCTGGGCACGTTTCTGCTGACGACCCACGGCGATCCCTCCACGCTGGTGTTGTCAAAGGAGGCGCTGTTCTGGGGGCTGGTTTCGGCGTTTGCCACATCGCTCTATTCTGTGCAGCCCCGGCGCCTGACGGCCGAATGCGGCACGCTGACCTCCACTGGCTGGGGGATGGTGATTGCAGGGGTGTTTTTATGTCTGCTGCGCCGTCCCTGGAGCCATATGGAAGGCGTTTTTGACCCGCCGGCCTGGGCGGCGTTTGCCGTGATCGTACTGGTGGGCAGCGTGCTGTGTTTCGGGCTGTATTTTACCGGTGTGGCGCTGGTGGGGCCGGCCAAAGCGGGGATTCTTAGCGCCACAGAGCCGCTGGTATCCACGCTGCTCTCGGTGTTTTGGCTCCATGTCCCCTTCCTTCCCATGGATTACGCCGGCTTTGCGCTGGTGGTTTCCACGATCTTTCTCCTGGCCCTGCCGGGAAAGCGGACGATGAAGATAGATTCCTGAAAAGAATGTTAAAAAGGTCTCCCGGCGGCTGCCGGGAGACCTTTTTTTACGGTTTTTCTTTTTCAGAGGAATTGCTGTCTGCGTCCTCCAGAATGCGAGGGATAAAGCGACGGGCAAACTTGCCCTGTCCGCGGCGTTTGATATAGCAATAGCCCACCAGGGAAAACACGGTGGCGCCGATGAAATTGACGAACAAATCTTCCATGGTATCCAGAAGGCCGATATCAAGATAGCCGCCCACGCCGAGCGCCTGCTGCGTGCCGTCGCCGTAGACGATGATCACGTCCCGGATACCGTTGATCAGCTGGGGGTGGTTGCCGCCGGCAGGATCCAGCAGCACGGAGCTGATCGCGGGGATGACGGTGTCTTTTTGCATGTCGAGGAAAAAGAATTGATCCATGGCGCATTCAAAAAACTCCCACAGTACGCCTATGGTCATGGAAAAACAGAAGGACACCACCGCCACGTAGAGCGGAGAGAGGGAAAACGTAAATTTTTTGCTTCGGTTTAAAAGGTCGATCAGCGAAAAGCCGATCGCCGCGCACAAAAAGCCGTTCAAGGTGTGCAGAACGGTGTCCCAGAACGGGAAAATGACATAAAATGCCCGAATCTCGCCGAGAATTTCTGCGGAATAGATAAACAGCAGAATAACGATTTCCAGCGTGTCGGGCAGGTCAATCTTCAGCCGGCGCTCGATAAGGGAGGGCAGCGTGAACAGAATCAGCGTCAGCACGCAGAGCATCACGTTTTCAAAGTTTCCGTTGAGCACCTGGGCAATGAGCACCATCACCACAGAAATGCGCAGCAGGATATACAGCGCCGAGATCAGGCGCTTGTTTTCCACGGTGCGGAACTGTGCGCCGGGTTTTTCTTTCTTTTTCATGAGCACCTCCAGAGTGGGGCGGCCGAAGTGCAGCGCAGGCCGGTCAAAGGCGGATGGGAATAGTGTGATACTATCACATTCCCCTGGAAATTGCAAGGCGGTATACTTCGGTGAATCTGTGCATAGGATGGTGCATCACGATCAGGATAAAGGAAGTGCTTACACCGATGAAGCGACAAAAAAAGGGACAGGCCGCCCCACGGCGGGCGGCGGCGCTGGCCATGGCGCTGTTTGCGTTTGTGCTGGCTGCCGGCGCTGCCGGCGGCTGGGGGGAGATTACGGCCGGCAGCATCGGTGCGGCGGTGCTGCGCGCGGAACTGGCTGCCTGGAACAGCGACCGTACGGAGGAACGCTCGCCCCTGGGCGTGCTGACCGCGCTGGCCATGCAGGACAGCGCCATGCTGCAAAGCAACCGCGCGGCGGCGGAGGCCGCTGCCCAGGAGGACAGCGCAGGGGAAGGAGACAGCGCCGCCAGCCCCGATGAAACCCATGAGGGTACAGTGATCGATCCGGAGGACAATGAAGCCGCAGAGGTGAATCATGACAACGACAACGGCGTGCCTGCGAAAACCATTCATCCCACCAACAGCGCGGGGTATCTGGTGTGGAAGGATGTGTATATCTCCAATACCACCGATTACAACGTAGATCTGGACGCGCTGATGAAAACGCGCCCCGCAGCGGTATTCACGGACGAGATGCCGCAAATCCTGATTCTCCACACCCACGCTACGGAATCTTATACCATGCCGGAGGGACAGGAATACAACGACGACGGCGCCACCCGCACCGAGGACACAGATTACAATGTGGTCCGGGTGGGCGATGAAATTGCCGAGGTGTTTGAAGAGGCGGGTATTTCAGTGCTCCATGACCGCACGCTCTACGATGCGGCAGGCTACAATGACGCGTATGACCGGGCGGAAACGTCCATCCAGGCCTACCTTGAAAAATATCCCTCCATTCACTTTGTGCTGGACATCCACCGGGACGCCATTGAAGACAGCGACGGCAACACCTACAAGGTGATTTCCGATGTGAACGGGAAGAACGCGGCGCAGCTCTCCATTGTGGTGGGCAGCGACGGCAGCGGCCTGCCCCACGGCCACTGGCAGGAGAATCTCAAACTGGCTGTGCTTCTGCAGCAGAACCTGCTGGAGGACTACCCCACCCTGATGCGCCCCATGTATCTGCGCAATTCCCGCTACAACGAACACGCCACCACCGGATCGCTGCTGGTGGAGGTGGGGGCTGCCGGAAATTCGCTGGACGAGGCGCTCTATGCCGCGCGCCTGTTTGCCGAAAACATGGTGGAAGTGCTGCAGACATTGCGCTGACGCCGCCGTTCGAGCGCTTTTTCTTGCCAAATACCGGAATATCCTGTACAATCGGTTCTGTTATTGCTGATACGAAAGAGAAGGAGAAAAGAGCCATGAAGATGCGCAAACTGACGGCACTGGTCCTGTCCGCGGCGTTGGCCCTGGGGCTGTGCGCCGTGGCGCCGGCGGCCGAGCATATGAGCAACTTTCAAAAGACTGCCTCCTATACGGGCCAATTCAAGGACGTGTGGAGCGGCGCGTGGTATGCCGACAGCGCAAAGATCTGCTATGAGTACGGCCTGATGCAGGGGACGTACGGGAAGTTCAATCCCCGGGGCACGGTCAGTGTGGCCGAAGCTCTGACGCTGTCCTGCCGGATCCACGAGGTGTACAACAATGGAAAAAGCGCCGTGAAAAGCGGTTCCGGCGCAAACTGGTACCGGCCTTATGTGGAGTATGCCGTGAAAGAAGGGCTGATCCAGGCGGGGGATTTTGACGATTATACCCGCGCCGCCACCCGGGCAGAGGTGGCTTACCTCTTTGCCGACGCCCTCCCGCCGGCGGAGCTACACGCCGTCAACCGCATCGATCATCTGACCGATGTGCCGCAGGGGAAATACTATCATTCCATTTTGCTGCTCTACAATGCCGGGGTGCTGACCGGCAGCGGGCCGGAGTGCGCGTTCCGTCCGGAGGCAACGATCACCCGCGCCGAACTGTCCGCCCTGGCTGCGCGGATGATCCTGCCCAAAGAGCGCGAACGCTTTGTGGTGCTGGACCGGCAGGATCTGTCCGACCTGATCGGTGGCCTGACAGTGTATCTGCCCGGCAGCCGGGACGCACAGAGCGCGGAGGGCCGCGCGGGGCTGACCAGCGCCTCCGGGGCGTACCGCTGCGAAGCGGCGGTGCGGACAGTGGAAGGATTGAATCCGGCCAAACCCGTGGTGCAGTATACCAAGGGCGAGGTAAAGGAGCTGTTGGCGCAGGATCTGCAGACGCTGGGCTATGTGGTCAACATTGCCAGCGTTTCGGCGAAGGACGTGGCCTTCGGCAGTGTGCCGGCTTACCGCTATGAATTCCGCGCTGCCGACAGCAGCGGGAACAACCGGCTGTGCTTTGCCTACGCTTTTGTGCGCGGCGGAAAGCTGTGCACCGTCTCTTACCTCACCGTGCGCGATTCCACGGAATTTCGCGCCGCCATCGATGCCCTGACTCTGGACGGGGCGGCCCATACCTGAGGTGCGGGCCATGGAGATCATCGATCTTTGCACTGCGCCGCGCGGCGCGGTGGAGCAGGACATGGTGCGCATCGACCCTATGACGGCCATTCCGCGCTGGGAAGAGCGCACAGTCCTGCAGGAAAACCATATGAAGCTTTTCCTCAACGGTGTGCCGGAGGAAACGCTGGTGTGCACGCCCACAGAGCTTTCCGCTCTGGTGCTGGGGCATCTGTATACCGAAGGACGCATTGCCGGGGTAGAGGATGTGTGCTCTATTGCGGTCAGCGCCGAAGGCACACAGGCGGAGGCGGTTACGCGAGGTCCGGCGAACCTGTCCGCTCCGCTGGCGGCGGACGGTGCGGAAAAGGCGCTTCGGCGGCGGGGCGACTTCCGCTGGGAGCCGCGCTGGATCTATGCGCTGGGCCGGGCCTTTCACGCCGGCGCCCCGCTGTACCGCGCCACCCACGGGATTCACAGCTGCTTTTTGATGCAGGACGGGGAGATTCTGTACTGCTGCGAGGATATCGGCCGCCACAACGCACTGGACAAGGCCGTGGGCCGCGCCCTGATGGACGGCGTGGATCTGCGCCGGTGCGTGCTCTTTTCCTCCGGCCGGATCCCGGCGGATATGATGGAAAAGGCCATCCGCGCAGGCGTGCCGCTGCTGGCCAGCAATGCGGTTCCCACCGACCGCGCCGTGGCGCTGGCGCGGGCTTATCGTGTGGTTCTGATCTGCACGGCCCGGAGTGACAGCATGAATATTTTCGCGGACAAGTATCTCTGGGGAACGTAACGCGGGAACAAAGGAAAAAAAGAAGGAGCACGGGACCTGCAGGCCCCGTGCTCCTGTTTTGTTTTTATGGGTCCTCCGGCAGCAGCGTATCGTAAAAAGTTATGGTGACGGCGCAGCCAGCGCTGCAGGGATACGAGCGGAAGGATTCGGTGGAAAACGCAACGGTATCTGCTCCGTCGGGGGCGCGCAGGCGGACGTACAGGCAGATTTCCTGGCCGGGTACGATCTCCTGCTCATTCTGATTGACAGAGGAGCCGGAGGGCGCGCTCTCCTCAAAAACGGGCAGAGATCCTTCATAGCAGTACGCCGTATGCCCATCCTCCTGGATGTCATAGCCGGTATAGGATCCGTTTCGGTCCAGATAGAAGCCGAACTGGCCCTGCTGCGCGCTCAGGTTGCCGGCAGACTGGGCCTTGCTGACCCACGCGCCGTTTTCGTAGGACCAAAGCGTGGTGCGGCAGCTCTGAATGGTCTCATCCACGTCGTAGTCGTAAAGACAGAAAGCCTCGTTTGCTTCCGTCAATAGATCGATTATGGTTTCTGTTTCCGCCGAAAAGACATGGGGCTTCAGGGTGCTGGCCGGTTCTTCGGCCTGCCGGCCGCAGGCTGCCAAAGCGAGCAGCAGTCCGGCTGCGCAGAACAGGGTGAACAGTCGTTTCATGATGGGCCTCCCTTTTTCCGGTGTGCGTGATTCTTTTTTACAGCGTTGCTTCCGCGTGCCGCAGCACATGGCAGCTCAGATTCAGCCCGCAGGGCAGGCCGGCGATGTGGGTGGGGGCGGTTTCGATATGGACCGCCAGAGCCGTGGTTATGCCGCCCAGACCCTGAGGACCGATGCCCAGGCGGTTGATCTTCTCCAGCAGCCGCCGCTCCATATCGGCATAAAACGCGTCGGTGTGGGGCTGACCCACCGGGCGCAGCAGAGCGCGCTTGGCCAGCTCCATCACCTGTTCCGACGTGCCGCCCAGGCCGACGCCCAGCACGATGGGCGGACAGGGATTGGAACCGGCCTGGTCCACGGCGGAGACGATAAAGTCTTCGATCTCCTCCACGGTGGCGGCAGGCTTGAACATTTTCAGCACGCTCATGTTTTCGCTGCCGAATCCCTTGGGCGCCACGGTGATTTTCAGCTGGTCGCCCTTCACCAGGCGCAGGTGGATCACGGCGGGTGTGTTATCGTTTGTGTTGCCCCGGCGGATGGGGTCGGCTACCACGCTCAGACGTAGCAGCCCGTCCACGTAACCCCGGCGCACGCCTTCATTCAGAGCGTCCTCCAGCAGGCCGCCGGTGATGTGTACCTCCTGTCCCAGCTCCACAAAGAGCACGGCCATACCGGTGTCCTGGCAGATGGGCAGGTGCTCGGCGTCGGCCAGGCGGTAGTTCTCCGCCAGATCGCCCAAAATAGCGCGGCCCACCTCGGATTGTTCGCTCTCCCGGGCCGCGTCAAGGGCGCGGCGCACGTCGGCGGGCAGGAAACAGTTGGCGTTGATGCACAGGTTTTTTACTGCCAGTATGATTTGTTCACAGTCGATTTCGCGCATGACGCACTCACACTCCTGTCTGTTTTCCGTCGATAAAGACGGCCTGAATGGTGCAGTCCATGGAAAAAGGATGAGCCGAGCAGAGCACGACGTCTGCGTCCTTGCCCGCTTCCAGGGAACCTACGCGATCTGCCACGCCGGCCAGCTGCGCTGCGTCAATGGTAATGGCGCGCAATGCTGCCGTCTTGTCCAGTCCTGCGCGCACCGCCATGGCGGCGGACAGGGGCAGATACTGGATCGGAAGCTCCGGATGGTCGGTGCAGATGGCCAGCGGAATGCCTGCGCGGGCCAGGCGGGCCGGGTTTTCAATGGTCTGATGCGACAATTCCGGTTTGCTGCGGTCGGTGAGCAGCGGCCCGCAGATCACACGGGCGCCCTCGGCGGCGAGGATATCGGCAATGAGGTGCCCTTCCGTGCCGTGCACCAGAACATAGTCCAGATCGAATTCCCGGGCGATGCGGATGGCGGTGAGCATGTCATCGGCCCGGTGGGCATGGAAATGGGCGGGCACCTCCCGCCGCAGCACGGGGACCAGGGCCTCCAGCTTGGCGTCGTAGTCCGGCGCGTCGGCGTCGGGATCGGTTTCTGCCCGGGCGCGCTTGTCCATATACTCCCGGGCTTTGTACAGCTCTTCCCGGATCAGGGCGGCGGTGGCCATGCGGGTCATGGGTGTTTCGCGTTTCTCGCCGTAGGTCATTTTGGGATTTTCGCCCAGGGCGAATTTCATGCAGCCCGGAAAGCGCACGCAGAGATCGTCGATGCGGCGGCCCGCCGTTTTCATGGCGATGAACTGCCCGCCGATGGCATTGGCGCTGCCCGGGCCGGTGAGCACGCAGGTGACGCCTGCGGCGGCGGCTTCGGCAAAGCAGCGGTCCATGGGGTTTACGCCGTCGATGGCCCGCAGCTGGGGGGTGACCGGATCGCTCATTTCGTTACACTCGTCGGACTCTATGCCCAGGCCGTCGCCGCATACGCCCAGGTGGCAATGGGCGTCGATAAAGCCGGGCAGGGCCAGCGCGCCGGCAGCATCGTACCGTTCCCCGTCTGCCGGAGCCTGCGCCATCGGCCCGAGGGAGACAATTTTTCCATTTTCGATCTGCAGGAATCCCTGCGCAATTTCCTCCCCCACCACGGGAAGGATCTGCGCGTTTACGATCAACAACTCGTTCACACCCTTTCGCAGGATTCAAAATATCTGTGTTTTTTGTTCGCCGCTGTGCGGCGGGAATCTGGAACGCGGGGTTCCCGGGGATCTGCATGCCGGGAAATTTGCCCTGCGGCGCAGCGCGGAGTGCGGATGCAGTGCGTTTCTGCTGCGGCGTGCCGCAGGCGCCATGTCTTCTGCCTGTGCGGAAAACCTGGGACGCATCTGCTGCCTCCGGAGGAAAGTATGCTGCATCGAAAAAATGCACAGCGCAGGCGCTGTGCATTTTTGCTTATCTGCGCCGTCCGCGCTTGTCCATGGAGTGGTTCAAATCGGAAATCTTCCCCTCCGATTCCGTCATGAAGGCTTTCAGCTTTGCCTCGAACGATTCCTCCGCCGTCATGGGAACGGCGGGCGCTGCAGCCCGGGCGCCGCCCCTGGTGAAACCCGGGCGCTGGGCGCTGCCTGCGCTGCGGTGCGCAGCACCACGCCCGCCCTGAACGCCGCGGACACCCCCCTGCCCTTGGCCCGGATTGGGCAAGGCACGCTTGATGGATAGGTTGATGCGGCCGTTTTCGTCAATGGCCAGCACTTTGACCTTCACGGCCTGCCCTTCCTGCAGGTGCTCATGAATATCGTTGACATATGTGTTTGCGATCTCTGAAATGTGCACCAGGCCGGACTTGTTTTCCCCCAGGGACACAAATGCCCCAAATTTTGTGATGCCGGTGACTTTGCCTTCCAAAATGCTCCCTACGCCAAGCTCCATATTGTTTGTTGTTACTCCCTTCGCCAGGTGACCCTGTCTTTCTCTTTTTGATGGTTTCTGCTCTCTTAAGAACCGGTTTCGTAAAATACTTTTTCGCCGCTCTCTACCATGCCCAGTTCGCTGCGGGCCACGTCCTCCAGTTTGTCCGGATCGCCGGAGGCGGCAATGTCCGAGCGGAGGGCGTTATTTTTGTCCTGCAGCTCCTGCACCTGGGCGGCGAGCTGTGTTTCCTGCTCCCGGGCGGTCTGCAGCTGGTTCTGCAGGTGCAGCAGCGTGGCGCCTGCGTACGCCAGTACGGCCACCAGCACGACCTTTGTCAGAATGCCGGCGGCGCCGGACTTTGACTTGCGGGGATGTTCCTGTGCTTCTTTCATGGCTCCGGCTCCTTTCCCGATTGCGGCGGACAAGAATGAACGCCCACTTATAATTCAATATTTTAACCCATTTATACCAAAAATGAAAGAGTTTTTTCAGGCGCCGGGCGACTTTTTGCAAAAAAATTTTGCCCAGCTGCAGCGGGAGCGCACAAAGATGCAGAAAGGACGCTGCCACATCGATCCAGAAGTCCCACAGTGGACGCAGCAGCGCGCTGAAAGCCAGGAAATACAGCCCCGCTCCCAGCACCATGCCCACGGCGAGGTAGAGCCGCAGCTCTCCCCCGGCGGCGCGCAGTGTGTAGCCGATGGAACCGGCCGCTACGGCCAGACAGAACAGCACGTCGCATACGGCCAGCAGACGCTGCCAGCGCCGCCGCACGGAGCGCAGCAGGTCGTAAGCCAGTCCCAGAACGGCGCCCAAAAGGGCGGCGCCGGAGAAAAGCGCGAGCTGCTGGGAAATATAAATCTCCATTTCCCCTCACCCGAACAGGCGGGAGAAGAACCCGCCGCCTTGGCGCCGGTCGTCCTCATAAGCGAGCGAGTCGATCTGTCCGTCCACATGCAGCTCGCCGCCCTCCAAGCTCAGCTTGCCGATGTGCAGGTTGCTGCCGGTGATGATCAGCACGCCGGCGCTGGTGGTCATCACAATGCCGGTTTCATCGAAACGGTCCACGTCCTCTACCCCGGCCACGGTGAGCTGTTCGCGGCCCTCCATGTGCAGATAATGATGCGCGCGGGAGAGCGCGCCCTCGTCATAGGCCATAAAAAGATCCCTCCATAAACTTGAGCTTATCCTCAGTTTATGAAGGGATCGGTTCGGATATGAATCATTCGCCCGCCACTTCGCGGTACAAAGTGGGCGCGTCGGCCTTGCCGGCAGTCTCGCTGATGGAGAGCACCTCCACCGTGACGGTTTTTTCACCGAAGCGGATGGAGATCCGGTCGCCCACCTTCACGTCGTAAGACGCCCGCTGAGGACGGCCGTTGACGCTGACACGCTCGGCATCGCAGGCTTCGTTGGCCACGGTGCGGCGCTTGATCAGGCGGGAAACTTTCAGGTATTTATCCAGCCGCATGACACAGGCTCCTTACTTGGCCAGAATGTCCTTGAGCGCCTTGCTGGGCTTGAAGACAGGGGCTTTGGAAGCGGGAATCTCGATGGCCTCCTTGGTTTTGGGGTTGCGGCCGATGCGGGCGGCGCGCTCTTTCACTTCAAAGGAGCCAAAGCCCACCAGCTGGACCTTTTCGTTGTCCTCCAGAGCGGAGATGATGGTCTCCAGCACGGCGGTGACGGTGGCTTCGGTGTCTTTCTTGGAAAAGCCGGTCTTTTCAGCGGCTGCGCTGATCAGTTCCTGTTTATTCATTGTTTTTGTCCTCCTGTGTATCTTGTTGTAGTTTCTGTTTTGCGTGGTTCCAGGCCTGGATCATTTCATCCAGGCGCATGCCGGCAATGGAACGGCCCTGTTCGGCTGCGCTGCGTTCCATGCAGGCGAAGCGGGAGATATACTTGTCGGTAGCCTCCTGCAGGGCCTGCTCAGGGGCGATCCCGGCATAGCGGGCCACAGCGGCGGCGGCAAAGAGCACATCCCCCAGTTCTTCGCGGATGTTCGTGTGCTCTGCCACGGCCACGCGCAGTTCTTCCTGTTCCTCGGCCAGCTTGTCCATGGCGCCGGAGATATCCGGCCAGGCAAAGCCGGCTTTGGCGGCCTTTTTCAGAACCTTCTCCGCGCGCCACAGGGCGGGCAGCGTCCGCGCTACAGCGCGCAGCGCGTCCGCATCGTTTTCGATGCCCTTTTCCTCACGTTTGAGGGTATCCCAGTTGGAAAGCACCTCTTCCGTGGTGTCCGCCGACGCGGAGCCGAATACGTGGGGGTGGCGGAAGATCATCTTTTTACAGATGCCGTCCGCCACAGCGTCCAGATCAAACCGGCCCGTATCCTCGGCCAGAGAAGCGTGGAATACCACCTGAAGCAGCACGTCGCCCAGCTCTTCGCACAAAAGGGCGTCGTCCCTGCGGTCGATGGCCTCCAGCACTTCGCAGCATTCCTCCATCAGACAGCGGCGCAGACTTTCATGGGTCTGCTCGGCGTCCCAGGGGCAGCCGCCGGGGTGGCGCAGGATGGCGACGATCCGACGCAGATCGTCTATGGTATAGTGTTCCCGGAATTCAAAATCTACCATAATTTTTCTCTCTTTGCAATCATTTTTTCCAATTTTGAACGGCTTATACCGTCTTTTGACGCCCCCGGGTGGATAAAAACCGACGCAAATGCCGGCGGGAGGGGCGTTTTTCAGCGAATGTGCAGGATTTTTGCAATTTTTTCTCCTTTTGGAATCAACGCGAGATCTTCCCGTGTGACCATGCGCAGAAGGAGGGCCAGAAAAGCGTAAAAACTGGCGGCGAGCACAATTGCGGCCAGAACAGCCCACTGAGGGGAAAGACCTGCCGCCGTGTGCAGAAAACGAAAGACGAAGTGAGCGCACCCGCCCATCAGTGCCGCAGCCAGCGCGGGTTTGCACAGCAAAGGCAGATAGCGGGGGCGGCTCTTTCCCAGCACGGCGGCCAGAACGCACAGGTTCAATACGGCGATTACGGCATAGCATGCCGTGGTGCTGATGGGCGCGCCCTTGATGCCGAAAACAGGATTGCCGCACAGGGTATAGGTGGTGGAGATTTTCACCGCACCGCCGATCAGAGCGGTGACAATGGGGACATACACCCGCCCGCAGGCCTGCAGGATGGCGTTGGTCAGAATCATCAGGCAGACGAATACCGCTGCCGCACCGAGGATCTGCAGATGATAGGCTGCGGCTGCGGCTGTGTCCGGCACCGCTGGATACAACAGCTGCAGGATCGGTTGAGCCAGCACCGACAGCCCAACGCCCGCCGGCAGCGAGAACAATGCGATGAGTCGAAAGGAAGAGGAGATGATGCGGTTGGCCTGAAGCGTGTTTTGGCGTGTCAGCGCTGCGCTGACGGCGGGAATCAGGCTGACGGTGACCGGATAGACGAAGGTGGCCGGCAGGTTGAACAGAGTCATGCCGAAGGTATACTGCCCGTACAGCGCGGCGGCCGCCTGTTCGGCCAGGCCGAGCCCGTTCTGCAGCCGGGCCATGACCACCGTCTGATCCACCAGTGTAATGATGCTCATCACACTGGAGCCAAGGGTGATGGGCACGCCGATGAGCAGCAGCTTTTTGAGAATCGGACCGGCGCGCTGGGCCTGCTCGCCGCTTCTGCTGCTCAGGCGATGGCGCAGCAGCCAGGTGATCAGAAAGAGCGCCGCCGCCGCCGAGCCGACGGTCACGCCGAAGATGGCGGCTGCCGCACCGATCTCCACGCTGACGGAAAGCGTGTTCAGCACATACCAGGCCAGCCCCAGGCCGATGAAAAGCTTGAAGGTGGCCTCCAGCACCTGGGAAGCCGCTGTGGGTACCATGTTGCCCCGGCCTTGGGTATAGCCCCGGAAACACCCGATCAGGCACACGAAAAACACCGCCGGGGAAAGAACCTTAATGGGATAATAAGCCAGGGAGTCGTTCATCAGCTCCGCCAGAGGGCCGGCGCAGAAGAACATGACGGCGGAGGCCGCCGCACCCAGCACAAAAAACAGGACTGCCGCCACACGGAACTGGCGCCGCGCCTGGTTGAAGTGCCCCAGGGCCATGGCCTCGCTGGTCATTTTGCTCAGCGCCAGGGGAAAGCCTGCGGTAGACAACTGCAGGAGAAAATTGTACACATTATAGGCGATATTGAAATGCCCCATACCCTCGTCGTCCAGCAGATTGCCCAGAGGGATTTTATACACGGCGGAAATCAGCTTCACCACCACCACCGCCATGGTCAGCACGGCCACGCCGCCGAGAAAGTTCTGTTTGTGCGAAAAATGCCCCATCAGCTCCGACGTCCTCCCGGTCTGTCCAGGACGGCCCCGCGCAGCGCTGGGGCGGGCCTGTCAGGAAAATAGTTTGGGAACGGCATAGCGTTCCACTTCCCGCAGGATCTCATCGAGATCCAGCGTCAGGAAGTTCCCATTTTCATATATGATCGTTCCCCGCGCCATATTCATGCATACATTGGAAGCGTTGGCGGCATAGATCAGATTTGACTTTACGTCGTGGCAGGGCTGCAGGTTCGGCGCGCGCAGATCCACGAGGATCAAATCCGCCTGATAGCCTGCGGCCACCACGCCGGCGTGGCGGCCCTGGGCGCGGGCGCCGTTCACAGTGGCCATTTTCAGCACAGTGTCGTCGCGCAGAGCCAGGGGGTCGAGGCTCGTCACCCGGGCCAGCAGCGCGGCCAGCTTCATTTCTTCAAACATACTGTGGTTGTCGTTGGAACTCATGCCGTCGGTACCCAGTGCCACATTGACGCCGGCGGTGAGCAGCTGTGCCACCGGCGCGGCGCCGGAGGCCAGCTTCATGTTGGACGCCGGGTTATGCACGGCGGTGACACCATGGCGGCGGAGGATTTCCCAGTCTTCCGGAGTGGTCCACACGCAGTGGGCGGCGATGGCTGGGGTGTCCCACAGACCGTAGCGCTCAAATACGGCGGCGGGGGTCATGCCGTGGCGCTGCAGGCAGCCCTCCTGCTCGGCTTTGGTTTCAGACAGGTGGACGTGCATCTGCAGGCCGTGGCTGCGGGCAAAGTCAGCCATCCAGGTCCACAGCTTGGGATTGGAGGTGTATTCGCCGTGGATGCAGGCGTCGATTTTGATCTGCCCGTCGTTGTAGTTGTGCCACTTTTCCGTGAGCTGGCGGGTTTCGGCACAGGCGGGGTAGGCTTCGGGAAAGAAATCTTCGGTGAACACCGTGGCGCCCCGGGCGATGTTGGCGCTGATGCCGCTTTTTACGACTTCGGCGATAATATCGTCGCAGAAGTAATACATATCGGACACGGAGGTGACGCCGTCGGCGATGGCTTCGGCCAGGGAAAGAGCGGTGCCGGCGCGCACGGCACGGCTGTCCAGTTTGGCCTCCACGGGGAAGATGTAGTCGTTGAGCCAGGTCTGCAGGTCGTGGCCGCCGCCATAGCCCCGCATCAGGGACATGGTGAGGTGGGTGTGAGCGTCCACAAATCCGGGCATGAGTACTTTTCCGGTGGCGTTCACCTCACGGTCGGCGCGCTCCTGAGGCCGAATGGGACCGACGTAGGCGATCTCCCGGCCGCGGACAAGGACATAGCCGTCCTGCAGCACGGTGCCTGCCTCGTCCATGCACAAAACCGTTGCGTGGGAGAAGAGAGTGGTCATGTTATTTGCCTTCCTTTCGTTTCAAATCGGCGCGCTCCGGGCGCCCCGCATCGTGTCACAGTTTTTCCAGTGTCGTGCGGATCAGGTTGGAGAAGGGTTTCTTGGCGGCCTCGGCGGCATCAAAAACCTCCTGTTCGGTCAGGGGGCGGTCGAGGATGCCGGCGGCCATATTGGTGCACAGGCTCAGGCCCAGCACCTGCATGCCGCAATGGGCGGCGGCGATGACCTCGGGCACCGTGCTCATGCCAACGGCGTCTGCGCCCAGAATGCGGGCGGCGCGGATTTCCGCCGGCGTTTCATACTGAGGTCCGGGGAAGAACATGTAAACGCCTTCGCGCAGCGTGAGTCCCAGTTCTGCGGCGCTCCGGCGGGCGGCCTCCTGCAGCGCCGGAGTGTAGGCGTGCGTCATGTCCGGGAAGCGGGGGCCGAGGCCCTCCGGGTTCGGCCCGGTCAGAGGGCTGCCGCCGAAGAGCTTGATGTGGTCGCGGATCAGCATAATGTCGCCGGCATGGAAGGCTGTGTTTACTGCGCCGGCGGCGTTGGTGACGATCAGCGTCTGTGCGCCGAGCAGGCGCAGGACGCGCACGCCCTGGGCGGCATCAGCCATGGACCAGCCTTCATAAGTGTGCATCCGGCCCTGCATCACGGCCACGCGTTTGCCGCGAAGGGTGCCGAATACGAAGCGGCCCCGGTGGCCCGGCGCGGTGGAATGTTTGAAATAGGGGATGGCGCTGTACTCCGCAAAAGCGGGGTGTTCCACCTCATCGCCCAGAAAACCCAGGCCGGAGCCGAGAATCAGGAGAACTTCGGGACGAAAGTTTCCCAACTGTTTTTGCAGGTATTCTGCGCCGGCGCGGCAGCGCTCGTAAAGATCGGCGTCCCGGGCGGCGGCAGACAGGGCGTCCAGCGCCTCGCCAGCGGACTGCCCGGCCCTCTGCGCGGCCTCGCGGGCGGCGTCCAGTGTTTTCCAAAAGGTTTCGTGTTCCATGTTAAGAATCGCTCCCTTCCGTGTTTTCCTCCGGAAGCAGGCCGTAATCGCGGAGCAGCGCGCGCTCAAAGGCGAAGAACTGCGCGCGGTTCTGGGTCCATTTTTCCGGTTTTTCCAGGTATTCTTTGGCATATTTGCAGTTGAAGTGCCGCACGATGTGCCCGGTGCGCGGGTCCACCAGTTTGGTGGAGCCGCCCGCGCCCACAGAGAGGATCGAGTGCAGCTCTTCCATAATATAGATATTATACAGCCCTTCGGCGCCGGGCTTGCTCCAGCCCACGTTCTCGAAATTGCCGGACATGTATTTCTGCCGGTACAGATAGTAAGGCGTATAACCCGCCTGGCTCAGGTGCGCGGCGGAGTAGTCCAGCATCTGCCCCACCTCGGCTGCGCCGGGAACGGGCAAACCGTCCAGCAGGATGCGCGAGCCTTTTTTCAGGGCCAGGGTGTGCACGGTCAGGTTGTCCGGCGCCAGGGCCAGGCATTTGTCCAGCGTGCGGGAAAAACCTTCGGGCGTATCGGTGGGCAGGCCCGCGATCAGGTCCATATTGATGTGGGGAATGCCGGAGGCTTTGGCCAGCGCCATGGCCTGGTACACGTCTGCGGCGCTGTGACGGCGGCCGATGGCCTCCAGCACGGCCTCTTCCATGGTCTGGGGATTGATGCTGACGCGGGTGACGCCGTTTTCCGCCAGCACGGCCAGCTTTTCCGCCGTCACGGTGTCGGGCCGGCCTGCTTCTACCGTGTATTCACACAGGCGGGACAGGTCGAAGTGCTGCGCCAGAGCGCGCAGCAGGGTTTGCAGCTGTGCGGGGGACAGCGTGGTGGGCGTGCCGCCGCCGATGTAGAGGGATTTGACCTTCAGCCCCAGTTCCGCCGCTGCGCTGCCCATCAAGGCGATTTCGCGGCACAGAGCGTCGAGATACGGCCCGATCATGGCAAACGTTTTTTCCACCGATGCGCTGACAAAGGAGCAGTAGGCGCAGCGGGTGGGACAAAATGGGATGCCCACGTACAGGGAAAATTCATCCTCCCGCAGCGCCGCCTGGGCTTTGCGGCTGGCCCGGGCGGTGGACAGGCACAGTTTTGCCCGATCGGGGGAGACAAAGTATTCCGCGCACAGGGCCGCCAGAGCCTCTTTTTCGCCCATGCCCTGATCCATCATACGGGTGAGCATGCGGGCCGGGCGAATCCCCGTCAGCGCGCCCCAGGGGGGGATTTCCCCGGTGAGGGTGACAGCGGCTTTAAAGAAGCTCAGCTTCAGGATACGCTGACATACCCGGTCCCGGGCCAGTTCATTGGTTTCCAGGGCAGAGCGCAGGGCGCGGCTGACGCCTATGGCGCGCGTTCCGTTCCGGTTGAGCCGGGTGGTGGCTGTGACCCATACCAGACCTTCGGACAGCTCCACCACGGCGCAGTTTTCCTCTCTGCGGTCCCACTGGCCGTAGTCTGGTTTTTCGCCGGGGAACAGCACGGTCATGATCTGTTCCACGGCGTATTTGTAGCTGTGGCCGGTCAGAGTAAGTTTCATATGTTCCCCAGCTGCCGGGCCGAGCGGATATAGGGGTTGCCGGCCCGTTCCCGGGAGAGGGTGGTGCTCCACTCATGGCCGGGATAGACGGTATAATCGCCTTCCAGCGCATCCAGACGGCGCAGGGAGGCGCACATCTGGCCCCAGTCGCTGCCGGGAAAATCCACGCGGCCGCAGCTGCCGGCAAACAGGGTGTCGCCGGTGAACAGCGCGCCGGTGGTTTTGAATACCGCGCCGCCGGGGGTGTGGCCCGGCGTTTCGATCACGGTGAAGATCAGGTTGCCCACGGCAATGGTGTCACCGTCTTTGACATAGCGCATGCCGCTTACATGGGCGCACTGCCAGAATTCCGGCCGGCCGTCCTCGCACACGTCTTCGCGGCGGATATAGACCGGAGTGGCGGGGAAAGCCGCGGCCACAGCGGCCAGGGCGGTGGTGTGGTCAAAGTGGCCGTGGGTTACTAGAATGGCGGAAAGCTCGTAGCCGAAAGCGCCCCACAGGCGGATCAGGTTTTCTGCCTCGTCGCCGGGATCGATCATGCAGCCTTTCTTTGAAGCTTCGTCGCCCACGAAATAACAATTGGTGCCGATTTGGCCCACCTGATAAGTTTTTACTTCCATTGTTTCGTCCTCCTTTTTTGTAGGGTCATTTCTGCATTGTCCTAAAAGGGCTGCGCTGTATCAAACAAAATGGTTACCGGGCCGTCGTTGACCGATTCGACCTGCATATCCGCGCCGAATTCGCCGTGTTCCACGGGGAAACCCTGGGCCCGGCAGGCTTCCATAAAGCGCTCATACAGCGCTGCGGCCAGATCCGGCTTGGCCGCGCCGGTGAAACCCGGCCGGCGGGACTTGGTGTCGGCGTACAGCGTGAACTGAGACACCACCAGAAGTGCTCCGTCCACGGCGGCCAGATCCCGGTTCATTTTCCCGTTTTCATCGGAAAAAACCCGCAAACGGCAGATTTTTTCCGCCAGTTTGACGGCGGTTTCCTCGGTGTCGTTGGGACCGACGCCCAGCAGCACGAGAAAGCCCTGTTCGATTTGTCCCCTCACCTGTCCGCCGATGGCGACGGAGGCGGAGGATACTCTTGTGACGACTGCGCGCATGGTTGGATTCTCCTTTCGTGAGGAAAGCTGCTTCTTTTTCCTTTGTGTCGATGGTCTGATGGCAGCACCTTGGTGCTGTGCGGACTGGTTTACCCGCCTGCGCCGCTGCCGCTGCTCGGCTTGACGGCAAAGGCTGCGGTAACTGCAACGTCATTCGCCGGCATGGTGAAGGTGTAGGTCAGGGTGGACGCGGAAACCGTCTTGTCGAGTGCGGTCTCCGGTGTCAGCGTCAGGGTTTTCAGCTGATAGCCGCTTGCGGGTGCAGCGGTGAGCGTTACCTTGTCGCCAGCCTTGGCGCGTGCCGCAGAAGCGGAAACGCTGCCGTTTTCAGCCTTATTGGCCGTGATTGCGTAGGTCTTGTGGAACAGATTGTCGGTGTTGACCGTCAGAGCTTCCGTTACGTTGCGGATAACCGCTTCAAAGCTGCTGTCCTTCTCAGTGACGGAAACAACGGCATTCGGAGCCGCCTTCTGGAGTTCGGACTTGATTTCCTCGGCGGTGCCGACACAGTTTGTGCTCGGCGTGAGCGTCAGCTTGACCGTGCCGTTCTTGCGAACCTGAGCGGATGCGCTGTTGACTGTACCGGTGTCGTTCGGCTGCACCGGCGTGTTGTAGGTGAATTTGCCGGTGCCGTTCGTGCCGACTATGGCGGTGACCGAACCCGCCGGTATGGAGAAGTCGCCGTGTTGCCAGATCAGCCGTTCGCCGCGTTTCACCGAGGCGTTGCTGAACACGATGCAGTCGGGCCGTTGTTCCTGGTCGCCGCTGTTGCTGTGCATATGATTCATCGTCCTGTCTGTACGGGACCGGCATCACGTCCGCCGGTGCGACATGTACGGCAACGCATTATCGCAAAGGACTATGACAATCATTCTCATTAGCAGTGGCGGACTCATTAGCGGCGGAGGAGACGGCAATGGTAACGGTCTGGAGCGGGCGGGCGAACTCAGTTGCTGCTGCCGGCGCCGGTATCGCTTTTGTCGTCAGCACTGTTGCCGGCATCGTTCTTGGCGCTGGCGCCGTCTTTGCCGTCGGAACTGCCGCTTTCGTCGCTGTCGTCGATGATGGCGGGGGAGACGGTCTTGTCAAGCCGGGCCACCAGATCGGCGATCCAATCAGTCAGTGTCGTGTACGCCTGCGGCATCTGCTCGCTGACGTCGAACACGGGGACGCCTGCCCGTCCGGCCGTCCCTGTCAGCATGTTGGTGGCGTCGCTGGATTCCTGCGTGTTGTTGACCAGCACGCTGATGCCTTGTGATTCGATCAGCGACTGGAATTTCTGCAGGTCGGCCGGGGCAGGTTCGCCGCCCGAGGCCACGGATTGGGCGAACCCCTTGGGAGTGTCGTCCTGGAAGCCCATGTCCGACATCAGGTAGTACGCCACGGCCTCCGTCGCACCGTACGTGGCGTTATTGTGGTTGGCGGCGAAATCGCCCATCGACTTCTCGATGGCCTTTTCCTCCTTTTGCCATGCCTTGAGGCGCGACTGGAACGCCTTCTTCTTGGCGGGGAGCGCCTTGGAAAATGCCTCCGTCAGTTCGGTCGCCATGCCGTTGCGGGCGTCCTTGGAGAACCATAGGTGGGGGTTGTCGCCTTCCATAGCTCCGACCGTCTCGGCGGCCGAGACGATGGTCGAGTTGCGGCCTACGGACTTGGTCGCCCATGAGTCGTATCCGGCGCCGTTCGACACGATGATCTGCGCTTTCTGCAGCTTGGCGACATCGGATGTTTTCGGTTCGAAATCATGCGCGTCCACATTCGTGGAGCTGAGGATGGAGGTGACGTTCACGTCGGTGCCGCCGATCTGCTCGGCGAGGGAGCCCCACTGGTTGATGGACGCGACGACGGTGATCGGTCCGGTCGGCTCCTTCGCGGAGGGCCGCTCGGATTGCGAGCCGTCGCCGGTGCCGCAGGCGCTCGACGCCATCAGCATGCCTGTGGCGAGGATGGCGGCAATGCCGGTGACCAGACGATGCGGGTGAATGTTCATATCGCTGCCTTCTTCGAATATGCCGTCGACGGTCCGCCGTCGGATTGTCATTGACCTGAGTCCACGATAGCCTAACGCTACGAAGAATGAACGAACTCTAGGGAAGGACGCACATGACCATCAAACTCGATGGCAAGCGGGTCGCGGCCGAGGTCAAGGCGAACCTGGCGGAACGTGTTTCGGCACTGAAGGAGCACGGCATCGTCCCCGGTCTGGGAACGTTGCTGGTCGGGGAGGATCCCGGTTCGATGAAATACGTCGCGGGCAAGCATGCCGACTGTGCGGAGGTCGGCATCCGTTCCATCCGGCGCGACCTTCCCGCCGACGCGAGTTTCGATGACATCGCCGCTGCGGTGCGCGACCTGAACGAGGATCCGGCCTGCACCGGCTACATCGTGCAGCTGCCGCTGCCGCGCGGCGTCGACGAGAACGCGATCATCGGCCTGATCGATCCCTCGAAGGATGCCGATGGCATGCACCCATACAATCTCGGCGAACTCGTGCTGCATGTGCAGGGCGACATCACGACCCCGCTGCCGTGCACACCGCGCGGCGTCATCGAACTGCTCGACGCCTACGACATCGACCTGAACGGCAAGGAGGTGTGCGTGCTCGGGCGCGGCATCACCATCGGCCGCACGATCGGTCTGCTGCTGACGCGCAAGGCGGTCAACGCCACGGTCACCTTGTGCCACACCGGCACGCGCGACATCGCCGACCACATGCGTCACGCCGATGTCATCGTCGCGGCCATGGGGTCAGCCGGGTTCGTCAAGCCCGAAAACGTCAAGGACGGCGCCGTGCTGATGGACGTCGGCGTCTCCCGCGTGTTCGATGAGCAGACCGGCCGTTTCCGCATCAGGGGAGACGTCGACAAGGCCTGTTATGACAAGGTTTCCGCATACTCTCCAAACCCCGGCGGCGTCGGTCCGATGACCCGCGCCATGCTGCTCGCCAACGTCGTGGAGATGGCCGAGAGGAAAATGTAGCCGAATTCGGGCGTGTCGCGCTGGTTTTTCCGCCCATTTTGGGCATGGCTGTAGGTATCCTGATAACTTGTGTGTGCTCATATGAGTGCACACGTATAACTGAATATCGAGTAATTATTCATCCACTATTAGAAACCATATATTTACATGGCAGAGAACAACACTGAAGTCACCAAGGT
>ENA-UEQK01000718-UEQK01000718.1-human-gut-metagenome-genome-assembly--contig:-NODE-718-length-22640-cov-9.556885_pt1 | contig 22640 bp, 21 predicted proteins | sample MGYA00242939_ERZ507942 | MGnify/ENA primary metagenome ERZ507942 (study PRJEB26167, sample SAMN06115485) | human gut metagenome | host: Homo sapiens | place: China:Chongqing | collected 2015-03-30... | reverse complement strand
TTCTTCGCCCACAAGAAGGGCGGCGGCTCCACCAAGAACGGTCGTGACTCCAACTCCAAGCGTCTGGGCGCCAAGCGTGCAGACGGCCAGTTCGTCAAGGCCGGCAACATTCTGGTTCGCCAGCGCGGCACCAAGATCCATCCCGGCACCAACGTGGGCATCGGCACCGATGACACCCTGTTTGCCAAGGTGGACGGCACCCTGCGCTTTGAGCGTCTGGGCAAGGATCGGAAGCAGGCTTCCGTCTATGCCGCAGAATAATCTGCAAGGATAAAAAACTCCGGCCCATGGGCCGGAGTTTTTTTGTGCAGAAACGGCCTGCGGCGCTGGCAGGAGCGCTTCGGCATCGATGCGCTGTGCGCCGCGCAGGCATGAACCGGCGGCGCGGCTTCTGAAAAATCCCATTAAGCAGGTAGGAATTGTACAGTTTTCCTGTTGCGCTGCCGCAGGCGGCTGTGCTACAATAGCCGCAGTATGAAAAACGATTGCGAGGAGAACCATGTTTACCGGATTTACTGATGCTACGGTGGACTTCATGTGGGGGATTCGCTTCAACAACGAGCGCCCATGGTTTGAAGCCCACAAGGAGATCTATCAGAAAGAATTTTACAACCCCATGAAGGAGCTGGGCGGGGAAATTTATGAGTTCCTCTCGGAAAAGCGGCCGGATGACCCCATGGTGTGCAAAGTGACCCGGATCTACCGGGATGCCCGGCGGCTTCACGGCCGCGGCCCCTACAAGGATCACCTGTGGTTCTGCGTGGAACGCCCTGCGGAGGACTGGACGACCCGGCCTACCTTCTGGTTTGAGCTGGGGCCGGATTACTGGGGGTACGGCATGAGCTGCTGGATGGCCCGTCCCATGGATATGGCCAAGCTCCGCGCCCGGATCCAGCGGGACCCCAAGCCCATGGAAAAGCTGACCCGCGCCCTGCATGACCAGACGGAATTCACCCTGAGCGGCAATCCCTATAAGCGGCCCAAGGCCGGTGCGCCGTCAGAACTGCTGGCGCCGTGGTTTCAGCTGAAGTCCATCGGCATCACTCATGAGGACAAGCTGACGGACGAGCTGTTCTGCCGGGATGTGGTGGATCGGATCAAGAGGGGCTATGAGTTCCTGCTGCCCTATTACGACTATTTCCTGACACTGCCCTCCGACCCGGAGCCGGAGACATTGAAATAAGCGGACGATCAAAGGAGAGATATGAAATGAGAGCCTGCCCTGCCAGAGAAGAAGCCCTGGCGCTTCTGAAAAAGTACAACAAGGAACCCTTCCACATCCAGCACGGATTGACGGTGGAGGGTACCATGCGGTGGTATGCCAACGAACTGGGTTACGGCGAGGACGCCGATTTCTGGGCCACCGTGGGACTGCTCCACGATGTGGACTTTGAAGAGTGGTCGGAGCAGCACTGCATCAAGGCCCCGGAGCTTCTGCGGGAGATCGGCTGCTCCGAGGAGCTGATCCACGCCGTTTGCTCCCATGGCTACGGGATCTGCTGCGATGTGGAGCCGGAGCATGAGATGGAGAAGGTGCTTTTTGCCGCCGATGAGCTGACGGGCCTGATCGGCGCCGCTGCCCGGATGCGCCCCAGCAAGTCCGTGCAGGATATGGAGGTCAGCTCTTTGAAAAAGAAGTACAAGGACAAGAAGTTTGCCGCAGGCTGCTCACGGGATGTCATCAACACCGGCGCAGAGCGTCTTGGCTGGCCTGTGGAGGAGCTGATGGAAAAGACCATTCTGGCCATGCGCTCCTGTGAGGACAGCGTCAACGCGGCCATGGCGGTGCTGTAAGGTGGGAGAGAACGGGAAAAGACATAAAATTTCCCCTATACCCATGTGTTCGATAAGAATTAAGAGGCTGCCAGCGGGTTTGAAAATCTAATAGGTCTGTGAATAGTGCGGATTTGTACACACCCTATTGCTCAGAAAAAAATCATAACGAAGCAATCCCTTGGCAGTATCTTAACTGGAGGCAGTCTGCGCAGCACACATAAAATGTATATCAATACAAAAATGCCGCCTCGGCCTTTGGCCGGGGCGGCATTTTTGGCAACGATATTTTGGGGCGAGGTGCAGTGTGAATCCTCTGCACAGTCACCGCACGCCCATCCAGTTGGAGATGACCATCTTCTGAACCTCGGAAGTACCCTCGTAAATCTCGGTGATTTTGGCGTCCTGCATCATGCGCTCCATGGGGTAGGGATCGTCGGAGAAGAAGCCCAGTATCCGAATGACACCATAGCCCAGTAAAATCGTTCCGCTGACATAGCAGGCGGCCTGCGGCGAGTAGTCCGGCCACAGCCAGACGGCAAACGCCGTGCAGCGAACAGTGCGGAAATCAGCAGATAGCCAAAACGGGCGATTTTCCTCTTTTTCATATCCGCCTCACCTCTTTCTCGGAAGGAGTATGATCGCCTTTCGCTTTTACACTACCGAAAAGGGAAAGGGTTCTCAACAGACAAAGCAGGGGGTAATTGTTCGAAATCAGACGCGGAGGCCCCGATTGCCTGAAAATGCGGCTCAATTCGGAACTGCCGGCAAAGCGGTACAATATTGATAGAACTGGGGGCAATTCATCCGGATTCAGCCCACTTTCTTTTTTTGTCTTGTGCTTTTGAGAGAAATCGTTTATAATAATAGCCTGATAACTATGCCCCGGCAGCGTGGTTCTGCCCCGGCAGCACGGAAAGGAAGGTTATCCTATGCTGAAATTTCATTCAGAACAGGGCGAGATTTCCGTCTCCAGCGCTGTTTTTTCCAACATCACCGGCATGGCCGCCACCAACTGCTTCGGCGTGAAGGGCATGGCCTACCGCTCCATGACGGACGGTCTGGTTCACCTGCTGCGGCGGGAAGCCATGAGCAAGGGCGTCAACGTGATCTACAACGAGGACGAGTCCATTTCCATTGAACTCCACATCATCGTGGAAAACGGCGTCAATATTCCCGCAGTGTGCCGCTCCATTATGAATGAGGTACGCTACGTGGTGAATAAGAACACCGGCGCGGAGGTCCGCGCTGTGGACGTGTTCGTAGATTCCATGATCCTGTGAGGAGGACGGCTGAAGAATGAGTAACGAAATCACCGGCGCGCTTTTCAAGCAGATGGTCCTGCACGGCGCCGCCGCCATCACGGCCCAGAAGCAGGCCATCAACGATCTCAATGTGTTCCCCGTGCCAGACGGCGACACGGGCACCAATATGTCCATGACCATCGCCACCGCCGCCGAGGCGCTGCGGAAATCCTCCCCCGCCTCTGTGGGGCAGGCGTCCTCCGTCACCGCCTCCGCCCTGCTTCAGGGCGCCCGCGGCAACTCCGGCGTGATCCTCTCCCTGCTGTTCCGGGGACTTTCCAAGTCCCTGAAAGGCATGGAGACGGCAGACGCCGCCGCCTTTGCCGCCGCCATGCAGGAGGGCGTGGCCGCCGCCTACAAGGCGGTGATGAAGCCCGCCGAAGGCACGGTGCTGACGGTTTCCCGTCTGGCTGCCAAGCGGGCGGTGGAAGCTGCCGCCGAGGGAGCCGATGCGGAAGCCATGCTGGCCGCCGCCATTGAGGAGGGCTACGACGCCCTCGCCCAGACCACCGACATGAATCCGGTTCTGAAAAAGGCCGGCGTGGTGGACGCCGGTGGCAAGGGCTACCTGCTGATTCTGGAGGGAATGCTGGCAGAGCTGCGGGGCGAACCCATTCCCGAAAGCGCAGAGGAGCCTGCGGAGCATAGGGAGAAGGCCGATTTCAACGCCATGGCGCAGGAGGAGATCACTTTCACCTTTGACACCGTGTACGTGGTACGGAAGGCTCGTGAGGATATCGACCTCATGCCCCTGCGGGCTTACCTCAGCAGCATTGGCGACAGTCTGGTGATCGGCGAGGACGACGAGACCTTCAAGGTTCACGTCCACACCGACATTCCCGGCGTGGCTCTGACGGAATCCCAGAAGTACGGCACGCTGGAGCTGGCCAAGATTGAAAATATGCGCTCTCAGGCCGATGCGCTGGCTGCCGGACGGCAGGCCCAGAGCACCGATGATCTGGACGCCATTGAGGAAGCGCTGGAAAACGGTGAGAACGGCCACAAGGTCGCTCCTGCCGAAAAAGCCGTGGGGTTCCTTGCCATCTGCGCCGGAGACGGCCTTGCCGCCGTGTTCCGGGATCTGGGCTGCGACGCCGTGGTTTCCGGCGGTCAGACCATGAACCCCTCCACGGAGAGTATTCTGGAGGGCATCGATCAGGTGCCTGCCGAGACTGTGTTTGTCCTGCCCAATAACGGCAACATCATCATGGCCGCCCAGCAGTGTCAGGGGCTGACGGAGAAAAACGTGGTGGTCATTCCCAGCAAAACCGTTCCTCAGGGTATCACCGCCATGATGAATGTAGACCCGGAGGCCGAAGTGGAAGCCATCACCGCCGCCATGACGGACGCTCTGGCCACCGTGACCACTTCTCAGATCACCTATGCTGCCCGTGATTCCGATTTTGACGGCTTCGAGATCCATCAGGGCGACTATCTGGCGCTGAAAGAGGGAAAGCTCTTCGGCACTGATACCCAGCTGGACGCTCTGCTGGAAAAGCTGGCGGAGGAGGGCAGGGACGCCTCCTTCATCGCCCTGTATTACGGCGAGGACGTCTCCGAGGAGGACGCGCAGGCCGCAGGCGCCCGGTTCCAGACGGTCTGCCCCAACGCGGAGATCAGCGTGCTTCCCGGCGGGCAGCCTGTGTATTACTACATTATCTCGTTTGAATAAGACGGAAAACCGGGGCGGCTGGACCGCTCCGGTTTTTTCAGGAAGGAGACTTTCATGCTGTTTTTGTGCTATCCCAAGTGTTCCACCTGCCGGAAGGCTCAGAGCTGGCTGGACGATCACGGCATTTCCTACGAACTCCGGGACATCAAGCTGAATCATCCCACTGCCGGGGAACTTACCGACTGGTATCGGAAAAGCGGCCTGCCTTTGAAAAAGTTTTTCAACACCAGCGGCCTGCAATATAAAGCGCTGGGGCTGAAAGACAAGCTGCCCGCCATGAGCGAGGCGGAACAGATTGACCTGCTGGCAACAGACGGGATGCTGGTAAAGCGCCCGCTGCTGATCGGCGATGCGTTCGTCCTTGCAGGATTCCGTCCGGCGGACTGGGAAGCGGCGCTGCAATGATCCAGACCATTGATTTTGCGCCGCTGGACGGCATCACCAAGGTGGTATTCCGGCAGGTGTGGAGCCGGTATTTCGGCGGCGTGGACCGCTATTTCATCCCCTTCTTTTCCCCCACGCCCCACCACACCATGACCCCGCGGGATCTCCGGGAGGTGGATTTCGTACACAATGCCAGCCTCCCCTCCGTGCCGCAGGTGATGACGAAAAACGCCGATGACTTCCTCTGGGCCTGTGAGGTGCTGCGGGATATGGGCTATACCGAGGTCAACCTGAATCTGGGCTGTCCCTCCGGCACCGTTACCGCCAAGGGCAAAGGCTCCGGTTTTCTGGCCCATCCTGACGAGTTGGCCGTCTTTTTTGATGAGATATTTTCTAAAAATCCCCTGCCGGTGTCTGTCAAGACCCGGCTGGGCTATGAGACGCCGGAGGAATTCCGCCCCCTGCTGGAGATCTACAACCGCTATCCCATCACCTGCCTGACCATCCACCCGCGGGTACGGAAGGAAAAGTACCGCGGCCCGGTTCATCTGGACGCCTTTGCCGATGCGCTGGCCGCCAGCCGGAACCCGGTGTGCTACAACGGCGACCTGCGGACGGTGGAGGAAGTCCGCACACTGGAGAGCCGCTTCCCCGCCGTTTCCCATGTGATGATCGGCCGGGGACTGGTGGCCGACCCTGCGCTGGCCCGAAAGCTGCGGGGCGGCGCAGGCGTCACCCGGAAAGAGCTGGCTGAGTTTCTGTCGGCGCTGTATCAGGGCTACACGGACTTCTATCAGGGACAGGTGCCTACCGCCGCCCAGCGGATGCGGGAGGTCTGGTTTTACCTGATCCACCTCTTTGACGATGCGGAAAAGCTGAACAAGCAGCTCCGCCGATTCCGCACCCCGGCGGAATACGAACGGATCCAGGCGGAAATTCTGGCCTCCTGTCCCCTGCGCTCCGCTTCGCAGGGCGATCTTATCTGAGAAACAGCAGCGCCTGTGCCGACGGCACAGGCGCTGCTGTTTTCAGGTTTTTCAGTAGTGGTCGATCTCGCCCCGTTCCAGCATTTTCAGCCGGTTCAGCACGTGCAGCTGGATGGGAACCGAGCAGACAAAGGTCAGAAGATCCGCCACCATCTGCGCCATCTGGATCCCCGGCAGCTTTAGCGTCCACGCAAGAATCCACACAATGGGGATGAAGAACAGCCCCTGTCGGGATACCGCCATAAAGGTGGCCGGAACCGTCAGTCCCATGGTCTGCTGGCACATATTGCCCATCACCACCCAGCTTTGCAGACAGAAGGTGGCGCACTGGTACCGCAGCGCCGCAGCGCCGATGACAATCACCTCCGGGTCGTCCCGGAAGATGGCCACCAGCCGGGGAGCCAGCGCAAAGCCAACCACGCTGACTGCCAGCAAAAGCGTAAACGTGACCTTGACGCTGAACCAGAACCCCTCCCGCACCCGGCGGTAAAGCCCTGCGCCGTAGTTAAAGCCGCACACCGGCTGGAAGCCCTGCCCGAAGCCGATCATGGCCGACCCGCCGAACATCATGATCCGCTGCACCACGCCCATGGCGGCAATGGCGGCGTCCCCGTAGGGCGCGGCGGCGTGGTTCAGGCAGATGGTGGCCACGCTGGCAAGGCCCTGCCGGGCCAGAGAGGGCAAACCGCCCTTGAAGATCCAGAGGAAGTAATAGGGCTTCAGCCGCACATGGGAGATCCCCAGCCGGAGATTGCCGCCCCGGCGGCAGCCCAGCAGCAGCAAACAGAAGCTGACAAGCTGGCTGATGATCGTCGCCCATGCCGCGCCGGCAATTCCCAGATGGAACGTGAAAATCAGCAGCGGATCCAGCCCGATGTTCAGCACTGCGCCGCTGGTGATGCCCACCATGGCATAGGCGGCGCTGCCCTGAAAGCGCAGCTGGTTGTTCAGCACCAGCGACGCCGTCATCCACGGCGCGCCCAGCAGGATCACGCTGAGGTATGCCTTGGTATAGGGCAGGATGGTGTCCGTGGAACCCAGCAGATAGGCCAGCGGCTCCAGAAACAGCAGCCCCAGCACACAGATCAGCACGCCGGTGGCCAGCGCGCTGAAAAATCCCGTGGAGGCCATTTCCGAGGCTTCCTCGTAGTTCTTATGTCCGATGGCGCGGGAGATGAAGTTGCCGCTGCCCTGACCGAAAAAGAAACCGATGGCCTGAATGATCGCCATCAGGGCAAACACCACGCCCACCGCACCGGTGGCGGCATTGCTTTTCAGCATCCCCACAAAAAAGGTGTCTGCCATGTTGTAAAAGGCAGTCACCAGCATACTCACGATACAGGGCAGCGCCAGCCGCAGGATCAGAGGCCCCACCGGCGTTTCCGTCATCTGCCGGTACTTTTTCATCTGCTGTTCGTCCAAGGGTATCCCTCCTACAAAAACAAATCTGTCAATTTTGTATATCATAGCACATTTTTAACGGGCTGGAAACCCTTCCCCCCAATTTCACGCTTATTTTCTTGATTTCGCCCGGTAAAAAGCTTGAATCCTTGCCGGGAAATGAGTATAATATAACAGATTATTGTTTGAGGTAAAAACCCTTATGAAATTTCAGGGAATACCCGGAGAGGATGAGACAGATGACTGCATATAAAGATATGACATTGGATCAACGGAGGGCGGAATATGCAGCACTGGAGACAGTGTTTGAGAATCTGAAGGCTCAGGGGCTGAAGCTGGATATGACCCGCGGCAAGCCCTGCAAGGATCAGCTGGACATGGTGTCCGATATTTTCGATACCCTTAACAAGCCGGAAGATTTTATTGTGGACGGCATCGATATCCGTAACTACGGCGCACTGTCCGGTCTGCCGGAGGCCAAGCGCCTGTTCGCCAACCTTCTGGACTGCAAGCCCAAGCAGGTGTTCGTAGGCGGCAACGCCAGCTTACAGCTGATGTACGGCGTAATCGACAGCGCCTTTATCCACGGCCGCCTCCACAGCCCCCGCCCCTGGTGCAAGGAGCCCATCGTCAAGTGGCTGTGCCCTGCCCCCGGCTACGACCGCCACTTCAAGCTGACGGAATCCTTCGGCTTTGAGCTGATTACCATTCCCATGACGGAAGAAGGCCCGGATATGGACGCCGTGGAGGAGGCCATCAAGGATCCGGCGGTCAAGGGTATCTGGTGCGTCCCCAAGTACTCCAACCCCGAAGGCATCATCTATTCCAGGGAGACCATCATCCGCATGGCCTCCATGAAGCCCGCCGCGCCGGACTTTACCATCATGTGGGATAACGCCTACTGCGTCCACGAATTCGACGGCGACTATGTGGAGTTCCCGGACATCCTGCACCAGTGCAAGAAATACGGCAACTACGACATGGTTTACGAGTTTGCCTCCACCTCCAAGATCACCTTCCCCGGCGACGGCGTGGCCTGCATGGCCACCTCCGAGGCCAATCTGGAGGATTTTGAGAAATGGATCGGCATCCAGACCATCTCCTACGACAAGGTGAATCAGCAGCGCCATGTGCTCTATCTTCAGAACCGGGCGCACACCCTGAAGCTGATGAAGAAGCACGCCGCCGTCATGGCCCCCAAGTTTGAGGCGGTCCTCTCCATTCTGGACCGGGAGATCGCCCCGCTGGAAATCGCCAACTGGAGTCACCCCAAGGGCGGCTACTTCGTCTCCTTTGACGCCATGCCCGGCACCGCCAAGCGGACGCTGGCGCTGTGCAGGGAGGCCGGCGTGGCCATGACCGCCGCCGGCGCCACCTTCCCCTACGGCATCGACCCCAACGACAGCAATATCCGGATCGCCCCCTCCTTCCCGCCGGTAGAGGACGTGGAAAAGGCCATTATGGTGTTCTGCACCTGCGTTAAAATGTCCGCGCTGGAGAAGCTGGGTCTATGAGATATCAGGGCATGGTTTACCGGCCTCCCTCCGAGGCCTACAGTCTGATCGTTCAGGTGACTTACGGGTGCAGCCATAATACCTGCGCCTTTTGCAGCATGTACAAGGAAAAGCGCTTTGCCCTGCGGCCGCTGAACGAGGTGCTGGAGGATTTTCAGATGGCGCGCCGGCAGTACCGCAGCGTCCGCCGCATTTTTCTGGCGGACGGCGACGCGCTGATTCGGAAGGCCAGCGAACTCTACACGATTCTGGACACCATCCGGGAGCTTTTCCCGGAATGTGAGCGGGTCACCAGCTATGCTTCCCCCAGCAGCATCCGCCTGCGGACGGATGAGGAGCTGCAAACCCTCCGGGCCAAGGGGCTTACCATGGTCTACATGGGGTTGGAGTCCGGCAGCGACAAGGTACTGACCCTGATGCGCAAGGGCCATTCCGCAGCGGAGATCATTGAAATGGGGCAGAAGGTCCGGCGGAACGGCATGGCGCTGTCTGTCACCGCCATCACCGGTCTGGGCGGGCCGGATCTGTTGGAGGAGCACGCCGTCAAGACCGCCGAGGCGTTCAATGCCATGAACCCGGAATACATCGGGATGCTGACGCTGATGGTGGAGCCGGGTACGCCGCTGTACGACTGGGTGCATGACGGCAGCTTCCGCCTGCTGGATCAGCATCAGGTGCTGAAGGAAACGGAGCTGCTGGTGCAGCACTTTGACAGCCCCGGCAGCGTGTTCCGCATGAACCACGCCAGCAACTATCTGGACCTCCGGGGTACGCTGAATCAGGATCAGGACGCCCTGCTGGCGGCCATTCACCGGGCGGAGCAGGATCTCAGCTGTCTGCGGCCCGAAAGCTGGCGGGGACTGTGACCCGTTTGGGAACGCCTGTTTCATCATTCGGAGTTTCTGCAAAAGCGGATTCATCGGTTTGCGTCTGCGAACCGCAGAACTTTGCAAGCCAACTGCATCACAGCCAAAAGCAAGGGGGAGGATCTCCATGGAGATCCTCCCCCTTGCAATCTGTCTGCGGTATCCGCGCTTATTTCAGCGTGTCGCTGTTGTTGAGCACCGGCGCACTGTAGAGAAACAGCACGTCCTGATCGGTAAACGTCAGGTATTTGCCTATCTGGCTGCTGGGCAGGTAGCGGATGTCTGCCAGTGTGACTTTGGCGTAGCCGGGCACCAGCAGGGGGGCCAGAGAGCTGCCGAAGGAGTCCCGGAAGATCACCAGCTCCCGGTCTGTTTCCGCCTGGGGGTTTTCGATGGTCAGCAGGGAAACGGAGCCGGAGAGAAACAGCTCATAGGGATCTTTTCCGGCGCCTTTGGCCAGATCGTAAACGGAGCCGGTTTTGCCGGTTTCGTAGTTGTACACCGTGCAGCCGTCCAGAATATCGTTGGTAAGATAGGTCAGGCGGTCCGGCTCCATGGGCAGGGCGGCGTAGCCGTAATACACACCGTAATAGGGACGGTCCAGCGTCCACTCCCGATAGGCCGTCTCCGGCAGGGCAGCGCCCATGGCAGCGGCCAGTGTTTCCGCCGCCGGCAGCAGCGTTTCCTGCCGCCAGTGGGAGTCGGTGCGGTAGTAGTTGTCGATGCTCAGCGTGCCGAAGAGGTCGATATACGCCGCGAACTCCGTCTGCGCCCGGATGGCGTCCGTCAGCGCGGAATAGTCCAGCGCCGGATAGCCGTTGGCTTCCGCCAGAAAATAGTTTTTGTCAGGAATGACGGACAGGTAGACTTTGGCGTCCGTTCCGGCCATAAGATTCTCATAGAGCGCGCGGAATCGGTCGGCGGCATGGGCAATGGAGTCCTGATCCAGCGGGTATTCCAGCTTGGCGGCATAGCCGTCCGCAAGGTAGACCCCGTTGTTGTCCTTCTGACCGAAGAGATACAGCCCCGTCAGCGCTTTCAGGGTGCGGAACTGCTCCCGCAGGGGGAACTGGTCGGTGGCGTAGTCCTCGTAGCCGGACATGAATTTGCCGGAGAGAACGGAGCTGACGGACAGCTCCGGCAGCTGCGCCAGCGGACGGCGCTCGCTGAGGGAGAGATCATCGGCGGGCTTTGCCGCTGCCCATGCGCCGAAGCCCAGCAGGAAGGCGGACAGGAGGCTCAGGGTGATGATGTTTTTCCATTTTTCAGACATGACGGAGCCTCCTTAGAAGCGGAAATACAGGAAGGGGTTGAAGGAACCGTCCACCAGATAGGCGGTGACTGCGGCCAGCAGAGCCAGCAGCGCCGCCGGTTCCAGAACCGACAGGAGCTTCCCGCCGAGTTTGCTTTCGGACAGCTGCCGGACGATTGCGGCAGGCAGGGGCGTCGCCCCCACGGCGGCGATCAGAAACACGCCGGAATAGCTGTCCAGATAGTAGCGGGACAGGGGATCGGTCAGGGGCAGCCCTCCCAGACCAAACAGGGCAGCGATGGTGCGGAGCGCGTCCTGCACGCTGGCCGCGTCAAAGAGCACGAAGCTGACGACGATGAGCAGCAGAACATACAGGTGCTTGAGGATGCGGGTTTCCGCCAGCGCCCTGCCGTACCAGAGCTTTTCCGCCGTCAGGAACACGGCGAAGAACAGGCCCCACAGAATGAACGTCCACGCCGCGCCGTGCCACAGCCCCGTCAGCAGCCAGACGATGAAAATATTCCGAAACCACTTGGCTCTGGAGACCCGGTTGCCCCCCAGCGGGATGTATACATAGTCCCGGAACCAGCTGCCAAGGCTCATATGCCACCGCCGCCAGAACTCCGTGACACTGGCGGAGATATAGGGGTAGTTGAAGTTTTCCGGGAAATGGAACCCGAAGATGCGGCCCAGACCGATAGCCATATCGCTGTAGCCGGAAAAGTCGAAATAGAGGTGCAGCACATAGGCCGCCGCGTACAGCCAGACGAACAGCACGGAAGTCTCTGCGCTGCTTTTATAAGTGGAGATCAGCTCATAGAGGACATTGGCCAGCAGCACCTTTTTGGCAAGGCCGAGAATGAAGCGGCGGGCGCCGCAGGCGGCGTCGTGCAGGGTATGGACGCGGCTTTTCAGCTGGGGGGCAATGTCGGCGTACCGGACGATGGGACCGGCGATGAGCTGGGGGAACATGGCCACATAAGCGGCAAGGTCGATAAAATTCCGCTGGGCGGTCACATCGCCCCGGTACACGTCAATGACGTAGCTTAAAATCTGGAAGGTGTAGAAGCTGATGCCGATGGGCAGCGCCACATGGAGCAGCGGAATGGACAGGCCGGTGAGACGGTTGAAGCCGCTGATGAAAAAGTCCACGTACTTGCAGTAGCCCAGCAGCCCCAGACTGATGACCGCAGAGGCCCACAGGCAGAACTTCGCCCCTGCGGGGCGGCTGCGGTATTTCTCCGCCAGCAGGCCGAACACATAGCCCTGCACAATGGCAATGACCATAAAGACCACAAAGCGCGGCTCTCCCCATGCGTAGAAAAACAGGCTGCTGAGGAGCAGGACGGTATTTTTCAGCTGCCGGGGCGCCAGAAAGTAGAGAATCAGCACACAGGGCAGGAAAGTATAGAGAAACGGAATACTGGAAAACAGCATAGGGTACTCCCAATGTGAATTTCACAGCGCCTGCACCCGAAGGTGCAGACGCTGTGAGAGAAGAGCGGAACCGGGTCAGGCGATAGCCTCGTCGTAGGCAACAACGCTGTCGGAATAGGCGGCGGTGAACTTGTCCCGGAAGGTGTCCACCAGATCTTCAGCGCCGTACAGGGACACCACATACTGGTCATAGGTGAAGATCACCAGCTTGTCAGGGAAGCCGCACATCCACTGCTTGGACTGGATGGCGTCCCGCAGATCCTGCGCCACGGCGTCCACATCGTCCTTGCTGGTGACGTGGAACGCGCCGCAGGTGAAGGTGTTGGCGTTCATCATGTGGCCCAGAGCGGCGGCGCCGTCGATCTTGGAGGCATCCTCCACCGGCAGGGTCAGCATATAGTTCAGATTATCGGCGTCGGAAATGTCCACAGCGCCGGGGGCGTCCTCCACGGGAGCGGTATAGTCGCCGCCGGCAGCAGGGAACTTTTCATCGTCGGTATAGCTGTCCCACACGGTGGTCAGCAGGGTATTGGCGTCAGCAGGGACGTCGGCAGAGCTGTCGGTATTGCCGTTCTTGCCGCAGGCGGCGAGGGACAGGGTCAGCACCAGAGCCAGTGCCAGAGAGATGGTTTTTTTCATTGATATTCTCCTTATGAAAACGTTTTTCCGGCCACGTTTTAGACGTGACAGCTTATAGGACGCAGGAAAAACGAAAAAGTTCCCCCTGCTGCAAAAAAATTTTTGACGGGGACGCCCAAGGGCAGGTTGCCCCGGCGGCGGGCTGCCTATTCAAAATTTATGTAAACCACCAAATAGTGCTGGAATTTTCCGGCGGGGTGTGTTAAGATACAATTGGTTCATAAGGCGCATGGCGCTTGTTTAATTCCGTATAAGGAGTGATGGTATGTCCCTGTTCCATTCCATTCTGCTGGGGCTGATTCAAGGCGTGGCGGAGTTTCTGCCCATTTCCAGCTCCGGCCATCTGGCCATTGCGGAGCAGCTGCTGGGTGTGGAGGGAGCCTCGGAAATTCCGGGCTTTTTTGATGTCCTGCTGCATCTTGGCACGCTGGTGGCTGTGTTTGTGGCCTACTGGCCGGAGATCCGGGATATGATCCTGGAGTTCTTCCGGGGGATCGGCGACCTGATCCACGGCACAACCCCCACGCCGGTGCCGCCTGCCCGGCGGATGATCCTGCTGGTGATTGTGGGTACGCTGCCGCTGTTCGTGATCCTGCCCTTCAAGGACTGGATCGAGGGGCTGAGCAGCAACCTGTATGTGGTGGGCCTCGCCCTGCTGGCTACCGGCTGCCTGCTGTTTGCCTCGGACCGGGTGCGTAAGGGCCGCAAGACCGAACGCAGCACCCGCATGACGGACGCGCTGCTGGTGGGCGCGGCACAGGCGCTGGCCACCTGCCCCGGCCTGTCCCGTTCCGGCACCACCATTACCGCCGGGTGCTTCCTCGGCTTTGAACGGAAATTTGCCGTGCGGTATTCCTTCATCCTGTCTATCCCCGCCGTTCTGGGCGCCAATATCCTGAGTCTGAAGGACGCGCTGGAGGGGACGGTGATCTGGAGCGAGGCACCGGTGTATCTGGCGGGCGTCATTGTGGCTGCCGTGGTGGGCTATGCCTGCATCCGGCTGCTGAAAATGATCGCCGACAAGGGAAGGTTCGGCGCGTTTGCTTACTACTGCTGGGCAGTGGGCCTGCTGACGGTGATCCTGAAGTTCGTCAAGGGCTGAGAAACTGCGGCAGTTTGGCCTGTGTTTGCATGATTTTGTACATCCGGAGGGTTTGATCGTGGCTTCCACATCACAAAAGAAAACGACAACCAGAACCACAGCGAAAAAGGGCGGTTCGTCCGGAAGCCGGACGTCTGCGAAGAAGCCCCAGCCCCGCCCCGTCCGCCGGGAAGTGGGGGGCGTGGTATGTCTGGTGCTGGCGCTGTGCGTGTTCGTCAGCTACTTTGGCATCCGTGCCATTTTTATTGACTGGTTCGCCGTCCTGATCAAAGGTCTGCTGGGGTATGGCTATTGGCTCTTTGGCCCGTCGCTGGTGCTGGCGGCCTGCATTCTCCTGCTTCATCACGGCCGGCCCGTCACCCTGCGGGTGACCAGCGCTCTGCTGCTGCCGGTGCTGCTGGGCAGCCTGTGTCATATGCTGCTGGTGAAGGAGGCATACGCCTCATCCATCGGGATCATCCCTGCGCTGTGGAAGGACGGCACGGCCCTGCACTGCGGCGGCGTGGTTTCCGGCGCGTTGGCGCAGGGGTCTGTGGCGGTTTTTTCCAAGATCGCTTCCGTCATTATCTTTACCGTGCTGTTTGTGGTGCTGCTGATGGTGGCGCTGCGGCTGACGGTGGGGGCGCTGATCGAAAAGCACCGGGAGCGGCCCCAGTATGAATATGAAGAGGAGCCGGAGCGGCCTGCCCGGCCGACAAAGCGCGGGCGGGAAACGGCCGCGATCCCGGCAGAGCACTCCCGCGCACAGATCGACATCCCGGTGGACGACCCGGTGAGCGCATCGGCAAGACCCGCCAAGGCGGACAAGCCGGGCTTTACCAGCTTTTTCCGGCACCGTTCCGACGCCCAGAAGACCCCGGCACAGGTGATTTCGGCGCAGGCTCCGGCGGAACCGGAACCGTATGACGAAGGAGATCCCTTTGCCGTCAAAAAGCCGGCGGCCCCGGCGCCCAGACCCATCGGCGGGCCGGAGCCTGCCAGAGCGATTCCCACCATGGAGCCGGTGGTGATCTCCGAGCCGCCGGAACCGGCTCAGGAAGCTGTGCCGGTGCAGAGCGCGGCGGTATCCCAGCCTGCCATTCCGGTGCAGCCTGCGGTGCAGGCACCGGCTTCCAGGAAAGCGGCGGCACAGGCGGTGGCGGAGCAGACGGCGGCGGTGACGGCGGAAATCGCGGAAAACATGGCCGCCGGAGAGACGGAATACCGCTATCCCCCGGTCAGCCTGCTGCATGAAAGTCAGGGCGAAAACCACATGGCCGCCGGGGCGGAGCTGCGGAATAATTCCCGCCGTCTGGCGGAGACCCTGTCCAGCTTCGGCGTGGACGCCAAGGCCGGGGATGTGATCCACGGCCCCTCCGTCACCCGGTATGAATTTACGCTGGATCAGGGGGTCAAGCTCTCCAAAATCACCAATCTGCAGGATGATATTGCGCTGGCGCTGGGGGCCAGCGGCGTCCGCATCGCCGCCGTGCCCAATAAAATCTCCGTGGTGGGCATTGAGGTGCCTAACAAGACGGTGACATCGGTGCTGATCCGGGACGTCATCGAATCCAGAGAATTTATGGAGCATCCCTCTAAAACAGCCTTTGCGGTGGGGCGGGATATCAGCGGCCGGAATATCATCGGCAACATCGAAAAGCTGCCCCATGTGCTCATTGCCGGTACCACCGGCTCCGGTAAGTCCGTGTGTACCAACTCCCTGATTATCAGCCTGCTTTACAAGTCCACCCCGGAGGAGGTCCGCTTCATCATGGTGGACCCCAAAATGGTGGAGCTGGCGCCCTACAATGGGATTCCCCATCTGCTGATCCCGGTGGTGACAGACCCGAAGAAAGCGGCCGGTGCTTTGCAGTGGGCCGTGTTTGAGATGATGAAGCGGTACAAGACCTTCTCGGAAAACGGCGTGAAGAAGCTGGAGGAATTCAACAAGCTGGCGGCAGTCCGGGAGGATCTGGAGAAGCTGCCCAGCGTGGTGGTGGTCATCGACGAGCTGGCCGACCTGATGCTGGTAGCGGCCAAGGAGGTGGAGGAATCCATCTGCCGGGTGGCCCAGATGGGCCGTGCCGCCGGTGTGCATCTGGTGATCGCTACCCAGCGTCCCTCTGCGGACGTGATTACCGGTCTGATGAAGGCCAACATCCCCAGCCGGATCGCCTTTGCAGTGGCGTCCTCGCTGGAATCCCGCATCATTCTGGATACCACCGGCGCGGAAAAGCTGGTGGGCAAGGGCGATATGCTCTACGCCCCGCTGGGGGAGGGCAAGCCCACCCGTGTGCAGGGCTGCTTTATCTCGCCGGAGGAGATCGAGGACGTGGTGTCCTATGTGAAGGAAAGCGGCGAGGCCAACTATTCTCAGGAGGTCATCGCCCAGATTGAGCAGTCCGTTCAGGAAAAGGAGAACAAGGGCGGCAAGGGCGCGTCGGCTGCCGCTGCGGATACGGAGAGCAGCGACGAGGACGAACTGCTGCCTGCCGCCGTGGATGTGGTGCTGGAAACGGGACAGGCGTCCGTTTCCATGCTCCAGCGGCGGCTGAAGCTGGGCTATTCCCGCGCTGCCCGGCTGGTGGATCAGATGGAGGAGCGGGGCATTGTGGGGCCGTTTGAGGGCTCCAAGCCCCGGCAGCTGCTGATTACCCGCGCCCAGTGGGACGAGATGCAGATGGGCGGCAGCCCCGCTGCCGCCGCTGACGAACCACCCTTTGAAGCGGACGGAGAATAAAACGAACGGCGGCAGATCCCTGCCGCCGTTCAACGCGTCAAAACGGATATTTCATGAGGCTGAAACCCTTGAAAACGTTCTGAAAACTTGATGAGCGGGGAAATGCGTTACAAAATTAACTTTTATTTCCGCTTGACAAATGCCGGAAAGCGGATATAATTAGCTTTAAATTGACAAAAGCCATGACAAAGTCAGCCGTATCACCCCGGCCCTCAGCGAGAGGGGACAGTGCAAGCCCTCGGTTCAGGAGAGACGGCGCGCCGCTTTGGAGCAGCCCGCGAGGAGCGGGACGGTTCATTTCCGTTACAGAATGACATGAGATATCCGGGATCGCGCGTGCCGGATAGATCAGGGTGGTACCGTGAAATACTATTTCGCCCCTGACAGTGGTCAGGGGCGATTCTTTTTTTACTTTGAAGGAGGAGTATTCCCATGAAATTTTCCAGTAAGGTTCAGAAATGCCAGCTGTCCCCCGTGCGCCAGTTCAATCCCTGCGCGGCGGAGGCAGAGGCCAAGGGCCGTACCATTTATCATCTGAATATCGGCCAGCCGGACATCAAAACCCCGGACGCGTTCTTTGAAACGGTTCGGAACTTCAAGGAGCCGGTGCTGGAATATGCCCCCACGCCGGGCCTGCCGGAATATCTGGACGCCGTCCGCGGCTATTACGCAAAGATCGGCATCAAGCTGGATCGGAGCGACATTCTGGTGACCTCCGGCGCCGGTGAAGCGCTGGAATTCGTGCTGGCCACCATTCTGGACGACGGCGACGAGCTGCTGGTGCCGGAGCCTTTCTACGCCAACTACAATACCTTCGCCTACATGACCGGCGGTTCCATCCGGCCCATTCCCACCTCCCCGGAGGAGGGTTACCGCTATGCGGACAAGGCCCGCATTGAGTCTCTGATCAACGAGCACACCCGCGGCATCATGGTGACCAACCCCGGCAACCCCACCGGCGTGGTGCTGACCCATGAGGAGATGCAGACCATTGTGGACGTTGTCAAGGAGCACAACCTGTTCCTTGTGGCGGACGAGGTGTACCGCGAGTTCTTCTATGAGGGGCAGGGCCTGACCACCTTCGCTTCCTTTGAGGACGCCAAGGAGAACCTCATCATTGTGGATTCCATCTCCAAGCGGTTCTCCGCCTGCGGCGCCCGCATCGGCGCCATGATCTCCCGGAATAAGGAGTTCATGGCACAGGCCATGAAGCTGTGTCAGGGCCGTCTCTGCCCCGCCACCATCGACCAGCTGGGCGCGGCAGCCATGTACCGTTCCGTGGAGCCCAGCTACTTTGAAAACGTCCGCACGGAATACAAAAAGCGGCGGGACACCGTGGTGGAGGAGCTGGCCAAGATCCCCGGAGTTACCTTCAGCGTGCCGGACGGCGCGTTCTATATCATGGCCACCCTGCCGGTGGATGACGCGGAAAAGCTTCAGTACTTCCTGCTGGAAGAGTTTGAGGACAACGGCGACACGGTGATGTATGCTCCCGGCAGCGGCTTCTATGCCGATCCTGCCAAGGGCCGCAGCGAGATCCGCATTGCCTATGTGAAGAACTGCGACTATCTGCGCCGTGCTATCCAGCTGGTGGGCAAGGGCGTGGCCGCATACAACGCCAAGCGGGGCGTGTGAGATGCTGCGGCATATTGTCATGTGGAAGTTCCGTCCGGGAACGGAAACGGAACGGGAGCTGTTTCTCACCGGCCTGCAGGGCCTGTACGGCGAAATTCCGGAGCTGAAGCGCTGCGAGGTGCTTCGCGGCACGGAGCGCAGCGACTATGACGCGGTTCTGATCTCGGAATTTGCGGATCAGGCGGCGCTGGAACGCTACAAGGCGGATCCCCGGCATCAGGCGGTATCCGCCCTGTGCAAGTCCATCCGAACAGACCGGGCGGCGGTGGACTGCCTGCTGCCGGACGGGGAAAACTGAATTCGCTGTAATATTGCGATATAAAGCGGACAAACGCCGGCACCTGCCGGCGTTTGTGTGCAAAAGGGAACAATCAATACAATTTGCCGTCCCACAGGCAGGCGGGGAGATCCACCCGGCCGTCCGGAGTGAAGGGAACGCCCTCTGCTTCCAGCAGGGCGCGCTGGGTGCCGGGGGCGCAGACGTCGAAGCAGCGCTTGGTGCCGCCGAAGCGGTCTACCACCCGGTGGCAGGGAACCGACGGATCCTGACAGGCGGCCATGGCGTAGCCAACGGTTCTTGCACAGCGGGGCATCCCCGCCAGACGGGCGATCTGACCGTAGGTGGCCACCTTTCCGGCGGGGATTCGCCGGGTGATATCGTAAAAAGCACCGAAAATATAACCGCTCATGGGAAAACCTCCTGCCTGAAAATGCAATTCCGCATCTGACAGGATAGCACAGAATAAGAATCGGAACAAGAGAGGAGCACCGGTATGGCAGTTTACACGGAAACCAGAACCTATCACACCAAAGCGCATATGGGGATGATCGACGTAACGGAGGATTTCCGGCACGCGGTGGAAACCGCCTGCCGGGAAAAGGGGATCTCCGCCGGAACCATTACCGGCTTTACCACCGGCGGTGTGGCGGCGCTGGATGTGTTCTCTCCCTATCAGGACGAAAAGGGGCGGGTGATCCCTTACCGGCACCATGATACATGGCACGATGACAACGGCTCGTCCCACATCAAGGCGCTGCTGCTGTCGCCGTTCATTACGGTGCCGTTTGTGCAGGGACGCCTGACCCTTGGCCCGTGGCAGAATCTGACGCTGGTGGAGTGCGACACCCGTGACCGGGTGCGGGACATCGTGTTTCAGGTGATGGGCGAATAACGGAAGCGGCAGCGTGTTGAAAAAGCCTTTCGACACGCTGCCGTAAGTTTTTTCACGCTGGGAAAGCACGGAAAGCTTATGGCTGCAAGCGAAAGCCCCCACCCCCGGGTTCCTTTTGCAGCGATCTTCCTTCACAGCACAATATTTCCGGGTTGATGGCCAGTCGCAGGCAGCCCATATGATATGGGCTGCCTGCGTATTTTCAGCGGAACGATTCCCCTGTCTCACCGGGGAATACCAGGGTGTTCTGGAACCCGTCGGCCCCGGTGCAGACCACATCCCCGGCTACCGGCAGATCCTCGCAGACGTACAGGTTCAGCTGCACCCCGTCAGGCCGCTGCGGGTAGTTGGTGACGGTATAGGTATACCGGGTCACCTGCTTGCCGCAGCACGGCTCCAGATCGAAGCCCTGACTTTTTTGCAGCGCGTTGTAGGCTACATAGTCCCCCTTCAGCTGGGGTGGCAGCAGGAATTGCAGGGTGGTGACAGGTTCCTCCTCCACCTGCCAGCCCATTTCCTGCAAATAGGCCACCCGCTCCGCGTTGCCGGTCAGCTGGGGGCGGGACGGTTCCTCTCCGCTGCCGCCGCGGCCCAGAATCAGGATCAGCGCAGCCAGAACCGTACCGGCTGCAATCACGGCCAGCGCCGCTTTTTTTCGTGTCAGTCGAACCGTCTGGATCATCATAGTCATCCCTCCTGCTTGTTTCTATTCCATTTGCCCGCGGAGTATGATAAAATCGGCTTACAAATCCGAAAGAAAACAGGGGAGGAACGGCTATGGCAGCCCAGCGTCTGGATAAAATCATTGCCTCCACCGGGCGGTGGTCCCGGCGGGAGGTCAAGGAGCTTGTGCGGCAGGGACGGGTAACGGTGAACGGCGCGGCGGCCCGCTCCGCAGAGGAAAAGACCGATCCGGAGACGGCCGAGATCACCGTCAACGGGGAAGCGCTGACGTGGCGGCAGTATACATGGGTGATGCTGAACAAGCCCGCAGGATATCTCTCCGCTACGGAGGATGGCCGCGGCGCTACGGTGCTGGATCTGCTGCCGCAGGAGCTTCAGCGGCAGCATCTCTTCCCGGTGGGGCGGCTGGACAAGGATACGGAGGGGCTGCTTCTGCTGACCAATCAGGGAGATCTGGCCCATGACCTGCTGTCCCCGAAGAAGCACGTGGATAAGGAGTATGGCGTCCGGGTGGAGGGCTGCCTGACCGCGGCGGACTGCGCGGCGGTGAAAGCGGGGCTGCATCTGGACGACGGGCTGGACTGCCAGCCCGCAGAGCTGGCGATCCTGCCGGACACCGGCGGCAGGGAGGCCCACATCACCATCCGGGAGGGAAAGTTCCACCAGATCAAGCGGATGATGGCGTACCTTGGGAAGCCGGTTCTCTATCTGGAACGGGTCCGCATGGGCAATTTGACATTGGATTCGGCACTTCCGCGGGGAAGCTGGCGCTTTTTAACAGAGGATGAAGTGTGCAGTCTGGAAATAGCTGTTGGAGAAGCAGAAAAAAATCGAAACTTCAACAAAAAATAAAGCGTTTTTTTGTTGAAAAAAGAAAAAACAACTTGCATTTCTCTGAAAGAGCCGCTATAATAGCAGTATTGACACATTGCACAAAGCTGATTGCGAGGGTCGTTTCCGCGTGATTTTGAGTGGTTGAGGAGGAACAGTCATGTCCGGGAGAATCTTTCAGAACATCGTACTGCAATTAAAGGAAAACACGGATCGCACTGTCGGCGTCATTGACGGCGAGGGCGTGGTCATTGCCTGCAGCGAACTGTCCATGATCGGTCAGCGCTGGAGCGAGTATGTGGCTGCCGTCAACGGTGCGGCAGGCAGCATGGTCTGCTTTGACGGCAAGACCTTCAAGGCGCTCAGCGGCTGGGGCAATCAGTTTGATTATGCAGCCTTCGCCTTCGGGGATAATGAGATCAGCAAGACCATCTGCTCCATGGCAACGGTGGCGCTGAACGCGGCCAAGAGCTATTATGAGGAGAAGCACGACCGCGGCTCCTTTGTCAAGGACATCATCTCCGACAACATCATGCTGGGCGACATCTATATGCGGGCCAAGGAGCTGCGGGTGGCTACGGATGTCAGCCGGGGCGTGTTTACCGTCCGGGCGCTCCAGAAGGGCGAATCCGTTCCCACCGAGACGATTCAGGCCATGTTCCCCGACCGGCAGAACGACTTTGTCCTCAGCGTGGGCGAGGGCGATGTGGTGCTGATCCGCCAGCTGCCGGATGGTGCCGGCGCCAAGGAACTGAATAAGATCGCCGCTCAGATCGAGGAGGCCCTCCGGGTCAACGGCGAAAGTACCGTGGTAGTGGGCATGGGTACGGTTGCCACGCACCTGCGGGATCTGGCCAAGAGCTATAAGGAAGCGCAGATCGCCATTGAGGTGGGCAAGGTTTTTGACACGGAGAAGTACATCATCAATTATGAAAATCTGGGGATCGGCCGCCTGATCTATCAGCTGCCCACCACCCTGTGCGAGATGTTCCTGCAGGAAGTCTTTAAGAAGAACCCCATTGATGCGCTGGACAAGGAGACACTGTTCACTATCCACAAGTTCTTTGAAAACAACCTGAACGTATCCGAAACGGCCCGGAAGCTGTTCGTCCACCGCAATACGCTGGTATATCGTCTGGAGAAGATCAAGAAGCTCACCGGGCTGGATCTCCGGGAGTTTGACGATGCCATCACCTTCAAGGTGGGGCTGGTGGTAAAGAAATACCTCCCCAGCCGGGGCATCGACTCGTGAAAACTGAAGGATGAACC
>ENA-UEQK01000713-UEQK01000713.1-human-gut-metagenome-genome-assembly--contig:-NODE-713-length-22755-cov-15.788473_pt1 | contig 22755 bp, 20 predicted proteins | sample MGYA00242939_ERZ507942 | MGnify/ENA primary metagenome ERZ507942 (study PRJEB26167, sample SAMN06115485) | human gut metagenome | host: Homo sapiens | place: China:Chongqing | collected 2015-03-30... | reverse complement strand
TAGAGGTCAATGTAATGGAGGGCTCCGGCAAGCTGGAGCTGACCGGAAACCTGGGCGATGTGATGAAGGAATCCGCTCAAGCGGCCTATAGCTGCCTGCGAAGCCGGGCAAAGGCATTGGGTATCGACCCGGATTTCTATAAGAACAGAGATATCCATGTCCATTTCCCGGAGGGGGCAGTTCCCAAGGACGGCCCCTCTGCCGGTATTGCCATGGCGACTGCCATGCTTTCGGTATTGACAGACCGTAAAATTAAGGCCGGAATTGCTATGACAGGCGAAATTACTTTACGAGGCCGCGTGCTCCCCATCGGCGGCCTGAAGGAAAAAACTATGGCGGCGAAGCGGTACGGCATCCGAACCGTACTGATTCCACAGGACAATGTCCGCGATTTAGAGGAAATCGACCAGACGGTGCGCGCTGCCCTGCGGTTTGTGCCGGTAGAAACCGTGGATCAGGTATTTGACGAGGTATTCTGCCGAGAAGCGGAGAAGAAGGCAGAGGCGATACCGGCCTTCCTTCCGGTGGAAAGCGGCACAGAAGCGGCCCTGCGGCAGTAAGGAGAGGCGATGGCACTGAATTTCAATAAAGCGGAGTTTGTGCGCTCTGCGGGCGAGCCGAAAGATTTCCTACGGGACGGTCTGCCGCAGTTTGCCTTTGCGGGACGGTCCAACGTGGGAAAATCCTCCGTTATCAACCGTCTTGTGGGCCGGAAAAGTTTGGCCTATGTGGGTTCTTCCCCGGGAAAAACGACGCATATCAACTATGTCCGACTGGACGGAAGGGCATATCTTGTTGATCTGCCGGGCTATGGTTATGCAAAGGTGGCCCGCTCGGAAAAGGAGCGCTGGGCGCGGCTGATGGAAACGTATTTCCAGCGGGAGGCGGACGCCATCACCACAGGTGTTCTGATTGTGGACATCCGACACAGGCCTACGGAAAACGATTTGACCATGCACGATTGGTTCCGCCAGACCGGCTGCCCGGAGATCGTGGTGGCCAATAAGCTGGACAAGCTGAAAAAAAGTCAGGTAGAACCGGCGCTGGCTCTGATTCGGGAAACGCTGGAGCTGACGGAGAGGGATATTCTGCTGCCGTTTTCTGCCGAAAAGGGCGAGGGTCGAGACCAGTTGCTTCGCCTGCTCTCGGATGCTGCTGAAGCGTGATAAAAGAAAAGAGGAACGCGGCTATGGGGCCACGGGAAAGATACATTCCGGTGGGAGCGTCTTCCAAGACAGTGCCGTGCTCCACAACCTTGCGGCCCCGGAGCCAGACAGAGCGGATGCCGCCTGCGGTGACAAAGCCCTCATAGGGCGTGTAGCCGGCCTTGGAAATGCAGTCCTCGCCGCGAATCACATGGCTGTCGCCGGGATCATAGACCACAATATCACCGTCGCTGCCGGGGGCCAGAATGCCCTTGCGGGGATAGAGACCATACAGCTTTGCGGGATTTTCGCAGAGAACTCTGCACATCTGCGAAAGCGACAGCTTTTTGGCCGCAACGCCGTAGGAGTAAATCAGCTCGCCGCGGGTTTCCACGCCGGGAAGTCCGCCGGGGATTTTTGTAAAATCCTCCCGGCCCATTTCCTTTTGTTTAAGCGTAAAGGAGCAGTGGTCCGTGGAAACGGTTTGAATCTCACCACGGCGCAGTCCTCGCCACAGCGCCTCCTGATTTTCCTTGCTGCGGATGGGGGGCGCGCAGACATATCGGGCGGCTTGCGAATAATCGGGGTTATAGTAAACGCTGTCATCCAAAAGCAGATATTGCGGGCAGGTCTCCACATACACGGTCTGTCCGCGCCGCCGCGCCTGCTGCACTTCCTTCAAAGCCTCCTCGTTGGTGAGGTGTACGATGACCACCGGGCAATCCGCTGCCTGCGCGATTCGCAGAAGGCGGCTTACGGCCTCGGCCTCCAGATAGGGCGGGCGGCTTTCCGGATGACTGGAGGGGCCAAGCAGCCCCGCCGCTTTTTTCTCGGCAATGATTCCGTCAATGACACCGGCATTTTCACAGTGGACACCGCAGATGCCGCCGAGGTGCTTCAGCTCCTTCAGCGCCCAGTACAGGTCCCGGTCACCCAGCATCATGGCGGGGTAGGTCATGTACATCTTGAAGGAGGAAATGCCTTGGCGGAACATTTCAGGCAACTCTGTGCGAATGGCTTCGTTCCAGTCATCAATGGTCATGTGGAAGCCATAGTCGCAGTACGTCCGGCCATCGGCCTTACTGTGCCAGAGCTCCAGTCCGTGCTGAAGGCTTTCACCCTTATTGGGACAGGCAAAGTCAATGACGGTGGTGGTGCCGCCCCGCAGCGCCGCACGGCTGCCGAAAGCAAAATCATCCGCTGTAGTGGTGCCGCAGACGTCCAGATCAAAGTGGGTATGCGCGTCAATAAAGCCGGGGAACAGGAGACAGCCCTCCACATCCTCAACGCGATCGGCCTTTCCCCAAATGAGGCGGCCAACCTGCTTGACACGGCCGTTTTCCAGAAGAACATCGGCCCGTCTGGTACCCCGGGCGGAAACAACGGTGCCGCCCTTCAGCAGTGTTCGCATAGCATCCCTTCCTTTCGGATTTAAGTGGTATCAGTTTACCACCTTTTTGCGAAAATTACCAGAAGCATTCACGGATATGCGTAAAATATCCGAAACTGCGGACACTATTCCGGAAAGCGAGGGATGCAGTTTGAAGCAGGAGTATCAGACACAGCCGACCGCACGGGATGACCGGGAAAGCGCCGCAGCACAGAACGTGGTGGATTTCGGGTCTGCCATGACAAAAACGCCCCACGGCACAGTCTATACCATGGCGATTATCGGCCAGATCGAGGGCCATACGGCAGCGCCGGCGGGAACGAAAACCACGCAGTATGAGCATATTTTGCCGCTGCTTGCCAAGCTGGAGGAGAGCCGGGAGGTGGATGGCGTGCTGTTTTTGCTGAACACGGTGGGGGGAGATGTAGAGGCGGGGCTTGCCATTGCGGAGCTGATTGCCGGGCTGACCAAGCCGACAGCCGCCATCGTTTTAGGCGGGAGCCACTCTATCGGCGTTCCGCTGGCGGTGGCGGCACAGCGGAGCTTTGCGGTGTCCTCCGCCGCCATGACGATTCATCCGGTGCGGATGAGCGGGACGGTCATTGCCGCGCCGCAGACCTACAGCTATTTTCAGCGGCTTCAGGAGCGCATTGTGGCCTTTGTGGCGAGTCACAGCAGTATTTCAACGGAGAAATTCCAAGCGCTGATGCTGGCAAAGGACGATATGGCGGCGGATGTCGGCAGTGTGCTGTACGGCGAGGAGGCAGTGCGCCTCGGCCTGATCGACCAACTGGGCGGTCTGCCGGAGGGGCTGCGGTGGCTGTATCGGAAAATGGAGGAAATGCGTTGAACGAAGAAAGTGCCCCTTGTCATTTGACAGGGGCATTTTTTCTGCATGAATCGTGTAAGGGGAGCCATGCAGACGCGGCTTTAGCGTCATCGTAAAAAAATATGAGACATTTTATGGAAAATCGGGGAGAATACAGGCGAATAGAGGGGAAGTCCGCAAGGACTGATTTGATAAAACCATGGAGGTATTGAATATGCACTGCACAAAGGATATTACATCCGACCTGATTTGGCTGGGCGGCTCTGACCGCCGACTGGCACTTTTTGAAAATGTCTATCCGATTCCCCGGGGCGTTTCCTATAACGCCTATCTGATCCGGGACGAAAAAACGGCCCTGCTGGACACGGTGGACCAGGCCATTGCGGAGCGGTTCTTTGAAAACCTGGAATATGCCCTCCAGGGCCGGGAACTGAACTACGTTGTAGTCAACCACATGGAGCCGGACCATGCCGCCACCCTGGGCGAGGTGCTGAGCCGCCACCCGGAGGCCACCGTCATCGGCAACGCCAAGACCCTGCCCATGATCAAGCAGTTCTTCCCCATGGAGGTGGAGGGCCGCTTCCAGGCGGTGAAGGAGGGGGATACCCTGTCTCTGGGCCGCCACGAGCTGACCTTTGTCATGGCCCCGCTGGTCCACTGGCCGGAGGTCATGATGACCTATGATACCACGGAGAAGGCCCTGTTCAGCGCCGACGCCTTCGGCACTTTCGGCGCTATGGACGGCAACATCTTCGCCGACGAGGTGAATTTCGAGCAGGAGTGGCTGGACGACGCCCGCCGGTATTACACCAACATCGTGGGCAAATACGGCACGCCGGTGCAGAACGTGCTGAAAAAGGCGGCGGGACTGGATATTCAGTACCTCTGCCCCCTCCACGGTCCCGTCTGGCGGGAGAACATCGGCTGGTTCCTTGAGAAGTACAAGCGCTGGAGCACCTACACGCCGGAGGCGTGGACAGCCGCTATTTTCTGCGGCTCCATCTACGGCCACACGGAAAACGCCTGCGAGATCCTGGCCTCCCGTCTGGCGGAAAAGGGCGTGCGGCACGTGCAGATCTTCGACGTGTCCCACACCGACGTATCCGAGCAGGTCAGCGCCGCGTTCCAGTGCAGCCATCTGGTGTTTGCCAGCGCCACCTACAACGGCGGCATCTACACCCCCATGGAGACGCTGCTGCTGGAACTGAAGGCCCACGCACTCCAGAACCGCACCGTGGCCCTCATTGAAAACGGCAGTTGGGGCCCTGCCGCCGCCCGGCTCATGGCCAAGCACCTGGAGGAGATGAAGGGCATGGAGCAGATCGCACCGCCCATCACCATCCGTTCCGCCGTGAAGGAGGAGCAGTACCGGAAGCTGGAGGATCTGGCCGACCTGATCGCTGCCGACATCGCAGCCGAAGAATAAGTGAAAACCCCCGTCTCCGCTTCTCACGGAGACGGGGGTTCATTTTGGAATCAGGGCATCAACCAGTCCCGCAGCATTTTTGCCGCGGGACTGGTTTTGCGGATTTACAGCAGGATGATCCCTGCTTCCTCACATTGTTTCATGGTCTCGGCGTCCCAGATGCTGGCCTGGACCTCGCCGATGTGGCAGTTGCCGATCATCAGCATGCAGAGTCGGCTCTGGCCGATGCCGCCGCCGATGGTCTGGGGCAGCTCGCCGTTCAGCAGCATCTTGTGGAAGGGCAGCTCCGCCCGCTCCTCGCACCCGGCCAGCTTCAGCTGGCGGGCCATGGATTCCTCATCCACCCGGATGCCCATGGAGGAGATCTCAAAGGACCGCTCCAGAATGGGGTTCCACATGAGAATGTCGCCGTTGAGGGCCCAGTCGTCATAGTCGGGGGCACGGCCGTCATGCTTTTCGCCGGATCTCAGCTTGCCGCCGATCTGCATGAGGAACACGGTGTGGTGCTCGGCGCAGATGGCGTGTTCCCGCTCCTTGGGTGTCTTGTCCGGCCAGCGGTCCTCCAGCTCCTGGGTGGTGACGAAGTACACCTCCCGGTCCAGCTTGACCCGCAGGCTGGGGAAGGCCACGTTCAATGCGTCGCTGGTCTCACACACGGCGGCGACGATGGCCCGGACGGTGGCCTTCAGATACGCCTCGTTCCGGTCCTCCCGGGAGATGATCTTCTCCCAGTCCCACTGGTCCACATAGACGGAGTGGATGTTGTCCAGATCATCCTCATCCCGGCGGATGGCATTCATATCGGTGTACAGGCCCTTGCCCTCGTGGAAGCCGTAGCGCTTCAGGGCCAGACGTTTCCACTTGGCCAGAGAGTGGACCACCTCGGCGTCCTTGCCCCCAACGCCGGGGATGTCGAACCGGACGGGACGTTCCGTGCCGTTCAGGTTGTCGTTCAGACCGGAATCGGAAGTGACAAACAGGGGAGCGGACACCCGGCGCAGGTTCAGGGCATTGGAGAGGTTGGTCTGAAAGGATTCTTTGATAAAGGCGATGGCCCGCTGCAGCTCATAATTAGGCAGGGGGGCCTTGTAGCCCTGGGGGATCACAAGATTGCTCATAGAAAGGCTCCTTCTTTCTCGATTAGTTCAGCTTGTCCAGACCCAGACGCAGACGGCGCAGGGTCTCATCCTTGCCCAGCAGGTGGCAGATCTCCACGGCGCCGCCGGGCGTCACCAGCTTGCCGGCTGCGGCAATGCGGACAGGCCACATCAGCGTGGCGTTCTTGACCTCCAGCTTGGCAGCCAGATCAATGAGGGTATCGTGGATCGCGTCCACAGTCCAGTCAGAAACGGCTACCAGAGCGGGGATGGCGGCCTCCAGCATAGCCTTGGAGACCTCGGCGTTGGTCTTGGACTTCTTGCTAGTGAAGAACTCCACGTCATAATCGGGCAATGCGTCGAAGAAATCGACCTTTTCGGGAATGTCCGTTAGCTTTTCGCACCGGGCCTGCAGCAGCGCGGCGATCCCGGCGGCGTCGATAGCGGGGTTCTTCACCGCCTGACGGATGTAAGGCTCTGCAACCGCTGCAAAGGCGGCAGGCTCCATGGCCCGGAGATAGGTGGCGTTGAAATAGGTCAGCTTCTCGATGTCGAAAATAGCGGGGGACTTGGAGATACCGGCGATGTCGAACACCTTCACCAGCTCGTCCAGAGAGAAGATCTCCTGCTCGGCGTATTCGCCTTTGGGCGCCCAGCCCAGCAGCGCCACATAGTTCAGAATGGCGTCCGTCAGGAAGCCCTGAGCCTTCAGATCCTCGTAGGAGGGATCGCCGTGGCGCTTGGACATCTTGTTGTGCTGGTCCCGCATGACGGGAGAGCAGTGGACGTAGGTGGGGACCTCCCAGCCGAAGGCCTCGTACAGCAGATTGTACTTGGGCGCGGAGGACAGGTACTCGCTGCCCCGGACCACGTGGGTGATGCCCATGAGGTGATCGTCCACCACGTTGGCGAAGTTGTAGGTGGGCAGGCCGTCCCGCTTCAGCAGCACCTGATCGTCCAGAGTCTTGTTCTCCACGGTGATGTCACCGAAGGACACGTCATGGAAGGTGGTGGTGCCCTCGTGGGGGATCCGCTGGCGGATGACATAGGGCTTTCCGGCGGCCAGGTTGGCGGCTACCTCCTCAGCGCTCAGGCTCCGGCAGGGATCGTCCGCCCGGTCAAATTCACCGGAATCCTCCTCGGACTCCTCTTTTTCGCAGAAGCAGTAGTAGGCCGCGCCTTTTTCCACCAGCAGCTGGGCGTAGGGCAGATACAGGTCCCGGCGCTGGGACTGGATATAGGGGCCGGTGGGGCCGCCCACGTCCGGGCCTTCATCGTGATCCAGATGGCACTCCTTCATGGTGCGGTAGATCACGTCCGTAGCGCCCTCCACCAGACGGCCCTGGTCCGTATCCTCGATCCGGAGGATAAAGGTGCCCCCGGCGTGCCGGGCGATGAGCCAGGTGTACAGCGCGGTGCGCAGGTTGCCCACGTGCATATAGCCGGTGGGGGAGGGGGCGAACCGGGTGCGGACCTTCCCCTTGGGGATACGGGCTTCCAAATCTTCAAAAAATGTCTTATCCAAAGCCATGAATGATACCTCCATGTCAAAATATACGTAATTACACAAAATACATTATCCCTATTTCAGACAGGAAAGTCAAGAGTTCGGATTGCAATTTTTAAGGGGGAGTGGTATACTGTATCAGTTAAAATATGCCCTGTACAGATACGTCTGCCGGTTTCCGGCTGAAATATAGAAAAGCGAGGTACTATTATGGAGAACGAAGTTCAGAAAAAAAGAATTTTAAGCGGCATCCAGCCCTCCGGCGACCTGACGCTGGGGTCCTATCTGGGCGCCATCCGCAACTGGGCGGCGCTGGCAGATGAGTATGACTGCTACTATATGATGGCCGACATGCACACCATCACCGTGCGGCAGGTCCCGGCGGAGCTGCGGCGGCACACCCTGGTCCAGTTGGCGGCCTATATCGCCAGCGGTCTGGACCCGGAGAAAAACGTGCTGTTCGTCCAGTCCCATGTTCCGGCCCACGCCCAGTTGGGCTGGGTGCTGGACTGCTACACCATGTTCGGCGAGCTGAGCCGCATGACCCAGTTCAAGGATAAGTCCGCCAAGAACGCGGACAACATCAACGCGGGCCTCTTTACCTATCCAGCTCTGATGGCGGCGGATATTCTGCTGTATCAGGCGGATCTGGTGCCTGTGGGCGGCGACCAGAAGCAGCACGTTGAGATCTGCCGGGACATTGCCACCCGGTTCAACGGCGTTTACGGCGACACCTTCAAACTGCCGGCCCCCTATATCCCCAAGGTGGGTGCCCGGATCATGAGCCTGACCACCCCCACCAGCAAAATGAGCAAGTCCGACAAGGATCAGAACGGCTGCGTGTATATGCTGGAAAAGCCGGAGGATATTCTGCGGAAATTCAAGAAGGCCATGACCGATTCCGACGCCTGCGTTCACTTTGATCCGGAGAACAAGCCCGGCGTCTCCAACCTGATGCAGATCTACTCTGTGGCCACCGGCAGAGATTACGCGGCCATCGAGGCGGAATTTGCCGGTCAGGGCTACGGCAGCTTCAAGACCGCCGTGGGCGAGTCCGTAGTGGAGCTGCTGCGGCCTATCCGGGAGGAGACGGAGCGCCTGCTGGCAGACAAGGCCTATCTGGAGAGCGTGTACCGCGCCGGTGCGGAAAAGGCTGCCTATGTAGCCAACCGCACCCTGTCCAAGGTCTACAAAAAAGTGGGCTTCTTGGCCCGGTAACGGCGGAGGAAACATGAGATTTGACAATCAGCTGATGGCGCCGGTGGCGCTGGCATTGCTGACGGCCCTGGTGGTCAGCTTCCTGATGACACCAGTGGTCAAGAGCTTTGCGTACAAGGTGGGCGCGATCGACGTGCCCAAGGACGAGCGGCGGATGCACCACAAGCCCATCCCCCGGCTGGGCGGTCTGGCGATCTTCGCCGGCTTTATGGCCAGCATCCTGCTGTTCGTGGATATTCGACTGAATCCCCAGACGCAGAGCATCCTGCTGGGTGCGGTCATCATCGTGGTGCTGGGCGTGGTGGATGACATCATGGCCCTGCCCGCCAAGCTGAAATTCGTGATTCAGATCGCGGCGGCCCTGATCCCGGCCCTGAACGGCGTGTCCATTCAGGCCCTGTCCAACCCCAACATCTTTTCCCCCAACGCCTATTGGGTGCTGAACTGGCTGTCCGTCCCTATCACAGTGCTGTGGATCGTGGGAATCACCAACGCCGTGAACCTCATCGACGGACTGGACGGTCTGGCCAACGGCGTGTCGGCTATCTCCGCCGCCACGGTGCTGGTCATCGCCCTGATCTGCTCCGAGGCGCAGGTGGCCGTTGTCATGGCGGCGCTGGTGGGGGCCTGCGTAGGCTTTCTGCCCTATAATCTGAACCCTGCGAAAATGTTCATGGGCGACACCGGCGCTACATTTTTGGGCTTCATTCTGGCTACCATGTCCATTCAGGGCCTTTTCAAGTTTTACGCGGTGATCTCTTTCGCCGTACCGTTTTTGATCTTGGGCCTGCCCATTTTTGACACAGCCTTTGCCATGATCCGCCGGATGGCCCACGGCCAGAGCCCCATGCACGCGGACCGGGGCCACATCCATCACCGGCTCATCGACATGGGTCTGAACCAGAAGCAGGCGGTGGCAACGCTGTACGTCATTTCCGGTATTCTGGGTCTGTCCGCCGTGGTGCTGACCACCGGCGGCGAGGCGAAGGCCATGCTGCTGCTGATCACTCTGTGCGTTGTGGCGGTTGTGGCCGCCCGGGTGGTGTTCCCCAAGGAAGTGAAGGAGGAACTCCACGAGGAACTGGAAGAACTGACAGAGTTGGGCCATCACGAGGAAAAAGACAAGCAGAAGGAGGACGGCAGCCATGAATAAGCTGCGGATCATGAGCGTTTTCGGCACCCGGCCGGAAGCCATTAAAATGTGCCCGCTGGTGAAGGAACTGGCCTCCCGGCCGGAGATCGAGAGCCTTTGCTGCGTGACCGCCCAGCACCGGCAGATGCTGGACAGTGTGCTGGAGGTTTTTGAGGTAAAGCCCGACTGGGATCTGGACATCATGACCCCCCGGCAGACCTTATCCACCATCACCAGCAAGTGCCTCACCGGTATGGACGAGGCCATTGACACCCTGAAGCCGGATATGATCCTTGTCCACGGAGACACCTCCACCACCTTTGCCGGGGCACTGTCCGCCTTCTACCATCAGGTGAAGGTGGGCCATGTGGAGGCCGGTCTCAGAACCTATGACAAGTATTCTCCCTTTCCGGAGGAAATGAACCGAAAGCTGGTTTCCTCCATTGCGGATCTCTATTTCTGCCCTACGGTGAACAACAAGAATAACCTCCTGCGGGAGAATATCACCGAGGGGCTGTTCGTCACCGGCAATACGGTGATCGACGCGCTGAAAACCACCGTCCGGGAGGATTACAAATTTTCCACAGACGAATTGAACCACCTGCCCTACGGGGAGAAAAAGATCATCCTCGTCACCTGCCACCGCCGGGAGAATTACGGCGAGCCTATGAAGAACATTATGCTGGCGCTGCGGCAGATCGCGGAGGAGAATCCGGAGGTGGAGCTGGTGTATCCCGTCCATCTCAGCCCGGTGGTGCGGGAAGCGGTGGACACCTATCTCCGGGGCGCGCCCCGGGTGCACCTCATCGACCCGCTGCCTGCCGACGAGATGCACAACCTCATGGCCCGGTCTTACCTGGTGCTGACGGACTCCGGCGGACTTCAGGAGGAGGCCCCCGCGCTGGGCAAGCCGGTGCTGGTGATGCGCCGGGAGACAGAGCGTCCCGAGGCAGTGGCCGCCGGGACGGTGAAGCTCTGCGGTGTGGTGCAGGACGACATCGTGACCATGGCGGAGCGGCTGATCCGGGACAAGTCCGCCTACGAGAAAATGGCCCATGCCGTGAACCCCTACGGAGACGGACAGGCCTGCCGCCGGATCGCGGATGACATTTTGTGGTACTTTGGCCGCCGGGAGCAGCCGGCGGAGGACCTTGCGTAAATGAGAGGGGAGGAGGGACGGCATGAAGCGGACACAGAAGCTGGTGACATGGGGCATTGTGATCTTGGTGGTGCTGGTGGTGCTGTTGATGCTGGTGAGCAACCTGCGCCGTTCCTCCCGGGTGGTCCTGCCGGACACCAATACCAGTGCCGAGGGCGGCGGAGACCTGCCTGCGGAGGGCGGCGCCCTGACAGTGGTGGAGGTGACGCCGGAAACGGTGCAGGCCGCCATTGAGACGCTGCACCGGCCGGAAGCATACAGCCGCACGGTCACGGTGGAGTATCTCTGGACCGGCGGCAGCGGCACCATCGAGCTGTCTACGGCGGTCAGTGCCCCGTGGACCCGCGTGGATAGGACCCTGCCGGACGGCCAGATCCGCCACAGCATTACCGACGGCGAGACTACCTATATCTGGTATAACGGGGAGTCGGAGGTATATACCGGCCCCGCCGGGGCCATCTCCGCCGACGCGGAGGAAACGATTCCAACGTATGAGGATGTGCTGGCATTACCGCAGGAGCGCATCGTTCAGGCGGACTACCGGGTGGTGTCCGATGTGCGCTGCATCTACGCAGAAACGGCGGAGGACGCATGGGGCTACGCCCAGCGGTACTGGGTCAGTGTGGACACGGGCCTGCTGGTGGTGGCGGAACGTCTGCAAAAGGGCGAGACCGTTTACCGGATGGCGGCGCTGGAGGCGGACCAGACGGCTCCTCCGGCGGAGACCTTCACCCTGCCGGACGGCACAGACCTGCTTCACAGGTAAACAACGGCACCCACGGATATTTCGCACCCGTGGGTGCTTTTTTGAAAACAGTGAAACAGAACCAGCCATGCCAAATGCGGCACGGCTGGTTTTACAATCTATGGAAGGCGAAAATGCTTTACAGAAATAAACGGGGGTTATGCTGAAAAAAGACCGCTGATCCGCCTGGCTTACTGGTAGATGGGGAACTTGCGGCAGAGGGCATCCACCTCGCTGCGGACCTGCTCCCGGCAGGTGTCGAAGTCCCGGGCCGTCTGGCCCATCCAGTGGGCGATCTGCACCATCTCAGGCTCCTTGAAGCCACGGGAGGTGACGGCGGGAGTACCCACCCGGACGCCGCTGGTGACAAAGGGCTTCTCCGGGTCGTTGGGAATGGCGTTTTTGTTGACGGTGATCTGAACCTCGTCCAGTCGCCGCTCAAACTCCTTGCCGGTGATGTGGAAATTCCGCACGTCTACAAGGCAGAGGTGGTTGTCCGTGCCGCCGGAGACGAGACGGAACCCTTCTTTTACCAGTTCCTCCGCCAAGACCTTGGCGTTTTTCACGATCTGCTCCGCGTAAGCCTTGAATTCCGGCTTCAGCGCCTCCCCAAAGCAGACGGCCTTGGCGGCGATGATGTGCTCCAGCGGGCCGCCCTGAGTGCCGGGGAACACGGCGGAATTGATCTTCTTGTAGATGGCCTCATCGTTGCAGAGGATCAGGCCGCCCCGGGGACCGCGAAGGGTCTTGTGGGTAGTGGTGGTCACCACGTCCGCATAGGGAATGGGGGAGGGGTGAAGCCCAGCCGCCACCAGACCGGCGATGTGGGCCATGTCCACCATGAGATAAGCGCCCACGGCATCGGCCACCTCCCGGAACTTGGCGAAGTCGATGACCCGGGGATAGGCGGAGGCGCCGGCAATGATGATCTTGGGCTTGCAGGCCTTGGCGGTCTCCAGCAGCGCGTCATAGTCGATGGTCTCATCCTCGCCCAGACCATAGGGCACGATATGGAAATACTTGCCGGAGATATTGACGGGGCTGCCGTGGCTCAGGTGGCCGCCGTGGGCCAGATTCATGCCCAGAATGGTGTCCCCCGGCTGCGCCAGTGCGAAGAAGGCCGCCAGATTGGCGTTAGCACCGGAGTGGGGCTGAACATTGGCATACTTGCAGCCGAATAGCTGGCAGGCCCGCTGGCGGGCCAGCTCCTCCGTAACGTCCACCGCAAAGCAGCCGCCGTAATAGCGGTGGCCGGGATAGCCCTCGGCATATTTGTTGGTAAGGCAGGTCCCCATAGCCACCATCACCGCAGGACTGACGATGTTTTCGGAAGCGATCAGTTCAATGTTGCGCTGCTGGCGGGCAAATTCCTCCTGAACGGACGCGCCCACCTCCGGGTCTAACTGAGAAAGATACTGCATGGCATCCTGAACGATCATGTAAAGCCCCTCCTTGTAAAAAGATACTACATATTGTACCTGATGAAAGCTGAAAACGCAAGACCTATTATCCGAGGGGGCGGGAATTCCATCCTCATACAGACCCCGCTCTGTCAGGACCCAGGGAACGGGATAGTCATGGGGTTCCACGGGGATCTCCTGCCGGATCAGCAGTTCCCGGCACAGCAGTACCGTGCCGCCCCGGTACTGGGAGAGGAACCGGTCATAATATCCGCCGCCGCGGCCCAGCCGTTGTCCCAGATAGTTGCAGGTGACGCAGGGCAGCACGGCGAAGTCGATGGCGTCCACAGGACTGACCGGCGTGTCTGCCGTTGGTTCCAAAAGCCCGTAGCGGCCGGGGACAAGCTGATGCAGGTCCGTGATCTGGCGGGACTCCATGCGGCCCGGCTCGGTGCACAGGGGGACGCAGAGGGTCTTTCCAGCGGCGAGGGCATCCTCTAAAATCGGCCGCGTATCGATCTCCCGATCTGTGCCCACGAAGCAGAAAACCGTCTGGGCTTCCTGATATTCCGGCATGGCCAACAGGCGATGCGCGATGGAGCGGGCGCTTTTTGCCTTATATTCCGGGGCCAAAGCCGCCTCTAAGCGGCGAACAATGGCGCGGAGCTGCTGTTTTTCTTCCTGACGGGTCATGGCAGGGGGTCCTCCTCTTTCTCTGGGCGGGCGGCTCCGTAGACGATGGCGTCGCCGCCGTATTTTTTTCGGATGGCGTCCATAGCGGACTCCAATTTTTCCTGCCGGGCGTTCCGCTGCCCGGCGGTGGGGTCGAACAGATCAGCCTGCTCGTAGGCTTCCCCGTCAGGGGACAGGTGGATGGCGGTGACGGTCAGCGCCCGGATGGGGGCCGGGGGTGTCCACAGCTCCTCCGTCAAAGCCATGGCAGCGTTGGTCAGATCCAGGATGAGATGGGTGGGGGCGAGAAGCTGCTTTTGCCGGGAGCGGTCATGGAAGGCCGGGTCCCGGACGGTGACCTGGATGCCCCCGGCGTACAGTCCCTCCCGCCGCAGCCGGGTGGCCACGGAGTCCGCCAGAACGGCGATGCCTGAGCGCACCTGAATACGGGTGGTGAGGTTTTGGGGGAAGGTTGTGCCGTTGCCAACGGACTTCACCGGCTCCGCGTCCAATCTGGCCCGGACAGGAGCGCTGTCCAACCCGTTGGCGTATTCATAAAGCTGGGTGCCCATCTTGCCCATGAGGGTTTCCAGTGTTTCCTTCTTGCAGGCGGCCAGCTGGCCGATGGTTTTGACGCCGTATTGTCCCAGCAGCTTTTGAGCCGCGCCGCCTACATACAGCAGGTCCCCCACCGGCAGTGGCCAGACGATGGAGCGCCAGTTTTCCCGGGAAATAACGGTGGTGGCGTCCGGCTTTTTATAGTCACTGCCCAGCTTTGCAAAGACCTTGTTGAAGCTGACGCCGACAGACAGGGTCAATCCCAGCTCCCGTTTCACCCGCTGCCGGATGGCGTTCGCCAGCGCCTTGGCGTCCCCGCCGAACAGGTGGAGGGTGTTGGTCACGTCCAGCCAGCTTTCGTCGATGCCGAAGGACTCCGCTAAATCGGTATATTCGTCATAAATGGCGTTGACCTTTTTGGAATATTCCCGATACAGCTTGTGATGGGCGGGAAGCAGCACCAGATTGGGGCATTTCTTCTTGGCCTGCCAGATGGTCTCGGCGGTTTTGACCCCGCACTGCTTGGCAGGCTCGTTTTTTGCTAAAATAATTCCGTGCCGGGAGGCGGGATCACCGGCCACGGCCACCGGCACCTCCCGCAGCTCCGGATGAGAGAGCAGCTCCACGGAGGCATAGAAGCAGTTCAGATCGCAGTGAAAAATGACCCGGTCCATGTGCGCCTCCTTTCCGGGCAGTTGTGATGAAAATAAGAATGTCCTTACATCATGCTGAGTATAGCACATCTGTTCGGAATTGCAAAGAGAAAAAGGAACAGCGGACTTCCGCTGTTCCTTTTGGAGATTGCCAATAAAGTGGTAAATTCTCCGGGACGGTAAGGTAGGGCAGCCGTTAGCGGCTGTGCCGCTTTACGGATGCTGCATACCCCTTGCGGGTGAAGGGTGTGCGCGGGACTGCGCCCGCAGGCGCGTTTCGGAGCGCAACCGCCGCAAGGCGGCTCTTAGCGCGGAGATAACCCAAGAAGGGGAAACAGGTGAAGCGCCGCCAGTGGCGGATGAAGCGAGCCTGTTTCGAGGAAGACTCCCGTTTTTCGGGCGTCTTGCGCCCGGAAAACGGTTAGGTCGGCAACGTATTTCTTCGCTATTGAAATCATTAGTTTTCAGAACTTTTATAAAGCTCTGAAAACTGGCTCAGCGGGGAGAAAAGACTTTTCGACACGCTGAGGTCACGGGCTTGCCAGCGGCCCTCTTGTCCGGTCAGGTTCGATCAGGTTTCCAGACCCACCGTCCGCATCACGTCCTCTACCAATCGGGCGGTGTCGGACTCACCGTCTTGGCTGGCCACGATGAGGTCGGCATACTGGGCGTAGAGAATGCAGCGCTCTTCATAAATCTCCCGCAGCGGCGTTCCTGCTGGCACGGCGATGCCCCGGTCATACAGATCCGCTGGCATCCGCTTTTCCAGCTGAGAAAAGGGCGTCTGGAGCCAGATCACCGTGCTGCCTTCTTTCAAATGAGCCATAGCCTCCGGGTAGAGCACCATACTGCCGCCGGTGGCAATGACGGTGTGGGTCCGATTTAGATCCGTACCCACTTTATTTTCAATTTCGTAAAAGGCCGCCAGCCCGTCCTGCCGCAGGATCTCCGGCAGCGTTTTGCCGGTGGTCTGGACGATGAGATCGTCTGTGTCCACAAAATCGTACCCCAGCCTGTCCGCCAGCGCCTTTCCGACGGTGCTTTTCCCCGTGCCGGGCATACCGATCAATACAATATTTTTCATAGGCAGCGCCTCCGTGGTAAAAGTGTTTTTATAATACGCGATACACGGACAAATGTACATAGTAAAAGTACACAAAAAATTCGACAAAGAAAGATCGACCTTTCATGACAGGGCGGCCAAGACTGCCCCGAAAAACACTATTGAAATCTGTTGAATATGCGCATTGTCAAATGGCGGTCCATTCGGTACAATGTCTAAAAATGGTAATACCTATTTTGGCCGCTCCGTAATCGAACCGGACGGCGAAACGGAAGGGAGGACCGACATGAGTCAGAACCCAAGACAGTCCAAGAGTATCCGGGCGCAGCTGCTCACCGCTATGCAGGTGGGAGAGTACGCCCATTGTGACCGGCTTCCCCGGGAAAGCGTATTGTCGGAAATGCTGGGCATCAGCCGCACACAACTGCGGGATATTCTGGCTTCTCTGGACCGGGAGGGCTTCATTACCCGGCGTCATGGAGTCGGCACCATTATCAACCGTCATGTGCTGGGTGCACCGGCCAGAATGGACATTGAAGTGGAGTTTCTGGATATGATCCGCCAGAGCGGACACACTCCCGGCGTGGCCTTTGTCCGGGCTGCCGATGACAAGGCGGACAATAAGGTGGCCGCCCAGCTGGGCATCCCCACCGGAACGCCGATCCTTCGGATCTCCCGGCTCTGCACCGCCGACGGCCGCCCCGCCATCTACTGCGAGGATGTGGTGGAAAAGGCAAAGCTCCAGCGGCCCTATACAGCGGAGGAACTGCGTCAGCCCATTTTCGATTTCCTCCAGAATGTCTGCGGAATTTCGTCCTATCTGGACCTGACGGACCTGCGGCCTGTGGCTGCGGACGCTGCTCTGGCTGATGTTTTTCAGGTGCCACAGGGAACGCCGCTGCTGAACATGGACGAGGTGGACTACGATATTGAGGGCGCGCCGGTGTTTGCCTCCAACGAGTATTTTGCCGACGGTATCTTCCACCATACGGTCCTGCGGAAAAAGCTGTGACCTGCGGACCGTCAGCCCAACGTGAGCGTGGCGGTCCATTTTGAAAATCAGGTCATCGCCGCTTGACCGTACCGCACATTTGCGATATTATTAAAAATAATATTTATAATAAGTAAAATGATAAACGAACAATGAGAAAGGGGTATCTTACTATGGCCTATTTTTTCCAGGAGCCTTCCCATACCTTCAGCGAATATCTGCTGGTGCCCGGTTATTCCTCTGAGCACTGCATCCCCGCCAACGTGTCTTTGAAGACGCCGGTGGTCCGCTTCAAGAAGGGGGAGGAATGCCCCTTGACCATGAACGTCCCCATGGTCTCCGCTGTCATGCAGGCTGTGTCCGGCGAGCAGATGGGCATCGCGCTGGCCAAGGAGGGCGGCATTGCTTTTATCTATGTTTCCCAGTCCATTGAGTCTCAGGCGGCCATGGTCCGCCGGGTGAAGAACTACAAAGCGGGCTTCGTCATCAGCGACTCCAACCTCCGGGTGACGGATACTCTGACGGATGTGCTGGCTCTGAAGCAGCGCACCGGCCACTCCACCATGGCTGTCACGGATGACGGCACCGGCACCGGCAAGCTGCTGGGCCTGGTCACCAGCCGTGATTACCGGGTCAGCCGCATGGACCCCGACGCCAAGGTGGCGGATTTCATGACGCCGGTGGAGAAGCTCATCTACGCACCGGAGGGCACCAGCCTGAAAACGGCCAATGACATCATCTGGGATCACAAGCTCAACGCCCTGCCCATTATTTCCGAGGACGGCCATCTGGTGAGCTTTGTGTTCCGCAAGGACTATGATTCCCACAAGGGCAACCCCTTGGAGCTGCTGGACAGCCAGAAGCGCTATGTGGTGGGCGCGGGCATCAACACCCGTGACTACGAGGAGCGTGTCCCCGCACTGGTGGAGGCCGGTGTGGACGTGCTGGTGATGGACTCTTCTGAGGGCTATTCCTATTGGCAGAAGCACTGCTTGGAGTGGATCCGCGCCAAGTACGGCGATACCGTGAAGGTTGGCGCCGGCAACGTGGTGGACGGCGAGGGCTTCCGCTTCCTGGCCGATGCCGGAGCTGACTTCGTGAAGATCGGCATCGGCGGCGGTTCCATCTGCATCACCCGTGAGACCAAGGGTATCGGCCGGGGTCAGGCCACCGCAGTCATCGACGTGGCCGCCGAGCGGGATAAGTATTTTGAGGAGACCGGCATCTATGTGCCCATCTGCGCCGACGGCGGCATCGTGCAGGACTATCACATCACGCTGGCGCTGGCCATGGGCGCTGACTTCTGCATGCTGGGCCGGTATTTCTCCCGGTTTGACGAGTCTCCCACCAGCAAGATCCTTGTGGGCGGCAGCTATATGAAGGAATATTGGGGTGAGGGTAGCGCCCGCGCCCGGAACTGGCAGCGCTACGATCTGGGCGGCGCCGCAAAGCTGAGCTTTGAGGAGGGCGTGGACTCCTATGTGCCCTATGCTGGCGCTCTGGCAGACGGCATGGCCACCACGCTGGCTAAGGTCCGTTCCACCATGTGCAACTGCGGTGCGCTGACGATCCCGGAGCTGCGTGAGAAGGCCAAGCTGACGCTGGTCTCCGCCACCTCCATTGTCGAGGGCGGCGCCCATGACGTTCTGCTGAAGGACACCACCAACGGCAACCAGCGGGGCTAAGGTATTTGAACGGCTCTCATACCGCCCTCTGACCGCGCAATTGCGCGTCCAAGCGATTTACGGAGCAAATCCTTGAAATGGGCGGGCTTCGCCTGCCCATTTGAGTCCTATGCGGGGTCCCCGCGCGTCATCGGCGCGTGGGGAGCGGGCGGCGCCCATGACGTTCTGCTGAAGGACACCACCAACGGCAACCAGCGGGGCTAAGACACATAAAAGAGACAGCTTTTGAAGCTGTCTCTTTTTTTGCGCGGCCCATCCTAAAAAGTTGAGTAAACGATTTGCTGAAACTTATCCCAAATCTCTTGTATCTGAACCTGTAAAGTTGTATAATATAAACGATTAAATACATCAGGAACGGCATGGCCGTTTCTGCGGATCAGGAGCATAGCATGTTACATAGAAAACCTCGTATTTTAGTTGTTGGCAGCTTTGTTATGGATGTGATCGCAACAACAGAGCAGATCCCCGGTGCTGGACAGACGGTTTACGGCAAGTCCTTCCACATGGCACCCGGCGGAAAAGGCGCTAATCAGGCCCTTCAATGCGCCCGTCTGGGCGCGGAAGTGACCATGGTAGGCTGCGTGGGTGACGATCTGTTTGGACAGCAGCTTCTGGAGCCTCTGCGGGAAGCTGGAATGGATGTCAGTCATGTGGTGGTCCGAAAGGGAATTCACTCCGGCGTGGGACACGTGGTGTTGGAAGTCACGGAACACAGCGCCCAGAACCGCATCGTAGTGATCCCCGGCGCTAACCGGACATTGACGGTGGAAGAAGTGGCCTGGATCCAACAGGCAGTTTCCGGGTTTGATATGGTCCTGCTGCAATTGGAGGTCCCCATCGAGGTGAACCGGGCCGTGGCCCGCTGGGCCAGAGAGGCCGGTGTACCGGTGATCCTGAACCCGGCCCCCGCCACGGAACTGGACGATGAGCTGCTGAGCCTGGTCTCCTACCTGATCCCCAACGAGCAGGAGGCATCTCAGGAGACCCATCTGCCCCTGCGCTTTGATAAGTCCGGCCCTTGGGATGAAGATCTGAGAAACATTGCCGATACGCTGCAAGGTAAGGGCGTGGAGCATGTGATCATCACGCTGGGCAGCTACGGCTCCGCTGTGGCGGAGACCGGCGGCCCCCGGTATGTTCCCTGTGTCCATATGGAGCATGTGGCAGATCCCACGGCTGCCGGCGATTCCTTTGTGGGCGCGCTGTCCACCGCGCTGGCTGTGGGCCTGCCCGAGGATGCGGCGCTGACCTTTGCCAGCCACACTGCGGCCATCACGGTCTCGCGGTTGGGAGCAATGCCGTCCCTGCCCACACTGCCGGAGGTGCTGGAGCTGATCCGGATCCGTGGCGGTGCAGGACTGGAACTGTCCTGCCTGGATGCGCTGCGCTGAAACGGGAGGAAGCATGGAGGAGCTTTTTGCACTTCGCCCGGGCCGCTACCGGCATTTTAAGGGCAACGAATATGAGCTGCTGTATGTGGCCCGCCACTCAGAGACTCTGGAGCCGATGGTGGTCTACCGGGCTTTGTATGGAGAGCGGGGCGTGTGGGTGCGTCCTGCCGCCATGTGGAGCGAGCCGGTAGACCGGGACGGCTATCATGGCCCCCGTTTCCAGTGGATCGGTGGGGTCTCGGAAGAGGTCTGACGGCCTGCAAAAATATTTTTCAAGATTTTTGAAAAAAGGGTTGCTTTTTGCGGAAAGCTGTGTTATTATACATAAGCTGACTTCAAGAAGTCAACCTCGTATCCGGGTGTAGCGCAGTTGGTAGCGCACTTGACTGGGGGTCAAGGGGTCGTGAGTTCAAGTCTCGCCACTCGGACCATATTAACGAAACGGTATAGATGCGTCTGGCGAAAAGTCAGGCGCATCAACCGTTTCCGGGCTTTTTCAAGCCCGGATTTCTTCTCTCAAACCATAGATGCAAATCGCTGTTTCAGGGCGTCTGCCCCGATTCGAACCGGGCGTTTTCCTGTTTCATGCAGATGCGTTCAGCCAGCGCCCTTTTTCAGCGGCGATTTTTCCGGCTGGCAGCGGTATTTTTCTCAAAAAAGAATCACAAAGATTTGGGCGTCGTTTTGTTGGTCCTGACGGACTAAGAAAGCGGTGCCCTTTTTCATTTCAAAAAGGGCGCTGGTCGCAGCGCCTACATTTGTAGGTCGGAGCATGATCGCTCCGGCCTTATTTTTTATGCATGGGAGGAGCTATATGAGCATCAGCGCAGAAGAAAAGGTCTGTTACCTCAGAGAAGCAGCAATCGTCCTTGCCAAGGAGGGTTTCCAGTTGGACGAAGTTCACACTGACAGGCTGTGTATCCTGCTTGACGGTACGCCGCTGTGCGAGGTGACCGAGAACGGCGGCATCACCTACCGAAATGAGGACATTAATGAACCGGAACGGGTCGCCGCCAAGGACATGGTGTATGAGATCGTCAGAAACACAGCGGAATATATGCGGCAGATGGAGATGGCGCCCTTTTTGAAAGCCGACGGTCTGGAGGACGGCTACAAGGTGCTGGCGGATTTCAACGGCACTGTGCTGGCTGGAGTTGAGAGCAAACACGGAGTTCACTTCGTCACATGGGATTGGGCCTATGGGCACACAGGAGTATGTCATGGCCACTATTTCATGGAGAACTATGCAGAAGCCAAACAGGACTTTGCCATCCGCTCTGGGCTGATTCAAAAGGAACGGCTTTTCACCCCAGAACAGATGACTGAGATTTATCGCTGCTGTGCGGATTCTGTAGACGGAGATTTCTTTGAACTCACGGGAGAGCAGGAAAAAATGATCCGCAGTGTTCAGCAGCAGATCGAGGAGTGTGTGCCGGATTTGGACGAGCGAATCCGGCAGCAGGAAGAAGCCTTGGAACAAGTCGCGCAGCAACAGACAATGTAATATCAAACGGAACGGGCCGGAGTCTTAGCAATAAGATTCCGGCCCTTTTTTCATTTCAGAGAGGAGTTTGCCTATGCCGTACTATTTCATGCGAGACACGCCGCTGCAGGCGTTGGAGCAGTTGATGATGTCTCAGCCCGGTCAAAAACCCAGAGGCGGTGGAATATACCGCAGCCCATTTCATTACACGCCCAAAGATGTGGCGTGCGAATACTGCCAGAACTATGACCGCAAGCATCCGTGCCGCCTGTGTGAATGCACCTGCCTGGAGGAACGGATCGAAGCAGGTGTACTGGAGATGAATGCGTTCATGTGGGACTGCTTCGCACCCTCTATGGGGCCGCAGCTCCGAAAACGGATGCATCAGCAACTCAGAGAAAGAAACCCTCAATTCTTCCTGTCCAATGCCCACCGGCGAAGATGGACACATTGGCGAGAGCGCTGCTGGCGTTTGTCCGACCGGAACAAAGCGGCCCTCTTCCTGCTCACGGCATACGAGAGCCTTTGGCGCAGGATGGTCTGGAAATGCGGGAACGACGGTTTTGACTTTCAAAGCGTCCGTCTCGGAGGGATCGAGCCGGAGCTCTACAGCGTCTACCAGGCGGCGAAGGCCATTGCGGTCGGCTGCTGTAATATCACTCTCGCAGACCTTGCGTCTCCGGAATTGGTCACAGATGAGGCGTTCCACCTGATCACCGGCGCACTGCTGATGGCCAAATACGGAGATGCGGTTTTGAATTTGGAAAAAGGAGTTGACGAAACATGATGATACAAGCGGTGCTTGGCAATCCGCATCACCCGGAATACGGCGTGGCGACCATTCCGTTTCCTATTCCCCGCGACCAGCACGCACACTGCATGGAGCTGCTGGAGGCGTTGGAAATCGGTGACGCGGTCAAGGCGGACTGCAAGGTGGAGAAGATCGACAGCTTCTACACCGTTCTCAAGCGAGTGGAAATGCTCACGGTCAATGTGGAGGAGCTGAACTACCTCGCCAAGCGGCTGGACAGCTTCGACACCGGCGAGGCCGCACAGTTTCAGGCCACAGCCCACAAGCTGGAGCTGTTCGAGCTGAAGGATCTCATCAACCTGACCTTCTGCTGCCAACAGGCTACGGTCATCACCGACTTTTCCGACCTCGCCGCCATCGGCCGCGACCACTACATGAACCTGCACGGCGGCAGCGCAAG
>ENA-UEQK01000708-UEQK01000708.1-human-gut-metagenome-genome-assembly--contig:-NODE-708-length-22883-cov-18.535078_pt1 | contig 22883 bp, 13 predicted proteins | sample MGYA00242939_ERZ507942 | MGnify/ENA primary metagenome ERZ507942 (study PRJEB26167, sample SAMN06115485) | human gut metagenome | host: Homo sapiens | place: China:Chongqing | collected 2015-03-30... | reverse complement strand
TATGATTTCATCTCACCATACCCCATGCAACTCTTGTCAATAAAATTATCCTCTTTATAATCTGAATAAGATTATAAAGAGGATTTTTTTAACTAATATTACTCTCTTATTTTTGTTCAAAACACAACATAGAGATCAATGCTGTATAGGATGAAGAGGAAAAAATAGGAAAAAACGAGTATTATTCGTTCAAACCACTTATCGGACTTTCCATTCTGCATTGTTTTGTTTATTTTTGCTATAAACATTAAAGTAACTACTATGAAACGGCTCCATACTTTATTTCTTCTTCTAACAATAGCGATCGATATAGCTGCTCAACCTATCTGCCAAGTTAAACATTTCTCCGTGAGTGACGGTCTCGCTCAAGGTAATGTAATGAGCATTTTACAGGATCAGAAAGGGCTTGTTTGGTTTAGTACCTGGAACGGGCTTAACAAGTTTGACGGATACACTTTTAAGACATATAAAACTTCGCAAGAGAGTAAATATGCATTCGGCAGTAATCGCATGGGAACTATTTCAGAAAGCAAATACGGGGATATATGGTGCCCCACTTACGATGGACAAGCCTGTCTTTTTGATGTGGAAACCGAGAAGTTTATTGATGTTCTCCAACCTATTGAACTTTCCACGAAACAAACTAACAATGTTACACGCATTTATTCGCTGGAGAAAGGGATTGCCTGGATTCTCTGTGAAAGCGGATATGCATTCAGAGTGGACGAACAATTATGCAAAAAAGGAGAAGGCATCACACTTTATTCAGCTTCCAACCACAACCTGAAAGGAAATCAAATATTTAACATTTATCAAGACTCTGAAGAAGATGAATGGATATTGACGGATAAAGGTGTTTCCATCATAGGAAAGAAAACACTGGATACTGACTTTCCTTTCCAGTTCATCACCCAAATAAAGGAAACGATCTATCTGATTGCAGAAAATGACAAGTTAGCCAGATATGACTTCCACACTAAAAAACTGAAATTCGTAGATATTCCTTATCCGCATCATAAAATAAACAATGTCACTACCATAGGAAAAGATATGCTGGCATTGGGAACGGATAATGGAGTGATTTTGTATTCTATCCCGAAGAACAGTTTCCAGCAAATAGACATCCGTACAGCTACCCAAACTTCCAACGATGTAGAATCTGTCTATCAAGACCACTTGGGAGATATCTGGATTTTTTCAAAAGATCCGGGCATTGTCCATCTTAACCTCGTGACCAATGAAAAAGAGCATCTGTTCACCCCAAAAGATGAGATTATCAAGCATGGGCGTAAAAGTCGCAAACTTATTTTTGAAGATAATGCGAAAAACCTATGGTTACTCCCCACGGAAGGAAACTTTTGCTACTATGACCGGAAAGAAAGAACTCTCAAACCGCTTCTTACGGATATCAATAATCCTAAGTCTATTTTCAGTCCGTTAGTCAGGTCTTATACATTGGATAATCAGGGAAACTGTTGGTTTGCAACAGCACGTGGTGTAGAGAAACTATGCTTCTTTCCACAGAGCTATCAATTTAACCTGACTGATTACGAGGCAGAAACACGTGCATTCCTGCAAGACAGCAATAAACGTCTATGGACAGCATCGAAATCTAATTATATCCAGATATTCGCACCGGATGGTAACCTGGTGGGGTACTTATCCAAACAAGGAAATATCATTAAGGAAAAACAATCGTTCTATAATGGGGTATATTCGATTCTGGAAGACAAAGATGGAAATATATGGTTGGGGACTAAAGAAATCGGACTTTTCCAACTTAAAAAGACAGGAGCAAATCATTACTCTATTCACCATTTTGAACACCAGACAAATGATCCTTATAGTTTAAGCAGTAATAGCATTTATGCTATCTTTCAGGACAGTCGTAATAATATTTGGATAGGATGTTATGGGGGTGGATTAAATCTGCTGGCACAAGCTAAAGATGGAAAAGTTTCATTTATTCATAGTAATAATGAGTTAAGAAACTATCCCATAGCTTACGGTATGAAAGTACGCAATATTGCAGAAGCTCCGGGAGGAGTGATTTTAGTGGGAACGACTAACGGACTGCTGACATTCTCGAACAACTTCGAACGCCTGGAAGAGATTAAATTCTACCGGAATATCCGTAGACCGGGAGATAAAAACAGTCTTAGTGCCAACGATATCATGCATATCTATACAGACAAGAATAAAACCACTTATATCATCAGTTTCACCGGAGGCGTAAATAAAGTGATATCTCCCAATCTGCTGAACGAGAATATCCAATTCAGAAACTACGACAAGAACAATGGGCTGGCTTCCGATTTGGCACTATCAATGATTGAAGATACACAGAATCAGCTATGGGTTGTTTCGGAGATTGCGCTCTCCAAATTCGATCCTGCCAAAGAAACTTTTGAGAACTATGAATTAAGTTCCATCTATCAGGAATTCAATTTCTCCGAAGCTCTTCCTATTATCAATGCCCGCAACCAAATTATCTTAGGAACTGATAAAGGCTTTCTGGAAGTTTCTCCGGAGAAGATGCGGAAGAGTAGCTATGTCCCTCCTATTGTGGTTACAGGACTCAAGATTCAAGGAAGAAAAGTTCGGCGTTTCCGCTGCTGCCGCCGCTGTGGCAGTTGCTCCGGCTGCTGGTGGCGCTGCTGCCCCGGCCGCTGAAGAAAAGTCCGAATTCGACGTCGTTCTCGCTGACGTTGGTTCCAACAAGATCGCCGTGATTAAGGCTGTTCGCGAAATCACCGGCCTCGGCCTCAAGGAAGCCAAGGACCTCGTCGAAGGCGCTCCCAAGGCTGTTAAGGAAGGCGCTGCCAAGGCTGAAGCTGAAGACCTCAAGAAGAAGCTCGAAGCTGCCGGCGCTAAGGTCGAACTCAAGTAATCTGAGTTTCAGACTTTCAAGCATCGCAAAGCCGCCTGCAACGGCGGCTTTGCCGACTGCGCTCCAAGCCCGATTTCGATATCGGAAGAGGGTTTGGGATTTTGAAGTGGATCTGGTAAAATTCCAGATCCAGCTCAAAGTCAAAGCCAGTGATCGAAATAATCAATAAGTCACCGTGACGGCCCCTAGCCGCACGGGCGCACGCATTCGTGCAGCCCGGGCGGCTTTTGGCGTCTTTAAAAAATGGCTGCGATTTTTCGAACCTCTTTGACCCCATAGCATATTTCCTCCCATCGCCTTGAACGGAGTCTTCATGTCGTACTCGTTCACTGAAAAGAAGCGTATTCGGAAGAGTTTTGCCACACGTCCGAGCGTCCTTGAAGTGCCCTCCTTGCTGGAAACGCAGCTTCGCAGCTACGAAGCCTTCCTGCAGGCCGATGTCAAGCCCGAAAGCCGCAAAAATGTCGGGTTGCAGTCGGCATTCACTTCCATTTTCCCGATCACCAGCCACAATGGCTACGCCCGCCTGAAGTTCCTGAGCTACAGACTCGAGCAGCCTGAATTCGATGTGGCCGAGTGCCAACTGCGCGGTCTGACCTATGCGTCCGCGCTGCGCGCTCGTATTCAGCTTGAAATTTTTGACCGCGACGCCGCCAAGCCCGGCACGGTCAAGGAAATCCGTGAAAACGAAGTCTACATGGGCGAAATTCCGCTCATGACCGAAAAGGCTTCCTTTATCGTCAACGGCTCCGAACGCGTTATCGTGAGCCAGCTGCATCGTTCGCCCGGTATCTTCTTCGAGCACGACAAGGGCAAGACCCACTCTTCGGGTAAGCTGCTCTTCAGCGCTCGCGTGATTCCCTACCGCGGCTCCTGGCTTGACTTTGAATTCGACCCGAAGGACATCGTCTACTTCCGTGTCGACCGCCGCCGCAAGATGCCCGGCACGATTCTGCTCAAGGCCATTGGTCTTACGCCCGAAGAAATTCTCGAGCGCTTCTATGACTTTGACACCTTCCGTCTGACTCAGAAGTCGGCTAGCCTGCACTTCACCCCGCAGCGTCTGCAGGGCGAAACGGCTCAGTTCGAAATCAAGGATAAGGAAGGCAATACGATTGTTGCCAAGGACAAGCGCATCACGGCTCGTCACGTCCGCCTGATGGAAAAGGCCGGCATCAAGGAAGTCGCCGTTCCGGATGACTTCCTGATCGGCCGCGTGCTCGCCAAGGCCATCTACAATCAGGAAACCGGCGAAAAAATCGCCGACGCCAACGACGAAATCACTGCAGATACGCTTGCCGTTCTGCGTGAGATGCACGTGCACAAGATCGAAACGCTCTTTACGAACGAACTCGATCGCGGCTCCTACATCTCCGACACGCTGCGTCTGGACGACGTGCCCGACACCATGTCGGCCCGTATCGCCATCTATCGCATGATGCGTCCGGGTGAACCTCCCACGGAAGACGCCGTCGAAGGGCTCTTTAACCGCCTGTTCTTCGATCCCGAAGCTTACGATCTGTCCCGCGTCGGCCGCATGAAGGTCAACGCCCGCTTCGGCCGCGGCACGCCCGAAGGCTCGATGACGCTCACCAACGAAGACATCATCGACACGATGCAGGTCCTCGTGGCTCTGCGTAACGGTGCCGACGACGTGGTTCTCACCGACGCCGAAGGCAACAAGCGCACCGTGGAAATCCACGGCGTCGACGATATCGACCACTTGGGCAATCGTCGCGTGCGCTGCGTGGGCGAACTCACGGAAAATCAGTTCCGCTCCGGTCTCGTGCGCGTGGAACGCGCCGTTCGCGAACGTCTCGGCTCCGCCGAAAGCGACGGCCTTACCCCGCAGGATCTGATCAATTCCAAGCCCATTTCGGCTGCCATCCGCGAGTTCTTCGGTTCTTCGCAGCTGTCGCAGTTCATGGATCAGACCAACCCGCTGTCTGAAATCACGCACAAGCGTCGTATTTCGGCTCTCGGCCCGGGCGGTCTGACGCGCGAACGCGCCGGCTTCGAAGTGCGCGACGTGCACGCCACGCACTACGGCCGCGTCTGCCCGATTGAAACGCCTGAAGGTCCGAACATCGGTCTGATCAACTCTTTGGCTCTGTACGCCCGCCTTAACGACTACGGCTTCCTCGAAACGCCGTATCGCAAGGTGGAAAACGGCGTTGCTCTCAAGGGCAAGGAAAACATCCACTATCTGTCGGCCATCGAAGAAGGCAACTATGTGATTGCCCAGGCCAACGCCGAAATGGATGAAAACGGCAAGCTCATCGGCGAACTCGTGAGCGCCCGTGAAAACGGCGAATTCATCATGGCTTCGCCCGATCGCATTCAGTACATGGACGTGGCTCCTGCTCAGATCGTGTCCGTGGCTGCTTCGCTCATTCCGTTCTTGGAACACGACGACGCGAACCGCGCTTTGATGGGTTCGAACATGCAGCGTCAGGGCGTGCCTTGCCTGCGTCCGGAAAAGCCCGTTGTGGGTACCGGCGTGGAACGCACGGTGGCCGTTGACTCGAAGGCAACGGTGCAGGCCAAGCGCGGCGGCATGATCGAATACGTTGACGCCAACCGTATCGTGGTTCGTGTGAACGACGACGAAAGCGTGGCCGGTGAAGTCGGTGTGGACATCTACACGCTGCAGAAGTTCACCCGCTCCAATGGTTCGACGACGCTCAATCAGCGTCCGATCGTGAAGAAGGGCGACGTGATTGCCGCCGGCGACGTGCTCGCCGACGGTGCTTCGACCGATATGGGCGAACTCGCTCTCGGTCAGAACATGCTCATCGCCTTTATGCCGTGGAACGGCTACAACTACGAAGACTCGGTGCTGATTTCCGAGCGCGTGGTTGCCGATGACCGCTACACCTCGATTCACATCGAAGAACTTGATGTGGTGGCCCGCGACACCAAGCTCGGACCTGAAGATATCACTCGCGACATCTCGAACCTGTCCGAAAACCAGCTGAGCCGCCTCGACGACTCCGGCATCGTGTTCATCGGTGCGGAAGTTTCCGCCGGTGACGTGCTCGTCGGCAAGGTCACGCCCAAGGGCGAAACCCAGCTCACGCCGGAAGAAAAGCTTCTGCGCGTGATCTTCGGCGAAAAGGCAAGCGATGTTAAGGACACCAGCCTGCGCGTGCCTTCCGGCATGGCCGGCACCGTGATTGACGTTCAGGTCTTCACGCGTGAAGGCGTGGAAAAGGACAAGCGCGCTCGCTCGATTATCGACGAACAGCTCAAGCGCTACGAAAAAGACTTGAAGGACGCTCTTCGCATCGTTGAAGACGACGTCTTCTCCCGTCTGCGCCGCCAGTTGGTCGGCCGCGTGGCTTCGGGCGGTCCCGCCGGCATCCAGGCCGGTACGACGCTCACGTCCGATCAGCTGCACGCCATCACGGGCTATGACCTCTTCGAGATCCGCATGGAAAGCGAAGAAGATCAGAAGATCATCGATCTCGCCCGCAAGGTGGTCGACGACAAGCGCGAAGAAAACAAGGAACTCTTTGCCAGCAAGAGCGACAAGCTCAATCGCGGCGACGAGCTGCCTCCGGGCGTTCTGAAGATGGTCAAGGTGTTCATCGCCGAGAAGCGCCGTCTGCAGCCCGGCGACAAGATGTCCGGCCGTCACGGTAACAAGGGTGTGGTCTCCAAGATCTGCCCGATCGAAGACATGCCGTACATGGCCGACGGTCGTCCCGCCGACATCTGCCTGAACCCGCTCGGCGTGCCGTCCCGTATGAACATCGGTCAGATTCTCGAAGTGCACCTGGGCTGGGCCGCCAAGGGTATCGGCTGGCGTATTGCCGAAATGCTCAAGACCGAACAGGCCTCTCAGATCCGCGCCTTCCTGAACGAGGTGTACAACCGCACCGGCAAGAAGGAAGATCTCGACAGCCTCAACGACGAAGAGCTGATGGAATTGGCGAAGAACCTTTCCAACGGTATGCCCTTTGCAACGCCCGTGTTCGACGGCGCGAGCGAAGAACAGATCCGCATGATGCTCGACCTGGCCTTCCCGGATGAAGAAGCCAAGAAGCTGCAGCTCACGCCCGCCAAGACGCAGGCAACGCTCTACGACGGCCGCACGGGCGATGCATTCGACCGTCCGGTGACCGTGGGCTTCATGCACTTCCTGAAGCTGCACCACTTGGTCGACGACAAGATGCACGCTCGCTCGACCGGTCCGTACTCGCTCGTCACGCAGCAGCCTCTGGGCGGTAAGGCTCAGTTCGGCGGCCAGCGTTTCGGCGAAATGGAAGTCTGGGCTCTGGAAGCCTACGGCGCGAGCTACGTGCTGCAGGAAATGCTGACGGTGAAGTCCGACGACGTCAACGGCCGTACCAAGGTCTATGAAAATATCGTCGGCGGCGAACACAAGATCGATGCGGGCATGCCCGAATCGTTCAACGTGCTCGTCAAGGAAATCCGTTCGCTCGGCATTGACATTGATCTCGTGAAAAACGAGGAATCTTCGAAGGAATAAACCAGCATGAATCTGATTCGTGACATGTTCCGTCAGTCGATGGCTGACGAACACTTCGACGCCATTAAGATCGGCATCGCCTCTCCCGAGAAGATCCGTTCGTGGTCTTTCGGCGAGGTCAAGAAGCCGGAGACGATTAACTACCGTACCTTCAAGCCCGAACGCGACGGCCTGTTCTGCGCCAAGATCTTCGGGCCCATCAAGGACTACGAGTGCTTGTGCGGCAAGTACAAGCGCCTGAAGCACCGCGGCGTCGTCTGCGAAAAGTGCGGCGTTGAAGTGACGCTCTCCAAGGTGCGCCGCGAACGCATGGGCCACATCGAACTGGCCAGCCCCGTTGCGCACATCTGGTTCTTAAAGAGCCTGCCTTCCCGTATGGGCATGGTGCTCGACATTCCGCTGCGCGACATCGAACGCGTGCTTTATTTCGAAGCCTACTGCGTGGTCGACCCCGGCCTCACGCCGCTTGAACGCGGCCAGCTGCTCACGGAAGAGGAACTGATCCTCAAGACCGAAGAGTATGGCAACGACTTCAAGGCGATGATGGGTGCCGAGGCCATCCGCGAGCTTCTGCACAACATTGACATTGATCAGGAAGTCGCCAACCTGCGTCAGGAACTTTCGGGCACGACCTCGGAAGCCAAGATCAAGAAGTTTGCCAAGCGCCTGAAGGTGCTCGAAGGCTTCCAGCGCTCCGGCATCAAGCCCGAATGGATGATTCTGGAAGTGCTTCCGGTGCTTCCGCCCGACCTGCGTCCGCTGGTGCCGCTCGACGGCGGCCGCTTTGCGACCTCCGATCTGAACGATCTGTATCGCCGCGTCATCAACCGCAACAATCGTCTGAAGAAGCTCCTTGAACTCAAGGCGCCGGACATCATCGTGCGCAACGAAAAGCGCATGCTGCAGGAAGCTGTCGACAGTCTGCTCGACAACGGCCGTCGCGGCAAGGCGATGACCGGCCCGTCCAAGCGTCCGCTGAAGTCGCTCGCCGACATGATCAAGGGCAAGTCCGGCCGCTTCCGTCAGAACCTGCTCGGCAAGCGCGTCGACTACTCCGGCCGTTCCGTGATTACGGTGGGTCCGGAACTGCGTTTGCATCAGTGCGGTCTGCCCAAGCTGATGGCGCTGGAACTCTTCAAGCCCTTCATCTTCAATAAGCTCGAGCAGCGCGGTCTGGCGACCACGATCAAGAGCGCCAAGAAGATGGTGGATAACCAGGAACCCGTCGTTTGGGACATCCTGGAAGAAGTGATTTACGAGCATCCCGTGATGCTCAACCGTGCACCGACCCTGCACCGTCTCGGTATTCAGGCCTTTGAGCCGAAGCTGATCGAAGGCAAGGCCATCCAGCTGCACCCGCTCGTTTGCGCGGCCTTCAACGCCGACTTCGACGGTGACCAGATGGCTGTGCACGTGCCGCTGTCGCTTGAAGCCCAGCTCGAAGCCCGTTGCTTGATGCTCTCGTCGAACAACGTGCTCTTCCCGGCCAACGGCGATCCGTCCATCGTGCCGTCTCAGGACATGGTGCTCGGCCTGTACTACGCCACCCGTGAACGCATCAATGCGCCGGGCGAAGGCATCTTCTTTGCCGATACGGCTGAAGTGCAGCGTGCTTTGGACGCCGGTCAGGTTGCTCTGCAGACGCGTTGCACGGTTCGCATCCGCGAATACGAAAAGGTGGAAGGCAGCGACGAATTCCGTCCGGTCGTCAAGCGTTACGAAACGACTGTCGGCCGTGCGCTTCTGTCGGAAATCCTGCCCCAGGGCATGAGCTTTGCCGAACTCAACCGCACGCTCAAGAAGAAGGAAATCGCTCGTCTGATCAACGTGTGCTACCGCCGCTGCGGTCTGCGTGCGACGGTGATCTTCGCCGACAAGCTCAAGGATAACGGCTATCGTCTGGCTACCCGCGCCGGCATCTCGATCTGCATCGGCGACATGTCCGTGCCGCAGAAGAAGTTCGAGCTCGTGAGCGCCGCCGAAAACGAAGTCAAGGCGATCGAAGAGCAGTACACCTCCGGTCTCGTGACCAAGGGCGAACGCTACAACAAGGTGATCGACATCTGGGGTCGTACGGCTGACGAAGTCGGCAAGGTGATGATGAAGGAGCTCTCGAGCGAACCCGTCGTCAACCGCCACGGTGAAAAGGTGAGCCAGGAATCGTTCAACTCCATTTACATGATGGCTGACTCCGGTGCTCGCGGTTCGGCAGCTCAGATTCGTCAGGTTGCCGGTATGCGTGGTCTGATGGCCAAGCCCGACGGCTCGATTATTGAAACGCCGATTACCTCGAACTTCCGCGAAGGCTTGAACGTTCTGCAGTACTTCGTGTCGACCCACGGTGCCCGTAAGGGTCTGGCCGATACGGCTCTGAAGACCGCTAACTCCGGTTACCTGACCCGTCGTCTCGTCGACGTGACGCAGGACTTGGTGGTTCTTGAAGACGATTGCGGCACGACCAACGGCGTTGAAATGCGCGCTCTCGTGGAAGGCGGTGAAGTCATTCAGGCCCTGCGCGATCGAATCCTCGGCCGCGTGACCGCCGAAGACGTCTACGACATGCAGCACAACGTGGTTGTGCCTCGCGGTACGCTCATCGACGAAAACATTTGCGACAAGATTGATGCCGAAGGCATTGATGTGGTCAAGGTGCGTACGCCGCTTACCTGCGAAACCCGCTACGGCCTGTGCGCCAAGTGCTACGGCCGCGACCTCGGCCGCGGTACGCTCGTCAACGCCGGTGAAGCCGTCGGCGTGATCGCCGCTCAGTCCATCGGTGAACCGGGTACCCAGCTCACCATGCGTACGTTCCACATCGGTGGTGCCGCTTCGCGTGCCGCCGTGGCAAGCAGCGTGGAAGCCAAGAACTCCGGTTTGGTGGCCTTCACCGACGCCATGCGTTATGTGACCAACGGCAACGGCGAGCTCGTCGTGATTTCCCGTTCCGGCGAAATCGTCATCAACGACGCTCAGTCCGGCCGCGAACGCGAACGCCACAAGGTTCCGTACGGTGCCACGCTTTTGTGCAGCCTCGGCAGTGAGGTCAAGGCCGGCCAGCAGCTCGCGACGTTCGATCCGATGACGCTGCCGATCGTGTCCGAATACGCCGGTACCGTTCGCTTCGAAAACGTGGTCGAAAACGTGACCGTGATGAACCAGGTCGACGAAGTCACGGGCTTGAGCTCAATGGTCGTCATCGACCCGAAGCGCTCCGCCGCCGGTTCCAAGAGCAAGGGCACGAAGACGACTGCCGCCAACGTGATGCGTCCGGTGGTGCACCTCGTCGACGAAAACGGCAACGACGTCAAGATCCCGGGTACGGATCACACCGTGACGATCCAGCTGCCCGTCAACGCCATTATCGTGGTGCGCGACGGTCAGAAGATTCACGAAGGCGAAATTCTTGCCCGAATCCCGCGCGAAAGCCAGAAGACCCGCGACATTACCGGTGGTCTGCCGCGTGTGGCCGAGCTCTTTGAAGCCCGCAGCCCGAAGGATGCCGGCATGCTCGCCGAGGAAACCGGTACCGTTACGTTCGGTAAGGAAACCAAGGGCAAGCAGCGTCTGATCATTACCGATCTGAACGGCAACGAGCACGAATGCCTGATCTCCAAGGACAAGCAGATTCTCGTGCACGACGGCCAGATGGTTCAGCGCGGTGAAGAAATCGTTGAAGGTCCGGCCGATCCGCACGACATCCTGCGTCTGCTCGGTATCGAAGCTTTGGCCCGCTACATCGTGGACGAAGTTCAGGACGTGTACCGTCTGCAGGGTGTGAAGATCAACGACAAGCACATCGAAGTGATTGTTCGTCAGATGCTTCGCCGTGTGCAGATCGTGGATGCGGGCGATACGCACTTCATCCCGGGCGAACAGGTCGAACGCAGCGAAATGCTCGACGAAAACGATCGCGTCAAGGCCGAAGGCGGCACGCCTGCCACGTACCAGAACGTGCTGCTCGGTATCACGAAGGCTTCGTTGTCGACCGACTCCTTCATCTCGGCGGCTTCCTTCCAGGAAACCACCCGCGTGCTCACCGAGGCTGCCATCATGGGCAAGCGCGACGATCTGCGCGGCCTGAAGGAAAACGTCATCGTCGGTCGCCTGATTCCTGCCGGTACCGGCCTTGCCTATCACAAGGCCCGCCGCGAGAAGGAAGTGATGGAACAGCGTCTGGCTCAGGCGCAGGAACCGTCCGAGGCTCGTTTGGCTGCCGAAGAATTCTTCGAAGGCATGGACACCAAGGCCGAGGCCGAGAAGATTCGCGACGAATTCGCTTTCGACAGCGAAGCGTCCGGCAACTCTCAGGGTCTGTCGGCTGCCCGCCGCGCCGCTGAAGAACTCTTCTCCCGCTGGGCTGAAGACGATTCGGACGCCAAGAAGGGCGAATAAGCCGTGACTGTGCGGGAGCTTCGAGGCTCCCGACAAAGGCTCTTTTCCAAGAAACCCGAGTTTCTGACGGAAAAGAGCCTTTTTTGTTGTGCGCCCAACAGTGCTCGTGTGCCTGTGTGGTGAAAGTCCGCTGATCGCCAGTTCAAGGGAAGATCCCGCGACTCTGCAGAGTCAGGGAGGTAACGAACTGATGAAGAAAGCCGGCAGCAAAGCGCTACCCCGACGCACAGGAATCGGATGAGAGACGGGGCGATCGGGAGGGAGATCCTGCGGGGCGTCTCTCTGCCTGATTCAAAAATCATGTGCCAATCAAAGGCTTCCCGTTATTCTTTTTGCCCGTATCGAGAGATAACTCTCATGTTTTGAGATCTGCTTTTGACGTTGAGCGCGCTAGATTGCCAGAGGATGCGTCTCGCCGATTTGCCAATCGGCGGGATGGACAGACAATTTGATAAGGAGAGAGCTGACATGATCAAAAAGCTGATGACAGCTGCAGCGCTTCTGGCCATGGCTGGCGCGGCCTCGGCTGCCACCCTCTATACGACGGGCGTGCTTGACCTCAATAAGACGACCAAGGGTAGCTACCTTGGAAAGATCGGAGCCGCCGTTCCCGTGACTGTCCTCAAAAAGCAAGGCAATCTGTCCTACGTCCGCATTTCGGGCTGGACGCTTGCAGAATATCCCTCCATGATTTTTGCCGAACCCGGTGTTCGTATCGAATACGGCTCCTTTGACGAAGAAAGCGCCGTCAAGACCAATCCCAAGGCCGGTGAAAAGGTCGTTCAGGAAAACAAGTGGGTAAAGGCCACTGCCGAAGGTTGGGTGCAGAGCGCCAAACTCACGAACAACCTCAACAAGCTCTGGCAGCAAGGTAAGGCCCGCCACGCCGAAGCCTGCTCGATGTGCCACGCCGCTCCCAAGGCCGATCACTTCACGGCCAACCAGTGGGCCAGCGTACTGCCTGCCAAGGGCGGTCGTACGGGCCACACGCGCGCCGGCGCCAATGCCGTGATGTTCAAGTATCTGCAGGCTCACGCCAAGAAATAAACCAAAAAGCAGAACACAACAAGGCACCGATCAACACTGAATTCCCCGATGGCTTCGTGCCTCAGCGCGTCGCCGAAACGACCCGGGGGAAAAATAATCAAGGATGAGAAGACACATGCTCAACCGTCGTGATTTGTTTAAAGTAGCCGGCGCAGCCACCGTGGCCGCCGCTGTTCCTGCAGCGGGCGCCGCTCCCGCAGCCAAAGAAGCCGCCAAGACAGCCGTAAAAAAGTACAAGGGCGGCGTGGTGGCCGGCCCTGTTTTAAAGGGCCAGAACGAACTCAAGCTTTCTCGTACGTTTGATCTCGGCAAATCCGTTTTGAACGACGCCGAAGTGATGAACGCTTCTCATTGGGGCGTGTATCGCGTTCACGTCAAGGGCGGCAAGATCGAACGACTCGAACCGGTCGAATTCGACAAGGCTCCGTCGCTGCAGCTGCAGGCGCTCGCACAGCAGCCGTACAACGCCGCTCGCATCCGCTACCCGATGGTTCGCAAGAGCTATCTGGAAAAGGGCTATAAGGCTGGCGGCAAGGGCCGCGGCTCCGAACCCTTCGTGCGCGTCACCTGGGACAAGGCTCTGGAACTCGTTGCCTCCGAACTCAAGCGTGTCCGTGAAAAGTACGGCCCCGTGTCGATCTACGGCGGCAGCTACGGTTGGATGAGTGCCGGCAATCTGGGTTCGGCCCGCAACCTGATGCAGCGAGTGCTCAATCTCAACGGCGGCTTTACCGGCCACTACGGCGACTACTCCACGGGTTGCGCACAGGTGATCCTGCCCTATGTGATCGGCTCCAACGGCGTTTACGAACAGCAGACGGCTTGGGAAGTGCTCGCAGAAAAATGTGAACTCCTTGTGATGTGGGGTGCCGATCCGACGGTCACCAACGACATCGACTGGGTGACGACCATCCATGAAAACGCCGAAGGCATGGAAATGGTGAAGAAGGCCGGCGTACCCGTGATTGCCATCAACCCGCTCAAGCCTGACGCGGCCGAATACTTCGGCAAGAACTGCCAGTGGATCGCTCCGAAGCCCGGTACCGACGTTGCCATGATGCTCGGTATGGCGTATGAACTCGAGACTTCCGGTAAGGTGGATCGCGAATTCATCCGCAAGTACACCGTGGGTTACGATAAGTTCATCGCCTATGTGCTCGGCAAGACCGATGGCGTGGCGAAGACCCCCGAATGGGCAGAAAAGATTTGCGACGTAAAGGCTGACGCTATCAAGAGCCTGGCTCACCTGATGCGCGAAAAGCGCTCCATGCTGATGGGGGGCTGGGGTATCCAGCGTGCTCAGCACGGCGAACAGGTTCATTGGATGATGGTGGTGCTTGCTGCTATGTGCGGCCACATCGGCCAGCCCGGCGGTGGCTTCGGCTTTAGCTATCACTACTCCAACGGCGGTGCAGCCACTTCGATGGCTCCCGCACTGGGCGGCATTTCCGCCAACCCGAAGGGCGGCAGCGAAGGTCTGTCTTGGGTCGGCGAATCTTTGGCGACCATTCCTTTGGCTCGCTTTACCGACTGCTTCCTCAACCCCGGCAAGACGATTGACTACAACGGCAAGAAGATCACTTATCCTGACATCCGTCTGGTCTTCTGGTCGGGCGGCAACCCCTTTGCCCAGCAGGAAGACACCAATGGCCTGATCAAGGCTTGGAAGCGTCCCGAAACGACGATCGTGTGCGACACGATGTGGACGGCTTCGGCACGCTTTGCCGACATTGTTTTGCCGGCTTGCACTTCTCTCGAACGCGTTGACATTACCTCCATCGGCTCGTACTCCAACCTCGGTTACGTGGCTATGCAGCAGGCGATCGAACCGCAGTACGAATCGCACTCCGACTTCTGGATCTACCGCGAACTGTCCAAGAAGATGGGCTTTGAGAAAGAGTTCACCGAAGGACTCGATGAAATGGGCTGGATCCGTCGCTTCTATGAAAACGCGGCCAAGGAAGCCCGTGTCAACGGTCTGGAAATGCCCTCGTTTGAGGAATTCTGGGCTCGCGGCTATGTGCTCTTCCCGGTTGATCAGGATGCTCGCCGCTATAACTATCTGGGCGACTTCCGCCGCAACCCGATCGTCAACCCGCTCGGCACCGAATCGGGCAAGATCGAAATCTTCTCCAAGAAGATCGAAAGCTACAAGTACGACGACTGCCCGGCTCATCCGACCTGGCTGGAACCGACGGAATGGCTTGGTGCCAAGATGGCCGAAGAGTATCCGTTTGCTTTGTTGACGAGCAAGAGTCGCTATCGTCTGCACTCGCAGCTTGACAGCACGGCTTCGAACCTGTTTGCGAACGTCGAAGATCGCGAACCGGTGTGGATGCATCCGGATGCCGCCAAGAAGCTTGGTCTGAAGTCGGGGGACATTGCCAAAGTCACAAGCCGCCGCGGTTCGGTCCTCGCCGGCGTAATCGTCACCGATCGTATCCGTCCCGACACCGTGGTGATTCATCACGGCGGTTGGTACAGTCCGGAAGAGCCGGGTGAAGAAGGTGCGCTTGACGTGCACGGCTGCGACAATGTGCTCACCATCGATATTCCTTCGTCGAAGCTGTCCTGCGGTAATGTGGCCAACTCGACGCAGGTCAAGATCGAGCGCTGGGACGATGAACTTGATCCGATCATGGCTCACGTCCAGCCCAAGACGGTGCGCGCCGACGACTAACGGCTAAAGAGGCCCGCGCGGCTTTGTGTCGGGCGGGTTCGATCAGAAATGAACGCACGCTGCCCTGAACCTTGATGGTTCAGCGGGGGCGTGCGTTTTCTGTAACTTGTGAGTAGTTATTCACTAAACGGTTCTTTGACGGCAAGCGTATCGCCGTGCATAGCGACTTGGCCGCGCGAGACGACTGCAACGATCTGCAGGTTTTGGTTGAGAAGCACGGCATTGGCGCAAGCGCCGATTTCAAGACGACCTTGATCGGACAAACCCAAACTGTCGGCGGCATTGCTGGTGATCAAAGACAATGCGGTCGAAAGCGGGAAATTGTAGTCACGCACGAGTTCGACCATGGTGGCGTGATTCCGGGCGACTTCGCCCACGGCTTGCCCGACGATGTTTCCGTCGGCATCAAACCGCGGCACAACGCCGTGACCGTCGGACGAGAGAGTGATTTGCTCGACCGGCACGCCGCAGGAGACGGCAGCGCTCACGGCTGCGGCCGGGTGCCCCAGATAGCAGGGGCCGTCCGTAGTGATGTCGATGTAACGATCCGACTCTTGCATGGCATACGCGCAGGCGCTCTTAAGGAGAAATTCGGTTCGTGCGCAGTGCGTGGGGCGAAGATGTCGGCCGATCGGGAACCCCGTTGCGGCGATTTCTTCGAAGATATCAAACGGATTGGGGATAGCCCCCAAATGAACATGCAAAAGGCCCTGCTTTTTGACGGTGACGGCAGCCTGTCGGATTTGAGACAACAAGCCCAAGACGGCCTCGGTTGAGGGGAACGATCCGTTGGCGTCTCCCATGGCAAGTTTGGCGCCGAGCACTTCGGAGACGAGAGCCACGTCGTCAGCGACGCTTTGAGAGAGTGTTACCGGCGGATAGCGGAAGCTTGATGTGTACATCCAGGCAGAAAGTCCGAGTGCGTTGAGCTCACGAACCTTGGCAAGCAGATCGGGAAGCTTGCGCGTCATCACATCAGCGCCCAAGACGCCCACCACGGTAGTGATACCTGCACGAATCAGTTCGCCGGCAGTAATGGCGGGTGCGCGCGTGATTGGGCCGCCAACGCCTCCGCCGCCCAATACGTGGACATGCGGATCTACGAAGCCAGGGACCAGGAGAAAACCGGAGGCGTCAATGACGCTCAGGCCCGGCAAGCTGACGGAAAGATTCGGGCCGACGGCAAGAATCTTTTCGCCGACCATCAAAACATCGGTTGCGCCGAGTTCGTTCGGCGCGAAAACGTAGGCATTGCGGATCAAAATCGCCATGGTGCGTCTCCTCTTCGCGGTGTTTCAAAGGATAGCGCAGGTACGAAAAAGGCGGCACACAGCCGCCTTCGGAAAGAGTCCAAAATTCCAACGAATCAACGACTCAGAATCGCCTTGACGCTTTGGCGGGCGCGGGCGATCGTTTCCTGTGCGTCTTCTACCATGCCGTCCTTCATGACGAACTTGCCGTCGCACAGCACGCTGCGCACGGCACGAGTGTCGGCGGAGTACACCCAGTTGCTCGTGAGGTTGAAGTTGGGAACGAGGCGTTCGTTTTCAAGGTCAAGGAATACGGCATCGGCAAGGGCACCCTCGCGGATGACGCCGGCGTCAAGACCCGCGGCCTGAGCGCCGTTGCGGGTGGCCCAACGAAGAATCTCACCGGCCGGAAGCGTTTCGCTCGTGTAGCGTACCTTGGCGAGCAGAGCGGCAAACTTCATCTCTTCGCGCATGTCGAGATTGTTGTTGGAGGCTGTTCCGTCAGTGCCGAGCGTTAGGCGGCAGCCCTTTTTCAACAGCATGTCGCTTGCGAAAATGCCCGAGGAAAGCTTCATATTGGAGCAGGGATTGTGCGCGATCCAAACACCGCGCTCCTTGAGGATCTCGGCTTCCTCTTCGTCAATGTGCACAACATGGGCGGCAATGACGTTGTCGCTGAGCACGCCGAGATGGTCGAGCCAGCGCACCGGACTCATGCCGTGAGCTTCAATGCAGTCCTGCACTTCTTTTTCTGTTTCGGACACATGCAACGTCAGAGTCTGACCGTTGGCTTTGGCCGCCTCGGCGCAGCGCTGCAACAGTTCGCCGCTTACCGTGTATACGGCATGCGGTGCAACGGCAAGCGAAATGCGGCCGTTGGTCGGATCCTTCCAGTTGGCAAGGAAGTCGAGCTGTCGCTTGATTTCTGCTTCACCCAGATGGTCCATGAGTGTGACGCCCACGGTGGCGCGAATGCCGGATTCGGCCACGGCGCGCACCGTTTCTTCGGCCATCCAGTACATGTCGCAGAACCAGGTCGTGCCGCTGCGGATCATTTCCAGCGTGGCAAGTTTGGCGCCTGCGTAAATGTCTTCGGCACGCATCTTGCCTTCAAACGGCCAGATGTGATCGTTGAGCCAGGGAAAGAGGGGAAGATCATCGGCGTAGCCGCGCAGCAGCGTCATCGAGGCGTGTGTGTGCGTATTGAAAAAGCTCGGCACAAGCGCCAGACCCGAAGCATCGTACGTCTCGTCGGCGACGGTGTCGGCGGGTGCGGTGAGGTTCGCGAAGCGGTTGCCTTCAATGAGAATATTCGTGACGTTGCCGTCGAGCTGGACGTTGCGGATTAGAAGCGTGGACATGGTGAAGTCGGAATGATAAAAGAAAGATAAAAAGCAGATAGCGTCAAATAAGCGAAAAGGTGCGAACGAGCACTTAAATGTAGTCAAGTTCGTCGGAAATAGTGCCGTTTTTGCGGCAGATCGACAAAAGTCGCTCTTCCGTGGCATTGTCGGGTTCGATGAGGCCCGAAGGCATTTTCCCCGAAGCAAGGATGACGGCGCCTTCGTTGTGTAGTGCCATTGTGGCGTCGATGTACTTCATGAGCGTCGGATCCTTAAGAATGAAGTTGAGCGGACGTTTGGCTTCAAGTACGCGTCCGGCGGGAACGCCGGCACCGTATTCGTCTTCGACGCCCATGTTGGCCAGAAGCGCCTTCGAGCGATTGAAGACGTCGGCGGGGCACGAGGCGGTGGCGGCGCCCGGTACGCCGGTGGCGGTGACGACCAGATCGGCAGTGCTGACGGCTTCGGTAATGGCAATGCCGTCGGTAGCGTCGATGACGGTTTCACAGAGCGAGCGGACGCGATCCGAAATGTCGCTGGGGCGGGTGACGACCGTCACGCGGCAGCCGTAACGGTGCGCGTAAGTGATGAGACCGCTGCCGACTTTGCCGCTGCCGAAGATCACGATGGATTTTCCTTGCCAGTCACCGTGGCCGAGCTGAGTCATGGCGCGGAAATAGCTTTCGCCGGTGCCGAGACAGGTTTCAATGCGCTTGATGCGGCCGGAATCGGCAACGTACACGGGGCAGTTTTTTCCTGCGTATTTGGACACGCCAGAGCGGGTGAGTTCGACAAAGCCGATGCTTGGCTTGAGTTCGGCAAAGGCGGCCGCGCAGTCGAGCACGAGGTCGAACGCTTCAAGGCTTTCAATATCGCGGGGTTCCATGACGGGCACACCGGTGTCTCGCAGGTAGCGCACGACTTCGTTGTTGCGCGGCATCACATCGTCGATGCCAACGGTAAGCTCGGCACCGGCCGCAAGAAGCACGGCGTGTTTGGCCAGTGTGTTTTCAAACACAGGCGTGGCGTCGAGAATGCGCAGGCCGGCTAAAGGCCGAGTGCTTTTCCAGGTTCCGTATTGATGAAGTAAGACCGGGTATTCGTTCGAAGCGTAGGTTTGAGCCACGCGGGCGGCGAGAATGTCGGAAAGCATGTCGGCACTAATATAAAGAGTGATGAGAGGCGCGGACGGCGCACAGGTCGGATTGTAATGGGCCAGGCGCTCAATGTCGGGAGTTATGGGCGCTGCCCGGAGTGGTGTCCGAAGGAGCTAGTCCCTTGACATTATTCAAAAAAAAAGAGAAAATCACAGCCTTTTCCGGGAAAGCGTTCGTCGGAGGGGGTCTTTTGCGCTCGCAAAGGACGCTTTCTGATGTGCATTTTCATCGTGAAAAGACTTTTATCACCAGCAACTGTACCGGCGGATTCGTCTGTCGGTCTTTTTAAGAAGAACGGACAATATGCCCACTATTAACCAGCTTGTGCGCAAGCCTCGTGAGCTTACGCGCGAAAAGAGCAAGAGCCCTGCTCTTAAGAACTGCCCGCAGAAGCGCGGCGTTTGCACCAAGGTCTACACGACCACCCCGAAGAAGCCGAACTCGGCTCTTCGTAAGGTTGCCAAGGTGCGTCTCACCAACGGCTTTGAAGTGATTTCCTACATCGGCGGCGAAGGCCACAACCTGCAGGAACACTCCGTGGTTCTCATCCGCGGCGGCCGTGTGAAGGACTTGCCCGGTGTGCGTTACCACATCGTGCGCGGTTCCCTTGACACCCAGGGCGTCAAGGATCGTAAGCAGGCTCGTTCCAAGTACGGCGCCAAGCGCCCGAAGGCAGCGTAATTCGCGGCGACTGATTGTCAGCCGTGTACGGACGGTCCCGCTGTTAAAAGGACCGAGTAAGTCGCAGCCCTTATGTGTGCTGCATTGTGAAGCGGTCAACTAAGAAACTTTCGACCGCATTTGAATGACTGAAGACAACGAAAGAGGAAAAAAATGCCCCGTCGTCGCGAAGTACCCAAACGTGAAATTTTGCCGGATCCGAAGTTCGGCAGCGTTGAGATCTCCAAGTTCATCAACGTGATCATGCTCGATGGCAAGAAGGCCGTCGCCGAACGCATCGTCTACGGTGCGCTGCAGCAGATTGAAGAAAAGACCGGTAAGAACGCTCTCGAAGTGTTCCAGACCGCACTCAACAACGTCCGTCCGCTCGTGGAAGTGAAGAGCCGCCGTATCGGTGGTGCCAACTACCAGGTGCCGGTTGAAGTGCGTCCGGTTCGTCGTATGGCTTTGGCAATGCGCTGGCTGCGTGAAAGCGCCAAGTCGCGTTCCGAAAAGTCCATGCCCCAACGCTTGGCTGGTGAGCTGTTGGATGCTGCTGAAGGCCGCGGCGGCGCTATGAAGAAGCGTGACGAAGTCCATCGTATGGCTGAAGCCAACAAGGCCTTCTCTCACTTCCGCTTCTAATACATCGATTAACAATGAGGGTGCTGCCGCTTCGGCAGCGCCTCACTTACGAAGAGAAAAGTCATGGCTCGTACTACCCCGATTTCGCGCTATCGCAATATCGGCATTTCTGCCCACATCGACGCGGGCAAGACCACGACGACCGAACGCATCCTGTTCTTTACCGGCGTCAACCACAAGTTGGGCGAAGTGCACGACGGTGCCGCCACCATGGACTGGATGGAACAGGAACAGGAACGCGGCATCACGATTACGTCTGCCGCTACGACCTGCTTCTGGCGCGGTATGGACATGCAGTTCCAGCCGCATCGTCTGAACATCATCGACACCCCGGGGCACGTGGACTTCACGGTTGAAGTCGAACGCTCCATGCGCGTGCTCGACGGCGCTGTGATGGTTTACTGCGCTGTGGGCGGCGTGCAGCCCCAGTCCGAAACCGTTTGGCGTCAGGCCAACAAGTACAAGGTGCCCCGCATCGCGTTCGTCAACAAGATGGACCGTACCGGCGCCAACTTCTTCAAGGTCGTTGACCAGATGAAGACCCGTCTGAAGGGCAATCCCTGCCCCGTCGTGATCCCGATCGGCGCCGAAGACCAGTTCAAGGGCGTTGTTGACCTGATCAAGATGAAGGGCATCATTTGGGATGAAGCCAGCCAGGGCACCAAGTTCGAATACATCGACATCCCGGCCGACCTCGTCGATACGGCCAACGAATGGCGTGAAAAGCTCGTCGAAACGGCTGCCGAAGCCAGCGAAGAGCTGATGAACAAGTACCTCGAAGAAGGCGAACTCACCGAAGCCGAAATCGTCAAGGGTTTGCGTGCCCGCACGATCGCCGGTGAAGTGCAGCCGATGTTCTGCGGCTCGTCCTTCAAGAACAAGGGTGTGCAGCGTATGCTCGACGGCGTCATCGAACTGTTGCCGTCTCCGGTCGACATTCCGCCGGTTCCGGGCTTTGACCTCAACGACAACGAAGTCACCCGCGAAGCCAGCGACAATGCTCCGTTCTCCGCGCTCGCCTTCAAGATCATGACCGACCCGTATGTCGGCCAGCTCACCTTCTTGCGCGTCTACTCCGGCGTTCTTAAGTCCGGCGAAACCGTTCTGAACTCCGTGAAGAACAAGAAGGAACGTATTGGTCGTTTGCTGCAGATGCACGCCAACGAACGTAAGGAAATTACCGAAACGGAAGCCGGCGATATCGCCGCTGCCGTCGGTCTGAAGGACGTGACCACGGGCGACACGCTCTGCGATGTGTCTCAGCCGATCATCCTCGAACGCATGGAATTCCCGGAACCTGTGATCAGCCAGGCCGTCGAACCCAAGACCAAGGCTGACCAGGAAAAGATGGCTCTCGCCTTGGGCCGTCTTGCTCGCGAAGATCCTTCTTTCCGCGTGCGTACCGACGAAGAATCCGGCCAGACGATTATTTCCGGTATGGGCGAACTCCACCTCGAAATTCTCGTCGACCGTATGCGTCGTGAGTTCAATGTGGAAGCTACCGTCGGTCGTCCGCAGGTGGCCTACCGCGAAACGATCCGCTCCGTGGTCGAAAACGCCGAATGCAAGTTCGCCAAGCAGTCCGGTGGCCGTGGCCAGTACGGTCACGTCGTGCTCAAGCTCGAACCGATGGAACCGGGCAAGGGCTTCGAGTTCGTCGACGCCATCAAGGGCGGTGTGGTTCCGCGCGAATACATCCCGGCCGTCGAAAAGGGTGTGGAAGACACGCTCAAGGCCGGTGTGCTCGCTGGCTACCCGGTTGTGGACGTCAAGGTCACGCTGCACTTCGGTTCCTACCACGAAGTTGACTCGAACGAAAACGCCTTCCGTATGGCTGCCTCTATGGCATTCAAGGACGGTATGCGCAAGGCCAACCCCGTGCTGCTCGAACCGATCATGAAGGTCGAAGTCGAAACGCCGGAAGAAAAGATGGGCGACGTGATGGGCGACCTTTCGTCCCGCCGCGGTGTCATCCAGGGTATGGATGATCTGCCGGGCGGCGGTAAGGCCGTTCGCTGCGAAGTGCCGCTGGCTGAAATGTTCGGTTACTCCACGACGCTGCGCTCCCTCACTCAGGGTCGTGCAACGTACACGATGGAATTCGATCACTACGCTGAAGCTCCGAAGAACGTGGCCGACGCTGTGATCGCTGAAAAGACCAAGTAATTGTGAAATACGGATCGGGAGTAAAATAAAGAAGTTTTCTTCCGATCCAACCTTTTATCTTAGAAGGACAAAAGACCTAAAATGGCAAAGGGTAAGTTTGAACGTACCAAGCCCCATGTGAACGTGGGCACCATCGGTCACGTTGACCACGGCAAGAC